>Ga0209068_10000535_pt1 | contig 20485 bp, 17 predicted proteins | sample ColStrG_CSR_2012_FD_187200 | JGI IMG/M metagenome (GOLD analysis project Ga0209068, IMG submission 187200) | Freshwater sediment microbial communities in response to fracking from Pennsylvania, USA - Cold Stream Run_MetaG_CSR_2012 (SPAdes)... | ecosystem: Environmental > Aquatic > Freshwater >... | reverse complement strand
CAGCACCCGACGGCGCTGCTCGTGGCCGGAGCCGCTGCGGGCGGCCACGGTCGAGAACAGCGGGATCACCATCCGCCGCGTGACGCCGTTGCTCGCGAGATGGCGGTCGATCACGCTCGAGTAGGAGAGCGCGAGGTCGGCGGCTCGCAGCGCCCTGACCGAGCGGCTCGTGCGGCGGTAGGCGGCCGGGATCCAGCGCGGATCGCGCGTGTGCGCGCAGCCTCGTGCCGCCAGGTTCGGGACGCATCCGGGACCGTGCGCGCGCCGGCATTCCTCGCCCGGCGCGAAGTGGTGAACGCCGGAGGTGCAGCCCGAGTAGCCGTGGACGCTGACGAGGACCGGCGCGACGCGTCGCAGGTGCTCGAGCACGTCGGGATCCTCGAACTGATGCAGGTGCACGACGCCGGGCCGCTCGCGGAGCGCGTCGGCGACCCGCAGGGCCGGAGTGAGGGCGCGATCGAGCAGTCGCGGACTGAGCGTCACGTGAACCCCGGCGACGGGCTGCTCGGATTCGGCCCTCGCCGCGAGCACGCGCACCACGATGCCGCGTCTGACGAGCGCCTCCGCGCTCGCCATCGCATGCGTCGCGACCCCGCCGTCCCTGCTCCAGCGGGGCGTCACCATCAGCACCGGGCCCGGTCCGGCTGCGCCCTCGCGCTCCCCGGCGCCGGCCCCGCGCGTGGCGCCGGCGGTGGAGCGAAAATCGTCCATCAGCGGGCAGGATAGCGTCGCGGCCGCACCCCTCGACGCTGAGGTTGGGCGTTTGGGCATGTGAGAGACTGGCCGGATGAACGGGTCGCCGGAGCCGCGCGATGCGCCCCCGGCGCCGCCGAGAGTGCTGTACGTGATGGGGGCTGGGCGCAGCGGCAGCACGATCCTTGGAGTTGCGCTCGGTAACTGTGAAAAGGTGTTCTTCGCGGGTGAGCTCGATCGCTGGTTCGCGCGATCGGGAGTTCCGCGCGACGGCGAGCAGCGCCGCCGATTCTGGGAGGCGGTGGGCGAGCGGGTCGGCGACGCGCAGGATGTGTTCACCGCCGACACGACGCTGCTCGAGCGCTCCTCGACCGCCTTCAAGATCGGCACCTGGGCGCGACAGCGTCGCATGCGCGCTCGCTACCGCGAGGTCTCGGAGAACCTGTACCTGGCGATCGCGGCGGCGACCGGCGCCAGCCACATCGTCGACAGCTCACACTACCCGCGGCGGGCACGGCAGCTGCAGCAGCTCGCGCGCGTCGAGCTCCACCTGCTGTTCCTCACGCGCGACCCGCGCAGCATCGTCGCCTCGCTCGCTCGGCGCGACGTCCCCGAGCGACGATTCGGCGAGCTTGCCGCGAACTCCTACCTGTGGCTCACCTATCTGTTCTCGCTGCTCGTGTTCCTCCGTCATCCCCGCCGGCGGCGGCTGTTCGTCCGCCACGAGGACTTCCTCGCTGACCCGGAAGCGGTGCTGCGTGAGATCCTGCGGCGCAGCGGCGCGAGCACCTCGATCCCCGACCTCGGTTCGCTGCGCCCCGGCGTCCCCTTCCACGGCAACCGCCTGATCAAGCAGGAGACGATCGCGTTGGCAGCCGGAGTGCGGGCGCCGTCGGGTGCCGCGCTCTCCTGCTTGATCAGGCGGTTGCCGTGGGCGCTCGTGTTCGCGCACCTTCATCCGTCGGTTTCTTCATCGCCGTTTACAATGCCGCAGGACAATCGCCACAAATGACCGCGGCGTCCGAGATCCCGGATGCTGCGCTCGCAGAACGGGGGAAGACGCCCGACTTCTACGTCGTCGGGCATGCAAAGAGCGGCACGACCGCTATCTACGCGATGCTCAAGTCACACCCGCAGATATACATGGCAGACCTCAAGGAGACGCGCTTCTTCGCGCGCGAGCTCCACCCCGGGCTGGAGAGCTCGCGGGCGCACCCGAGGACGCTCGACGAGTACATCGCACTGTTTTCCCCGGCCAGCCCCGAGCAGCTCGTCGGTGAGGTCTCGCCGTCGTACCTGCGCTCGATGAGCGCGGCCGCGCGAATCGCCGAGATCCGCCCCGACGCGCGCATCATCGCCGTGTTGCGCGAGCCGGTGAGCTTCGTGCGCTCGCTGCACCTGCAACTGCTGGAGGACCACGTCGAGACGGAGAAGGACCTGGGAAGCGCACTCGCGCGCGAACCTCAGCGCCTGCGGGAAAGGGACAGCGGCGCGCCGATCGAGCAGGGTCTCCTTTACGGCGAGCACGTTCACTACGTCGAGCAGCTCGAGCGCTTTCGCGCCGCATTCGGGCCCGAGCAGATGCTCGTCCTGATCTACGACGACTTCGACGCCGACAACGAGGGCACGATGCGACGGCTGCTGCGCTTTCTCGGCGTCGCGGAGAGCCCGCGGCTGGAGACGAGCACGGCGAACCCTACGGTCCGCGTGCGCTCGCCGCGGCTGTACGGCCTGGTGCGCTCGCTGTACCTCGGTGAGGGACGTCTCGCAGCCGGCCTCAAGCGCGCAATCAAGGCGATCACACCGCGTCGCCTGCGCCAGGACGGGATGACGGTGCTGCGCCGGCGCGTGCTCTACGGCGAGCCGCGGCAGGCCGATCTCGAGCTGACGCGGGAGCTGAGACGCCGCTTCAGTGGCGAGGTCAGCGCGCTCAGCGCTTATCTCGGGCGCGATCTGGTGTCCCTGTGGGGCTATGACGGCGGCGGCTGAGGCGGCGAGCGGGGTGCCCGGCTCGAAGCTGCGCGTTCCGGACTTCCTGATCGTCGGTCACCCGAAGAGCGGTACGACGGCGCTCTACGAGATGCTCAGGCGCCACCCGCAGATCTTCATGCCGGAGCTGAAGGAGACGCGCTTCTTCGCGCACGAGCTGCACCCCGGGCTGGACTTCAGGACGCACCCGGAGACGCTCGATGAATATCTCGCCCTGTTCGCGCCGGCGCGCGAGGGGCAGCTCGCGGGCGAGGCCTCGCCGTCCTACCTGCGCTCGCATCTGGCCGCGGGGCGCATCGCCGAGCTCCAGCCGCAGGCGCGCGTGATCGCGATCCTGCGGGAGCCGGCGAGCTTCCTGCGCTCGCTGCACCTCGAGCTTGTGGAGAATCACGTCGAGACCGAGCGCGACTTCGCCAAGGCGGTGGCCGCCGATCGTCTGCGGCCGGGGATGGAGCAGAACGACGCGACCTATGGCCGCGGCGGTCGACGTTACTCCGCCGATCGGGTTGAATACGTGGAGCAGCTCCGTCGCTACCACGAGGTCTTCCCATCCGAGCAAGTGCTTGTACTGATCTACGACGACTTTCGCGCCGACAACGAGCGGACGGTCAAACACGTTCTGCGCTTCCTCGGTGTCGACGACGGCACGCCGATCGAGACGGCCGAGGCCAACCCGTCCGTGCGCGTGCGCTCGGTGCGCGCCTACCGGATGCTGCACGCGCTGACGATCGGCGAGGGCGCGGCGTGGGGAGCGCTCAAGCGCGCGACGACGGCGGTCACGCCCACACGTCCCCGGCGTGGTGGGCTGCACGTGGTGCGCAGGCGCGTTCTCTTCGGCCAGCCGCACGATCCCGACGAGGAGCTGATGCTCGAGCTGCGCAGGCGCTTCAAGGGCGAGGTGGAGGCGCTGAGCGCCTACCTCGATCGCGATCTGGTCTCGCTCTGGGGCTATGACCGCCTCGCCTGAGGCGGGACCGGCACCGCCAGCGACAGCAAGGCGCTTCCCAGACTTCTTCATCGTCGGGCACCACAAGTGCGGCACGACTGCGCTGTACGAGATGCTGCGCCCGCATCCGCAGATCTTCATGCCCGACATCAAGGAGCCGTGGTTCTTCGCGCGCGACCTCGAGGTGCGCTTCGAGACCACGAGCTGGCTGCCGAGCACGATCGAGGAGTACCTGTCGCTGTTCGCGGAAGCCGGCCCCGCACAGCGGACCGGTGAGGCGACGCCGTCCTACCTGCTCTCGCACGCCGCCGCCGGTGAGATCGCGCGGTTGCAGCCGGCGGCGCGGATCGTCGCGATCCTGCGCGAGCCGGCCGCGTTCCTGCGCTCGCTGCACCTCCAGAGCGTGCGCAACCACGCCGAGACGGAGACCGACTTCGGGCGTGCGCTCGCGCTCGAGCCCGAGCGGCGCGAGGGCCGCTCGATTCCCCCGGGCGCGGCGCGCCCTCAGGAGCTCCTGTACTCCGAGCACGTCCGCTACGTCGAGCAACTCGAGCGCTATCGGGCGGTGTTCCCGCCGGAGCAGATGCTGACGCTCGTCTACGACGACTTCCGGGCCGACAACGAGCGCACGGTGCGCCAGGTGTTGCGCTTTCTCGACGTTGACGACACGGTGCCGATCGAGGTCAAGGAGGTCAACCCGACCGTCGCGGTGCGCTCGCTGCGTGCCTACGAGCTCGTGCGCTCGCTGTATCTCGGCGAGGGACCGGTCGCTCGCGTCGCCAAGCCGGTGATCAAGGCGATCACGCCGACGCGACTGCGGCGCGAGGGCGTGGTGACGCTGCGCAGGCGCGTCCTCTACGGCAAGGCGCCGGCCGCCGACGACGCGTTGACGCGTGAGCTTCACGGCCGCTTCCGGGGCGAGGTCGAGGCGCTGAGCGAGTATCTCGACCGCGACCTGATCGGGCTGTGGGGCTATGACGACGCCCCCTGACCCGCCGGGCCCCGCCGCTGCGTCCGAGGCGGCCGGCCGGCACGCCGACGCCTCAGAGCTGGAGCGCACGCGGGGGCAGCAGCGCGCGCTCGCGCGCGGCAGCCACACGGTCACGTGCTCGGCGCCGCTCGGCACCGGCGGTCTCGGTCGCCACTTCAAGGAGATCGCCGATGCGCTCGCGCGCGAGGGGCAGCCCGCGAACTGCATCAGCGGCGCCGACCGCGAGACGGCCTCGGCGCCGAGCGGACCGCTCCGGCCGAGCGTCCGCGAGCGCCTGCGGCTGCCCTCGGAGGCAGCGCTGCTCGCCGCGCTGCCGGTACCCGTCTCGCCCGGTCTGCGCACGCGTGCGTTCATGGTCGACTTCGACTCCTTCGCCGCCCGCCGGCTGCCGCGGGCCGAGCACCTGATCGCCTTCAACGGCCAGGCGATCGGGCAGTTCGGGGAGGCACGGCGCGCGGGCTACGAGACGCTCGCGCTGGTCTCCGCGAACTCGCACCTGCGACGCGTTCTGCGCCAGCACGAGCGCGCGCACCGCGCCTATCCGCTCGAGGGCTCGTGGGCGGCCCACCTGCTGCGGCGCAACCTGGCGGAGTACGAGCGCGCCGACCGCGTGTATGTCGCCTCGCGCTACACGCGCGAATCGTTCCTCGAGCAGGGCTACGCGGAGGAGAAGCTGGCAACGTTCCCGTTCACGCCCGACCCGCGCTACCGGCCCGCGACGGGCGCGCACGCGCCGGCGAGCACGTTCGACATCGTCTACACCGGGAACCTGACCGTCGTCAAGGGCGTATCGCTGCTGATCGACGCTGTCGCGCGGGTGCGCCACGACGACATCAGGCTGCGCCTCGTCGGCGGCTGGGGCAGCCGCGGGATGCGCCGCTTCATCGAACGGGCGCGCGCACGCGACCCCCGTATCCTCGTCGCGGCCGGCGATCCGCTGCCGGTCCTGCATCGCGCGCGGCTATACGTGCACGCCTCCTACGAGGACGGCTTCGGCTACGCGCCTGCCGAGGCGCTCGCCTGCGGCGTGCCGGTCCTGGTCAGCGAGGACACGGGGATGAAGGAGCTGATCGACTCGCCGCGCCAGGGCGTCGTGCTGCCGACGGGTGAGCTCGAGGCACTCGTGGAGGCGATCGAGGGCGCCTACCGCGGCGAGCTGTTCGGCCGCTAGGAGCGGCTGGCGCGGCGGCGCGCGATTGCCGCACGGATGACGTCGGCGAACTCGGCGGCGCGCGCGGCGTAGGAGAGCTGCTCGCGGAGCGCCTCGCGCGCAAACGCGACGGGCCGGCCGGCGAACTTCTCGGCGGCGAGCTCGCCGATCACGGCCTGCATCCCAGGTGCGTCGTCGGGCTCGAGTAGCCACACGCCGGGCTTGCCGGCCAGGTAGTCCCAGTTCTCTCCGCGCGGGACTGCCGCGAGGATCGGCCGGTCGGTGGCGAGGTACTCGTACGTCTTGGCCGAGATGCGCCCGCCCGGAGAGCCGTCGATTCGCATCGGCAGCGTGATGAACAGCAGGTCTGCGTCGTCGACGATCGCGCCGATCAGCTCGTGGGGGACCGGGTCGAGCACCGTCGTGACCTCCTCGATGCCGGCGGCCGACAACGCGCGCGCGATGACCGACGGCTCGTACGGGTTTCCGTATGCGGTCAGGTGCACGCGGCCCGCCCAGTCGCGGTGTTCGGCGATCGCTCCGAGGATCGCACGTCCGATCACCGCGGGCGAGGACGTGCGCGGATCGAGGCCGATCAGCTCGTAGGAGCCAAGCCGGCTCCACGCCGCGTACAGTCGCCGCAGCGGGCTGGCCGTCTCTCCCTCGCCGATCAGTGCCCACCAGCCGGACATAGCGCCGACGTAGACGATCTCGAAGCGCTCCCGCGCGGCGGCGCTCGACGCGGTCGCGGGCGAGTCGTGCGCACGCTCGCGGCGGTCGGCGCCGTAGCGGACGAGATGGAACTTCTCGCGCGTGCTCGCGCGCTGGCGATCACGGACCGTTTCGAGGTTGCGCGCGGACACGTAGACGACGGCGTCGGCCTCGCGCGCGTAGAGATCCTCGAGCGCGCGCGCGAGACGGTGGTGAAGGCGCGTCGGGAACCGCGGGTGCATGTCGGTGCACGTCGGCGAGTCGTCGAGGTTCAGCACGAGCGGCACGCCGGTGAGCCGGCTCAGCACGACGCCTGCGAGGCCGCTCGAGTAGGGCATCATGAACACGACGATCGCCGACGGCCGGGTCTCTCTGATCACGCGACGTCCCGCGAGGATCGCGGGGAGGACCCAGAAGATCGACTCGTCGGGCCACACGAGCAGCTCGAGCAGCTTGTCCAGGTGCACGCGCCGCAGGCCCGCGAGCAGGCGCTGCGGCCGGCGGCCGGCGACGATCTCCGCCCGCGCGGGCGTTGCGGCGGCGGCGCCCTCGGACTCTGTGATGACCGTGACGTCCCAATCGGCGAGCAGGTGCTCGACGAGCTTCGTCGCGCGGATCGCCGTCGGCAGCGTCCGCGGCGCGAACGCCTGGGAGATGCACAGGAGCGCGGGCCGGCCCGCCCGGGGTGGGGGGAGCTCGCGGTGGTCGGGCACGATGTTCACCCCGAGCGAGAATAGACTGGCCGCGCGATGACGCCCCCAGCCGCTCCCGAGCGACCGAAGGTCCTGTACGTGATGGGTGCCGGGCAGAGCGGCAGCACGATCCTCGGCGTCACGCTCGGCAACTGCTCCGACTTCGTGTTCGCCGGCGAGGTCGAGGAGTGGCTCGTGAAGTCCGGCAAACCCCCCTGGATCGACCGGGAGCGGCGCGAGTTCTGGGACGCGGTCGCCGCGCAGGTGCACGGGTCGGACCTGTTCGGCGCGGAGGCCAACCGCTGTATCGAGCGCTCATCGGCGGCGCTCCGCGTCGATCGATGGCGCATGCGCCGCCGCCTTCTGGTGCGCTATCGCGAGGTGGCCGAAGAGCTGCTGCGGGCGATCGCGACCACCGCGGGGGCCTCTCACGTGATCGACACCTCCCACTTCCCGCTGCGCGCCAACGAGCTGCGAAAGCTGCGCGGCTGTGAGCTCTACCTGATCTACCTGGTGCGCGATCCGCACGCGATCGTCGACTCGAACCTGCGCGAGCTGAGCGTGCACGAAGTCGCCGAGCGGCGCGTGCGCACGCTGCGCATGAACGCGAACCTGTGGGTCACCAACCTCCTCGCGGCATTCGTGTTCATGCGCCAGCCGCGAGCGCGGCGTATGTTCCTGCGCCACGAGGACTTCCTCGCAGACCCGTCCGGCGTGGTCGCGCAGCTGCTGCGCTGGGTGGGCTCGCCGGCGTCGCCGCCGGACCTCGGCGCGCTCACGATCGGCGTCCCGCTCGCTGGCAACCGGCTGATCAGAGGCAGCGTGATCGCCTTCAGGGCCACGCCCGAGGCACGAATCGAGCGCTCGCGGCTGACGACCGTCATGCAGCTGCCGTGGCTCGCCGCTCAGCGCCTGTTCGCGCCGGTCCTCGCGTCCGGGCGGGCGGGCGATGCTACAGTGCCGCGCCTATGACGAGGCGATCATGCCGTTCCTGAGGCGGGCGGTCGGCTCGCTCTCGCGGCGCCTGGATCGGCCGGAGCTCGTCGCGACGTTCTACTCCCGAGCGCGTCAGGAGCTCCGCGAAGAGGTCGCGCTGAGGGGGGTCCTCGCTGCGGCGCTGCGCTCGGACTCGAGCTACGTCGACGTCGGAACCAACCGCGGCCAGGTCCTGCGTGAAGCCGTGCGCCTGGCTCCCGCCGGCGATCACGTCGCGTTCGAGCCGATCCCGGCGCTGGCCGCCGAGGTGCGAGCGTCGTTCCCGGCGGTCGACTGCCGCGAGCTGGCCGTGGGCGCAGAGCCGGGATCGGCCGAGTTCTGCCACTTCCGCGCGCTGGACGGCTGGAGCGGGTTGCGTCGCAGCCCGGAGATCAGCGACGAGCAGGGCCGGCCGGAGCTGATCACGGTGCGGGTGTCCACGCTCGATGCAGAGCTCTCCGGGCGCACGCCCGCCGTCGTGAAGATCGACGTCGAGGGGGCCGAGCTGATGGTCCTCGAAGGTGCCCGCGAGTTGATCACTCGCGCTCGGCCGATCGTGATCATCGAGCACGTCAGGGGTGCCGCCGAGCTCTACGGTGTGCGCTCGGACGCCGTCTGGGAGCTGCTCAGCAGCTTCGACTACCGCATCTTCGCGATCACCGGCGATGGGCCGGTCAGCCGCGCCGAGCTCGGCGCGGATGCGGACGTCGTCAACTGGCTGGCGTCGCCGGCGCGAGCATCGTGAACCGGGCCGGCCTGCGGGACCTCGCCAAGCAGCTCTACGGCGGCGCGCGTGCGCTCCCGGATGAGCTCGAGCAGAGCCGCTTCCAGACCCGCATGAGCCTCGATCCGGCCGCGGGCGAGCTGTTGCTCTCGCCGCACTTCGACGATGCCGTACTCGACTGCTGGAGCCTGATCGCGAGCGACCGCGAGCTGAGCGTCGTGAACCTGTTCGGCGGTGTGCCCGGGCCGCGGCCGCTCACCCCGTGGGACGCCGTCACGGGCGCGCGCGACTGCGGCGAGCGCGTCCGCGAGCGCGCCGCCGAGGACGCTCGCGCGCTCGCGCTCGCGGGACGCCGGCCGCGCAACCTGTCGAACCTCGACGCCCAGTACCGCTCGCGCCTTTCTCGCTTCCGGCTCGCGGCGCTCGACTCGCAACTGCTCGCCGCCGTGCAGAGCACCTCGCGTGTGTATGCGCCCGCCGCGATCGGCGGCCATGCGGATCATCGTCTCGCCCGCACCTACGCGCGCCAGCTCCTCGCTGCGGGGATCCCCGTGACGCTCTACGCCGAGCTCCCGTACTGCATCATGCACGGCTGGCCGCACTGGGTCGACGATCGCGAGCCGGTCGCGAACCGCGACGTCGACGTCTACTGGCGCTCGTTCCTAGACGACGTCGCCGAGCTGCCGCCGCTGCGCGAGGCCGAGGTGGTGCGCCTCGACGACGCTCAGGCCGCCGCGAAGCTCGAGGCGATGCGCTGCTATGCGAGCCAGATGCCGTGTCTGGACCCAGGTGGGCAGGGGCTGCTCGAGCGCCCCGAGACATTCCGATTCGAGGTTCGCTGGGAGCTGCGTCGGGCGCCGCGGGAGAGCGAGCGCGGCTAGGCGGGTGGCGCGGGTTCGATCGGCGCGGCGGTCTTGGGGGTGAGGAGCACGGTGAACGGAGCGCTGGTGCTACCGATGCTCTGCGCGTCGGCGTGCAGCCGCACGCGCATCACCCGCACGCCGACGCCGTTGAGCGTCGCCGTCAGCGAGAAGGCGGAGCCAATGCCGAGGGCGCCTTCGGCGACCGGGTGAAAGCCGATGCCGAACGGGTACTGCTGTTCGAGCACGACGAGCTCGCCCTCGGGCGCGGGGATCGCGGTGCCGGTCAGCGTCAGCGGTGTGCCGCTGGCCACGCTCGACGGCGGGGGTGCAAGTTCGAGCGGGTAGCGCAGCCCCTCCTCCAGCTGTGAGGAGACGGTCGCTGCGGTCGCGGCCATGTAGAAGGTGCTCTGCGTCGGCGTGACGGTGAACGAGTAGGCGCCGCCGGCGTTGGCCGCGACGTGCGCGAGGACCGTGTACGGCTGGCCAGGGGTGCGCGCGAGCAGCGCGACGCTCGTGCCGGGCGCCCCGGCGGCGATGCCGGAGATCGTGATCGCGGTGCCTGCGGTCACGGGATCGGCGGAGGTCTCGATCGTCAGCCGCGGGTTCTGGGTCTGCGCGACCGTGTAGGAGAGAACCTCGGAGGCCGTCGTACGGCTGAAGCCGAGCGGGTGGACGACGACGCGGACGTTGACCGGCCCGGGCATCCTGAACGTGTGCGTGAGCGAGTATAGGCCCTGCGCGTCAACGTGGCCGATCTTGACTGTGTGCCACTGTTCGCGGGAGGTCACGTACTCCCGCTGCAGCGCGACGGTCGCGCCTTCCTGGTGAGGCGTGACGGTGCCGGTGAACGTCAGGCGGTTGTGTCCACCGGCGTTCCCGCGCGTGAACAGCGTCGCCCCGGCCGGCGGCCCTCCGATCGTGACGAGCGGGCCGACCTTGACGGCCGCTCTCGCCTGGTGGGCGAGCGCTGCCCGCACCACGAACACGCTGTTGGCCGCCAGCGCCGCTGAGGTGAACTGGAAGGTGCCGTCGGCGGCCGTCGTCGCGGTCCCGACTTCGCTGAGCGCGCTCGCACCGCCCGGTTCGCGCGTGCGCTGGAAGATCGTGACGGGCACGCCGGCCTCGCTGGCGGCGTCGCCGCAGACCAGCGTTCCGCTCAGCGTCGCCGGTTCACCGCTCGTCAGCAGCGGCGAACCCGCGACGAGGCTGAGCTGGCAGTGTCCGCCGACGGCGAGCCTCCGCGCGTGTTCGCCGCCGCGCGGGGGCGCGCTTTCGTCGAGGGGCGTCGGCTGCGCGGGTTCGCTCGCCGGCGTCGAGGCGGGCGTTTGGCCTTCGGCGAGGACGGTCGTGGCGGGCGGGCGCTGGGCGAAGGCCGGCGCGGGAGCGAGCACGGCGGCGGCGAGTCCGGCGGTTGTGATCAGTGACGCCGCAATGCGCAGACGCCGATCCCGTGGCAGCGTGGCGGCTGCTTTTCGAGCGAAGAGGGGGGCGGATCGGGTCATCTCGACATTGGGCCTATCGGCGCCGTCGCACCTTCACTTTAGACACCGCGGGGCGGTCCCAAGTCGGTTCGCGGGCCGGCGTGCCGCTGGCATGTGCGGCGGCGCACGGAGGCCGCGCCCACTATGTTTGCTCAGATGTGCGGGATCGCCGGGAGGACAGACGACCCCGAGGGGAGCGCGGTCCGCGCGATGCTCGCGCGGCTTCGCCACCGCGGCCCCGACGACGAGGGCGTCCACAGCGATCGCGCCGCCGGCGTGAGCATCGGCATCCGCCGGCTCGCGGTCATGGACGTCGAGGGCGGCCACCAGCCGATGAGCAACGAGGACGGCTCGGTGTGGGTCTCGTTCAACGGCGAGATCTACAACCACGGCAAGCTGCGCGAGGACCTGCGCGCCCGCGGACACACGTTCTCCACCACGGCCGATACGGAGGTGATCGTCCATCTCTACGAGGAGTACGGCGACGAGCTCGTGCACGCGCTCGAGGGGATGTTCGCGCTGGCGATCTGGGATGAGCGGCGCTCGCGCCTGCTGCTCGCACGCGACCGCTTCGGGGAGAAGCCGCTGTTCCTGCACGATCACGGCGGCGAGCTGACGTTCGCCTCGGAGCTGACCGCGCTGCTGGAGGTGACACCGCAGCTGCGCGAGCTCGATCCAGCGGCGATCGACGCGTTCTTCGTGTTCGCCTACGTCCCCGGTCCGGGATCGATCGTCCGCGGTGTGCGCCAGCTGCCACCCGGCCATCTGCTCACGTGGGAGCGTGGCGCGGGCGGCTCTGTCGAGCGCCGCTGGTGGTCGCCGGGCGAGCGCGAGATCGCTCCGCCGGAGCGCTTCGAGGCGCTCGTCGCCGAGGCCAAACGGCTGTTCGAGGACTCGGTCCGCACCCGGCTCGTGGCCGACGTGCCGGTCGGCGTCTTCCTCAGCGGCGGCGTCGACTCGACGCTCGTCGCGCTCGCCGCGGCCGAGCAGTCCTCCCAGCGCCTGCAGACGTTCACGATCGGCTACGACGTCGGCGCGGTCAACGAGACGCTGCAGGCGCGCCACACGGCCGAGTACCTCGGCTCAGAGCACCACGAGCTGACCCTCACGCGCGAGCAGGTCGCCGAGCGCACGCCCGGCCTGCTCGCGGCGATGGATCAGCCATTGGGCGATCGTGCGCTCGTGCCGCTGAACGCGCTGTCGGAGTTCGCGCGTCCTCGCGTCACGGTCGCGCTCGGAGGCGAGGGGTCCGACGAGCTGTTCGGTGGCTACCCGCGCTACCGCTGGCTGGAGCGGGCGGCGCGCGCGCATTCGGCGCTCCCGGAGCCCGCGCTCGCCGGCATCGGCGGGCTGCTGCGCGGCGCCGGGCGCCTCGGGCGCGGCGAGCAGGCGGCAGCGCGTCTGGGCGGCGCACCGATGATCGAACGCAACCTCGACTGGGTCACCGCCGAGCGGCGCTCGCGACGGCAGGGGCTCTACGGGCCGCGGCTGGCGGGCGTCGCCCGCGAGCGCGTCCTGGACGATCTCAGCGCGCGCGCCGGCGCGCTCGACGAGCGCTCTCCGGTGCGCTGGCTGATGCACCTCGACCAGGTCGACTACCTGCCGGACGACGTGCTGTTCAAGACCGACCGCGCCGGGATGCTCGCCTCGCTCGAGATCCGGACCATCTTTCTCAACCGCGAGCTGTCGGAGTTCGCCGCATCGGTTGACACCTCGGTCCACCTCGCCGGCGGCGGCAAGGCGCTCGTGCGGGCGATGCTCCCCGACGGGATCATCGCCTCGCGGCGGTTTGGCGGTTACCGCAAGACGGCCTTCCGCGTGCCGGCCGCGGACTGGCTGCGGGGACCGCTCGCGCCGGTGCTGCGCGGTCAGCTCGAGCGGGGTGCGATCTACGAGGAGGGCTACTTCGACCGACGCGCCGTCGGTGAGCTTGTGCGCGAGCACATGGCGCAGCGCGCCGACCACAGCGATCAGCTGTGGCCGCTGCTGTCGCTCGGGCTGTGGGTCGACCGTTTCCGTGGGCTCGATGGCGGATAGACCCCGCCTGCTGATCCTGACGCCCGACTTCCCTCCGGCGCCTGGAGGGATCCAGGTGTCCGCGCTGCGCTACGCGACGGGGTTCTCGAGCTTCCAGACGCGTGTGCTGACGCTCGGCGCGCCGGGCGGCGCGGCGTTCGACCGCGACAGCGGTTGCTCGGTCCGCCGCGTCGGCGGGGGCCGGCTGCCGCGCGCCGCCAGCGCGGCGCTGCTCAACGCCGCCGCGCTCGCCGAGGCGCTCGCGTTTCGCCCGCACGCGATGCTCTGCATGCACATCGTCGCAAGCCCGGGGGCTGCCGCGGTGCGCGCGGTGCGGGGCGCGCCGAGCGTGCAGGTGTTCCACGCGGAAGAGATCGGAGCGCGGCCGAGGCTGGCGGCGTTCGCGGCCGGCGATGCCGACGAGGTGATCGCGGTCAGCGAGTACACGGCCGGTCTGATCGCGGCCACCGGCGCGACGCCGGCGAGCCTGCGGGTGATCCCGCCCGGCGTCGACCTACCGCGCGACGCCGGCCCGCTGCCGGTCGAGCGCCCGACGTTCGTCACGGTCGCTCGGCTGGAGGAGCGCTACAAGGGCCACGACGTGCTCGTACGGGCGCTCGCGCTGGTGCGCGCAAAGATCCCCGATGTGCGCTGGGTCGTGATCGGCGATGGCTCGCTGCGTCCCGGGATCGAAGCGCTCGCCCGCTCCTACGGCGTCAGCGACTCGATCCTGTTCCTCGGCGCGGCCGGCGACGAGCAGCGCAACGAGTGGCTCCGGCGCGCGCAGCTGCTGGCGATGCCGAGCCGGCTGCCGGCCGGCGGGTTCGCGGGCGAGGGCTTCGGGATCGCCTACCTCGAGGCGGGCGCGTACGGCAAGCCGGTCGTGGCCGGGAACGTCGGCGGCGCGCTCGACTCGGTCGCCGACGGCGAGACCGGGCTGCTCGTCGATCCGCTCGACCCGGTCGCGGTCGCCGGGGCGATCACGCGGCTGCTCGACGACGGCGAGCTCGCGGCCCGGCTCGGCGCGGGCGGGCGACGACGCGCGCAGGAGCTGGCGTGGCCGTTGATCGTCGGGCGCGTCGAAGCGGTCCTGCTCGAGCAGCTGCGCCGGGGCGGGGGCGCCAGGCGGCGCACACTCTCGGCGCCGACGGGCGTATGAGGGTCCTCTACGTCAACCACACGGCCGAGGTCGGCGGCGGCGAGCGCTCGCTGCTCGCCCTGCTGGCGGCCCTTCCGCGGGAGATCGAGCCGGTGCTCGCGGCGCCACCCGGCGGACTGCAGGAGGCCGCGCGCTCGCTCGGCGTGCCCGTCACGACGATCGCCGGCACCGCGGGCAGCCTGCGGCTGCACCCGCTGCACACGCCGCGTGCCGTCGCCGAGATGGCGCTCGCGGCGGCACAGGTTCGCCGCGCGGCTCACCGCGAGCGGGCCGGCATCGTGCATGCGAACTCGATCCGCGCTGGAATCGTGCTCGGCCTCAGCGGCATGCGCCGCACCCCGACGGTCGTGCACGTCCGCGACGTGTTGCCGCCGGGGCCGCTGACGAGCGCGACGATGCGCCTGATCGCGGCCAGCGCGCGCGCGGTGATCGCGAACTCGCGCTACACCGGCGACGCCGTCCGCGCCGCCGCGCCGTCGGCGAGCGTCGAGGTGATCTACAACCCGGTCGATCTCGAGCGCTGGGATCCGGAGCGGATCGACCGCGCCGACGCTCGCGCCGGCCTCGGCGAGCCCCTCGCCGGGCGACTGCTGCTCGGCGTCGTCGCCCAGCTGAGCCCGTGGAAGGGTCAGGACACGGCGATCGAGGCGCTCCGGCTGCTGCGCGCGGACGGCCGCGACGCGCATCTGCTGCTGGTCGGCTCGGCCAAGTTCCTCGCGCGCTCGACGCGCTTCGACAACGAGCGCTATCTCGAGCGCCTGCGCGCGCTGGTCGCAGATGCGGGGCTCGAGGATCGCGTGTCGTGGCTCGGCGAGCGCGAGGACGTCCCGGAGCTGATGCGTGCGCTCGACGTGCTGCTGCTGCCGTCGTGGGAGGAGCCGTTCGGGCGCGCCGTGATCGAGGCGATGGCGCTGGGCGTGCCGGTCGTGGCGACCGACGTCGGCGGGCCGGCCGAGATCATCACGGACGGCCGCGACGGCTACCTGCTCGCGCCGCGCGACGCGGCAGCCTGGGCGCGGAGGATCACCGAGCTGGCGGATCACCCGGAGCTCGCGGCGGAGATCGGGCAGGCGGGCAGGCGCAACGTCCGGGAGCGCTTCACTGTGGCCGGCCACCTCGACGCGGTGCTCGCGCTGTATGCGCGCCTGTGCGGCGGCGAGCCGCCGGTGATGAGTCCGTGAACAGGCCCCGACGACGCCCGCGTCGTGTTGCATTGTCCAGATAAACACCCTAACGTTCACGACCGACTGCACGAGGGGAGCGCGCAGGACGGAGCAGCCGTCGCGTGTGCTCGCGACGACCAACCGAGGTCATCAGCCGACTCCGACAGCGCGCAAGGATGCCAGCCACCTATCACCTAACGCACCTGAGAACACTCGAGTCCGAGGCGATCCACGTGATGCGCGAGGTGGTCGCTGAGTTCGAGCGTCCGGTGCTGCTGTTCAGCGGCGGCAAGGACTCGATCGTGCTGCTGCGGCTCGCCGAGAAGGCGTTTCGCCCGGCGCCGTTTCCGTTCCCGGTGATGCACGTGGACACCGGACACAACTTCCCCGAGGCGGTCGAGTATCGCGACCGGCGGGTGCGCGAACTGGGCGAGCGACTGATCGTCGCCTCGGTCGAGGACTCGATCGCGAGCGGTCGCGTCGTCGAGGAGACCGGGCCGCGCGCGTCGCGCAACGCCCTGCAGACGGTGACGCTGCTCGACGCGATCGCCGAGCACGGCTTTGACGCCGCCTTCGGCGGCGCGCGTCGCGATGAGGAGCGTGCGCGGGCGAAGGAGCGGATCCTGTCCTTCCGCGACGAGTTCGGCCAGTGGGAGCCCCAGCGCCAGCGCCCGGAGCTGTGGGCGCTCTACAACGGGCGGATCCGCAAGGGCGAGCACGCGCGCGTGTTCCCGATCTCCAACTGGACCGAGCTCGACGTCTGGCAGTACATCGCCGAGGAGGACCTCGAGGTGCCTTCGATCTACTTCTCGCACGAGCGCGAGGTGTTCTCCCGCGACGGCATGCTCTACGCGGTCAGCCCGTTCATCGAGCTGATGGACGGCGAGGAGCCGTTCACCTCGCGGGTGCGCTACCGCACCGTCGGCGACATGAGCTGCACCGGGGCGGTCGAGTCGGACGCGCACACGCTCGCCGAGGTTGTGGCGGAGATCGCCGCCACGGAGGTGACCGAGCGCGGCCAGACCCGCGCGGACGACCGCGTCACCGAGGCGGCGATGGAGGATCGCAAGCGGCAGGGGTACTTCTGATGGACGTTCCGAGCCACTCCACGGAGGCCATCGCCAGCGGCAACGGACATGCCGCGCATGACGGCGCGACCGCCAAGCCGCTCGTCGGGGAGAGCGCGCAGGAGGCGTTCCGCCGGCTCACAGAGCGCCCCGCCGAACTGCTGCGGTTCGCGACCGCCGGCTCGGTGGACGATGGCAAGAGCACGCTGATCGGGCGCCTGCTCTACGACTCCAAGCAGGTCCTCGCCGACCAGCTCGCCCACGTCGAGCAGGCGAGCGAGCGCATGGGGCACGACTTCGTCGATCTGTCGCTGCTGACCGACGGGCTGCGCGCGGAGCGCGAGCAGGGCATCACGATCGACGTCGCCTACCGCTACTTCGCGACGGCACAGCGGCGCTTCATCATCGCCGACACGCCGGGGCACGAGCAGTACACGCGCAACATGGTCACGGGCGCTTCAACGGCCGATCTGGCGATCGTGCTGATCGACGCCCGCAAGGGCGTCGTCGCCCAGTCCAAGCGCCACGCGTTCATCAGCTCGCTGCTGGGGATCCCGCACGTCGTCGTGTGCGTCAACAAGATGGACCTCGTCGACTTCGACGAGGACACGTTCAACGAGATCGTCGAGCACTTCGATGACTTCGCGGCGCGTCTGGAGATGCCGGACGTCACGTTCATCCCGATCTCGGCGCTGCTCGGCGACAACGTCGTCGAGCGCTCGCAGGCGATGGACTGGTATCAGGGGCCGCCGCTGCTCTACCACCTCGAGCACGTACACATCGCCTCCGACCGCAACCTGATCGACGTGCGCTTCCCGGTGCAGAGCGTGATCAGGCCGCCGTCGAGTAGCGTCGCCGACTACCGCGCGTACGCCGGCCAGGTGGCCGGCGGCGTGATCCGCGCGGGCGATGAGGTCGTCGTGCTGCCCGACGGCCACCACACGACGATCACCGCGATCGACACGTTCGAGGGCGAGATCGAGGAGGCCTTCCCGCCGATGTCCGTCGCGCTCAGGCTGGCCGACGACATCGACGTCGGTCGCGGCAGCATGATCGTGCGCCCGCAGAACCAGCCGAGCGTCTCAAACGGCTTCGAGTGCCTGATCTGCTGGATGTCCGAGCAGCCTCTCAGCCGACAGCGCCGCTACTCGGTCAAGCACACGACGCGCAGCGTGATGGTCGGCGGCGTCGACGTGCGCTACCGCATCGACGTCGAGAGCCTGCGCCGCGACGAGGACGCGAGCTCGCTCGAGCTCAACGACCTCGCGCGCGTGCACCTGCGCCTCAGCGCGCCGCTCGTGTTCGACTCCTACCGGCGCAACCGGGTGACGGGCAGCCTGATCATGATCGACGAGGCCACGAACGAGACGGTCGCGGCGGGCGTGATCCTCGACACCGAGGTCGAGGGCGTCACGGAGTCCAAAACGGAGCGCAGCCCGAACGTCAGGTGGCAGGGCTCGCGCATGACGCGCGAGCGCCGCCGCGCGTCGCTCGGGCACAACGGCGCGACGCTTTGGTTCACGGGCCTGCCAGGAGCGGGCAAGTCGACGGTCGCCGCCGCCGTCGAGGAGCGGCTCGTCGAGGCCGGCGAGCCGGCGCTGCTGCTGGACGGCGACAACCTGCGCCACGGGCTCAACGGTGACCTCGGCTTCGACGAGGAGGCGCGGCGCGAGAACGTGCGCCGCACCGCCCACGTCGCTCGCCTGCTCGCCGAGGCGGGGACGATCGCGCTCGTCAGCCTCGTGAGCCCCTACGCGGCCGACCGTCGCGCCGCCGCCGAGCTGCACACGTCCGAAGACCTCGATTTCCTCGAGATCTACGTGAACGCACCGCTCGAGCTGTGCGAGGAGCGCGACCCGAAGGGGCTCTACGCGCGCGCGCGCTCCGGCGAGCTCACAGGGATGACGGGCGTCGGCGCACCATACGAGCCGCCGACCGACCCCGACCTCGTGTTGTGCAGCGACGAAACCGTCGAGCAGGAGGTCGAGCGCGTGCTCGAGCTGCTCGCGGCGCGCGGCATCGTCTCGCTCGGGCGCTGAGCGCCCCGCGCCAGCCTATTTTTTTGTGCGCCTCGAGCCGGGCGCGGCGTACATCTTGAAGTGCGCGCTGAGTCCCGAGGTCAACGAGCCGACCTTCGGTTCGATCTCGACGCGGTAGTTGCCGGTGCGGCGCGGTTTGACGACGATGCTGAAGCGCGAGAAGGTGCCGGTCGCGCGTTTCACCCTGCCGCTGAACTGCGTCGCGAAGCGCGTGCCGATTTCGGAGGGACCCGAGGGCCGCACCGATTTCGCGAGCTGCACGAGCACGCGCGCGCCGACGCTCGCCGGGGACACCGTGCCGTACACGCGCACGAGGCCGGAGTGCCCGCTCGCGCGTGCGTGGACGACGACCCTCACCGCGACGAGCTCGGTCAGGACCTGGCTGTAGATCGGCTGCGGGTCGAGCGAGGCGACGCGAAACTGGGAGCTCGCGAACAGGTTGAGCACGCGGAAGGAGAAGGCGCCGAGCGAGTTGGTTACGGCCGGGGCGCTGACGGTCGAGAACGGTTCGAGGTACGGGTAGGGGCTGCTCTGCAGGACGAGCCTGCGTCCGCCGCCGCTGAGGCCGGTGACCTTTCCGCTGATGATGAACGGGCTGCCATACGTGTCGACGCGCTTTTCCTTCGGCACTTCGATCCTCGACCGGGTCGAGCTCGACAGCGTGAAGGTGTGGTCTTTGCCGAGCGTCGTGCCGACGCTGCTCGTCGCGGTGATGCGGTAGTGGTAGCCGAGCAGCAGGTTGTTCACGGGCTGGCCGACCCGGACCGCGACGATGCCGGCCCCGACCGCGGTCGGCGGCGTAGCCGAGCCGTAGGCGACGGTCGGGCCGTACTGGAACGAGTAGGTGGTTTCGTGACCGTTCGGGTTGACGGTGCCCTCGAGCTGGCCGCTGGAGCCGCGCACGTTCGTAACGTTGCCGGTCGTCACCTTCGGCGCCCCGACGACGGCGCTCGCGGCGAGCGGGAGCGCCAGCGCGAGCACGGCGGACAGGATCGCGCTGACGGCGATCGATCGGGCGGTGATCCGGCTCGTCGTCATGCTCACGGGTCTCCCTGATCTCTGGTTGGCGCGCCGGCGGTGTCTCGCCACGCTCGCGCGCCCGCTTTCGCGGGCATGTACCTATAACCCCGCCGACGGCGGATCGTTGCGGTGGCCGACCCGGCTGTGCAAAGCGCACCCCGAGCGCACGCGGCAACGGCCGAGAGACGATACCGGGGGGTTGACGCCAAGGCCCGCTGACGCCCGCCGTGGGGTATTTGCTGATAAAGCTGATAATATTGGTGCGTAATTGGCCCCAGGGCGCGTTTCCTCCCGCACCCGCGAAAACATGGAGTCCCATGGTCCTGCTGATCGTCCCCGCCGTTTGGATACTGCTCCTCGGACTGATCACGGCGCTGTGCGTCGCGGCCCGGCGGGGCGATAACGGTACGACGCTCGAGGCCTCCGAAGCCGCGCGAGCGGCGCCCGCCGCCTTCACAAGATGATCACGCCTGGCGGCGCGTACGCCGCCAGCATGTTCTGCGAGCGCGTCGCCCGGCGATGGCCCGTGCGCGCGCCCTCCTGCCCCGCGCCCGAAGGTGGCCACACTGTCAAGCGAATCGATCGTGCGAGCCTCGCAGAGCGCTCCGCAGAGCGGCCCGGGGACCGCTGCGCAGAGTGCAACGCCGTGTTCGGCCTGCGCGGCGCCGATGGCGCCCGACCAGCGCTACTGCCTGGAGTGCGGCGAGCGGCGCCCACCTACGAGCACGTTCCTGATGCGCGGCGGGCCGACCCCCGCCTCCGAGCAGCGCCAGCCGCCCGTCGCGCATCAGGAACGTGCTCGTAGG
>Ga0209068_10000534_pt1 | contig 20494 bp, 17 predicted proteins | sample ColStrG_CSR_2012_FD_187200 | JGI IMG/M metagenome (GOLD analysis project Ga0209068, IMG submission 187200) | Freshwater sediment microbial communities in response to fracking from Pennsylvania, USA - Cold Stream Run_MetaG_CSR_2012 (SPAdes)... | ecosystem: Environmental > Aquatic > Freshwater >... | reverse complement strand
GGATCGATGCGGTCGGGACGGCCTGCATTCGCCAGCGGTCAAGTAATGTCATCATCGCATCCAGGATGCGCATGTCGTTCTCGAGCACGAGCACGGATTTGCCGGCGATTGATACGGCATGGGTCGGGCGGGGTGGCAGCGCCGCCGCGGCGTCGACGGGGCCAGTGGCGATTGGCGCGCGCACACTGAAGCATGAGCCTTTGCCGATGGAGGACCGCACCGCGATGGTATGGTCAAGCAGCCGCGCGATGCGGCTGACGATGGCAAGTCCCAAGCCCATGCCGCGCTGTTCGTTCGAGGTGTCGTTGTTGAGCCGCCGGAATTCCTCGAAGATGGCAACGTGATGCTCGGGCGCGACGCCGGGTCCAGAATCCAGCACCTCGATGACGGCATCGCCGCCCCGCCGCCGCCGGACGCCGACAAGAATTCGTCCCTTGACGGTGTAACGGACGGCGTTGGCAATCAGGTTCTGGACGATGCGACGCAGATGCCTGGGGTCGCTTCTGACCATCAGACCGCACGGAACCACGGTCAGCCGAAGCCCTTTGCGATCGGCCATCGGCTGGAATTCCGCGACCAGCTTGGCCAGGATGTCGTCGAGTGAAACCGCTTGGATCTCTGCCTCGACCGCACCGCTGTCGTAGCGCGAGATGTCAAGCAGTGTGCCCAGCAACTGGTCGACCGAGCCGAAGGCGTCGTTGATCTTTTGCGTCAATTGGCACTGGGGGCCATCGAGCGGCGTATCGTCAAGCAGTGACAGAAAGATCCGCGCGGCGCTCAGCGGCTGCAACAAATCGTGGCTGGCGGCGGCCAGAAACCGGGTCTTGCTGCGGTTGGCCTCCTCGGCCAGGTCGCGGGCGCGGATCAGTTCCTGCTCGATGGCCAGGCGCTCGTTGATTTCGCGGCTGAGTTTGACGTTGGCCGCTTGCAGCTCGAACGTCCGGTCATCGACTTTCTGCTTGAGGGTGTTGCGCGCCTCGCGAAGGGCCTCGCTCGCCCGGCGCGCCGACGTGACGTCGGTAAAGCTGGCAACCATGCCGCCGTCGGGCATCTGGTTGCAGCTGACATCGAGAACGATGCCGTCGGAGCGAACCATCTCCAGGCTGAGCGAGCCGCGTTCCGTGCTGCCATGCAGCCACCGCACCAGGCTCTCGCAACTGTCCTGCGAGGTGACGAGCGCGTGCTGGCGGGCATGGCTGAGGATGCGATCGAAGCTGGCATTCGGCTGGACGAGTTTGACGGGCAGCGCCAACAGCGACACGAAGCCATAGTTCCAGGCTCGCAGCATCCGTTCGGGCGAGACCATGCAGATACCCTGGGGCAGATGATCGATGGTGGCCTGAAGGGTGCGGGACTGCTCGTCGAGCTGGCGTTCGCGGTGCTCCCGCTCGCGCCGGACCAGATCGGTGATGTCGGTCTGGAAGATGACCGTGGCGCCGGTGCCCGTGCGCTTGTTGGACACCTGGATCCAGCGGTCGCCCATGACCTGTTGAACGAACGAAGCATGGGGCCGGCGGAACATATCGAGCCGGATGCGGCTCCAATCGGCGACACCGAGGCCTGTATCGAGCACGATATGCTGGCTCTCGGCGAACAAATCGGCGATCTGGCTGAAACGCATTCCCGGCTCGAACCGCGCGCCGGCGTCCGGCATAAGAGCCCGAAACGGCGTGTTGCACAGCACCAGCGCTTCCTTGTCATCGAACAAGGCAAAGCCTTCGCTCACCGCCTCGATGGCCGCCGTCAGGTTGCCCTTGGCCGTTTCGGCCTCGTCCCGGGTCTGGCGCAGGCGCATGTTGGCCTCGGACAGATCGGTGAGCGTTTTCTCGAGATCGGTGGTTCGGGCGCGGACCTGGCCCTCGAGCAGGATGGCGGTCTGGAACAGCGAGAAGCCGTTGCCGGTGACGTCGGTGGACCGCTCGACACGGCCCATCAGCACCCGGTTGATCTTTTCGAGCTTGGCCAGCCGGTCCATCGCGTCCGGCGATCGGTCTGGGTCTGTTGAGGCGGAAAGCATGGGCCGGTTGCGTGCTCCCTTCAAACGGTCGCCGGCGGGCTCGCGCCGATGGCTACCCCGGTGAAGGTCTGGTTGACGTGCATCGAGCGGTACTGCTCACCATAGGTGCAGAAGCCGATCACCTTGTGCCGGCGCAGAATTCCAGACACTTCGCGAGACTTCTGCTTCTGCTCCACCTCCAGCCGCCGCAAGATGCAGTCAAAGCCGAGGATGACCTGTGGTTCGCCGAGCTGGGCCTTGACCTCGCCCAGCGCGCGGTCGAGGTGCTGGGCGATGTCCATGCTGTCGGCCACCGTCAGCACCAGCCCTTCGTCGATGGCGCAATAGAAGCGCAGGGAGCCGTCGTCCTCCACCTTCTGGATCGAGCGCACGTGATATTCGCCTCCCACCCGCACCAGGACGGGATAGGAAGCAAAAATCATGGGGCTCAACTGGGCGGCATCGAGCCCGACCAGCCTGGCGTATTCCGGGGCGGCCGGCTCGGCGTTGATCTCGGTGACGAGGCGTCGCTGCGGATCGGCGCCGGTCACCACCATCTTGCGCTCGGTTGGCTTGAAATGATCGAAGCGGAAAACCTTGAACGGGCACGTCGTTTGCACCAGCGCGAGCACCGCCGCATTGGTGTGGAAGACGCCGTCGCAGAACACCCAGGTCTTGCGGAATCCCAGCCCATCGCCCGCCGAGCCGCCGAACAGGTTGACGGTGTCGAGGAACCGGCTAAGCGAGGCGATCACGGCCTCTTCCTGCCGGCTGAGGCCGTCTATAAGGAGTATGCCGAGCAATTCGGTCCGGATCGTGCCTGAGCACAGGGCATGGTGCCGGTGACGCGCCAAGGCGCCGGCGACCACCTGCTCGCCGTGGTCCATCTGGAAGCGGTCAAGGTCAGGGATCAAAGTGATCGTGGCGGCGAATTCATCGGCACTGAAGCTGGCCGCGGTGATGGTGTCCTCGCTGTAGCCCTCGGGGCCGATCTCGCCGGCCGTCGTGCAGCCAAAGACCGTCACGCCGGCGAATTGATCGGCGATGGCGGCTGCCAGCGATTGACGCTCGAAGGCCGGTGACGCGAACAGGATCACCAGCGCCATGTTGGCCTGGCCGATCTCGCTTGCCAGCTCCGCCAGGGCCGCACCGGCCCCGCTGGCGCGTGAATGGCCAAATCTCACCGGCATCGCCAACACATCTCCAAGGGGCCTGCCATGCGCGCTACATGGCGTCGTGCGGCGAGCGGCTCAACTGAATTCGCTGCATCACCAGCACCGCTTGGGTTCGGCTATGAACGCCAAGCTTCTTAAGGATCGAGGTGATATGCGATTTCACGGTCGATTCCCCAATCGAGAGTTCGTGCGCGATCTGCTTGTTGAGTTTGCCATCGCAGATCAGCTTGAGCACCCCATATTGGGCCGGAGTGAGCTCGCGCACGCGCAAGGCGAGATCGCCATCGGCGGGCCGGGCACCCGGCGGACGCGAAGTTGGCGCATTGGCCGGTGTAGCCGGAAAGCTCTCGCCGCCAGCCAGCACGGTTCTGATCGAGGCCACGATCTCGTCGCGAAGCGCGCTTTTGTGGATGAACGCCGAAGCCCCAAGACTTCTGGCGTGGGCCACGGCGCTGGGGTCGCCGAGCGCCGAGACGACGATGATGCGCTGGCGTTGCAACGAGGCGCGGATCGCGGTCAGTCCGTCTTGCCCGTCGGCATCGGGCATCCGCAAGTCCACGATCACCACATCATAGCGCTTGGCGTTCACGAGCAGACTGCGTGCCTCGCCCAAGGTGCTGGCGACGTCGACGCGCGAGGCGGGGAAGGCCTTGAGCAACGTGGCCTGCAATGCGTCGAGCACCAGCGGGTGGTCGTCAATTATCAGAAAGCCTGGATTGCTCATGCTGTCCGGGCCGCCACGATCGCCAAGAGAAGCCGCTGGTTGAAGCAGCGGACGGCTCGCATGTCGCGGCCGTCCGCCATTTTTTCCAGCCTGTCAGGTCAGACTCATAGGACGATCAGCTGGGTTTGAACAGCTTGAACACCCAGATGCCGCCGCCCTGGTTAAAGTTCTTGACCTTGGCCGCGACGTCGCCGCCCCACAGTGGCACCGCACCGCCCCAGCCGACCGCGACGGCGACATACTGCTCGCCATCCTGTGACCAGGTGACGGGCTGGCCGACGATACCGGTGCCAACCTGGAACTTCCAGAGCACCTTGCCGGTGGTGTCATCGAGAGCCATGAACTCGCCCTCGGGATTACCCATGAACACCAGTCCGCCAGCGGTGGCCATGGTGCCGCCCCAGAGCGGAGCCACGTTCTTGTACACCCACTTGATCGCGCCGGTCGCTGGATCGATGGCCTTCAATGCCCCGATATGGTCATCAAAGATGGTGTGGATGGTGAAGCCGGCGCCGAGATAGGCCGCGCCCTTCTTGTAGGTGACCGGCTCATTGTGCAGGTCCATGCTCCATTCGTTCGACGGCACATAGAACAGGCCCGTCTTCTGCGAATAGGACATCGGCATCCAGTTCTTGCCGCCAAGGAACGAGGGGATCGCGATGATCTCCTTGCCCTTCTTGCCGTCGGCCGACTGGGTCGGATCGCCGGCGCGGTCGGCATCGTCATAGACCGGGCGGCCAGTCTTCAGGTCGATGCTCTTGGCCCAGGTGATCTTTTCCACGAACGGCGTGGCGTTGACCAAATGGCCGTTGGTGCGGTCGAGCACATAGAAGAAGCCGTTGCGGTCAGCCGAGGCGGCGAGTTTCTTGCCGTCCTTGTCGAACGAGACCAGCTCGTTCACGCCGTCATAGTCCCAGCCTTCCCACGGCGTGGTCTGGTAGTGCCACTTGATTTCGCCGGTGTCGGGATTGAGGGCGATGCGCGAGGCGGCATACAGATTGTCGCCCTGGCGCAGATGCGAGTTCCACGGTGCCGGATTGCCGACGCCGTAGAAGATCGTGTCGGTCTCGGCGTCGTATTGGCCGCCGAGCCAGGTGGCGCCGCCACCGAACTTCCACATGTCGCCGGGCCAGGACGCATTGGTCTTGCCGGTGACGGTCGAATCCTTGCCGTTCAGCATTCCCATGTGACCTTCGATGGTCGGGCGCGACCAGACGTGATCACCGGTTTTGGCGTCCCAGGCATCGACGCGGCCGACAATGCCGAACTCGCCACCGGAGACCCCGGTGATGACCTTGCCGTGGACGATCATCGGTGCGGCGGTAAAGGAGTAGCCGGCGGTGAAGTCGCCGAGGTCCGCCTTCCAGACCACCTTGCCGGTCTTGCGGTCGAGCGCCAGCAGCTTGGCGTCCAGGGTGCCGAAATAGACCAGGTCGCCGTAGATCGCGGCGCCACGATTGACGACGTCGCAGCAGGGCAGGATGCCCTCGGGCAGGCGCGCGTCATATTCCCAAATCTTTTCGCCGGTCTTCACGTTGATGGCGTAAATGCGCGAATAGGAACCGGTGGCGTACATCACGCCGTCATAGATCAACGGCTGGGTCTCCTGGCCGCGCTGTTTCTCGCCGCCGAAGGAGAACGACCAGGCGGGCACCATGTTCCTGACGTTGCCCTTGTTGATCTTTTCCAGTGGGCTGAAACGCTGTCCGGCCCGGCCCATGCCGTTGGTCAGAATGCTGGTCGGGGTCTTGGCGTCGTTGGCGAGATCCTGCTCGGTCACGCCCTGGGCAAAGGCCGACGGGACCTGCCAGGCCAAAGCCGCGACCATCGCCGAGGCGAGTAGCGCTCGTTTCATCAATATTCCTCCCTGAGGGCCGCCAAGCGGCCAAGACGTGTTCTCATTCCGGCGTTGGCGGGCGGCTGAAATTCATATCAAGCCGAGGCCCGGACGCCGGTTGCCCCACCGGGAATTGTCAGGCCGGTGGAGCCGCCGGGAGGCTATTGAAATGGCGCCGACGTTTGAATTGGACATTGGTCCAATCGCTGGCTGCGGCCAACGCTTTGCCAGTCCCGGAGCCAATCCGCACAAGGCGTCAACGGGTGCCAGACTTTGGTCTCAATACATCGCCTGACGATCAGCATCGGGAATGGCACTGTCGAGATCATAGCCGGAATCGATCAGCGCCTTGGCCGACATTTCGCCTTGAGCCGCCGCCAGGCCGATCAGCCGCTTGCCCTCCGCCTCGTCCTTCTTGACGCCGTGGCCCATCATCAGCGCGAGCCCGTAATCGTACTGGCCGACTTTGTAGCCCCGGTCGGCGGCGGTCTTGGCCCAGGCGGTGGCATCCTCGGGGCTCTTGCGTACACCAAGGCCGTTCTCGCTCATGAACGACATCCAGATCGTGGAGGCGTCCGAGCCATTGGTGGAACACTTCTTGAAGATGTCGACCCCGTCGGCATAGTCGCCGGCCTTGGTGGCCGCATAACCGTAGGCGCAATAGGTGAGCGAGCCGTGCTTGAAGTCGTAGCGCTTGACCACCGAGCGAATGGTCAGCTGCTCGGGGTTGAGCACACCGTCAGCGGTCTCCACCTCGTCCTGGCCAGCGAATGCCGGGGCGGCGCACAGAACGGTAAGCACGGAGACAATCGCTAGTCGCATGGTCGACTCCCATTTTCGGTATTGTGCAAGACTATCCGTGGACTACTTTATGGCAATCGCGACGTACCGCAAGGCCCACCGCCTATTTACCCGCCGGCAGGATCGCCGCGCCCCAGGGGTAGCGGCCGACCTTGATGGATTTGAGCGGGGCGAGGCTTGCGACATCGATCACCGTCACATCCCCCGAGACGCCGTTGGTCGTGTACAGTTTATCCTCTTCCGGCGTCAGCTCCATGTGCCAGACCCGGCGGCCGACCAGGATGTATTTCAGCACCTCGAACGTGTGCGCATCGACCACCGCCACATGATTGGAGGGGCCGAGAGCGACGAACCCGTATTTGCCATCGCTGGTCAGCCGGATGCCGACCGGCTGCACCTCGTCATGCAGGACGCCGGGAATATCGAACTGGATCACCTTGAGCGGCTTGCGCGAGGCCACGTCCATGATGGTGACGGAACCGCCGACTTCCGAGCTGACCCACAGCAGCTTGCTGTCCTTGCTGAAGCGGCCATAGCGGGGCCGCTGATCGACCAGCGTGTTGTCGATGGCCTCCATCTTCTCGACGTCGAACCAGTGAACCATGCTGGTCGTTTCGGAGGTGGCGATCGCCCATTTCTGGTCCGGGCTGATGGCGATGCCCTCGGGCTCCACGCCGGTGTCGAATTGCTTGATGACGGTGCGGCTGTCAGTGTCGACAACGGTGACGGCCGCATCGTTTTCGTTGGCGATGAAGAGCTTGCGATTGTCGGGGCTGAGGTCGAACTGCTCGGGATCGTCGCCCGAGGGCAGGGTGGCGGCGATCTTGCCGGTCGCGACATCCATCACCTGCACGATATTGCTGTCGGACGCGCAGATAAAGAGCTTCTTGAAGTCCTTGGAGAACTGGATCGCGCGTGGTCGCTCGCCCACCGGAATGGTCTTGACCACCTCGTCGGTGGCGGTGTCGATGACACTGAGCGTATTATCCTTCTCGTTCGAGATATAGACGAGATGGGCGCTCGCGGGGGTCGCCCACTGGCCCGAGGCGAGCCCCAGACCGGCAGCCAGAAGCAGGCGGAACTTGCCGATCATGGCTTGAATGCCTTGCACTTACTCTCGGGTTCGTCCAGCCCGAGCGTATCGAGATCGGTGCGCTGATGCAGAAAACCACCGATTGGCGCCACCGCGACCTGGTTATCCGAAGTCACGAGATGGATGGGCTGCCGGAGCTGCCCGTTCCAGACCCGGAACGACAGACCCCGGCCCTTGAAGGCCGAGAGCTGGAGTTTGTCGGAAAGGGCATAGGCGCGGACGCTGGCGGCATCGATCACGCCGGTGCGGTTGGCTGCCTCGCCGATCAGCCGCAGCGCGGCCCAGGCGGCGAAGTCGACCGGTTGCATCCCGCGCTTTGCCAGCGTCTTGAACCGGTTTTGCAGCTGCACCGCCCCCCAGGGCTCGATCACCGCCGACCAGCCGGCGGGCACCAGCCCGTGCGTGCCCACGACTGGCCGCGCGTCCCAACTGTTGTAAGCGATGGTGGCGCCGAAATCGTGGCCCTCGTCGGCGACGGCGACCACGTCATAAGCCGCACCCTGGGTCATCAGTGGCACCTCCTCGGCGGCGGTGTCGCGCAAGTCGGCGTTGGCCGTCCAGTCCTTGCGCTCGACGATCTTGGCCCCGAATTTCGCCGCCGAGGCTTCCAGCGCGGCGGCGTAGGCCTTATCGGCGGTCGTGGTGCCGGCGATCAACAGGATTTGCGGCCATTTCTTCTTGACCAGGAACTGTACCAGCGCGTCGGTCAGCATCGCGCGCGATGGCAGCGTGTGCAGCACATTGGCCCGGCAATCCTCCTCACGCAGCCGCTCGTCATAGGCACCAATGTCGAACAGCAACCTCCCCTTGGTCTCTGGCAGATCGGCCAAGGCCAGAAGCACGGGCGCGGGGGCGTTGACGACAATCAGATCGAATTGCGCGAGCTTCGGTCTTGCCGCCGCGATCAGGTCGGCGCCGGGTTCAGCCACGACTTCAACAAGGTCGAAGCTCTGCTTCAGGAACTTTCCAGTCGTGTTGTTGTCGATGATGCCCAGCCGGGCGCCTTGCAGGCCCAGATCCGGCGGCGGTGGATCGAGATTGGACAAGGTTGGTGGCCGCGCGATCTTCTGCTCGACATAGAGGACATGGATAGCCAACGGATCGGCCGCGAGGGCCGGCGCCGCGAACACAACAAACGTAGCGGCCGCGGCGAGTGCCCGCCAGCCGGCAGTGTTGACCATCCGTCACTCTCCATTGACCGCGAAACTAGCCTTGGGGTTTCGGGCGTGCCATCCGACCATTTGGTGATTGCGAAGCGCTGACCGTTGCGGCCCAGTGTGGCCGCCAAATTCGTCACGCTAACGGGAGGTCGGATGTCGGGGCGTATTTCCAGATCATTTGCCATCGCGGGCTTTCTGCTGGGTGTTGCCTGGGGTGGAGGCGTGGCCGTCCGCGCCATCGCCGACGAGGCCGGGGTCGCCGTGGACACCACCGGCCTCAATCCGCTTGGCGCCGATTGGCTGACGGAAAATCCATACCGCAAGGACAAGGGGCAATACGCCGTCGCATTGACCATCGGCCAGTCGGGCTACAACCAGAATTGCGCGCGTTGCCACGGTCTGGAAGTGAAATCGGGCGGCATCGCGCCCGACCTGCGCTATCTCGATGACGGCAAGCCCGGCGATGAGTGGTTCATCAACCGCGCCCGCAACGGCTTTGCCCAGAACGGCCTCACCAAGATGCCGCGCTGGGAAGGCGTCATCTCCCAGGAGGCCATGTGGGCGATCCGCTCCTATGTCGAAACCCGGCCCAAGGACTGAAGCCGATGTTGCGGACAACCCTCCTAGGTCTGATCGTCATGGCCGCGCTTGGCGGGTTGGCGCTCGCCCACGGCAATGTCACGCCACAGCCGGTCGACACCACCGGACTGCGGGCGCTCGATACCACCTGGCTCACCGAAAATCCCTACCGCGCCGATAAGGCCGAGCACGACAAGGCGGTCGAGATCGGCGAAAAGGGCTACGAACTGAATTGCGCCGCTTGCCACGGCCTCCATGCCGTTTCCGGCGGCATGGCGCCCGATCTCAGGGACCTTGACGCCGGAAAGGCCGGGGACGAATGGTATATCGGGCTGACGCGCAAGGGAGAGGTTCGCAACGGCGAGCAGAAAATGCCGGCTTACGAGGGAACCGTGTCGCAGGAAGGCATGTGGGCGATCCGTTCGTATATCGAGAGCCGGCCCCACTGAGGGTTGATCGGATGGAGGCAACGCGACGAAATCCGACGCGCCGCGCTGTCCTTGGCGGGCTCGCTGGGGCCTCGCTGGCAGCCGCCTGTCCGGCCCGCGCCGACACCGTTGGCGACACGCTCCAAACCATTCTGGCGCGCAAATCGATCAGCATCGGCGCCTATAACGATTTTGCGCCGTACTCCTTTCTTGAGAATGACGAGATCAAGGGCGTCGACATCGAAGTCGGCCGGATTATCGCCGAGGGCCTCAAGGTCGAACCCAAATTCGAGCTGCGATTGGCCGGCGAGACCGTCGAAGGCGATTTGCGCGCCCATGTCTGGAGGGGCCCTGTCACCGGCGGTGATGTCGTCAATGTCATGCTCCGCATTCCCTACGACAAGAATTTGCAGCTCAACAATGACATGGTGAAGCTCACAGGCCGCTATTGCGTGGAAAAGATCGCGCTTGCCTGGCGATGGCAGAGCCTCGGCCAGAAGCCCGACGTCACCATGCTGCGCGACTACAAGACCGGCGTGGAAATCCTGGGCACCGCCGACTATTACCTGTCCAACATCCTCAAGGGTCCGGGCCAGAGCGCGGTTGTGCATTTCCACGATCTCAAGGACGCCATGGCCGCCCTGGCCAAGGGCGAGATCGACGCGGTGATGGGGCCGCTCGGCCAGCTCGAATATGGCAAGCGGCTCGCGCCGGAGGCCATTCAGACCGGCACGATCCTGTTGCCTGGGTTGGCCTATGGCCGCTGGACCCTCTGCGCCGCCGTCCGTACCAACTACCGCGATCTTGGCTACGCCATCGACGATGCGCTGAAGCCCGCGATCGGCGATGGCCGAATGGCGGCGGCATTCGCCAAATATGGCCTGAGCTACACGCCGCCGGACGCGAGCTAGGGGACCCGATGGGCGAGCAACACCGGGGCAAACGCGCGGCGCGGCTTGTCCGCTGGATGCTACTGGTGCTGCTTGCGACCGGCTTGGCCACCGCCGCGCAGGCGGACCTGATGAGCCGCGAAACCATCGCCCAACGGTTTCCCGCCCCGCTCGTCGTCGGCGAGCGCGATGCGGCGTTGCCGGTCTGGCCGATATTCCAGGGTGGGGCGCAGAACCAGTTGGTCGTCTGGGTCTTCGAGACCACGGACCTGGCGCCGATTCCCGGTTTTTCAGGGACACCGCCCGACTTGCTGATCGCTCTGACGCCAGACGGTACATTCATGGGCGTTTCGCTGCTTTCGCACCACGAGCCGGTTTTCCTCGATGGGCTGGGCGAGGAGCCGCTGCGCCACTTTCTCGACCAGTATCAAGGCAAGGCGCTCGGCACACCGATCAAGGTTGGCTCCAACATCAACAGTGCCGAGAAATCGGGGAGTTCGGCGGTCTATATCGATGGCGTGTCGAAGGCGACCGCATCGGTGCTGATCATCAACCAATCCGTGCTCGCCTCGGCGATCAAGGTCGCCAAGGCCAAGCTCGGGCTGGGCGGCGCATCGAGCGGCCCGCCGGCGCGGCCGGATCCGGACCTTTACGAGCCGTTGGACTGGAACGGGCTGCTGGCGTCAGGGCTTGTGGCCCATGTTCGGGTTGGCAATGGCGAAATCGAGAAGGCGTTCGTGGGAACGCCCGGCGAAGGCCAGGACGCCGCGACGCTGGGTGCGCCCGCCACCAGCTATATCGACCTCTACGTGGCCGATGCGCTGGTGCCGAGCACGGGCCGCGCGTTGCTCGGCGACAAGGTCTATGGGCGCTACCATGACGATCTGCTGGCCGACGGCCACAATGCGCTGCTGGTGCTGTCGGCGGGGCCATGGAGCCCGTTGGGCGAGAGCTGGACGCCCGGTTCGGTGCCGGACCGGCTGGCCATCCGGCAATCGGGGCTGCCGGTGGTGGTGCGCGACCTCGCCTTCGACAAGCCTCTGGCTGTCAAGGGTGCGCCGCCGCTCGATGTCATGCTGCTGAAGATCCCCGCCCAGGCCGCCTTCGACCCAGCCAGCGCGTTCGAGGTCGTGCCCCATATCGAGCGCCAGAAAGGACTGATTTATCCCGAACGGGTTGCCCGCGATTTCAAGCAGCAGGTGGCATTCCCCGCTTCCTACTACATCCGCCCGGCCGCCGAGGACACCAGCGCCCCGGCCTGGATGCAGGCCTGGCACGATCAGAGAATGACGCTTGGCATCCTCGGCGCGGCACTGGCTCTACTGACATTGGGTCTGGCGTTCCAGCGCCGGTTGACGGCCCGGCCAGAGCTGTTTCGCTTGGGGCGCCTGGCATTCCTTGCCTTCACGCTGGTGTTCGTCGGCTGGTATGCGCAGGGCCAGCTTTCGATCGTCAATCTCATCGGCATCGTCAAGGCGGTGACCCAGACCCACGATTTCGGCTTCCTGCTGTTCGATCCGCCGACGCTGACGCTGTGGGTATTCACGCTGGTGACGCTGGTGGTGTGGGGACGCGGCGTGTTTTGCGGCTGGCTGTGTCCGTTCGGCGCCATGCAGGAACTGATCGGCGAGGTGGCCAGGGCGCTGCGCATCCCGCAATGGCGGGTGCCACCCGAACTCGATCGCTGGTTGCGTCTGGCCAAATATGCCGTTCTCGTGGCGATCCTCGGAGCGGCGCTCCATTCCACCGCGAGCGCCGAGACGGCTGCCGAGGTCGAGCCCTTCAAGACCGCGATCACTCTTGTCTTTGTCCGTCACTGGCCGTTCGTCGCCTATGCGGTCGCCCTGCTGTCGATCAATCTGTTCGTCTACAAATCCTTCTGCCGCTACCTCTGCCCGCTGGGCGCGGCGCTGGCGGCAGGCGGCAAGGCACGGCAACTCGATTGGATACCACGCCGCCAGGAATGCGGCTCGCCGTGCAAGCTCTGCACCGTGCGCTGCCGTTACGGCGCCATCGACCAGAAGGGCAAGGTCGACTACGACGAGTGCTTCCAATGCCTCGATTGCGTGGCGATCTATTATGACAAGGCGACGTGCGTGCCCCTTGTCAACGCCGCCAAACCGGCGATGACCCCAAGGCCGGCGCGGCCCAAGCTGGAGGTCGTTTCGCGATGACCGCTCTGACGCGCCGCAGGCTGATGGTCGGGGGGATTGGCGCGGCGCTGCTGGTCCCGTTCGGCCTGCTGGCGGCGGAGAGTGGATTGCGCGAACACCGCCGCTCGGGCGTCGCTTTCGGCACCACGATATTGCTGCTGGTGCTGCATGAGGACGCGGCCTTGGCCGGGCGCGCCCTGGATGCGGCGTTCGCCGAAATCCGGGCTGTCGAGCGGGCCATGAGCCTGTTCGACACGGGCAGCGAACTCAGCCGTCTCAATCGCGACGGCAAAATCGCCTCGCCGAGCGGTCAGTTGATCGAATTGCTGACGCTCTCTGCACAAATGGGGCGGCTGACAGGCGGGGCTTTTGACGTCACCGTCCAGCCTTATTGGCTGGCTTGGGCGGGCGCGGCCAAGCGCAACAGGTCACCGGGCGAGGCAGAGCTCGCGGCCGCACACGAGCGCGTTGGCGCTGACGGCATCGTCCTCGGCACGGGCGAGGTGAGCTTCGCGCGGCCCGGAATGGGCGTCACCCTCAACGGCATCGCCCAGGGCTATGCAACGGACCGGGTGATCAAGGTGCTTTCCGGCCTTGGCATCGCCCACGCCCTGCTCGACACCGGCGAGTTCGGTGTGATCGGCGACCGCGAGGGCCATCCGTGGTCGGTCGCCATCGAACACCCACGCCGGCCGGGCCACTATCTTGGCGAGGTCAGTCCACTGACCGGGTTTCTGGCCACCGCCGGCGACTACGCAACCACCTTCTCGGCCGATTTCGCCGATAACCACATCTTCGACCCCGCCACTGGACGCTCGCCGCGCCAATTGGCGTCCGCAACGGTGATCGCGCCAACGGGGGCCCATGCCGACGCGCTATCAACCGCCGTGATGGTGCTCGGTCTCGACAAGGGACTGGCGCTGCTGCGCGGTCTTGCCGGGGCGCAAGGCGTGTTGGTCACCAAGGACGGGCAGATCGCAACGACCCCCGGAGCCCCGTTTCGCGCCTTCGCGTGACAGCTGCGTGGAACCCCTTATTGGACAAAAGGCCTATACCTGGGAAGGCCCCGTGCGCTATGATGGAGGTGCGGCGCCTGCGCGCCTCGACCGGTTCGACACCACTTTGGAGAGATGCAATGAAAAAGGCATGGACCAACCCCGTCGTGAACGATCAGGCTGTTGGCCTCGAAGTCACCAGCTACGCCTCGGCCGAAATCGATCCGGTCTGAACTGGAACGGTTTCGCCAAGAGCGATCAGCTAGGCCCACGGCCCGGCCGGATGACATGACAACGCGAAGCGAGCCCCGTTTGGGGCTCGAATCGTTTCGGCGCCCGCCACGCCAGGCCCGCGAGGCGCTGGCTGTTCCCACGCACGCTATCCTGGTCTAGTCTCTCGGGGCGCCCGCTCAGCGCAGTAACGGGTTGGACCCTAGGGAGATTGCTCATGCGATATGTCAAGACCGCGCTGCTCGGCGCGGTGTTCGCCACCACGATGCTGATGGCGGGAGCCGAGGCCAAGACGCTGGTCTATTGCTCGGAAGGCTCGCCGGAAAACTTCAATCCGCAGATCAACACCACCGGCACCAGCTTTGATGCCGCCCGCCCAATCTACAACCAGCTGGTCGAATTCGAGCCCGGCACCACGAATGTCGTCCCCGGCCTCGCCGACAAATGGGACGTTTCGGATGACGGCAAGACCGTTACCTTCCATCTGCACAAGGGCGTGAAATTCCAAACCACCAAGACCTTCACGCCAACCCGCGACTTCAATGCCGACGATGTGCTGTTCACCTTCAACCGGATGTGGAAGGACGATAGCCCCTATCACAAGGTTTCCGGCGGCGCCTACGACTACTTCAACGATATGGACATGCCCAACATTCTCGACACGATCGAGAAAAAGGACGACCTCACCGTAGTCTTCCATTTGAAGCAGCCCAACGCGGCGATGCTGGCGAACCTGGCGATGGACTTCGCCACCATCCTGTCCGGCGAGTACGCCGATGCGATGCTGAAGGCGGGCACCCCTGAGAAAGTCGACCAGGAGCCCGTCGGCACCGGCCCGTTCGTGCTGGTCAACTACCAGAAGGACGCCGCCATCCGCTTCAAGGCGTTCGATGCGTATTTCCGGGGCAAGGCCAAGATCGACGATCTGGTCTACGCCATCACCCCCGATGCCACGGCGCGTTATGCCAAGCTGAAGGCGGGCGAGTGCCAGGTGATGATCGCGCCGAACCCGGCCGATCTTGCCGCGATGAAGGCCGATGCCGCCGTCACCGTGCTGGAACAGGCCGGCCTCAATATCGGCTATCTGGCGTTGAACAACTTGAAGCCGCCGTTCGACAAGAAGGAAGTCCGCCAGGCCATCGACATGGCCATCGACCGCGATTCGATCCTGAAGGAGGTTTACCAGGGCGCGGGCCAGAAGGCCAAGAACCCGATCCCGCCGACCATGTGGTCCTATGACGATGCGACCAAGGACTATGCCTACGATCCAGCTAAGGCCAAGGCCATGCTGGAAGCAGCCGGCGTCAAGGATCTGAAGTCCGATCTGTGGTACATGCCGGTCCAGCGCCCCTACAACCCGAACGCCAAGCGCATGGCCGAGATGATGCAGGCCGATCTCGCCAAGGTCGGCATCACCGTCGAGCTCAAGAGCTACGAATGGGGCGAGTACCGCAAGCGGATGCAGGCGGGCGAACACCAGATGGGCCTGCTCGGCTGGACCGGCGACAACGGCGATCCGGACAACTTCTTCTTCCTGGCCGGTTGCCCCGACGGCAAACCCGCCGCCAACAATATCTCGAAATGGTGCAGCAAGGACTTCGACGCCGGACTGGTCGCAGCGCGCAACCTTGCCGACAACGCCAAGCGAACCGAAATTTACAAGAAGATGCAGGCGATCTTCCACGATGAAGTGCCGTGGGTGAACATCGCCCACTCGACGGTGTTCGAGCCGATCCGCAAGGAAGTCACTGGCTACAAGGTGAGCCCGCTCGGCCAGCACCAGTTCTATTGGACGGACCTGAAGTAGCCCGAACCGTATCGCCGCAGGAACGGGGACACAGTGTTCATATTCGGCCCAGACGCGACATCCTATTGTTCGCCATGGCTCGAGGCCGAATATGAACACTGTGTCCCCGTTCGCCACCGGACGTTGTGACGTATGCTCCGCTTCCTCGCCCGCCGACTGGCGCTGACCATCCCGACCTTCATCGCGTTGATGTTCGTCACCTTCATGCTCATCCGGCTGGTGCCGGGCGATCCGGTCGAGACCCGGCGCGGCGAACGCGGCATCAGCCCCGAGCGGCACGCGCAGCTCTTGCACGAAATGGGCCTCGATCAGCCGGTCTGGAAGCAGTTTCTCGACTATGCCAACGGCATCGTCCACGGCGATTTCGGCACCTCGCTGATCAGCCACGAGAAGGTCGCCAAGGAATTCCTGACGCTGTTCCCCGCCACGCTCGAACTGGCGCTGTGCGCCATGTTTTTCGCCATTCTGCTGGGCGTGCCCGCCGGCGTGCTGGCGGCGGTCAAGCGCGGCACGCTCTATGATCAGGCGCTGATGGGGCTGGCGCTGACCGGCTACTCCATGCCGATCTTCTGGTGGGGGCTGCAACTCATCCTGGTTTCGTCGGTGTGGCTGGGACTTACCCCGGTTTCGGGAAGAATCGACCCGATCAAGTTCTATTTCGACACCCCGACCGGCTTCATGCTGGTCGATTCGCTGCTCAGCGGCCAGAAGGGCGCGTTCGCCAACGCCGTCTGGTATCTCATCCTGCCGGCCATCGTGCTCGGCACCATCCCGCTCGCCGTCATCGCCCGCATGACCCGCTCCTCCATGCTGGAGGTGCTGGGCGATGACTATGTCCGCACCGCCCGCGCCAAGGGGCTGTCGCCGTTCCGCGTCATCGGCCTGCACGCCCTGCGCAACGCACTGATCCCAGTGGTGACCGTCATTGGGCTGATGACCGGCACGCTGATGGCGGGCGCGGTGCTGACCGAGACGATCTTTTCCTGGCCGGGCGTCGGCCATTGGCTGATCCAGTCGATCGGCCGGCGCGACTATCCCGCGCTGCAGGGCGGCATCATGCTGATTTCGCTGGTGGTGATCCTGGTCAATCTGGCGGTCGACATGCTTTACGGCCTCATCAACCCGAGGATCCGCCATGCCGGCTGACGTCGCGGTGCTGGCCGAGGATGTGCGCGCCGAGGCGCTGGCCCCGCCCCGACCCATCGCCGAGTTCTGGCGCGCCTTCCGCGAGAACCGGGGTGCGGTGGTAGGTCTCTGCGTCGTTGCCGCCATCGTCCTCATCGCGATTTTTGCTGGTGCTATTGCGCCCCATTCTCCGATTGAGCAGTTCCGCGAGGTCTTCAAGATTCCGCCCGCCGTATTTTCCGGCGGCGACTGGCGCTTTCCGCTCGGCACCGACGCGCTCGGCCGCGACATGCTCTCGCGGCTGATCTTCGGCGCGCGGCTGTCGCTCTTCATCGGCCTCGCCGTCATGCTGGTTTCGGCGCTGATCGGCACCGGGCTCGGGCTGCTGGCGGCGTTCGCGGGCGGCGTGCTCGATGTCGTCATCCTCAGGATCATGGACCTGATCATGGCCATCCCGAGCCTGGTGCTGGCAATCCTCATCGTCGCCGTGCTTGGCCCCAGCCTCACCAACACCATCGTTGCCATCACCGCAGTCTATCTGCCGCGCTATGTGCGGCTGATGCGCGCCTCGGCGCTCGCCGAGATGCAGAAGGATTATGTGACGGCCGCCAAGGTCGGGGGCGCGGGGCCGCTCAGGGTGATGATCTCAACCGTGCTGCCCAACTGCTTCGCGCCGCTGATCGTGCAAGCCGCGCTCGGCATTTCCGATGCCATTCTGGAAGCGGCCGGCCTGGGATTTCTCGGCCTCGGAGCCCAGCCGCCCGCTCCCGAGTGGGGGGCGATGCTGGCCGATTCGCGCGAATTCATGCAGGCGGCACCCTGGATCGTGACACTGCCGGGGCTGGCGATCTTGGTGACGGTGCTCGCCATCAATGTGATGGGCGACGGCCTGCGCGATGCGCTCGATCCCAAGCTGAGGCGAGGGTGAGGCCATGCCCCTTCTCGACATCCGGGGCCTGTCGGTCGATTTCACGACCGCGCGCGGGGCGTTCCGGGCTGTCGATCACGTCGATTTCGCCATAGATCCCGGCGACGTTCTGGCGGTGGTCGGCGAATCCGGCTCGGGCAAGTCGGTGGCCATGCTGGCGGTGATGGGCCTTTTGCCCTGGACCGCGACGGTCACCGCCGAGCGGATGCAATTCGACGGCCAGGACCTTGCCAATATCAGCCCGGAGGCCCGCCGCCAGTTGATCGGCAAGGACATCGCCATGATCTTCCAGGAGCCGGTGGCGAGCCTCAATCCGTGCTTCACCGCCGGTTTCCAGATCGAGGAGAGCCTGGCCACGCATATGGGGCTCGACAAGCGGGCACGGCGCGCGCGCGCGGTCGAGCTGCTGACATCGGTCGGCATCCCCGAGCCCGAGCGGCGACTCAATCAGTTCCCGCATCAATTGTCGGGCGGCATGTGCCAGCGGGTGATGATCGCCATGGCGATCGCCTGCTCGCCAAAGCTGCTGATCGCCGACGAGCCGACCACGGCGCTGGACGTGACCATCCAGGCGCAGATTCTCGATCTTCTGCTGGCGATCCAGAAACAGACCGGCATGGCCCTGGTGCTGATCACCCACGACATGGGCGTGGTCGCCGAGACCGCGCGCCGGGTGGTGGTGCAATACGCCGGCGAGCAGGTGGAGCGGCAAGGGGTGGACGGATTGTTCGCCACACCTCGCCATCCCTACACGGCAGCGCTGCTGGCGGCGCTGCCCGAGCACGCCAAGGGCGCGAGGCTGGCCTCGATCCCCGGCTTGGTGCCCGGCCAGTTCGATGCGGCCGACGCCTGCCGCTTCGCGCCGCGCTGTTCGCGCGCGGACGACACATGCAGGAGCGTAAAGCCGCCGCGCCAGACGAGCGCCCTCGGCGAGGCGCTGTGCCACTATCCCTTGGCGGAGGTCGCACCGTGAGCGACGTCCTGATCCGCGCCGATAACCTCGCGCGCCACTACGACATCAGGCGCGGCATGTTCTCGGCCAAGGCGACCGTCAAGGCGGTGGCCGATGCCAGCTTCGCTGTGACGGCCGGGCGCACGCTCGCCATCGTCGGTGAATCCGGCTGCGGCAAGTCCACCCTCGCGCGGCTCCTGACCATGATCGAGCCGCCGTCCGCCGGCCGGCTCGTCATCACCGGCACCGATGTCAGCGATGGCGGCGCGGCCAAGGTGCGGGCGTTGCGCCAGGTGGTGCAGATCGTCTTCCAGAACCCCTACGGCTCGCTGAACCCACGCCAGAAGATCGGCGCCGCGCTGGAGGAGCCGCTGGCCATCACCACGGACCTGTCCGCGCCCGAGCGCCGCGCCCGCGCCAACGACATGCTGGCCAAGGTTGGTCTCAGGCCCGAGCACTATCACCGCTATCCGCATATGTTTTCAGGCGGCCAGCGCCAGCGCATCGCGATTGCCCGCGCGCTGATGCCACGCCCCAAGGTGCTGGTGCTGGACGAACCGGTTTCGGCGCTGGACGTCAGCATCCGCGCCCAGGTGCTCAATCTGCTCGCCGACCTCAAGGCCGAGTTCGGCCTGACCTATGTGATCATCAGCCACGATTTGTCCGTGGTCCGGCACGTCGCCGACGACCTGATGATCATGTATCTGGGGCGCGTCGTGGAGATGGGCGCGTCGGCCGACATTTTCGCGGCACCAAAGCATCCGTACACGCAGGCCCTGCTGTCGGCGACGCCGGTGGCGGACCCGCGCGCCAAGCGCACCCGCATCCGGCTCGAAGGCGAACTGCCCTCGCCGATCTCGCCGCCGCCGGGCTGCGCCTTCCACCCGCGCTGCCGCCATGCCAACGCGCGATGCCGGGCGGAACTGCCAGAGTTCATGACAGCGGCGGGTGTTCGGGTCGCCTGTCACGCCGTGGCCGAGGGGCGGATATGACGGATCAATCCCATTTCGTGGTGGTGGGCGGCGGCACGGCCGGCTGGCTGGCCGCTTTCGTGCTGCAGGACGCGGCGCGGCGTCAGAGGCTCGACGCCAAGGTGACGGTGGTCGAGAGCTCGAAAATCCCGACGATCGGCGTCGGCGAGGGCTCCACGGCGGCGCTGAGGGTGCTGTTGCGGCAGATGGGGATCGACGAGTTCGAGTTCCTGCGCGATACCGGCGCGACGATCAAATACGGCATCCGGCACAGGGACTGGCGGCGCCTGGGACACAGCTACGACGGCCCGATCGACGATCCGCATCAGGTGATCGCCGCGCCAAAAGGGGCGCCGTCGGAATATCTCAACGTGTTCGGCGTCGCCGCCGGGCGCAAACTCGCCGACATGCACCTGTTCGGGCCGCTGATGGAGCAGGGCAAGGCGCCCTATGCGCGCCGGGCGGACGGCTCGTTCGTGCCGCTGGGTCCGTTCCACCACGCCTTCCATTTCGACCAGGCGCTGGTTGGCAAATATCTCAAGGCCAAGTCGCGTGGCGTGGTGATCGTCGATGCCACGGTTTCGGGCATCGAGCGGCAGGGCGAGAACGGCGACATCCTGGCGCTGATGCTGGACGGCGGGAAGCGGCT
>Ga0209068_10000532_pt1 | contig 20512 bp, 16 predicted proteins | sample ColStrG_CSR_2012_FD_187200 | JGI IMG/M metagenome (GOLD analysis project Ga0209068, IMG submission 187200) | Freshwater sediment microbial communities in response to fracking from Pennsylvania, USA - Cold Stream Run_MetaG_CSR_2012 (SPAdes)... | ecosystem: Environmental > Aquatic > Freshwater >... | reverse complement strand
TCTACCTACGACGCAACCCCGACAAGACCAAGAACCGCGCCATCGACCAGCTCCACAAGATGGGCTACGCCGTCACCCTGACGCCCCTGCAGCCCGTCGTGGGCAGGTGAATCTTCGCGTCAGAGGCTTGATCACCGATCTTGGTGGTCAAGCCTCTGACGTCTGTGACCACAGATGACCGCAGAATCGGTTTGCAGGTCCCATGCGAAGACTGAAACGGCCAGACCTCTGGGTTGTTTGCCCAGTTGTCGAGGTACTGGCCATGTGCATTGGCTGGGCGTGCTCGCTCGGCGTCGTCACTCCATGAACCGGAGGCGAACTCACTGTGTCGGACTCCTGACACACAAGCGCGCCAACGTGTGTACTTGCGTGAGGTTCGGGAGTTCGTCGTCCGCCTGCGGTGCGGCGCACTAGCCCGCAGAAATCCTCGCGCTGCTCGCACGCCGTCTTGACTCGCGCAGCTGTTCGTCTGTGCAGTCGAGCCCGAAGACGTTGCGGATGAAGTCTGCCAGGGCGGGATGTCACGCGGTGTCCGCGCCGGGTGAAAACTGACCCCGTGTCGCCGCCCGAAAGTTGACCCCCTTCCTTCGAGCCTGGCTCTATCCGAGCCGGGAGGGGAAGTAGGTGCTGAACGTGGAGGACTGGGCAGAGATCCGTCGGCTGCATCGTGCTGAGGGGATGCCGATCAAGGTGATTGCTCGAGTCAGGGGGGTCTCGAGGAACACGGTGCGGGCCGCGCTGGCCAGTGAGGGTCCGCCGAGGTATGAGCGGTCCCGCGCGGTGTCGGTGGTCGATGAGGTTGAGCCGCGGATCCGTGAGTTGTTGACGGCGTGGCCGACGATGCCGGCGACGGTGATCGCGGAGCGCATCGGGTGGACGCGCGGGATCACGGTGCTCAAGGAGCGGGTGGCCGAGCTGCGTCCGGCGTTCTTGCCGCCGGACCCGGCGAGCCGGACGAGCTATCTGGCGGGTGAGCTGGCCCAGAACGACTTGTGGTTCCCTGACGTCGATCTGCCGGTCGGGTTCGGGCAGACCCGCACGACCAAGCAGCTGCCGGTGCTGACGATGGTGTCGGGTTACTCGCGCTGGATGGGTGCGGTGCTGATCCCCTCGCGGTCGGCGGAGGACCTGTTCGCGGGCTGGTGGCAGCTGCTCGGCCAGCTTGGCGGGGTGCCGCGGTTGCTGGTCTGGGACGGTGAGGGCGCGGTGGGAAAGTACCGCCGCGGCGACAGCGCGCTGACGGCGCAGTGTCAGGGGTTCCGTGGAACTCTCGCGACGAAGGTCTATGTGTGCAAGCCGGCTGACCCGGAGGCCAAGGGCCTGGTGGAACGGGCGAACGGCTACTTGGAGACCTCGTTCCTGCCGGGCCGCTCGTTCGCCTCGCCGGCGGACTTCAACACCCAGCTGTCCGCGTGGGTCGCGGTGGTGAACGCCCGGACTCGTCGGGCGTTGGGGTGCGCGCCCGCGCAGCGGATCGCAGCGGACCGCGCCGGGATGCTCACCTTGCCGCCGGTCGCGCCGGTGACCGGGTGGCGGTCCTCGGTGCGGCTGCCGCGTGACCACTACGTCCGCTTGGACGGCAACGACTACTCGGTCCACCCCGGGGTGATCGGCCGCCGGGTCGAGGTCGTCGCTGACCTGCACCGGGTCCGGGTGTTTTGCGACGGCAAGGTCGTGGCCGACCACGAGCGGGTCTGGGCCAAGCACCAGACCGTCAGCGACCTGGGGCACGTCGCCGCTGCGAAGGGGCTGCGCCGCGACCGCGTGAGCGTGCTGCGCCCGGTCGGGGAGCCCGAAGTCGAGGTCCGCTGCCTGGCCGACTACGACGCCCTCACCAGCGACGTCGCCGGCCTCGACGGCGACGTCGCCTGATGGCGACCCCGAAGGTGACCACGTCTCGCGACGTCAGCGCGGAGGTCGCGTTCTTGACCAGGGCGCTGAAGGCGCCGACGTTGCGCGACGCCGTCGCCCGCCTGGCCGAACGGGCCCGGACGGAGGGCTGGTCACACGAGGAGTACCTGGTGGCGTGCCTGCAACGAGAAGTCACTGCCCGTGACAGCCACGGCGGCGAAGGCCGGATCAGGGCCGCCCGGTTCCCCTCCCGCAAGAGCCTGGAGGAGTTCGACTACGACCACGCCCGCACGCTCAAACGCGACCTGGTCGCGCACCTGGGGACGCTGGACTTCGTCACCGCGAAAGACAACGTCGTGTTCCTGGGCCCACCGGGCACCGGCAAGACCCACCTGGCGACCGGCCTGGCGATCCGCGCCTGCCAAGCCGGACACCGCGTCCTGTTCGCCACCGCCGCCCAGTGGGTCGCCCGCCTCGCCGACGCCCACCACGGCGGGACGCTGCAAACCGAGCTCGTCCGGCTCGGGCCCTACCCCCTGCTGGTCGTCGACGAGGTCGGCTACATCCCCTTCGAAGCCGAAGCCGCGAACCTGTTCTTCCAACTCGTGTCCAGCCGCTACGAACGCGCCTCGCTGATCGTCACGTCCAACAAGCCGTTCGGCCGGTGGGGTGAGGTCTTCGGCGACGACGTGGTCGCCGCCGCGATGATCGACCGCCTCGTCCACCACGCCGAAGTCATCTCGCTCAAAGGCGACAGCTACCGGCTCAAAGACCGAGACCTCGGCCGCGTCCCCGCGGCCGCACAAACCGACGACACATGACCATCAGGGGGTCAATTTTCAACCGGCGCTAGGGGGTCAATTTTCGAGCGGCGTTGACACGCGGGACGTGCTGTCGTTGTCCGACGATCTCGACGGTGCCATCTGTCCTCCGCCATCTCGAGCCACGCAGGCGGTTGGTCTGACGAGGATCCCCGGGACGCAGACCGTCCAGGCACCATCTGTGCCAGGATGTCCGGGCGCACGGGCGCACGGGCGCACGGGTGCTGAGAGTTGAGGGAGGGCCTCGTGACCTCCTCGTCTCGCGCCGACGGCGCCCTAGTCGTGCTCGGCAGGAATGGCACTGGCTCGTGGGTAGAACGCAGAGCTCTCGTCGACCGCCTGTGCACTGAGACCCGCGCGACCGTCGTCCTGCTGACAGGGCCGGCCGGAGCTGGCAAGACCACCGTGGCGAAACAGTGGGCAGCAGCCGAGTCTCGCCCTCACCAGCACTTACCCCTCGCGGCGCACCTCGACGATCCGGCAGTGCTGGCGGACGCCGTCGTCACGGTTCTCGAAGCCGTCGGACCTCCTGAACCCCTCGCCCGTGCGCTAGTGACCGGCCAGGAGCCCACCTTTTCCTCGGTCGTGCTGCCCGGCCTCGCCGCGCTCATGGCGAGCCGCGCGACCCCATACGTCCTGGTTCTCGACGACGTCCACCTACTCCGCCACGCCGATTGCGTGCGCCTCGTGCGCACCCTGGCGGATGCCGTCCCCAGCGGGTCGGCGCTTGCACTCCTGTCCCGCGGTTCCGCTCCAAGCTGGCTGGCACGGCTGCGCGCGGAGCAACGGGTGCTCGAGCTCGCTTCTGACGCTCTGGCCTTCGACGCCGATGAGGTCGAAGCCCTCCTCGCCTCCCTCGGTGTCGGTCTTGCTCCGGCCGAGCGCGACTGGCTTCTGCAGCGCACCGAGGGATGGGCGGTCGCGCTCTACCTGGAGGCCTTGGCTCTGCGCCAGCCCGGCTCGTTCGTTCCGCGGCAGGGCGCCGCGCGCGCCGCGCATGATCCGTCATTGATGCGCGACTACATCGAGGCGGAGATCCTCGACTCGCTCCCCGGGGACACCCGCGACTTCCTGCTGCGCACGGCGATCCTGGATGACCTCGATCCTGCCTCCTGCGATGCCTTGCTTGACCGCACCGACTCGGCGGCCGTGCTCGACGGACTTCGTCGTGCTACTCCGCTTGTCACCCTTGTCGACGCGGACCGCTGGAGCTACCGCTACCACCACCTCCTGCGGGACACCCTGAATGCCATCCTCGTCACGAGCAGTGCCGCCTCCGCGCTGGCTGATCTGCGCGGGCGCGCCGCGCGGATGTACGCGAGCCGGGGGGACGTGGACGCCGCGGTGCGGCACTCGTCGCGGAGTGGTGACGTCGATGCGACCGCCGACCTGATCTGGCCCCAGGTCGTGGCTTCTCTGACGACAGGGATGCCGGATCGGCTCGCACGCTGGTTGGAAGATCTGCCGCCGAGTGATGTCACAGCGAACCCCTGGCTGTCTCAGGCGGCGGCCTGGTCGGCGTTGCAGGCGGCCGACCAGGACCTCATGCAACGGTGGATTCTGCGCTCAGAGTCGCATGCGGGTCGCGGTTGGCGCGCCCGGGTGAGCACCGAGCCCTACGCTGCGTCGCTCGCGACGCTTGAGGCGATCGTGGGACAGGTCGAGCTCCGCGACGCTGCGGACCTCTGCGTCGACGCGATGACGGGCCTGCGGCCGGACGACCCGCTCCGGTCCGCCGCCGCGTTTATAGGGGCAGTCTGCCTGACTCTGCTGCGAGATCCGGATGCAGTCCCCCTGCTCTTGGAGGCCGAGGGCTTGGCCCGGGCCCTGGACGTGCCTTTGGTGGAGGCCGACGCCCTGTCGTGGCGTGGGGTCCTGTCGGTGCTGGGCGGCGACGTGGTCGAGGGCACCCGTCTGATCTTCGAGGCCTCGAGCCTCATCGCGGATCACGAGCTCGTCAGACTCGCCACGTCGGCCCACTGCATCACCGCGCAAGCCCTGGCGCACGCCCTGCGGCAGGACCATGATCGTGCGGCGATCGCGCTGGCGACCTCGCGTCGCCTGACGCTGGCCGCGGAAGGCATCGCCCCCTGGTTCCATGTATGCGGCAGGCTCGTCCAGGCGCGCGCCGCGCTGATTCTCGGTGATGGAGCGCTGGCCCGACTGCTTCTAACCGAAGCACGGTCGGCCATGACGCCGGACCTGGCCCGGTCGGCAGCGCAGGAGATGATCGAGGCCGCCGAGGAGGTCCTGAGCAGCACGGCGGCGCGTGGTGGATCGATGGCTCCCCTCACGGCGGCCGAGGTGCGGGTCCTGCAGTTCCTGCCCAGCCACCTCACCTTCCCTCAGATCGGTGAGCACCTCTTCCTGTCGGGGAATACGGTCAAGACTCACGCGCTGTCCATCTACCGCAAGCTCGGTGTCGCCTCGCGCCACGATGCTGTCACCAGTGCCCAGGTGCTCGGCCTCGTCGAGGCCCCGATGCGGGCCTGACAATGCCGTAGCGCGATGAGTGCGTCTGCAGCTCAGCCCGTTGCCGGCACCTGGTTCGGCGGCACTGGCGAGCTGGCCGACCACTTCGCGCCCGTCTTCGCGAGCTGCTTGCCGAACGCCGCCAGGCAAGCGCCAGAGAGGAAGTCATTGATGCTGCAGTTCTGGCCTTGTGGCGCGCTGAGCCCCATACCGTTGAACTGAGTGACCTGCGCGATCGGCGGGTCCTGCGGCAGCAGGAGCGACGGATTCGCGGACTGCGGGCACGGGGCGCCCTGGGTGACCGAGTTGGCGCTGAGCGCGTTGCTCCAGTTCTTGTTCTGGCCCTTCTCGCGGATGACCATGAGGTTCGGCGCCACAGCGCTCTGGATTCCGCTCTTGAGCAGGTTCCACCCGTTGGCCTTGGCGACGGCGGCGATCTGGTCGACCTGCGCGGGTGTCGCCGACTGGGGCCACAGCACGACGGTGGCGCTGCCGTCGGCGGCCAGCTTGATCTGCTTGTTGCCGATCTGCGAGTTGTCGTTGCTGCCGACGGCGTCGACCTGCTTGGTCGCTCCGTAGATGACGATGCTGTAGAACTGCACCTGGTAGTCGCTGTCCTTGTTCACCGTGTCCGCCGTAGCGCCGGTGTAGTCGGGGAAGTTCGGCACCGCGGGCACGTGCACGACGGAGACGACGTCGTTGGGCAAGTTGGCCATTACGTAGCCCCCGCACTTGTCCGGCGGGTCACCGGGCGCGGGCGCGGCTTGCACGTCGGCGTACGGCGAGTTCGCCGCGACGTTGCGGTAGAACTGCACCTCGCTCGCCACAGGTGAGGGCGGGAACTCCTTGCCCATGGTTCCGCCGCCTGATCCCGTCTGCACCAGGTAGTGCGGAATGTCCCCGAGCTCCTGGTCGGTGGGTACCGGAGCGTCCTTGAACGTGACGATCGGCGAGTTCGTCGCCGGGTCGTACCACGCCTTCTGGGGGAGTTGGCTCTGCGCACCGCAGTTGTCGACCGGGGTCGTGGTGAGCTGACCGGTAGTCGGATCCGTGAGGAAGGCGCTCACGGTCGGCGGGGGAGTGTTCGTGCCTCCGTGATAGCCGAAGCGGTCCCACGTTCCCAGATTGTCGTTCGAGAACGACCAGTAGCTGCGGCTGACGATGGAGACCCCAGGAGTCTGGGAGCTCGACGGCATCAGCACCACGTTCTTGCCGCTGGACTGCATGCTCGACACCACGGAGGACGGCGTGGTGCTCGGCATCAGGTAGAGGTGGTAGCTGCGTGGAGCGGCCAGGATCTTGTTGCCCACGACGTAGGGGTTCGTAGAGCCGGCATCCGGGGTGATGTCGGCGTCGGAGAACTTGTAGATCGGGACGCCCTTGGTCGTGTAGAGGTACCACGCCATCCACTGGGAGTACGGGAAGTCACCGTTGATGACGTAGGCCCAGGTTTGCGTGGTGCTGTTCAGGTTCTGCGCTGCGACCGTGTAGCCGGCGGAGAAGCTGGGTTGGATAGGGAAGAAGTCTGCCTCGGAGGCGTCGAAGGCCTGGGGGCAGGCGTTGCCGGTCACCGCGACCGGGCGAGGCGAGCCGCTCGTCGTTCGTGTCGGGGATGCCGAGTCCTGCGGGTGGCTGGAACTGGTGCACGCCGCCAAGGCCAGAACGCAGGCCATCAGTGCCGTCGTCGCGCGAGCCCTCATGGTGCTTCACCCCTCACTGGGTGCGGCCGCGACCCGGACGGGGCGTGCGTGCTGCACCGAGCCCATCGTGGACGGAAGGGGGGCCTTCCCGAATCGTCCGGATCGGATGATCCGGGGGGTCGTGGCGGCGGACTAGACATCACCTCGGGAGGCACGGCGACCAGGTGGGCGTCCCTCCAAGCTGTCAGAGGGGTGGGCATGGACGAGGTTGCGGGCGTCGACGAGGTGCTTCGCGCTCACGAGAGCGCGGGGCGGCGGTTTCGCGCGGCGGGGATCGACTCCTTTGTGCTGAGGTCCGGGTCCGGGGAACCCGTGGTCCTGATGCATGGTGTCCCCGCCTCGAGCTTTCTCTACCGCAAGGTGGTTCCGGAGCTTGCCAGTCGCGGGTTTGACGCCCTCAGCTTTGACCTGCCGGGCCTTGGCCTCGCCGACCGGTCCCCTGGACTCGATTACACCATCGGCGGTCTCGCTCGCTTCTCGGTGGCGGCGGTCGAGGCTCTGGGCGTGGGGTCGTTTCATCTGGTGGTGCACGACGCCGGCGGCCCTGTCGGGTTCGAGGTGTGCCGACTGGTCGGTGACAGGATTCGCTCGCTGACCATCCTCAACACCGCGTTCGAGCTGAGCTCGGTGCCCTATCCCGGCGAGCTGTTCGCCCGCCTGGTCGGCCGGATGCCCGGCCCGATGAACCGTCCTGACGTCTGGCGACTGATGATGCAGCGTGTGGGGGTGGCCGACACGACGGCGTTGTCCGAGGCGGAGCTCGACGCGTGGCGTGTCCTCGCCCTCGGCGCGGACGAAGGTGCTGGCTACCTGCGGATCATGCGCAGCCTGCGGCCCCGCAGTGGTAGTCGCCAGGGTTTCGCTTCAGTGGTCGACGCTCGCCGTGCGCCCTATCCGATCTCGGTGATGTGGGGCGCCTGGGACCCCGTCTTGAGTCTTCGGCGTCAGGGGATGCCGCTGCTGAGGGCGACCGGTCTGCCGTCGATGTCGGTCGTACCGGGCAAGCACTACCTGCAAGAGGACAACGCGCCCGCAGTTGCTGACCTCGTGGCCGCGACGGCCGTCCGGGCGTAGGGGAAAGGGATGAGGGTGTGACCGTTCACTTCCCGAACGGCCCTGTCACCGGAGCCTTGGCGGACGGCACCACCTTCGTCCTCATGGCGCGAGGCGTCGTGGTCGAGGGCGCCCTGCTTGACCTGGTGGACCTCGCGCCGTCAACCATCTGCGTCGAGTGGTCAACGCCCAGAACTGTCAGCTACGTGACGACGGGACAGTTCCTGGACCTGTGGTGGACCGCCCGCGCGGACTCAGCGCTCGCGCGCTTCGGGCTATTGAGCGCCTCGCTCGTCAGGTGCGAGCCCATTCAGCTCCAGCTGCGCCAGCCGCGGATCGTCGGATCAGGACTGCGCTGGACGGTGACGGACGTTCGGGGCCTACTGCCGCATGAGTCGGGTGCCTGCGTTCTTGTCATCAACCCTCCCGGCAGCGTTGAGCGGGACGTTTCCTCCCGAGGGTGATGTCACGCGCTTCTCGCCTGCCTGAACGCCGCGACGGCAGCCTCGAGGGACTCGAAGATGCACCGCTCCGGAATTCGGTCCCGTAGGCCATAGGTCGCCAGCGTTGCCAGCAGCACGGAGTCCGCACGTGCGAGGGCAAACACGACCCCCTGGTGGTCGAGGTAGTCCAGCAGCCCGGCCAGGGACAGCCCGGCTGAGTAGTCGACGTCGTCGAGCGTGGCTGCGTCCAGGACCAGCCAGCGCACGGGGTCCGGTGCTCCTTCGATGATGCGCTGGATGTCGTCGACGAAGGAGTTCGCGTTGGCGTAGAACAGCTGGGCGTCGTAGCGGAACACCACGAGACCGGGTTCGCTCTGTGCCCCCGGCGTGGCCGATTGGTAGGTCGGCCTGCCGGCGTCGCCCGTCCCGACCACGAAGTCCCGCGGCTGGTACTGCCGGCGGATGATGTCCAGGATCGACACGACGATCGCAAGGATGATGCCCTCTTCGACGCCCACGGCGCACACGACGACGGCCGTCACCGCAGCTATGGCGAACTCGTCCTTGCGCCTTGCCGCGATCCGCCTGAGGCCGCGGATGTCGATGAGGTCGACACCGATGAGGAACACGATGCCGGCCAGGACCGCTTTGGGCATGTTGGTGAGGACGCTGGTGAAGTACAGCGTGAAGAGCAACGCGACGGCGGACATCGTGATGTTCGCGACTTGGGTCCGACCACCCTGACCGTCGAGGATCTGGGTCTTCGTCGGGCTGCCGTTCACGACGAACGTGCCGCTGAGCCCGGCGGCGATGCTCGAGCCTGACAGACCGATGATGTCGCGATTCACGTCGACCTTGTCGCCATGCTTCATCGCGAAGCTGCGTGAGGTGGCGGCGCTCTGGGCGACGATCAGCACGAAGCACGACACAGAGATGCCGATGAGCCCGGACAGATAGCTGGAGCTCACGCCTTGAGGGAGACCGATCGGCGGGAAGCCGCCCTGGACCGCACCGACCACCTTCACCCCGTGAGCTGCCGCGTCGGTGACGGTCGACACGATGATGAGCAGCACGACCGCGACGACGGCGCCAGGGATCTTCGGCACGAAGCGTTTGAAGAACAAGATGATCACGATCGTGGCCGCGCCGAAGGCGAAGGTCTCCCACTGGATGTCGGGGAGCTCCTTGATCCATGAGATCTGGTCCTGGATCCAAGTGCCGGTGCCCTTGGGCACGCCGAGGATCTCCGGGATCTGACCGGAGAGCACCTGGACCCCGACACCGGTCAGGAACCCCACGAGCACCGACGCGCTCAGGAAGTCGCCGAGGAACCCGAGGCGGAACAGCCGGGCGATCACCAGGATGCCGCCGGTGATCAGGGCGACCATGCTGCAGTACGCGACCCACTCGGTGGTGTCGGGCTGCAACCCCGAGATGCCGAGTCCGGTGAGTCCAGCGGCCAGCAGGGCAGCCGTGGCGGAGTCGGCGCCGACGACGAGCAGCTTCGAGGAGCCGAGCAGCGCGAAGACGAGGGTGGGGAAGATGATCGTGTACAGCCCGGTCACCAGCGGGGTCTGCGAGATCGAGGTGTAGCCCAGCACCTCAGGGATCGCGATCGCCGACAGGGTCACGCCCGCGATGAGGTCGCGGCTCAACCACTGCCTCTTGTACCCGTGCAAGGCAGCTGGGACGACATGCTCGCGCACCGACATTGGCTCTCCGATTTGTCGTGGCCGGGGCCAGCCCGACCGCATTCTCTCCGGCCCGAGCGGCACGCCACTGCCTGCCGCGCGCGCCCGCCTGCGCGGACGCTAGCCAAGTAGTCGGGGCGTTCGGATCCTCCACATCGGGTGAGCCGTCCCCGCCGTTCCCGGCGTTCATCCGATCTGGATGATCCCTAGGCGCCCGTGGGGCCGCAAGATCGCTATGACGCACGACAGCCGTGCCGGGCACGCCCAGCCAAAGTCCGTCCGCAAGCAGAACCACCGGCCTGGGCTACCCTCGCCGGGTCGAGGGGAGCACGTCATGAGTGACACCCAGATGCTCATCGTCGCGGGGTACCCCGACGTCGACTTGGCCGAGAGTGAGTTCCGCTCGTTGGCGAAACTCGTGGCGTCCAAGGAGCTGTACTCCGCGGGGATGATCCTGGTGGGGAAGAACGCCGACGGGTCCCCCCGGGTGATGGACACGGGTAACCACCTCGGCCGTCGCGGTGCCGGGTGGGGCGGCAGCGTTGGTGTCCTCGTCGGCCTGATGGCACCGCCGATGCTCGCGTCCGTGGCGGTCGGGGCAGCCGCCGGAGCCGTCGTGGGTCGCTTCACCGGCCACAAGTTGACAAGCAAGATTCAGGACCAGGTCGGTGCCGCACTGAAGTCCGGCACGGCCGTCGTGATCGGAGTCTTCCCCGCCGCCGAGCGGCTGCCCGTCGAGCAGGCTCTTGCTGGCGCTCCGCTGAAGTCGGTCGTGGAAAGCGACGAGGGCGGGATCGGCGAGCTCAAGGACACCCTCGCGGAGGCGATGGGCAAGTTCTCCCCTGACCGCACCGTGCTCCCGATCCAGGACCGGGCGTTCGGCGGCGTCGCGGGGCGCACCATCGACGAGTCCGTGGGCGACTGGTCGATCGTCGCCGGGACCAAGTCCCCCGACGACGCCCCGAACGTCCTGCTCGTCCTCATCGACGACGCCGGCTTCGGCGGCCCGGACACCTTCGGCGGTGACATCCGCACGCCGAACCTGACCCGGGTGCAGCAGCAGGGCATCACCTACAACCGCTTCCACGTCACGGCCGTCTGCTCACCGACCCGAGCCGCCCTGCTCACCGGCCGCAACCACCACCGGGTCGGCATGGGCGGCATCGCCGAGCTTCCCGGTCCGTTCCCGGGATACACCGGCGTGCGACCCCGTGCGTGCACGGCTCTCCCGCGGATCCTCAAGGAAAACGGGTACTCCACCGCCGGTTTCGGCAAGTGGCACGTCACCCCCGGCCACGAGATGGGCGCCGCCGGGCCGTTCGACCACTGGCCGACCGGATGGGGCTTCGACCACTGGTGGGGCTTCCTGACCGGCGCGGCCGGGCAGTACGACCCGATCATCACCCAGGACAACTCGACCCTGGGCGTGCCGGAGGGCAAGGACGGCAAGGTCTACTACTTCCCCGACGACATCACCGACAAGACCGTCGAGTGGATCCACGCCGTGCGGGCCCAGGACGCCGAGAAGCCGTGGTTCGTCTACTACTCCACCGGGGCCACCCACGCCCCCCACCACGTCGCCAAGGCGTGGGCAGACAAGTACAAGGGCCAGTTCGACGACGGCTGGGACGTCTACCGCGAAAAGACCCTCGAGCGGCAGAAGCGACTCGGCATCGTCCCCGCGGACACCGAGCTCACCGAGCGCCCGGAGGCCTACCCGGCGTGGGACAGCCTCTCCGACGCCGAGCGGAGGCTCTACGCGCGACAGATGGAGGTCTTCGCAGGGTTCTCCGAGAACGCGGACTGGAACGTGGGCCGCCTCCTGGACGAGGTCGAGGAGATGGGCGAGCTCGACAACACCCTGGTCATCTACATCTGGGGCGACAACGGCGCGTCGATGGAGGGCACCCTGACCGGGTCGTTCAACGAGACGACCTTCTTCAACGGCCTCGTCCTGTCCGCCGAGGAGCAGTTCGCGCTCATCGACAAGTACGGCGGCATCGAGGAGCTCGGCGGGTTCCACACGGCGCCGCACTTCGCCGCCGCATGGGCGCACGCGAACAACACGCCGTTCCAGTGGGGCAAGCAGATGGCCAGCCACCTCGGCGGCACCCGCAACCCGATGGTGATCTCCTGGCCTAAGAAGATCGCGACCGGCGGAGACCTGCGCGAGCAGTTCACCCACTGCATCGACGTCGTGCCGACGATCCTCGAGGTCGCGGGCATCCCGGTGCCCACCGTCGTCGACGGGATCGCCCAGGAGCCGGTGGACGGCACCAGCTTCGCCTACACCTTCGACGCCCCCGACGCCGCCGAGCAGCACACCGTTCAGTACTTCGAGATGTATGGCAGCCGGGCCATCTACAAGGACGGCTGGTGGGCCTGCACGAAGCTGGACAAGCTGCCGTGGGACTTCTCCCCGCAGACCCTCGCCCGGTTCGGGCCAGGAAGCGGGTGGGACCCGGGCGCCGACGTCTGGGAGCTCTACTACCTGCCCGACGACTTCTCCCAGGCGCACGACGTCGCGGCGAGCAACCCGGCGAAGGTCGCCGAGCTCGTCGAGCTGTTCTGGGCGGAGGCGGAACGCAACCACGTGCTGCCGATGCTCGGGGGGTTCGCCGTGTTCTTCGGAATCGTCCCCCCACTGCCGACGCGCACCAGGTTCACCTTCGCCGGCGACGTCCAGAACATCCAGACCACGATGATCCCGCGCATCATCGGGCGGTCGTACGCCATCGAGGCCGACGTGCACATCCCCGACGGTGGCGCCGAGGGCGTGCTCATCGCGTTCGCCGACTTCCTCGGTGGCTTCGCCCTGTGGATCGACAAGAGCGGACTGCTCAACCACACCTACCAGTACCTCGGCGTAGACACCTACCGACAGACCTCGACCGTGCCGGTCCCGACCGGCGACGTCGTGCTGAAGATGGTCTTCGATGCCGAGGAGGCCACCCCGGGCACCGGCGGGCACGTCACGCTGTGGGCGGGCGACCAGCAGATCGGCGAGGGGGAGATCCCGCGCACTATCTCGCTGATCTTCACGACGTACGCCGGCATGGACATCGCTCGCGACAATGGTGGCGTGGTCGACCTCGACTACGAGGACCGGGCTCCGTACGCCTTCACGGGCACTGTGCGCAACGTCGTCTTCGACCTCGCACCACACGCGCACGACGACGAGGTCACATTGCACGCGGCGACAGCGCAGGCCGCACTCGCCCACGGCGCCGCAGGATGAACGCGCCGGACCTCCTCGACCACCTTGCTGGCGACGACAGCATGGCCAAAGTCAGCCACCGGAGTACGGCTGACCGGGCAGCCTCGGGGAAGTCGGCACGGCAGCGGACCGCACTCTCCTCACATGCCGACCTCGTCACGGCCGGTCGAGCTGACCCAATCACGCTCTTGGAGACGCAGGCTGTCAGCCGCGTCCCGGAACTGGTCCCCATCCGGTACGGCCGGATGAGCGCCTCGCCATTCGCTTTCTTCAGAGGCGCCGCCCTCGTGATGGCAGCGGACCTCGCCAAGGCGCCGAGCTCTGGACTGCACGTCCAGCTCTGCGGTGACGCCCATCTCAGCAACTTCGGAGTGTTCTCCTCGCCCGAACGGCGCATGGTCTTCGACATCAACGACTTCGACGAGACGCACCCAGGGCCGTTCGAGTGGGACGTCAAACGTCTCGCGGCCAGCCTGGCGGTGGCCGCGCGAGGAAACGGCTTCTCGGCGAAGAAGCGTCGTGCGATCGTCCTGGGATCCGTTGCGGGCTACCGGGAGGCGATGAGGGCCTTCGCCGGTCAGGGGAATCTCCTGGTCTGGTACTCGCATCTCGACATGGCCGAGCTTGTGACGCAGATCGGGGGCGAGCTCGACGCACGGCGCAGGGACAAGGCTCAAGCCGCGCTCGACAAGGCCCGTAGCCGCGACAGTGTCCAGGCCTTGGCCAAGCTGACGACGCTCGTTGACGGGCAGCACCGGATCGTGAGTCAGCCGCCCCTGATCGTGCCGATCGAAGAGCTCGTGTCCGGCCAAGAGGCAGCCGCGACCTACGACGCGCTGCGCTCGCTCGTACGCTCGTACCGTCGGACGTTGCAATGGGACCGTCGACATCTGCTCGAGCAGTTCAAGCTCACCCAGGTCGCGCGCAAGGTCGTCGGAGTGGGCAGCGTCGGCACCCGCGCGTGGATCCTTCTCTTTGAGGGCCTCGACGGTGGCGATCCGCTGTTCCTGCAGGCCAAGGAGGCGCAGGCATCGGTTCTCTCGACCTTCACCAAGGTGCGTGGGTTCCGGAATCAAGGACAGCGCGTGGTCACCGGTCAGCAGCTGATGCAGGCGAGCAGCGACATCTTCCTCGGCTGGCAGCGCACGGAGGGACTCGACGGCGTCACGCGCGACTTCTACCTTCGCCAGCTGCGAGACGGGAAGTTCTCTGCGGTGGTCGAGGAGATGCGTCCCGACGCGGCGGCGCTCTACGGCCGGATCTGCGGCCAGACCCTCGCCCGGGCCCATGCTCGATCCGGCGACCGGGTGGCAATCGCTGCCTACCTGGGAGCAGGTGACCGCTTCGACCGAGCCATCGCGGACTTCGCCGAGTCCTACGCCGATCAGAACGACGCCGACCACGCCGCGATGGCCGACGCCATCGCGTCAGGTCGCATCGCCGCCGAGGTCGGGTACTAGCTCCAGAGGCCGGCGAGCCCCTTGGCAGCGAGAACGACGCCGATGACCCCGACAACGGCGACCAGGACCCGCTGACCGTTGGCCACGAGCCACGCCCGCCAGCCGGCGTAGATGGCGGCTGCGGAATCGGGTCGCGCCAGGAGCACGAAGAGGGGCGCCGCCACACCGAGAGAGGCGATGACCACCCAGCCGAAGATGACCAGAGCGGCGCTGGTCTGGCTCAGGCCGAGCTCGAGGACATTCGTGACGGCGGCGGCGACCAGCACGTAGTTGGGCAGGAAGGCGCCCAGGATCATGGCGAGCGCTGGCGACATCGTGTCGATTCGCGACATCCACTTCGGCTGCTCGGAGCTTGTCGGCTTGACGGGGCGTCTCCAGCGAACGATCGCCCAGACTGTCAGGACCACCCCTGCGCCGAGGTCGATCGCGCTCAGGGCCGCTGACGTAGAGGTCGGTTTTGGCTTGGCGGGGTACAGCACGACGGTCGCGATCGCCACCGCGCTCAACGCGAGCAGCCATCCCAGGACGTAGGCGACCTCCTTTCGCACGCCCTGCCTGCTCGTGACCAGCAAGACAGCAGCAAGGACCGACCAGGGCTGGATCGCCAGGGCGATCGCGAGAAGGAGCAGCGTCGCCCACGCGGCAGCGTTCACGCCGGGCCACCCTCGGACGGGTCTCGTTGGTCGACCTGCTCGATGAGGAAGTCCTGGAGCACGTGTGCTCCGAGCAGCGCCGCGGTCACCGCACCGTGGTTGTCGATGAGCACCAGAGCTCGGCCTGCGGCGAGCGCTCGCCGTCTGGCACCGATAAGCAGCGCGATGCCCGCGCGCTCGATGGACGTGACGTCCCGGACGTCCAGGCGCACAGATTCGTTGCCCGGAGCCAGGATCCGCCTATACAGGGAGTCCCGTAGCTCCGCGGTCCGCTGACGGGTGATGTCTCCGCTCCACGGCTCGTCCACGTCGGTCGTCGGAGTCATCCCACTACCGCGGTACGAGGGGAGCTGGGTCATGGATCGTCGAGTCCTTGCGTGAGGCCTTCTCGTCGGGGGCTTCGGGAGGGGTGGTGCCCACGCCTACCAGGACCTGCGTGACGGCCAGCAGCGCGGCCACGAGCAGGACAGACCACGCCAACCGCGCGACGGAGACGTCGTCACCCCACAGCAGGACGACCACGCCAACAAGGCCGATCACCACTCTCACCCATCGGGTGTTGACCGCGACCCAACGACCAGCTCTCGTGACTTGACCCCTGTGCGCGAGCTGGCGACCGATGCCTTCGAGCCCGGATCGGACAGTGTTGCGGACGGCGGTCCCCGTCGAGTTCGGGCCGGCGAACCAACCGGCGAGGATCAGGACCAGGCCGAGCCAGCACATGACATGCCAGCCTCGTTGGAGATAGCCGAGCAGGGTGTCGTAGAACACCGAGCTGGCGGGTCCGAACACGGTCCCGGCCAGCTGGTTGATGAACAGCTGGCGGCCCACCGACAGCGCCAGCGCCAGCCCCGCTCCGTTGACGGCGAGCACCGCCCCGATCGTCACGGTCATCCGTGGTCGGCGGCGAGTGAGGAGGAACGCCGCAAGGTACAGGGCGGCGACCAGCACGATCAGCCACTTCGCGACCGGGTTGGCGAACGCATACACGGTGCGTGCCTGACGCAGCTGCGGTGCGTCGAGCAGCACGATCTGCTTGTCCACGTCCGGGACAGGGATGCTCTCGACGATCGTGAGCCCACGCGCGACCAGCCGTTGCTTCACCTGGTCGATGACCGCGGACAGGTCCAGGACCACCTGGTCACCTTGCAGGGAGACCGCGCCGCTGTCGTCTCCCCGTAGAAGCCGGATGAGGCTCTCCTGGGCCTTGGTGTTCGCCTGGACCCACAGGTCTGCGAACGTGTCCGACGCGACGAAGTTGCGGACCTGGGTGTCGATGAGCCCGTTGATCGCGCCGGACAGCGGACCGACGAGCTTGGCCAAGCGTGGACGGTCGGTGATGACACCGGCGAAGACGTCGTCGAGGATCGCCTCCACGTTGACCTGCTGCTGGATCGCGTCGGTCACCTTGGTGGTGATCGCAGCCTGGACCTGCGGGGAGCTGATCAGTGGTCCGACGGTGTCCACGTAGCGCTGCGTGTCATTCAAGGTTCGCTGACCCCAGAACGCCAGGGCGGTCGGAACGGTCAACAGGGCCGCGAGGACCACGCAGATGACCGCCGCGACCGCCCGGCCTCGTCCGCGACCCGTCCGAGTCGCTGGGCCGTCGACCGGGTCAGGGTCGCGCAAGGAGGTGGACACACCTGGCTCCTGGTTCGTTGGCGAGTGGCAGGCAGCTTCCTCTCAGGCGACCCGTCCCGCCAGCCCGGCTGGGGTCAACCTGCGGCGGATTCGCTGAGCGCTGCCTCGTCGACGACGTCGTGGGCGGACGTCGTCCCGCCGAGTGAGGTGAGTCGCTCCTGGACGACCGCCGCGTCGGTGGTCTTGGCCAGGACGCCTACCGCCGCCTTGCCTCCCTGGAGCTCCTTCGCGATGCGTGCCTTGTCCTCGTCCTCGAGCTTGAGGCCCTTGTGGTGCAGCGAGCCCCCGATCGTGCCTCCCACAATGCCGACACCGAGGGCTGCCGGGCCGAGCAGGAGCAGGCAGGCGCCGATCCCGGCGCCAGCCGCCGTGCTCCGAGCCCCCACCTTGTCGACCTTGATGTTGTCGCCCTCGAGCACGAGGATGCCCATCGCGTCGCCCGAGACAGCACCGGAGTGCTTGAGGGCAAGAGCCGCGTCGTCAGCGGCGGGCTCGTCAGAGAAGAACGAGAGGACAAGCTGTCGGTCTGCCATGGCTGAGCTCCTAGATCCCGGACGCGCCTGGAGCGCGGCTCTGTGGACACACTGTGCTCGGCTGGCTCGCTGCAGGGCATCATCCGGACCGGATGAGAGTTCCCACCACCAGCTCAGACCCAGCGGGACGGGACAGACCACCCAGTCCGAGACGCCTGCGCGCGGGGGATCGAGCAGCGCGGCTCAGCCCCGAGGGGCGATCCGGTCATGGGGCGAGACGGACTTCATCCCGATCGGAGGATGATCCGCGCCGGATCGGGCGATGAGGTTGGGGTACACGGATAAGCGTCGCCCCGCGGGCCACGGACTTCGCTGGTCCGACGCCGGCGACCCCCACCACCCATGCCGCTAGGAGTCATGCCTGATGTTCAACAACAACGGATCGTTCCTGCTCGCGCTGTTCGAGTTCTTCATCTTCTGCGCCTGGATCATGTGCCTCTTCTACATCGTCGGCGACATCTTCCGAAGCCATGACATGGGCGGCGGAGCCAAGACGATCTGGTGCCTGTTCATCATCGTTCTCCCGATCCTCGGCATGATCGTCTACCTCATCGCACGTGGCGGCGGGATGTCCAAGCGCGCGATCGAGGCACAGCAGCAGATGCAGCAGCAGCAAGCCGACTACGTGAAGTCCGTCGTGGCGTCACAGGGCGGCGCAAGTGCGCAGGACCAGATCACCGGTGCGAAGAACCTGCTCGACTCCGGTGCGATCTCGCGGGCTGAGTTCGATCAGCTGAAGGCCAAGGCCCTGGTGTCCTGACCGGCCAGCGGCCAAGTCCCATCGGCATTTCACCTGAGGACGACCGCCCGGTTTGGACGAAACAGGTGAAGTGGCCACCCTTGACATGGACCAGGAGCAACGCATGAGTGCAGACACACACGAAACGCGAGACCTCGACCAGCTCGGCCCCGTGGACTACCTCGTCGTCGAGTTCCCTTCCGGTGCAAGCAGCTTCACCGGAGAGATGGTGGAGGAGTTGCTGGCGCTGGTCGACTCCGGGACGATCCGCGTGATCGACGTCCTGATCCTGACCAAGGACGCAGCCGGCGCCGTCGAGGCGGCCGAGCTATCCGACGTCGCCGCACTCGGACCCTTGCAGGCCATCGAGACCCAGCTGGCGGAGCTGCTGGCCGAGGACGACGTCGCGCACCTGGCAGCCGCAATGGAGCCCGGAAGCAGCGCAGGAGTGCTCATCTGGGAGAACCTGTGGGCTGCACCGTTCGCCTCCGCGGCCCGACGCTCAGGCGGGCAGCTCATCGCCAACGGACGGATCCCGATCCAGGCGATCATCGCGTCCATCCAGGCCGACGATCCTGCCGGCAGCTAGCTGCCGGCCACAACTTCGTGAACGAACTACCCACGACAGAGGAGACTGAGATGCCGTTGAGGCCAGCCCGCAGAGGACGCGTCGGAGTGATCGGCGCACCGGTAGCCAAGACCGCCGTCGTAGCCGCAGCGGTCACACCCGGCCGGTCCCCGGTCGCCAGGACCGCCGTCGTGGCCGCAGCGGTCACACCCGGTCGCCGCCGGCGCATCTAGGTCTACCCGGACCTGGTGGGTCAGCGCTTGGCCCGCTGCTCGGTTCGGGTGAGTGCTTGGAGGGCTTGGTCGTGAGTGTCGGGCAGGGTGTGCAGGTATTTCTGGGTGGTTTGGATCTGGGAGTGGCCGAGGCGTTCCATGACGGTTTTGAGGTCGGCCCCACCGGCGAGGAGCCAGGAGGCGTGGGCGTGCCGTAGGTCGTGCATCCGGACGTGGAATCCGAGGCCGGCAGCGTGCAGGGCGGGGAGCCAGTAGCGGGTGCGGAAGGTGTTGCGGCTGAGCGGGTTCCCTCCGGCGGTCTCGGTGGACGGGAACAGCAGGTCGTGGCGACCCAGGCTGAGCCGGTCGATCTGCACGTTCAGGGTGTCGAGCAGTTGGGGTCGGACTCCGAGGACGCGGGGTTCGTCGTCTTTGGGGTAGGCCTTGGTCATGAACCGCTGTCCGGTGGGGGAGAGCTTGCGGGAGACCTCGACGATGGTTTCCTCGACGGTGATGGTGCGGCGGGCGAAGTCCACGTGCCGGGGGCGTAGGGCGACCAGCTCGCCCCAGCGCAGGCCGGTCTCGATCTCGGTCAGGACCAGGGCTAGGAACCGGTCGGGGACGTGGGCCAGGAGCCGTTGGAACTCTTCGGGGGTCAGGGTCCGGGTCTTCCGGGGGATCACTTTGGGGAGCTCGGTGTCACTGGCGGGGTTGTAGCCGATGACCCGGTCGCGGACGGCCCGTTTGAAGATGGACTTGAGCATGGCGTGGTACTTGGCGATGCTCCGCGCGGACAGCCCGCCCTCGGCTGCCTGGGTGACCCAGGCCTGCACGGTGGAGGGGGAGATGTCAGCCAGGGGCATGTCGCCGAAGTAGGGCAGGAAGTGCTTGTCGAGGTAGGACCGGTACCCGGCCTTGGTGGTGACTTCGAGGTGCCGGCTGGGCCACCACGAGTCTTCGACGTAGGCACGGAATGTGACCCGTCCGGCCTGCCGGTCGTACCAGGAGCCGTCCTCGACCTTGCCTTCGGCGCGTTGCCCGGCGCGTAGGGCGGCGCGTTCGTTGGAGAAGGTCCCAGCGGAGCGGGTCTGGCCGGCGGGGTCGCGGTAGTAGCCGATGTGCCGGCGTTGCCCGTCGGAGGTTACCCGGACCCTGGTCCACGCCATCAGCCGGTCCCGAGGCCATGACCGCAGGATGACCGCAACCCTTGCCACATCGGGGTGGACGTCGGTGGATTGTCGTGGAATCGCTTCTGGGGCTCTGACCTGCACATATGTCGAGTCTGCCACGGATCTGAGCATGAGAGAAGAAGTCTCTAGTCGCGGTGGACTCGGCTCATAACCCAGAGGTCGCAGGTTCAAATCCTGCCCCCGCTACTTGAAATCCCTTGTGGGACAAGGCCTCCAGCGATCACTCGCTGGAGGCCTTGATCAGTGGCCATCAATTGCATCAGAGTTC
>Ga0209068_10000531_pt1 | contig 20535 bp, 16 predicted proteins | sample ColStrG_CSR_2012_FD_187200 | JGI IMG/M metagenome (GOLD analysis project Ga0209068, IMG submission 187200) | Freshwater sediment microbial communities in response to fracking from Pennsylvania, USA - Cold Stream Run_MetaG_CSR_2012 (SPAdes)... | ecosystem: Environmental > Aquatic > Freshwater >... | reverse complement strand
GTACTCCAATGAATCCGGTCGATTTCATTGGGTCGGTGATCAAACGCACCTCATTATCTTTTATGCAAACTCCGGTAGGCATCAATTTCATCCTTGAACGCTGAAATTGGAATTGTGTTCTCTAATACCGGACAAGGCTCCAGATAGAGAGTCTTGTGCTCACCCCTCGAATTGACTGTGCTAAAATTGTGCTAAAAAATATCAGAAAGTACAAAAAACATCGTAATAGACAGAATCAATATAATGCGGGCAACCCTTTGATTCAGCATACAAAACGGGAAACCAAGCAACAAATCAAGGATTGTGTTTTTCTGCCATTTCCTTCTGGCAGTCTTGGGGTCAGGGGTTCGATCCCCCTCAGCTCCACCAAGAAATTACAAAAAGGGTTGGCGTAAGCCAGCCCTTTTCTATTTGTGCTGAAGTGGATCGAACTAAAGGGAGTTTGAGAGAAAGTATTTCCCTCATGCCTTAGAAGAGTACACGAGGGGACCAGTCCATTCGTGACGCGAAGCGTGTGAGATTTCCCCTCAGCTCCACCAAAAACAATAAACGGGTTGACCAAAAAGTCAGCCCTTTTTTGTTTTGGATAAGAGAGGATCGAACGAAGGGGTATGGGGAAGAAGCGTCCCCATGCTTTGGAGCGTTTGCGAGAGGGTGAGCCCTTTCGTGAAGCGAGCATGCGAGCGCGTGAGTATCCCCTTCAGCTTGGACACTTTGATATTGATTGATTTTACGGGAGGATTCAGATAGAATTAAATTATACAAAGATGATAATGCACTCCCCTATTCGAGGTTGCCAATGCTCACGATAACACCCGAAGCTCTCGCGATCATACACAAGCATAAGAAATCGATCTATCTCAACATGCCTAAACTGATCACCAGTTGCTGCTTCGACCTACAGGAATGCCCGACCGTGCACTTTGGCACGCCTCACGATATGTCAAAATATAATGAAAGGACCATTCAAGAAATAACTGTTTTGGTCCCCCATCGTCTTCCCAATACTATTCCTCTCACCATTACCGTCAGCAGGTTTCTGGGCTTTAAAAGGCTTGTGCTTGAAGGATGGTGCCTTGCATGAGCAACCAGAACCTCGCCGCGACTGCGATCGAGCACTTCAATAACCACAAAACGAACTATCTCGATGAACTGAAAGATCTCGTCCGTATACCGAGCATCAGCTTTCCCGGATTCAATCCAGCGCCGGTCAAACAAAGTGCGGCAGCCGTGGCGAAACTTTTGACCAAGAGCGGCCTTAAGGATGTACGCATCCTGGATACCGGAATAGGACACCCTTCCGTATTCGGCCAGTGGACCGGTGCTTCCAGCAGGCCCACGATCCTCCTGTATGCGCACCACGATGTGCAGCCGATTGGAAGAGAAGAAGTGTGGGTAACGCCTCCGTTCGAACCTGCTGCGCGAAACAGGCGGCTTTATGGACGCGGTGTGTCTGACGACAAGGCAGGAGTAATCATGCTCGCGGCGGCCATCAATTCGTATCTCGAGACCTCGGGCAGCCTGCCCGTGAACGTTAAAGTATTGGTTGAAGGCGAGGAAGAGATAGGTTCGACGAATCTGGATAAACTTCTCCAGAAACACCGTGACCTGTTTTCCGCTGATATCGTTCTTATTGCAGACAGTGAAAATTTCGACAGCGGCATACCCTCTCTCACTGCTTCGCTTCGCGGCATCGTAACCGTTAACGTGGAGGTATGCTCGCTTTCATCGAGCGTACATTCCGGCACCTGGGGCGGCCCGTTGCCTGATCCGGTACTGGCGCTCTCGAAGATGCTCGCAAGTCTTGTAGACGATCAGGGGAAACCCGCTATACCCGGACTGATGGACAAGGTGCGTCCCCTCTCGTCAAAAGAGAAGATTGAGTTGAGCGAACTACCGTTTACGGAATCCGTATATCGGAAGCAATCTAAAATACTTGATGGCGTTCCGCTGAACAGCAGCGAGGGCACGGTCTATGAAAAAATGTGGCGCCAACCCTCCATCTCCGTGAACGCCATCGAAGCGAGCAGCCGTAAACAGGCCGCAAACATCATCAACGACTCGGCCTGGGCTCGCGTCGGCATCCGTATTGTTCCCGACATGGAACCGGATGAAACGCTCAGATTGCTCAAAGACCATTTATTACAGCATGCGCCCTGGGGCGTCCAGGTGAAGATAGAATCCGAGACACCTGCACCGTGGTGGAATTCGGATACCAAGGGACCGGTATTCCAGGCTGCGCTTATTGCGCTCGAAAAAGGATACAACAGAAAGCCGGTGGTGGTGGGCGCGGGCGGATCGATTCCCTTTGTACAAACCATTACTCACGCGCTCGGCAACGTACCTGCCCTGCTGGTAGGAGTCGGGGACCCCTACACGGCAGCACACTCGGAAAATGAAAGCCTCTTGATCTCCGATTGGGAAAAGGGCTGCCGGAGCCTGATCCATCTGTTTGCTGAGTTGACTTTGTAACCGAGTCATGCTTTAATCTATCACAAGACTGCAAGCCATCGGGAAGGGGAAATACGAATGTCTGAGAAAAAACAGGTTCTCATCATTTGCCGTTCGGCCGCGGGTCAGATGTATCTCGGCGTGCTCCTGAACCGCATCTGGTATTCTCCCGTCCTGGCAAGGACCACGGAAGAAGCCCTTCATTTAGCGCAGACAACTCCGTTCGCACTCGTTCTGTTTGACGGCGATGTATCAGAACTTGAACTGCGGCCCGCTATCACCCTGCTCAAGACAGACCCCTCGCTCAAAGACCTGCCGTTGGTCGTCTTTATGACCGATGACAACGCAACAACGAATGAATCATTGATTGCCCAGGGGTGCGCGGCGGTCCTGACAAAGCCGATCGATATGGCGATTCTGTATGGAGTGCTTCAACGGTTGAGCGGGCAACCGAGGAGCACTCCCCGGATTCCCGTCAAGATGCGCGTGGAAATAGAGGAAGGCACCCCGGAAAAAGATCTGGGCGGCATCAATCTCTCGGAAGGAGGGCTGTATCTTCGCACGATCGCGCCGCTTCCGGAAGGCACGGTCATCCATGTGAAGTTTACGCTCCCGCATGATACGGAAGCAATAGAACTCGCCGCGGAAGTCGTTCGCACGCTGCCGCTCTCCATACAGCTCGAAACGGACCCGGGGATGGGTCTCCGGTTTATCGATCCTCCCGAAGACGTTCTGGTGAAGATCAGAAATTACGTTCAGTGGGAAATGACGGGCGATTTGGAGTGGAAGTCGGACATCTGATGTCTTTCCCACGTAAAACCGTCCTTATGAATTCAGCGCCTTCTCGTTTATCGTAATCTGCGTCCTGCCGTAGATCCCTCTCACAAATGCGTTCAGCGCGTCTCTTTGCTTTCCCGAGAGATACATCTGCCGGAAACTCTCCTTGTTTTTCTCGTAGTCCCCCGCTTTTGCTTTGGGATTCTGCTTCTTATACGCGGCCGCAAGTTCTGAGTCCGTGACTCCGACCCCGTCTTTTACCAACTGTTCTATTTTTTGCCTGAGCAGAAATTCACGTTGACTCGCCTCGAACATGGCGGGCGTCATGTTGTAGCGGTCAAGAAGGCGTTCATACTGTTTCCGGTCGAACGCACCTTCCCGGGAAAAGGCGGGCATTTTCATGATCGCAGTCTGAAGTTCTTTATCGCTGACATGCAGGCCTACTTTCTCGGCCTCTTGTAAGAGCAATCTATTCGCGATCAGTTCCTGCAAGGCCTGCGATTTCAGGTTTTTCGCCATCGCATCATTGAACTGATCTTTCAGCAATTGCCTATAGCTCTCGTACATATTTCGGTAGACCCGGTTGAACTCGTCGGAAGCTATTACATAATCGCCTACCTTTGCTATGGTCTGGCCGCCGACATTGGATGGATAAATTCCGAAGAATAAAAAGGTCACCGTAATGAGTCCGACAATAAGCCACATCATCCAGTTCATGTGTTTCCGCATTGATTCCAGCATCGTAAAACCTCCTACCGACAATTTAATTTATTTGTTATTCAGCAAGTTTCTTCTTCAGCAACTGGTTCACCATATCCGGGTTCGCTTTGCCCTTGCTCGCCTTCATCACCTGGCCTACGAAAAATCCGAAAAGTTTGTCCTTGCCGGACTTGTAATCCGCTGCCTGGCCGGGGTTAGCCTTGATCACCTCAGTGATGATCGTTTCGATGGCGCCCGTGTCCGAGACCTGCACGAGTCCTTGTTCTTTGACGACGAGCTCCGCGTCCTTGCCGGATGTATACATTTCTTCGAATACGGTTTTGGCGATCTTGGTGCTGATCACTCCAGTGTCTATGAGCTTGATCATGCCCGCAAGACGGTCCGGTCTGATGGGGCAGTTTTCTATTTCTTTATTTTCCGTATTGAGGAGGCGCATAAGCTCACCCATCATCCAGTTCGACACAACCTTTGGCTGGCCTGAAAGCTTGGTTGCCTCTTCGTAATAATCCGCCAGCGCCCTGCTTTGAGTCAGCATGTATGCATCGTACTCGGGTAGGCCATACTCTTTGGCGAACCGTTCCCGCTTGGCATCCGGGAGTTCCGGAATCGTCTTTCTGATGGATTCCACCGTCTCCTGCGGCACCCTGATGGGCACGAGGTCCGGCTCCGGGAAATACCGATAGTCATGCGCCTCTTCCTTGCTGCGCATGGAGAAAGTGACGCCTTTTGATGAGTCAAAAAGACGCGTCTCTTGTATCACCCTCCCGCCTTCATCAAGGATCTGGGCCTGGCGTTTGATCTCGTATTCAATCGCTTTCTGCACGAACTTGAAGGAGTTTACGTTCTTCACTTCAGCACGGGTGCCGAACTCCTTTGATCCGACTGGGCGTATCGAAACATTGGCATCGCATCGAAAATTGCCCTTCTCCATGTCCGCGTCCGAGACCTCGATATAGCGCAGGATGGCGCGGAGTTTCTTGAGATACTCCGACGCCTCTTCAGGCGTGCGGATATCAGGTTCAGACACGATCTCCATAAGCGGCGTGCCAGCCCGATTCAGGTCCACGAGGCTGGCGTTTTCTTCGGTCGTATGAAGGTTCTTGCCCGCGTCCTCTTCCATGTGAATGCGGGTAAGGCCGACCCGCTTCACGTTTCCATCCACGACGATCTCCACGTAACCGTGTTCGCAGATCGGCAGCTCATATTGCGAAATTTGATACCCCTTCGGAAGATCGGGATAGAAATAGTTCTTGCGCGCGAACCGGCTATAAGAGCTGATGGTGCAGTGCGTGGCAAGGCCGGTCTTAATGGTATACTCCAGGACCTTCTTATTCAACACCGGCAGGACTCCCGGCATGCCAATGCAGATTGGACAGGTCCGCGTGTTCGGTTCTTCGCCGAACCGGGTCTCGCATCCGCAGAAGATCTTGGTATTGGTCTGGAGCTGGGCATGCACTTCAAGCCCGATGACTGCTTCGTATTTCATATTTTTCCTCTTTACATTTTGGACCGAGGCAACCATGCCTGCACCCGCGTTATCGCAAGAGCAGGGTGTTGCCGTCGGTTTTACGCCGAGGCGGTCGGCTTGCTCCAAATTTACAGCTTTGCCCTTTTCGTATGCCACTCCGTTGCCTGTTCGTACGCAAAAGCCGTATGCAGGACGGTTTCCTCATCGAAATGCTTGCCCAAAATCTGCAATCCGATCGGTAGACTGTTCTTGGTAAACCCGCACGGCATAGAGAGCCCCGGAATGCCCGCGAGGTTCACGCTGATGGTAAAGATGTCCGATAAGTACATCTGGAGCGGGTCCGTGGTCTTTTCGCCGATCTTAAACGCTGCCGTGGGCGCAGTGGGCGTGGCAATAACATCCACAAGCTTGAATGCTTCTTCAAAGTCCTGCTTGATCAGCGTGCGCGCCTGCTGGCCTTTTTTGTAGTAGGCATCATAATACCCGGCAGAGAGTGCGTACGTGCCGAGCATGATCCTGCGCTTCACTTCCGGCCCGAACCCCTGGTCCCGTGACTGCATATACATATCAAGGAGGTCCTTCGGCGCCTGAGCGCGGAACCCGTACTTCACGCCGTCGTATCGCGCAAGGTTCGAGCTCGCCTCGGACGTGGCAAGAATATAATACGTCGCAATGGCATACTCCGTGTGCGGGAGTGAAATATCCACGACCTTTGCCCCGAGACCTTCGAGCGTCTTCACCGCGTCCTTGACAGCTTTCTCGACCTCGGGGTCCATACCCTCGATAAAGTACTCTTTGGGCATTCCGATCTTCAGGCCTTTCACGTCCTTCTTAAGCGCCTTGGTGAAATCAGGGACCGGGATGTTTGCTGACGTGGAGTCGTGCGGATCGTGCCCTGCAAGCACATTCATAAGGAGCGCAGAGTCCGTAACATCTTTGGTAATCGGGCCGATCTGGTCAAGCGACGATGCGAACGCCACAAGCCCGTAGCGGGACACCCTGCCGTACGTGGGTTTGAGTCCCACCACGCCGCAGCACGCGGCCGGCTGTCTGATGGAGCCGCCCGTGTCAGAGCCGAGCGCTCCGATGCATTCACCCGCGGCAATTGCCGCGGCGGATCCGCCGCTTGAACCACCGGGAATCCGGTCGAGGGCCCAGGGGTTCTTCGTACTGAAGAATCCCGAGTTCTCCGTGGATGACCCCATGGCGAATTCATCCATATTCGGTTTGCCGCACAACACGTATCCCGCCTTCTTCAGGTTTTTGACAACGGTCGCGTCATACGGAGGAATAAAATTTCCGAGAATCTTCGATGCGCAGGTTGTCCTGATGCCGTCGGTGCACATGTTGTCTTTGACCGCAATCGGGATGCCGAGGAGCGGCGAGGAAATATCGCCAGCCTTGATCCGCTTGTCCGCTTCCGCGGCCTGTTTGTAAGCAAGCTCTTCGGTAACCGTGATGTACGCTTTTACGTTGCTGTCCACGGCCTTGATCCTGTTCAAGACCGATTCGGTCACGGCACGTGACGTGGTCTCGCCTTTTTTCAGCATATCGTGCAGATCATGAATCGTGCGATCGTAGAGTTCCATCATAACTCCTTGGTAATCCTGTTCTGTGCGTCAACGAGAATGATGCGGGGCTTGTATGTCTTGAGTTCTTCGTCATTAAAATACTCATAACAGAAAACAATGACCTTATCGCCCTTCACGCCCCGCCTCGCTGTCGGACCATTCAACACCATATCACCCGAACCGCGTTTTCCAGGAATCAGATAGGTCTCGAACCGCTCACCGTTGTGCAGGTTCGAAACGTGGACCAGTTCGTACGGAAGCATCCCTGCCGCCTCGATGAGTATCGGATCAACGGTGAGGCTCCCCTCGTACTCAAGGTTCGCGTCCGTCACGGTTGCGCGATGGATTTTTGAACGTAACATTTGTCTAAACATGACTCTCCTTTTTTGGACCAAGGCGACCATGTCGCCGCTCCCTTGCTCGAGCATATTATGATCCCGTCATTTACGCCACGCCTCGGCGTGGCTCGGTCCATATCTATTCGATAATCTTCGGCACTTTGTAATGTCCCACGGCCTTCTCCGGCGCGTTCGATAATGCCCTGTCTTGCGACAGGCTCTCGTGCGGCACATCCTCGCGCATTACGTTGCTGATGTCCAGCACGTGCGACGTGGGCGTCACGCCCTTGGTGTCGAGTTCATTCAGCTTCTCGACGTAGGTCAGAATATTCGAGAGTTGGTCCGTAAGATTCGTTTTCTCCTGCTCAGTAAGCTCAAGCCTGCCGAGTTTTGCCACGTGTTCGACTTCCTGTTGTGTGATTTTCATGCGTTACTCCTGACTCCTGACTACTAGCTCCTGAAGTTATACCACTTCCAGATTTGCGTATTTCACCGCGAGCGTCTTCACCCCGTGTCCCGGAAAGCTGACGCTTATCTTTAAATCGTCACCTGCACCCTCGGAACGCTGCACGGTCCCAAGTCCGAACTTCGTATGGCGCACCACCGCGCCTTTGTAGTAGCGGCTATCCGTGCCTGGTTTCGATGGTCGGCTGGAAAACATGCTCTCTTCATAGGTTTCTTTTTTGACCGGATTGATCAGGCCCGTATTCCATTTTGCGTTACGATGAAATGTATGCCCCTGTACAACGTCGGATTCCACGGTCTCCACAACCTCACTCGGGAGGTCCCCCACGAACCGCGACACCAGGTTGGACTGGGAGTACCCGTACAGCCTGCGTTCCGATGCGTGGGTAATTATCAGCCGTTCCTTGGCCCGCGTGATTCCAACATAGCAGAGCCTGCGCTCCTCTTCAAGTTCTTCCTCGCTTTCCGCCGAACGAGAGTGCGGAAACAGCCCTTCTTCCATGCCGGCCATGAACACCAGGGAAAATTCGAGTCCCTTGGCATTATGCAAGGTCATAAGCGTCACCGAGTCGGCGTTCCGGACGTTTTTCTCGCCTGCGGTCTGCTGCTCCAGGTCCGTGATGAGCGCTACCTGGTCAAGGAACGCCGCAAGCGAGGCATCTCGATTTTGTTCCTGAAAATCCTCGGTCGCGGTTATGAGTTCGTTCAGGTTCTCGATCCTTATCCTGGATTCAAGAGTTTTGTCCTGCTCCAGCGCCGCGAGGTAGCCCGTATCCTGGACCACTTTTCGGACGAGGTCCGTAAGTGTCAGCGTCTCAAAAACCGCGCGCAAGCGCTCCATCATGTTGGTAAATTCACGCAGCTTTTTTCTAGCCGCAGATCCGATTTCCTCGGTTTCTGGATTTACGGCAACCTGGTAAAGACTGACGCCTTGCTGCTCAGCAGCCTTCTCCAATTTCTCAACCGTGGTATCGCCGATCCCCCGCGCCGGCACGTTGATGATCCTGCGAAGGCTCACGATATCAACGGGATTTTGGAGCACCCGTAAATAGGCGATGATGTCCTTGATCTCTTTGCGGTCGTAGAACCGCAATCCCCCGAAGATGCGGTATGGGATGCTCCGATTTCTGAGTGCGTCTTCGAGCGCGCGCGATTGGGCATTCGTTCGGTACAATATCGCCATGTCGCGCAGGCTGCGGCCGTTATCAACCTCCTGCTGGATCGTCCTGCAGATAAAGCGCGCTTCATCCTTCTCATCCGCGGCTTTATAACGAAGGATTTTTTCACCGCCTTGCTTCCGGGTCCAGAGTTCTTTCCGCTTTCTGCCGAGGTTCCGCGCGACCACCGCGCCCGCCGCGCCGAGAATGTTCTGGGTCGACCGGTAGTTCTGCTCCAGCGTGATCACCTTTGCATCAGGAAAATCCTTTTCAAAATTCAGGATGTTCGTGATGTCCGCTCCGCGGAACTTGTAGATACTCTGGTCGTCGTCACCGACAACGCACAGGTTCTTGCGCTGCTGCGTCAACAGCCGCACAAGACGGTACTGAGCGCGATTCGTATCCTGATATTCATCGATCAGAATATAGTGAAAGAGCCCCTGGTAATGGCTACGTACGTCCTGGTGCCGCTCAAATAGTCTGACCGTAAGCATGAGCAGGTCGTCGAAGTCCAACCCGTTCGATTCCCTGAGTTTTTCCTGGTACAGGGTATAGACGCGCGAAACAGCTTCTTCGAAACCGAAGTTGGCGCTCGTCCTGCTGAACTGTTCTTCGTCCGTGAGGTTGTTCTTCAGGGCGCTGATCCGCCCCGAGACGGCCCTCGGCTGATACTGCTCCGTGTCTATCCGCAGGTCCGACATGCATACCTTGATGAGCGAAGAACGGTCGGACTCGTCATAAATAACGAACGTGCGCTTGTATCCAAGCGCATCGATGCGCTGCCGCAGGATCCTGACGCAGGCGGAATGGAACGTGCTGATCCAGAGCCTGTTGAGCGGAATGTCGATCATCCGCTCCACCCGCTCTCTCATCTCGTTCGCCGCCTTGTTCGTAAACGTGACCGCGAGGATCGTGCCCGGATCAATGCCCCGCTCGCGGATCATGTGCGCGATCCTGCACGTGATCACGCGGGTCTTGCCGCTTCCCGCGCCGGCGAGGATCAGGAGCGGTCCGTCGCCGTGCAGCACTGCTTCGCGTTGAGGGGGATTTAAACCTTCGAGATAGTCCATACACCTTCTTTATTCTTGAGCCACGAATTTCCACGAATTAACACAAATGAAAAGAATCTTGAAAAAAAGAAGTCAAAACCGTCAAAGTCTTAATAAACTTTTTCAATTTTTTATTTTCTTAATAATTCGTGAAAATTCGTGTTAATTCGTGGCAAAATTATTCGACGGTAACGCTTTTCGCCAGGTTCCTCGGCTGGTCCACGTCAGCGCCGCGCAGCACCGCAATATGGTACGCGAGCAGTTGGAGCGGGATCGACATGAGGATCGGCATCAAAAGCTGGTTGGTCGCCGGAACCATAATTGTATGATTCACGCGTTTTGTAATTTCCGTATCGCCTTCCGTTGCAACCGCGATCACGATTCCGCCCCGCGCCTTCACCTCTTCGATGTTCGCGAGGATCTTTTCGTACACGCTGTTCTTGCCCGCAAGCACCACCACCGGCATGTTCTCGTCGATCAGCGCTATCGGCCCGTGCTTCATCTCGCCCGCGGGATACCCTTCGGCGTGGATGTATGAAATTTCCTTGAGCTTAAGCGCTCCCTCGAGCGCCACGGGAAAATTCGGCCCTCTGCCGAGATACAGAAAATCGGTCGCCTTCACATAGAGCTTCGCGATCTGTTCGATGTGATGATCTTGCTCCAAACATCGCTCCACGAGCGTGGGGACGTGCACGAGATCGGCCAGCCATCTTTTCACGTTATCCGTGGAAAGCTTGCGGCAGAGTGCGCCGAAATAAAGCCCGAACACGTAGAGCGCCGTAAGCTGCGCGGTGAACGCCTTGGTAGAGGCCACGCCGATTTCCGGCCCCGCATGGGTGTAGACCACACCGTCGGCCTCGCGGCTGGCCGTGGAACCCACGACATTGCAGATGGCAATAACCGTTGCGCCGCGTTTTTTCGCCTCGCGCATGGCCGCGAGCGTGTCCGCGGTCTCGCCGGACTGGGTAATGGCGATGAACAGGTCGCCCTTGCCTATGATCGGGCTGCGATATCGGAATTCGGAAGCAATATCGACTTCAGTCGGGATGGATGCAAGTTCCTCGAACATATACTTGCCCACGAGGCCTGCATGCCACGAGGTGCCGCAAGCCACGATGAATATTTTTTTGACGTTCTGCAGCCGGTCATAGGCGGGGCCGATTTCTTCAAGGTGCATAACGCCGGTATCCTGCGAGAACCTGCCCCGGATAGTGTCCATGATGGCGCGGGGCTGCTCGTAGATTTCTTTCAGCATGAAGTGGCGGTAGCCGCCCTTCTCGGCCATCACCGGGTTCCACATCACGCGCGTGATTTCGCGTACGAGTTCAGCGCCCTTGAGATCGGTGATCCGCACTCCCTCTTCGGACAGGATCGCCATCTCATCATCGTTCAGGAACAGCACGTCCCGCGTACGGTGCAGAATAGCGGGGATGTCCGAAGCGATAAAGAACTCGCCCTGCCCAAGCCCGATCACGAGCGGGCTGCCTTTGCGCGCGCCGATCATAACGTCGGGGTTTCGCTCGTCGATCACGGCGATGGCATAAGCGCCCTCCAGATGCAGCGCCGCCTCCCGTACCGCCTGTTCGAGCGTTACTCCCTTTTGAACGATGCTGTCGATCAGGTGGGCGATCACTTCCGTGTCCGTTTCGGACTGGAACGCGCGGCCCTGAGCTGCGAGCTCCTTTTTGAGCGCAACGTAATTCTCGATAATACCGTTATGCACCACAACCACGCTGCCTGCGCGGTGAGGGTGCGCGTTCTCTTCCGACGGCCTGCCGTGCGTGGCCCATCGCACGTGTCCTACCCCGATCCTGCCGCTGAGCGTTTCGTTGCGAAGAACAGCCTCGAGGTTCTGGAGCTTGCCCACGGCCCGCCGCAACTCTATCTTCCCGTTCTGGAGCACGGCCACGCCTGCTGAGTCATACCCGCGGTACTCGAGCTTTTTGAGCCCTTCTATGAGGATCGGGACCGCCGGTTCTTTTCCTATATATCCGATAATGCCGCACATGGTTTAACGTCCCTCAATGAAAAAAATTTGCGTTTTGCACTTTGAACTTTGCATTTTGCAATTGTTTTGTAATTACGTCCCCTTCTTCTGTTTCATTCTCTTCCTGCGGCTCGCATACCCTTCACGGATGATCTGGGGCACACGGCTGATGGCAAGGGCATCGGCCGGCACATCGCTCGTGATCGTGGTGCCCGCGGCGATGATTGCGTCGTGCCCAATCTTGACCGGGGCGACCATTTGTACGTCGCTTCCGACAAAAACATTGTCTTCTATTACGGTCTGAAATTTTTCATACCCGTCGTAGTTGCAGGTAATCATGCCGGCGCCGATGTTCACATCCTTGCCGATGGTCGCGTCGCCTATGTACGAGAGGTGGCTTGCCTTGCTGCCTCTGCCGAATGTGGATTTCTTTACCTCCACGAAGTTCCCGATCTTCGCTTTTTCTCCGATGACTGATTTCGGCCTAAGGTGAGCAAACGGTCCGACAGCGGCGCCTGAAGCAATCCTGCTCTCCTCGATCACACAACAGTCTTTTACAGTCACGGTCTGGTCCAACTCGCTGTCGATGATGCGTGAGCCGGAATGGATTGTGCAACCGTCTCCAATGCTCGTCCTGCCTTCAATGCGAACACCCGGATACAAAACCACGTCACGGCCGAGCGTAACTGCGTTTCCGATGAACGTGGTGTTCGGATCAAACATCGTGACCCCCTCCAACATCCATTTCCGGTTGATCCGGTCGCGCATGACGGCTTCAGCCCTGCTCAGGTCATACCGGGAATTTACCCCCATCACCTCGGCTGGATCGCTGCAAAGAAGGGCAATGACTTTCTTCTTTTGCTTCTTTGCAAGCGCGATAGTGTCCGTCAAATAGTATTCACCCTGCGCATTATTCTTCTTGAGTGCAGTCAGCGCAGAGAGTAAGAATTTTTGATCAAAGCAATAGATCCCGGAGTTCACTTCCGTGATCTTTTTTTGTGCCGGGGTGGCGTCTTTTTCTTCAACAATCCGCTGGACCTCGGACCGATTGCGCACCACTCTTCCATACCCGAAAGGGTCCTGCATCTGCGTGGTCAGAACCGTGATTGTTGCGCGCGATTTGGAATGAAGAGCGATAATGGTTTGGAGCGTGCCGGCGGTGAGAAGCGGCGTATCCGCGCACAAGACCAAGACCGGGCCGGATGCCGCTGCAATGGCGCCGGCTGCCTGCTGAACAGCATGGCCCGTGCCGAGCTGCTCAGCCTGATGCACGGTCTCCACCCGGAAATCTTCTACGGCGCTCTTCACCTTGTCGGCTTGGTGCCCGAGCACGAGGACAACCTTCTCAGGGTCCACGTCTGCGACAGCGCGCAGAACATGCCGAAGCAACGGCTGCCCCGCAAGCGGATGAAGCACCTTGACAAGACCGGACTTCATGCGCGTGCCGAGTCCCGCTGCAAGAATGACGATAATCGGCTTCACGGAGAGACCTCCCGGCTCGCCTGCTTCAGCTTTTGGGCTTCGATATCAGTCATGGATACGAGCCCCAGGGAGATGATATATTTCATGCCTTCATCCACGGTCATAGCGAGACGCGTGACTTCCGACTCCGGAAGGATGAGAAGAAAACCGGCGGTGGGATTCGGCGTTGTTGGAACAAAGACGGACATGAACTTTCCGGAAAGACCGAGGCGCGCGCCCTCTATCTCGCCGGTTATAAAGCCCACGCTGTAACACCCCTTGCGCGGGTATTCGACGAGACCAACCCCGTTGAAATTGTGTTTCACGGAGAAGGTTTCCATAATCTGCTTGACCGTGGTGTAGATACCCCGAACAAGCGGCAGTTTCTGCATCACTTTGTCGCTGTACCGGACAATCCGCGTTCCGAGATAATTGGCAGAGAGCACGCCGATGAACAAAATCAACACAACGAGGGTGAGTATCCCCATACCGGGAAACCGGAACCCCATGAAGTGTGACGGCAGATCGCCCAAGATGCCGTCGATCACGCCGAGAAGCGCGGTCAGCACATAGTACGTGGCCCATAACGGCAGCAGAACCAGTAAACCGGTGATGAAGTACTTTTTTAAGAAATCCCTGAGTTTTTTCACGCTTTCAATATTACTGATTTTACACGGATGTTGCAAGCTTTTTTTCAAAAAAGCTTCGGCATAATATCGTTCTACACGGACCGAGCACTTCGTTTACAAAATGTACTCCGGATACGGGAGGACCTTTTATTGGGGCGGCTCAATCAGTCGATTTTCCTGATGGAAAGGTATTATAGTCTCCGGTTATGCCCTTTACTTTTGTTTTCTACTCGTGCATAATTACAGTCATTGTTGATTCCTGTTGATCAAATACATGATACGCAAGGAGGATAACCATGGCATCAGTGAACCGATTACCGAGGTCGCCCTGGAGAGCGATGATAGAGAGCGCCTTTTATGCTAATTCCGTGCGCAAAACAACAATGGGAGAACTCTATAAGCGTGCGCTCAAACAGCCCGAGGTAATGGCCACCTCACATCCTTTTTATAAGCCGTCGCAATTCGGCATGCCGAAGGATGCCAAGGTGCTCATCTCGAACGACGGAGGCATCGTGGGACGGACCGCTCGCGCCCGCAGGCTTGTACGCGAGATGGGCAAGGACCGGGACAAGTACCTCCGTATTCTGAGCGAGGTCACCTATCAGCTCAATAAGCGGGAAAGTCTGTGGCTTGAAGCCATGGTCGGGCTGCATAAGGATTTCATGGTCAAGGCGCATCTCTTGAGTCCTGCCGTGGACGCGAAGAACATGCTCGACTGGGGCTGTAATTTTACCCCGTGGATGAAGCCCTGGAGCGATTCGTACAAAAAATCGAAGAAACTCGACGAGCCTGATATTCTCGTGCTCGCCGATCCTGAGTGGTCCCATCCTGAGTTCCCTAACGGACTCGTGATCATCGACGAAGAGGAGAACTGCATCGCTATTCTCGGCCTTCGCTACTTCGGCGAACGCAAAAAAGGGACGCTCACGCTGGCATGGACCATCGGCGTACGACAGAACATGGTGGCGTGCCACGGCGGCATCAAAACCATCGGCAATCATCCGCCTGTGGCCGTATTCGGCCTCTCAGGCTCCGGCAAATCGTCCATCACCAACAGCCACGACCATGGGGGCACACTCAAAAAAAACGAAACCGTTACGGTCATCCATGACGACGCTTTCCTGATCGCCCTCGACGAGAACATCACCGTGGCCCTCGAACCCAGCCTCTTCGACAAGACCGACGCCCTGGACTTCCAGGACCCCATCATCAAGTACTTTTATTCCGCGCAGAACGTGGCAATTACGGACCTCGGGAACGGAAAGCGAGAGATCGTTGCCCAGGACATCAGGAACGACAACGGCCGTTGCATCAAGTCCCGGGACATGTTCAACATCGCCGATTCCTGCGCCAGGCCGAAACAGCTCATCTGGCTTCAGAAGGACCAGTCCCTGCCGCCGGTCATGAAGGTGGCGGACAACGGACTGGCGGTTGCCATGGGCGCATCATTAAGCACGCTGCGAGCCAAGGGAGTGGAAAACGTGCCCAAGGAAGAACTCGCGAAGCTCGTGATCGAGCCCTTTGCCAATCCCTTCCGGGTCCATTCGCTCATGGAGGACTGCCGGCAATTTCTGAAGCTTTTCAAACTCGGCACCGAATGCTATATTATGAACACGGGCCACTTCGGCATGATGGGCGAGGAGACCAAGATCCCGAAAGAACTTTCCCTCTCAATCGTCACCCAGTTGGTGCGCGGCAAGGTGGAATGGCGCGAATGGAAGTCCTTCCCCGGCCTCCTGCTCCCGGCCAACGGCGTTGACCTGTTCGGCACTGACTTCGACAAAAAGTTCAAGCCGACCAGGAACTCGGAGTATCTCCAATTTCTGCGGAATCGCATGCAGGACCGCATCACGTTCCTGTCTAATAAGCGAGATCTGGAACAAGACATGGACAGCGCCTTTATCGACCCGCTTGTAGCGGCAAGGACGGTCATAGACAAAATATTGAACCCGCTATAAAGGAAGATGGTCCAAGTTCAGGCATTCTGAAAAAAAGGAGGAAATTTACGATGAACGAAGTTTTTGATATATCGTCTTTGGAATGGCAGCCGGTGCGGCCTGAAGTTTCCCACAACGTGTTCGGTAAGGCAATGCTGAACGGAAAAGTGAAGGCAGTTCTGACGCGCGTTGCGCCGGGCGGCAAATTCAACATGCATGCTGACGCTTACGCTCACCTTTTTTACTTTTTAAGCGGCGAAGGAACAGTTTGGGTAGGCAAGAAACAGTCTGAAGCGCGCTCCGGGGTAGTGGTGCAGGTAGACGCCGGAGAACCGCATGCATACGAAAACACGGGCAAAGAAGATTTACTTTTGGTCTCGCTTAATATCCCTTAAGCCGTCTAGGCCTGCGAGGTGAAATGCCGGCAAGCTGATACACAATATGATTCATCGGCTATTGTAATTGTACGATTCCTCATTGTTCAGACAGACAAAGTGGAAGGGTAAAATGGCAAAAGAAAGAATGAGCGGGTATGCCAAGAGGGCGATGTGGTCGCAGTTCCTGGGGTTTGGCATGGACGCGTACGACATGGCGATGGTTATCGTATTGTCTCCGGTGTTGGCAAAGATCTTTGCCGGCAAGAATCTTCCTGAAGCATGGCAGTTTCTCTCGATCGCTTTTCTGTACGCGATAACAATGGCTGCAAGGCCGGTAGGAGCCGCGATCTTCGGACACTATGCCGATACGATCGGTAGGCGTAGGCTGCTTCTTATTACCATTGCCGGAGTCGGCGTTATGTCGGTATTGTGTGCGGTTATACCGACACCGGATCAAATAGGACTGGTGGCGGCATATTTAATATTTGGGGTGATAAGATTTTTTATGGGATGTTTCTTCGGCGGAGAATATGCCGCGGGCCATACTTTTGCAATCGAACATGCACCTGCGAACTCACGAGGCAAAATCGGCGGATTTGTCCAGTCAGGTTTCCCGCTGGGGTATGCTATTGCGTCATTCGCTGTTTTAGGTGTGAGTCTCTCCATCGGTGAACAGGCAATGCAGGAATGGGGATGGCGGCTCATGTTCTTCACCGGAATAGCGCCTGTGTTCCTGGCCCTGTATCTCAGAAAAACTCTTGTCGAGTCTCCCCTATTTGCGGAGGCGAAGACAAAAGGCGCCTGTGAGAAACAGCCTTTTTTCAGCCTTTTCAAACCACCGCAGGTCTGGTCGTCCATGCAGATTTTTGCCTTTATGACAGGGCTCTTTCTGACTGACTATGCAGTTTATCAATTTATACCAAAGATCTTGCAAGGCCCCGATAAGTTCAATCTGGTCCAGTATACCTTCATTTACGGTATCGCTCTGTTCTGCGCGTTCCTGGGCTACAACCTGTACGGCCGGCTTTCAGACAGGTGGGGCAGAAGAAAACTGACCATGTGGTACTGTCTGTACTGTGTAATAATGGGCATACCTCTCTATCAGATATTAATGAATGCCGCTTTGAACAAGAGTATGGCCATGGCCATAGTTGCAGCAATCATGGCCGCATCTCTTAAGCTCGCCTGGGGCATTATACCTGCTTATCTTTCCGAGAGGTTTCCGACGAAAACGCGTTCCGTAGGAGTTGGTTTCGGGTATTCGGCCGGCGCGCTGATCGGAGGCGCAGGCATTACCCCTCTCGTGGGTCTGCTCCATGAAATACCTGCGATATCCTCGATTGAAGGTCCCCAGGAATTGTGGCTATCGGCTTCTGCAGTCCTGACTATCGGCGCGGTAATAACCTTTTTAAGCCTTTTGTGGAGCCGTGAAACCAAGGATATCGATCTCAGGACAGGAGAGGTTTGTGTAGTTACTAAACCTGAGGTGACCCCGGAGGCCTAAAAAGCTTATGGCGGAGTTTGTGTATACCGGCACCTGGCTTGCGGTGGTTGCTGCTTCGTGGGTATAACCCGTATGTTTTTATCTTTTTTCCTTCAGCACCGTACAGGTTTATAGTGTTTCGATACTAATCAGAACAAGGAATGGTACCCTGATGGAATCCGCGGCAATGCACTCGGCAAAACAAATGCTCCTTGTAATCGGCATCATTCTGGCGGCAGGTTCACTCAGCGGCATCCTCTCCAGGAAGTTCAACGTTCCCGACGTAGTGATCTTCCTGTTGATCGGGATAGGACTCGGCCCTGAACTGGCGGGTTTGGTCGATGTAAAGACCGATACCGCCTTTAACCAGTTCATTCTTATTTTCGGTTCCTGCTACATCCTGTTTGACGGCGGCGCGAGCCTGAGTCTCAAGGTGCTGAAAGAAGTCTGGATCACCATCGTGATCCTCTCCACCCTTGGGGTGCTTATCACCTGCGGGATAACCGGTTTCGCCGCCACCCATATTCTGGGGATACCGTTGCTAACCGCGCTGCTTTTGGGCGCGGTGCTTGCTGCTACCGACCCCGCTACCCTGGTGCCAGTCTTCAAGCAGGTGTTGATCAGGGAACGCGTGGCCCAGACCGTCATGAGCGAATCGGCCTTTAATGACGTCATGGGGGCCATCGTCACCTTCTCCGTGCTGGGGATAGCTTACGGGACAGCAGGCGCTTTTCCCCTCGGCAGAGCCTCGTTCGATCTCGTCACCAATGCCTTGATCGGCGTGTTGGTGGGAGGCACACTCGGATATGCGGCGGCGTTTTTGATTGCCCACGAAAAATTCAGTTTTCTGTCGGAGTATGCACCGCTCGTGACCCTGATGTCGGTGGCAGGCTCCTACATGACTGCGGAAACCCTGAACGCCAGTGGTTTCATGGCGGTTTTCGTGTTCGGCATCGTGCTCGGCAATAAGGATGCCTTCGGCTTCAAGATGGAACAGGGTGAACAGGAGAAACTTGAAGATTTTATCCTCACCACCGCCCTTATTATGAGGATGTTCATCTTCATCCTGCTCGGGAGCCAGGTCAACTTCGGCCTGATGAGCAAATACCTCTGGAGCGGTATCGCAATTGTCGGTGTTTTAATATTCATTGCCAGGCCCGTAACGGTTTTCTGTTGTGCTCTCCCTGACCGACGTGCCAAATGGAGTCTGAAAGAAATGTTGTTCATGTGTTGGACCAGGGAGACCGGTGTTATTCCGGCTGCGCTTGCAGGCCTGCTTATCGGCGTTAAGGCGCCGGGCGCCCAGATAATAGCCTCTGTTACTTTTATCGCAATTCTTATGACAATATTGGTACAGGCAACGACGACGAAATGGCTGGCGAAAAAATTGGGCTTGTTGCTCGATAAGGAGCGGCCAGGCTAGCGGAACGGGCCGGTTTATGACGGGGCGATTTTGAAGAGTGGTGGTTTTTGCGCAGGAGCTACGGCGGGGAGAAAACTCTCCGCTTTTTTGTTGCATTCAATGAGATTGCGGTCGGGCCGGCAAAAAACGCTCCTCGCATTGACAGCACTCGACACTTGTTACGAGACCATACAATTTGTGAATAAGCAGACGCTTCTCCATCATGCGCATGTGAGCGTGGTTTGGTTGAACATTCAACGTGGTGTAATTTACTATCATGCGCCTTGACTTTCTCTACCTGATTTCGTAATGTGTATATGCGTATCAAGGGCACTCTCATACGTCGAAAGACTACCCGAAAGGAGCCCTTTTATACCGTCTTGGAAAGAGATGATCGTTCATGTTCATGTACCGGGCGTGCTTTGTGAACCCGGATATTCCGTGGAATGGCTGAAAAACTTATGCTGTTAAGAGCCGTTATCTCTGTACTGATTTTACTGTTTCCCGCGATCAACGTTGTGGCCCAGGAGAATGAAGAGTCCAGGGAAATAATCATGGTGGGGGGTAACAGCGCCTATCCTCCCTATGAATTTCTCGACATGGACGGCAAGCCGTCGGGTTTTGTAGTGGAGTTGACCCAAGCCATCGCTGAAGCCATGGGTTTTGACGTCAGCATCAAGCTGGGTGATTCATGGACCGACATGCGCAAGGCCCTGGAGATGGGCGACGTGGATGTGCTCGAAGGAATTTCCTATTCGGAAGACCGGGCTAAAATCCTCGACTTTTCCCCTCCTCATTCGATAATCTCACATTCTATCTTTGCCCGAAAAGGCGCGCCGTCTGTGTCGTCCCTCGAAGAACTCCGCGGGAAGGAAGTCATTCTCATGGGACGTGGAGTAATGTACGATTACTTTGTGCAGACGGGTTTTGAACTCCGGCCGGTCCCTGCCCCGACGGTTGCGGAAGCTCTAAAACTTCTTGCCTCGGGCAAGTACGATTACGCCGTACTTGCTACCCTTCCGGCCCTCTACCTGATCAAGGATTCGGGGATAAAAAATATCAAGATCGTCGCAAAAAGCATCGAAATAAAAAAGTATTGTTACGCTGTCAAGAAGGGCCACCAGGCCACTCTGGCCAAATTCAACGAAGGGTTGGCGCTCCTGAAGCGGACAGGGCGTTACCGGGAACTTCAGGAAAAGTGGCTGGGGGGCATAGAAACACAATCCGCTGCCTGGTTATGGTTTGTGAAACACAGCGTGATCA
>Ga0209068_10000530_pt1 | contig 20555 bp, 23 predicted proteins | sample ColStrG_CSR_2012_FD_187200 | JGI IMG/M metagenome (GOLD analysis project Ga0209068, IMG submission 187200) | Freshwater sediment microbial communities in response to fracking from Pennsylvania, USA - Cold Stream Run_MetaG_CSR_2012 (SPAdes)... | ecosystem: Environmental > Aquatic > Freshwater >... | reverse complement strand
TCCGGCCACCTTGGTCGGGTCTCCCGGCCACCACTACCCTCAACAGACGCCATGGAGCCCGTCGTCCACCTCCGCTCCGCCGTTTCGCTTCTCGGCCGATTCCCGGCACTGGCCGGCGTGGATCTGGACGTGATGGCGGGCGAGATCGTGCTGCTCCAAGGGCCCAACGGAGCCGGCAAGACCACGCTGCTGCGCACGTTGGCCGGGTTGGTTCCGGTGGTGTCGGGCACGGCCGTGGTGCTGGGGGTCGACCTGTGCCGGGACCGGCGCTCCATCCGTCCCCGGGTTGGCCTTCTGGGCCACGCCACCATGCTCTACGACGAGCTCACGGTGGCTGACAACGTACGGTTCTGGGCCCGGGCCGCCCGCGCCTCGCCGGGCGACGCCGAGGCGGCCATGGGCGCGCTCGGTCTCGATGGTCGCTTGCAGGATGTGGTGGTGGCGAAGCTCTCGACCGGGCAGCGCCGCCGGGCCTCGATCGCGGTCATGGTGGCTCGGCGACCCGAGCTGTGGCTGCTGGATGAGCCCCACGCCGGTCTCGACGGGGACGCTCGAGATGTCGTTGACGGGCTCGTGCGCCAAGCGGCGGCGTCGGGCGCCACGGTGGTGGTGGCCTCCCACGAGCTGGACCGAGCCCGTCACCTGGCTGGCCGCACGGCGACCATCGTCGGTGGGGTCATCGCCGGATCCGAGACCGGGGCCCAGACCGAGGTGCACCATGTTCCGTGACGCCCTGCTGGTCGCCGGAAAAGACCTGCGCATCGAATTGCGGTCCCGAATCGGGGTCAATCAGATCCTCCCGTTCGCGTTCCTCGTCTTGTTGCTGTTCGCCTTCGCCCTCGACCCCGACAGCGGCGTGCTCGACCGGGCCACCCCTGGGCTGTTCTGGTTGGCGGTGCTCTTCAGTGCCCTGCTGGCCATTCAACGGGCATTTGCTATCGAGGCCGCCGATGGCAACCGCGATGGCTTGAGGCTTTCGGGCCTTGATCCGGCGGGGATCTACCTGGGGAAGATGACCGCCATCTTCACCCAGTTGGCGGTCCTTGAACTGGTACTCGGCATCGGCGTCCTGGTCCTCTATTCGAGCCACGTGACGGGGTGGGCCCTGATGGTCGCCACCTGTGTGGCCGCGACCGCGGGGATCGCTGCGGCCGGTACCCTCTACGGCGTTGTCGCCGCTGGACTTCGCGTCCGGGAGACCCTCTTGCCATTGCTGCTCCTCCCTGTGCTGTCGCCGGTGCTCATCGGTTCGGTGCGGGCGTTCGAAGCAGCCCGCAACGGGAATCCGGGCGAAGGCTGGCCCTGGGTCGGCTTGCTTGCGGTGTTCGCGGTTGCGTACACCATCTTCGGAGCCTTCGGCTTCGGCCCCCTCCTGGAGGAATCGTGACCAGCGTTCCCACCGCCACCGCTCCATCGGCGCCTGATGCCGCACCGCCGGCCGTCGGCCCGATCGGAACGGGCTCGCGGGGCACCCGCATCCTCGGGTTGGTGGCCCTGGTCGGCATCGCCGTGGCCACCTATCTCGCCCTCGTGTCGAGCCCCCCCGACGAGAACATGGGTGACTCGGTTCGCATCATCTACATCCACGTTCCGATCGTGGTGGTCGCCTACGTGGGCTGTCTCATCACCACGCTGGGCAGCGTGATGGTGCTCTGGAAGAAATCGGTGTGGTGGGACGTGACCGCCGCGGCCTCGGCCGAGATCGCCATGGTCACCACCGCGCTCACCCTCGTCATCGGGATGGCCTGGGCCCGACCCACCTGGGGCGTGTGGTGGGTGTGGGACGCCCGCCTGACGTCCACGGCGATGTTGCTGTTGTTGCTGCTCGGCTACCTGGCCGTGCGCCGCATCCCGGCCGAGACTTCTACCCGGTCCCGGCGGGCGGCCATCGTCGGCGTCTTGTTGCTGCCCAACGTGATCGTCGTCAACCGGTCGGTCACGTGGTGGCGTTCGCTGCATCAAGACACCACCATCCTCAACACCCTGCAGCCCAAGATTCACGACCAGATGGCGTTCGCCCTGTACTTCGCCATTCCCGTCGCCTTGGTGATATTTGCCTGGTTGCTCGTGCACCGCTGGCGTCTGGCCTGGATGGAACAACAGCTCGAGGATCGCGAGCTCGATCAGGCGATTTCCGACCGTCGGGCCGAAGCGGCCGGCGAGCGGGCCGAGGACGGTCAGCGATGAACGACTGGGGATACGTGGCCCTGGCCTGGGGGGTGACCGCGGTGGTCCTGGTGGCCTACGCGCTGTGGGTCATCCTGCGCGGCCGAGCCATGAGTCGACGGCTTCCCCCTGAGGACCGACGATGGATGTGACCGCTCCCGAGGGAGCACCGTCGGCAGGAGAGGGGGACGACGTGTCCGCACTGAACCTCACGCCCCGGGCAACCGATGTGGCCGCCCCTCCCACCCGTCGCAAGCGCCGGTGGCTGCCGATCGCCGTGTTGGTCGTGCTTCTCGGCGGCGCGGCCTATGTGGCCGCCCAGGCCCTCACCACGGCGACCACGTTCTTCTACAACGCCGACGAGGCGGTGGCCAGCCACGCGAAGTTGGGCACGAGCCGGTTCCGGCTCCAGGGAACGGTGGTGCCCGGCACCATCACTCGTGGCGAAACCGGCGTGTCCTTCACGGTCACCTTCAACGGGGCCGAGGTGGCGGTGGTCCATCAGGGCGACCCACCGGAGCTGTTCCGAGACGCCATGCCGGTGGTGCTCGAGGGTCACTGGGATGCCTCCGGTTCCCATTTCGACAGCGATCGGATGTTGGTGAAGCACGACGCCACCTACACGGCGAAGAACGGTGACCGCCTGAAAGCGGCGGACGAGGGCGGCACGGTGGTCCCCACCACCGCCGCGCCCGTGTCTTCGGTGGTGCCGTGAATCTGGCGTTGGGTACGGCCGGGGTGGTCCTCGGCCTGGTGGCATCGATCGGCGCCGTGGTCACGCTCGCGTTCGGGCTGGTCGGTCACAAGCCCGAGTTGCTGCGATTGAGCCGCGTGTACACGTGGCTGGTGTTGGCGGCGGCGGTGTTGGCGGTGGTGGCCATGGAGCGCGCCCTCATCACCCGGGATTTCACCGTGCTGTTCGTGGCCAAGAACGGCAGTTCCCGCACGCCGGCGTTGTTCAACGTCGCCACCATGTGGGCCGCGCTCGAGGGGTCGATCCTGCTGTGGGTGCTCTTCCTGTCGGGCTACACGGCGCTGGTCGGGCGCAAGTTCCGCGACCGGCTGACCGATCCGCTGGTGGGATGGGCACTGCTCACCATGTTCGTGGTGTGCGTCTTCTTCTTCGGGCTGTTGCTGGGACCGGCCAATCCCTTCAAATCGTTCAACCCGCCCCTGGGCTACGACGGGCCTGGGCCCAACCCGCTGCTCCAGAACAATCCGCTCATGGCGTTCCATCCGCCGATGCTTTACCTCGGGTATGTGGGCTTCACCGTGCCGTTCGCCTTCGCCATCGCCGCGCTCGTGACCGGTCGGGTGGGGGAAGGCTGGTTGGTGGAGACCCGCCGGTGGACGCTCATCGCCTGGGGGTTCCTCACGGTGGGCATCGTGTTGGGTTCGTGGTGGAGCTACGAGGTGCTCGGCTGGGGGGGCTATTGGGCCTGGGACCCAGTTGAGAACGCCTCGTTCCTGCCCTGGCTCACCGGCACCGCCTACATCCACTCGGTGATGGTGCAGGAGCGGCGAGGCATGTTGCGGGTCTGGAACTTGTCGCTGTTGTGCGCCACGTTCTCGCTGACCATCCTGGGCACGTTCATCACCCGTTCAGGCGTGCTCGACAGCGTGCATGCGTTCAGTGAGTCCAGTATCGGCCCGGCCATCTTGGGGTTCTTCGCCCTGGTCGTCGCCGTCACCGTCGGGCTGATCGGCTGGCGGGGCGACCGCCTGCGATCACCGGGCCGCATCGATTCGCCCATCTCGCGTGAGGGCGCGTTCCTGGCCAACAACGTCCTTTTCGGAGCGTTCGCTTTCATCGTGTTGTTGGGGACCGTGTTCCCGCTGCTGGTCGAGGCCGTCAACGGCAAGCGCATCTCGGTGGGCGTGCCCTATTTCAACCGGATGACCATGCCGGTGGGGCTCACGTTGTTGTTCTTGATGGCGGTGGCCCCGGTGCTTCCTTGGCGCAAGGCCAGCGGGGAGCTACTGCGCCATCGGCTGTTGTGGCCGGCGTGGATCGGCACCGGTTGTGTCGTGCTCGGCGTGGCTCTCGGCCAGACGGGATTGGCGGCGCTGGTGGCGTTCGGGCTCGGTGGTTTCGCCGCGGGCTCGGCCGGTCGGCAGCTCGTTCTGGCCACCCGTCGCCAGGGTTGGCGGGGCCTCGTGGGGCGGGCCAACGGCGGCATGATCGTGCACCTCGGCGTGGTGGTCATCGCCGTGGCCTTTGCCGCCAGCTCCAGCAATGTCCGCCAAGCGGAGTTCTCCAATCTCAAGCCGGGTGACACCGCCACCATCGCCGGTCACACCGTCACCTATGTGCGCCAGAACGAGGTGGTGGACTCCAACAAAACCTCCACCCAGGCCCTCGTCTTGATCGACGGCCACGGCCCGTTCAGCCCGGGCATCTCCAAGTTCACCCTGAACGGTTCCACCGTGGGGACGCCGTCGGTGTTTTCTCGACCGACCGTGGATGTGGCCGTCAGCTTGTTGGTGGCCCCCGAGAGCCCTGACGCGCCGATCAGCCTCCGGGTCACGGTCCAACCGATGATCATGTGGCTGTGGATCGGTGGCGCCATCATGGCGTTCGGCACGGCGCTGGCCGCGTTCCCCGGGCGCCGCCGCCGGGGGATCGAGCCGGTGTCGGCGCCGGTCCCCGATCATCGGCCCGGACGTTCGCCGGCCGCGGGGGGATCCGGTGCTGATGATCCCGCGCCGCAGCCGGCGGGGATCAGCGCTCGCGTACGCCTCGGCCCGGAGGGACGCTGATGGATCCGATGGTGCTCACCGAGGAGGACGAAACCCCGCGTGGTGGCCGCCACCTGGCCCGCAACGTGGCCGTTGCCGTGGCCATCGTGTTGCTGGCCTTCGTCGCCTTGTTGGCCACCCGCAAGAGTGGGGACGTCGAGCGCACCGAGGCCAAGATCCTGGGCCAGGCGGTGCCGGCAGTACAGGGCACAACCCTCGATGGCACGCCCTACGACATCACCAACCATCGGGGCTCGTGGGTGGTGGTGAACTTCTTCGCCCATTGGTGCCCGCCCTGCGTGGCCGAGCAGCCCGAGCTCGTCAAGTTCGCCGAGGAGCACAAGGCGGCCGGTGACGTGCAGTTGGTGGGCGTCGCCTTCCAGGACACCGAGGCCGACGTGCGCCAGTTCTTTGCCACCAACGGCGGGAACTGGCCGGTGCTGGTCGGCGACACCGGGTCGATCCCGCTGGCGTTCGGCGTGACCAAGGTGCCGGAGAGCTACGTCATCAGTCCCGATGGTCAGGTGGTGGCCAAGTTCGAAGGGGTGACGCAGGCCAAACTCGACGCCGTCATCGCCGGGTTCGAGGCGCAGTCGGGTTCGGGCACGCCATGACCGCGGCCGCCACCGCCCCCCGGGACCACCGGTGGCTGCGGCGCTGGGGTCCGTGGCTGGCCATGGCCCTTGTGTTGGGCGCCGCCCTGTTCGTGGGCACGGTCTCCCAGCGTGACGTGCCCACCAATGCCGACCGGCTGACGAACATCGCCCGGACGATCAAGTGCCCGGTATGTAGCGGGGAGTCGGTGGCTGAATCGGACGCGCAGATCTCCCAGGAGATCCGGCGCGACATCGGCGTGCGGTTGGAGGCGGGTCAGACCGACGATCAGATCCGTGAGGCGGTGCGCGAGCAGTTCGGCGACTACATCTTGTTGACGCCGTCGGCCCGCGGCGTGACCGGTCTGGTGTGGGTGCTCCCCGTCGTGATGTTGGTCGTGGCGCTGGCCGGGCTGGTGGTGGCCTTCAGTCGGTGGCGGGTGCGGGGCGAGGTCCACGCCACCGATGCCGATCGCGCCTTGGTGGCCGACGCTCAGGCCGGGGGCCTCACCGGCGGCGGCGCCGGTGATCCTGCGACCGACGACGATCTTGATCCGGAGATGGGGAGCGGGCGGTGACGACGACCAAGCGAGCGGCGTCGCGCCAGCTGGACCCGGACGAGCTGGCCGCGCTCGAAGAGCAACGCGACTTCCTGTTGCGGTCGCTGCGCGACCTCGAGGCCGAACACGACGTGGGCGATGTGGACGACCACGACTACGACGAGCTCCTGGATGACTACACGGCGCGGGCGGCGGCAGTGATTCGCGCCATCGAGAGCCATCAGGTGCGACTGGCGTCGACCCGCCGACCGCGGTCGTGGACACGTCGGATCCTGTGGATCGCCGCTGTGGGCGTGTTGGCCATCGGGCTGGGCCTGTTCGTGGCCAACTCGTCGGGCACGCGCAACCAGGGCGACACCATCACCGGTGGTACTCGTCAGAGCGTGGCCAACGATCTCCTCACCGCCCGTCAACAGTTCGGTGCGGGTGATCTCGTCGCCGCCATCAAGACCTACGACAAGGTGCTGGCGGACGACCCCACCAACGTCGAAGCGCTCTCTTATCGGGGTTGGATGCTGCGCATCGGCGCCATGGGCGCGCAAGGTCAGGACCGCCAACTCCTCCAGGCCCAGTCGCTCAAATATCTGCAGCAGGCCCTGGTGGCCAATCCCCGCGACGGCACCTCTCTGGTGTTCCTGGCTGTGCTCTACGGCGATCTGGGTCAACCGCAGCAGGCGTTGGACACGTTGGCGAAGGTACCGGCAGGGTCGGTGCCCGACTTCATGGCCACGACCGTCGGCACGTTCAAGGCCGACATGCAGGCGCAGGTCACCACGGGCGGGACGACCACGACGACCGCGGCGCCCTGAGCCGAAATCCCCCATCGCCAGAACGGGGAGAGAAGGCGATGCTCACCCCAGCAGCGGGGGCAGGTACCGACCGGACACGATCTTGCCGGCGTCCACTTCGAGCACCCAGATCGAGCCCTTCTGACTGAGGTTCGGGTCCTTGGTGCGCATTCCGTCGGCGGTGAGTCGGCGGATGATCTTGGGGATGAGGTCGCCGTGGCTGCACAACACGGTGCCGTCGGAGGATGGCTGGAGCAGGGTCGCGATGCAGGGCCGGGGCTCGCCCCCCTCCGCCAACTGCTTGTCGATGGCCACAGTGAGGCCGATGGCCGTGGCCAGGGGTTCCACCGTCTCGATGCAACGCGCCGATGGGCTCGACAAGATCTCGGTGATGGTGGCATCGGCGAGGAGTTGGGCGATGCCGGCCGACTGCTGACGGCCCTTGGCGCTGATGGGTCGGTCATCATCGGACCCGTTCCACTGCGACCGATTTCCCGCGTGGGCGTGACGGACGAGGTACACGGGCACCGCCGCAGGGTACTGCGCCGGGCACGACGCTCCTACCCCAGCGGTCGGTCCGCGGCTCAGGACGGGGGCGCCGGTCCGGCGTCGTCGGGGTCGATCTCGTCCTTACGGCGACGTAGCTGGACGTGCTCGCGCCCCAGGTTGGCGACGACCATAGCCACGATCGTTACGAGGAAGGCCTGTCCGAACAGCGCCTCGAGCATGGCCATCGTTCGGCCGCCGTCGTTGTTCGGCGTGAAGTCGCCGTAGCCCACCGTCGAGAGGGTGATGTAGCTGAAGTACTCGCTCGTGAACCCGTTGGTGTTGGGTTGGCTGAACATGGGCGGGGCCACAATGCCGACAAAGCGGTAGCCCCCGGTAAAGATGAGGCCGATCAATAGCCAAGCGGCCAGGGCGGCGGCCACCGTGTTGAGGGTGACCTTTCGGTGGCTGAAGGCTCGCCGAAGGATGACCGGGAAGCACATGGCCAGCACCGCCGTGTAGAGCACGATGAACGAGCCTTGGATCCACTTGCCGCTGGTGTCGAAGACCGTGTCGCCGGTGATGTCGGTGATCAAAGCCAGGATGACAACCGATCCGGTGGTGACGACCGCCACGTTGCGCAAGGAGCGCCTGACCTTGGATCGGGACATGGCGGTGAGTACCAGCATGGCGATACACAGGCTGACCAGGAGGGGGCCGCCTCGGAAGAGCAGACCGACCGGGATCGCCACCATGGTCACGATCGTCATCAGCAGGACGCTGAGATAGCCGTCGCGGCCCAACAAGTCGTCGCGCAGGGTTTCGAACGTCTCGTCGGCGACATGTTCGACGCCCTCGACAACCTCGCCGACCGCTTCGACCACGTCCGCCACCGCGGCGACCACATCGCCTCCGTCCTCGTCACCATCATGCGAGCTGGGCGAATCTGGCGGTTCGGTGTCCACGACGCAGGAGCGTACGACTCACTCGGGTGCACGCCGCGGAACTAGGCCGCCTGGCCAGCGTGAGCACGACGGCAGGGCCGTTGGGGTGGCCGTCGCCGCCGCGGCCAGGCCCTTCGATGTCCCCACCAAAACACGGCGATGCCGCTAGGTTTCTGCCATGCCTACTGATCTCGACGGCGATCTCGGCGTCGACGTACTCATCGTGGGCGCAGGGATCCAGGGCCTCTACCTGGCCCGGGAATTGGCTCGCACATACTCGGTGTGCGTCGTATCAGACCCTGCCGTCGCCACCGGGACACTGGAGTCACCCGGCTACTTCTCGGCCGGCTACGAGGGCAACGACGCCAATCGCATCCAACCGGCTCGACGGGCCGCGGGTTGGTGGCGCCTCTGGGCCGAGTCCAACGGCGTGCCGTTTGCCCCGGACCCACCCCGCTACGTGTTGGCGCCCTCCGATGTGGGGGCCCGCACGCGGCTGTGGGGCGACGCCAACCTCACCGCCGAGCCCGATGAGGAACTGCCCGCGGCGTTCGAGGGCGGCTCGCTCGACGGAGGCTCGACGTTTATCGCCGAGACCGACCTGGTCATGAACCCCGCCGTGGTGCTCACGCGCCTGCGTCAAGGCCTGGAGAACCGATGCCTCGAGGGCGAGGTCGTGCGCTTCGGGTTGCTGCCCGATGGGGAGATCGATCACGTGCAGGTGCAAGTGGGTGACGTCGCCGTTCCCATCGTGGCTCGATTCGTGGTGTTGGCCGCCGGCGTCGGCAATGCCACGTTGCTGACCAAGTTGAGCTCGCGACTCCCGGACCAGGCCAAGCGCAAAGCCACCAAGGAGCTGGTCGATAGCTGCCAAGCGGTGCGGGCCCAGACGGTGTTGTGCCTGCGCGGTCCGGACCTGCCGTTGGTCAGCGGTCGCTTCGGCGAGCTCATGATCACGGCTCATGCGCTGACGGACTCGACGGACCGGGTGTGGTTGGTGGAGCCGCCGGTGGACGACACGCAGACCACGGTCGGTCCCGCCAATCTGCGCTTCGAGTTACCGGTGGACGACACAGTTGTGGCGTTGGCGCTCGAGAGCTTGCTCGCGCTGAGCCCGTTGGTGGCGGGGCTGCGGAGCGCGCTGACCTGGTCGGTGTACGTGAGCCGAGTCGCGCTTCACCCCATGGCCGTGGTGTCGGACGCGTCGGTGGCCCAACCGGTGCCGGCCAAGCTGGAGAAGCTCGGTCTGGAGTCGTTCCTGGCGGTGTGGCCCTCCCACCTTGCCTACGCCCAGTTCGTGGGGGACTCCGTGGCTGAGCGTGTCGGCGAGGCCCTCGGGCCGGCCCAAGATTTCTCCGACGGCCCCCAGCCGGCTGATGTCGGGCCGACCGCCCTGCCGTTGCGGGCCCGCTGGGACACGCCGGACTTCCCGTGGCACGCGTGGCCCGCCTTCGTTGCCGCCCACGCCATCACCGACGCCTGACCCGCCTGACCCGCTGCCCGATGGCGGGGTTTCAGTCGCCGCGGGCGGAGAGATAGGCCTCACAGAGCTCGACGAGTCGAGCCCGGTCGAAGCTGTCCTCGTGGCCGCCGTGGACCACGCTGACCGGCAGCGTGCGTAGTCGATCCATGGTGGCGAGGTAGGCCTCGATGTCGGACCCGTCCAGCTCATCGAGCAAGGGACCGTCATACACGGCGTCACCGGAGAACAGCACCCCGGTCGATGCCTCCCACAGGCCGATGCTGCCGGGGGAGTGCCCGGGCAGATGCAGCACCTCGAACGCCCGGTCACCCAGATCGACGAGGTCTCCCTCGGCCAATATCCGAGTCGCGGGGGCCGGCGAGATCTCGATGGCCACCGGATCGAACGCGGCTGTCGGGTAGGCGTCGACCAGTACGTCGGGGATGTCGTAGCCGGCGTCGCGGTACGGATCGGTCACCAGCGGCCCGAAGTATTCGCTGATCAGCGTGCCCAGCCCGCCCGCGGCAACGGTGTCGGCCTCGGCGCCGTGGATGGCTCGGTGGTCGAACTCGTGGAGCCCACCGACGTGGTCGCTGTGGGAATGGGTGGCCACGGCCAGGAGCGGTCCGTCCAACTCGGTTTCGACCACCGTGCGCAGCGGCGCCAAACCCATGGCCGTGTCGATCACCAGGTTCTGGTCACGGCCGGTCACCAGCCAGACATTGCAGCGCAGCAGGGGGTGCACGTGGGGCTCGCTGATGAGCGTGAGCCCATCGCTGACGCGTTGGTGGATAAACCATTCGGCCGCAACGGGGATGTCGTCCTCGGGGGCCAGCACCATCGCCCAAGTCTACGCGCCCCCAAAACCCCGAACCATGGCCACGAAAACTCCGAACCGGCGTAAGAAGTGGTCGCCAGGGCGACCACTTCCTACGCCGGTTCGGGATCAGGGCTTCGGGATCAGGGCCAGGGGATTGGCTTGGCGACTAGCGGGTCGTCGTTCCGAGGGCGCGCAGGCGCTCGAGCACGTTGGGTAGCGTGCCGATCAGCGCGTCGATGTCGGCGTCCGTGGTCGTCCAGCCCACTGAGATGCGCAGCGACCGGTGGGCATCGGCCCCCATGGCCGCCAAAACCGGCGAGTCCTCCACCCCCTCGGAGGCGCAGGCGCTGCCCGAATGGGCGGCGATGCCAGCCCGATCGAGCTCAAGGAGGACCGCCTGCGGCTCGATGCCGTCGATTCCCACGCACACGAGATGGGGGAGTCGGTCGATCGGATCACCAAAGCCGTGCACCCCGTCCAGCGCGGTGATGGCGTCGAGCACCCGAGTGGTCAGGCGGCGGCTGGCGGCTTCCTCGGTGGCCAGACGGTCGTCCGTGGCCAGCGCGGCCGCCGCCGCTCCCAATCCCATCAGGGCCGGGATGTTCTCCATGCCGGCCCGTCGAGCCCGCTCTTGATCGCTTCCCACCAACAGGGGGCGGAGGCGGAGCCCCCGGCGCACCAACAGCGCTCCGGTGCCGGGCGGGCCGCCGAACTTGTGGCCGCTCACCGACACCAGGTCGGCTCCCAGCTCGTCGAAGTCGATGGCCACTCGCCCGGCGGCCTGGGCGGCGTCGACGTGAACCAGCACGCCCTTGTCCCGGCAGCGGCTCACGATCTCGGCCACTGGCTGCGTCGTGGCGACTTCATGGTTGCCCCACTGCACGTTCACCAGTCCCGAGCCCGCGGACGTCGCCGCCATCACCTCCTCGGGATCCACTCGCCCCTCGGCGTCGACGCCCACGACGGTGACCGTGGCGCCCCCCGAGGACGCGAAGGCTTCGCTCGTCTGGCGCACGGCCGAGTGCTCCACCGCCGGCACCACGATGGTGCCGCCCCGTTCGGCGGCGCCCCAGACGGCGGCGGCGATGGCTTCGGTGGCGCCGCTGGTGAACACCACCTCTCGCGACCGGGCTCCGAGCAGGCCGGCGACGTGTTCCCGGGCTTCCTCTAAGGCCACGCGCCCGGCCATGCCCTCGTGGTGCAGCCGACTGGGGTCGCCCACCTCGCCGCGTGTCGACGCGTCGAGCCACGTGGCCATGGCCGCCAACGCCTCAGGTCGAAGCGGCGAGGTCGAGGCGTGGTCGAGATAGTGGCGGGCCATGCGACGCCCCCCGTCTCAGGCTTCGACGGCGGTCACGCAGACCTGGTCGCCCATGGGGATCGACGATTCCAGGGCGGGTGAGGTCTCGCCGTACAGGGCGCTGAGCATGCCCCGCACCATGCCTCGATCGACGGCACAGATGACGGGATTCTCGATGGCGGCGCCGCCGAAGGGGCAGTGCTCGCTGACGATGCGCAACTCATTGCCATGTTTCTCGGCGTGGGCGGCGAATCCATGGGCGGTGAGGGCGTCGGCCACTGCGTGCAGGGCCGAGCGAAACGAGCGCTGGCCGTCACTCGAGTCGCCGAGCGAGCTAGCCATCAGCCGCCCGTACTCCATGCCCACCTCCTCGGCCACGGCCTCAGCCTGGTCGCGGGGGATGAGCGCCAGGGTGCGGCCCAGCAGCGACACCAGCAGGTCGTCGTGGCGTACCCCGAACTCGAGGGGCGCGGACTGCTCGCTGACCCGGTAGTGCTTTGACGGGCGTCCGGCACCGGCGTGGCCCAGGCGAGCGACGGCGACGTCGAGGTATCCCCCGGCTGCCAGCTTGTCGAGGTGATGGCGAGCCACGTTCGGATGCAGGTCGAACTGACGGGCTACCTCAGCCGCGGTGACGCCCTCGGCCTGCTCGCGGGCGAACAGATAGATCTCCCGGCGGGTGGGGTCGCCGAAGGCCGAGGTGATGGCGGTGACGACCGACGAGAACTCGGTCGGAGTGAGTGGCGGTTGGTCCACTTCGGTATTGTACCTATCGCCGTAGGAGAAATTCGGGCGAGCCATCGCGGCCGCCCTGAAACCGGTCGCCGACGCGACCAGGGAGTTTCCGCATGACCGTCACTGAAGCCGATGTCCTCGAAGCACTGCGCCCCGTCGAGGACCCCGAGCTCCATCGCAGCATCGTCGACCTCGACATGGTGCGGGGAGTGCACATCGATGGTTCCCGGGTCGATGTGCAGGTGGCACTGACCGTCGCTGGGTGTCCGCTGCGGGCCGAGATCCAGAACCGCGTGACCGGTGCCGTGACCGCACTCGACGGTATCGACACTGCCACCATCGACTTCACCGTCATGACCGACGAAGACCGGGTCCGCCTGCGCGAAAAGCTGCACGGCAACCCCGCCGCCACCGCCGGTACTCACCAGGGCCATGGCCATGCCGAGGGCCGGGCCATCCCCTTTGCCGACCCGGCCTCCAAGACGCGCTGCGTCCTCATCGCGTCCGGCAAGGGTGGGGTGGGCAAATCCTCGGTCACCACCAACCTGGCGGTGGCGTTGGCCCAGCAGGGCCACTCGGTGGCCGTGGTCGACGCCGATGTGTGGGGCTTCTCGATTCCTCGCATGTTGGGAGTCGATCGTCCCCCGGTGGTTATCGACGAGATGTTGGTGCCGCCGGAGGCGAACGGGGTGCGCTGCATCTCGATGGGCTTCTTCGCCCAGGAGGACCAGCCCGTCATCTGGCGGGGGCCGATGCTGCACAAGGCGCTCGAGCAGTTCCTCACCGACGTCTACTGGGACGAGCCCGATTTCCTGATCATCGACCTCCCCCCGGGCACTGGTGACATCGCCCTGTCGCTCGCCCAGTTCCTGCCTCGGGGCGAGGTCTACGTGGTGACCACCCCGCAGCCAGCCGCGCAACGAGTCGCCCAACGCGCCGCGTTCATGGCGCAAAAGGTGAACCTCGAGGTCAAGGGGATCATCGAGAACATGTCGTGGTTCACCGGCGATGACGGCACCCGCTACGAGATCTTCGGTGCCGGTGGCGGACAGGATCTGGCCGAGCGACTCGACGTCCCGCTCCTGGGCAAGATCCCTCTGGTGGCTGAGCTGCGTGAGGGCGGCGACGCCGGCAAGCCAATTGTGGTGGTGGACCCCGACGGTGAGGCCTCCCAGGCCTTCACCGCCATTGCCCACCGCATCGCCGATGAACTGGCCCCCACCCGGGTCTACAACCCCCAGCTCAAGATCATCTGATCTCGCCGCCGGGGTCGGCGTTGTCTCATGGCTCGCCTACGATGGCTGCGCTTCGTCCCGTCAATGCCCAAACCCGGCCCGGCAGCCGCCCGGCCCCTGCAGGAGGATCTCTCGTGGATGTTCGTATCGGTGTTCAGCACACCGTCAAGGAGATCGATGTCGAGCTGGCGGACGATGCCGACCGCAACAAGATCCGTAAAGCGATCGACGCCGCACTGGCCGACGAGTCGCAAACGCTGTGGCTGACCGATCGCCACGGCCGCGATATTGGCGTCCCGTCCGCCAAGATCGCCTACATCGAGCTGAGCGGGGCCGACACCGCACGCCGTGTGGGGTTCGGCGGGGCCTGATCCCTGCCTTTGGGCAGCCGATCGGCGCTGCGGTCACCCATGTCGGCGCTCTCCGAAGATCGCATCGATCTCCTTGATCGTCGGTTGGTCTTCGTCACCGGCAAGGGCGGTGTGGGCAAGACGAGCATTGCCGCCGCGCTGGCGCTGCTGGCCGCCCAGCGGGGCAAGCGCACGCTGGTGTGCGAGATCGATGCCAAAGGCGACCTGGCCGACTCCTTCGAGTCGGGTCCGCTCGCCTTCCAACCCCGTGAGTTGGCGCCCAATCTCGTGGGTATGGCCATGGACACCGAGGAGTCGCTCAAGGAATACCTCCGACTCCAGCTCAAGGTGCCTCTGCTCGGGCGGATCGGGCCCGCCGCTCGCACCTTCGACTTCGTGGCCGACGCCGCGCCGGGGGTCAAGGAGATCCTGACCGTGGGCAAGCTCTGCTACGAGGTGCGCGAACGCACCTACGACCTGATCGTGGTGGACGCCTCGGCCACCGGTCACGTCGTGGGCCAGCTGGCGGCGCCCCAGGCCATCAACCAGCTGGTGAAAGTGGGCCGGGTGCGCGACCAGACCGGTTGGATGGTGGACATCCTGGGCGACCCGTTGATCACCGCCGCCGTGATCGTGTCGGTGCCCGAGGAGATGCCCGTGACCGAGACGCTGGAACTGGCGCAGCGACTCCGGGCCGAGACCGACGTGCACCTGGCCGCCGTCGTCGTGAACAAGGTGCTCCCCGAGCTTTTCGGTCGGGGCGAGGAAGAGGTATTTCATGCGTTGCGCGAGCCCGCCCTGGCCGCAGTGCTGGCCGACGTGGTCGGGGGACCAGTCGAGCCCGTCCTGGACGCAGCCCAGCTGGCCGTGACCCTTCGTCGGACCCGGGCCGGTCACCTCACGAAGCTTCGAGCCGGCCTGCCTCGCGGGCTGCCGTTGCTCTACGTACCATTTCTCTTCACCCGGACCCACGGTGTGCGCTCCACGCGGTCGGTAGCGGACGCGCTCTCCGCCGAGTTGGGGTACTGACATGACGACAGGCCCGGCGTCGAGCGCCAAAGCGAAGGGCAGAGCAGCCAAAGGCGCGGCCCCCACCTCGGAGCGGGCCTCGGGCACGCTCGAGCAGCTCTTCGCCTCACGCGAGATCGTGGTGACTTGCGGCTCGGGGGGCGTGGGCAAGACCACGACGGCGGCGGCCACGGCTGCTATGGCCGCCGCCCACCTGGGTGGGAAGGTGCTCGTGCTCACGGTCGATCCTGCCAAACGGCTGGCCACCGCACTCGGTCTCGAGCAGTTCGGCAACGTCGAGACCAGGGTGCCCGATGAGCTGTTCAGTGCGGCCGGGGTCGAGCCCCAGGGCGAACTGTGGGCGGCCATGCTGGACACCAAGGAGTCGTGGGACGACCTGATCCGCACGCATGCTCCCGATGCCCAGACCCGGGAAGCGATCCTGGCCAACCCGCTGTACCAGAACATCTCCGGCAAGTTCGTCCAGAGCCATGACTACATCGCCATGGAGCGGCTCTATGAGATCCACTCCTCGGGCCGCTACGACCTGATCGTGGTGGACACGCCGCCGACCCGCAACGCCATCGACTTCCTGGAGGCGCCGGAACGGATGGCCGAGTTCTTCCGGAGCCGCCTCCTGCGTTGGCTCATCGCGCCCTACCGATCGCGCCTGGTGAACGCCGCGTCGAAGCCGTTCTACTCGGTGGCTGATCGTATTCTTGGCTCGCAGTTCCTGGGCGACATCGCCGAGTTCTTCATTCTCTTTCAGACGATGTACGACGGGTTCGTCGAGCGGGCGGAGGCGGTCACTCGCACGCTCCAGGATCGGCGGACGACGTTCATGGTGGTAACCACGCTGGAGGAGGCGCCCGCCCGCGAGGCGGACTTCTTCATCGACGCCCTCGACGCTCGCGGCTTTCATCTCGGCGCGCTCGTGCTCAACAAGGTGTTGCCTGACTATCTCGTCGGGCGCGGTGCCGCCGCGTCGGCCCGGGTGATGGCCAAGGGCCCCGACGGTGTGGCCGAGAAGCTGCTGCAGGCGATGACCGAGGCTGGCCACCCGCCGCCCGGCGACGCGGCGATGGTGTCGCGGGTGGTGCGCGAGATCGGGGAGAGCTTCGGAAACTACCGGCTGGTCGCCACTCGCGAGGCCGAGCAGCGAACCCGGTTGGCCCGCAAGCCGGAGATCGTGGCCTCGGTGCCCTACTTCGACGTGGACATCAGCGATCTCGCCGGTCTGCTGCGCCTGGGCGAGCAAATCTGGCGCTGACTGACTCCTCCGGGCCGACTACGTCGCGGGGTGGAGCAGGGTGTGTCAGGCGGGTCGGAGGCCCTCGAGCGCGAGGATGATCTTCTCGATCTCCATGTCCTGGGCTTGCATGTGGGACTGAATCTCCAGCGCGGTGTGCAGCACGGCGTCAGCATCTTGGTAGGTGGCCTCGGCCCGCTCGTCGGAGGCGGCGCTTTGGATGTTTTGGCCCACGATGATGATGGACAGCAACACGAGTTGCAGGAACGTCTGGGCCGTCCACGTGATGGTGGGCGCGATGCCCCCACGAATCGCTTCGGGAAGGCTGATCAGGGCCAGGAGCGCGAAGGCGTAGGCACACCACATGGTGCCGACCGCCGCGGTGATCTTCAGGGCCAGGAACGTATTGAATCGGTCGATCGCACGGCTGTGGGGAAGTTGGTCGGACACTTTGGGTGGTCCGGCCGCATGTCGGCGTTCGATGTGGGGATGGGGTACATGGTCGAAAATGGTGGGCATAACGATGTAGTCCACCACGATGAGCGGGGCGGTTCTGCGAGACTTGGTCCGTGGCCAGCCTCGCCGAGTTCGCTCGCGTCCATACCCAACTCGGCGCACCGGAGATCGATCACCTCCAGCGTCTCGTGGCCTCGTGGGGCCTGCTGGCCGATCTGTGCTTCGCCGACCTGTTGCTGTTCAGCGTCAGCGTCAGCGTCGACGAGCGGCACGACGCCACCGAGGGCGGCACCGAGGGTGGGGATCTCGTCGTCCTTGGTCAGGTGCGGCCGCTGACCAACCAGACGCTCTATCGGTCGGACTGGGTGGGCACGGTGGTACCGGCGGCCGACCGACCCTTGGTGGCCCGCTCGCTCGAACTCGGCGAGATCATCGACGGTGAGGTCACCAACCCGATCCTTAAGGAACGGGTCCGGGCCTTGTGCATCCCCGTGCGTTGGGAGGGGCGCACGATCGCGGTAGTGAACCGCGAGTCAGCGCCCTCGGTCCGCCATCCGGGCGAACTGGAACGCACCTACATCGAGGTGTTCAACCGGTTCGCCCGCATGATTGCCTCCAGCGAGTTCCCGTTTGCCAGTGAGGAGGGGCTCAGCGAGGAGGCCCCGCGCGTGGGTGACGGGGTGATCCTGTTGGATGGGGCGGCGCGCGTCGAGTACGCCTCCCCCAACGCCATTTCTGCGCTGCATCGCGTGGGCGTCCACGCCAACACCGAGGGGATGCGCTTGAGCGCGCTGGGCCTGGAGGAGACGGCGGTGCGAACCGCATTCGCGGCCGCCCTGCCCGACACCGAGGAGATCGAGCGCGGGCCGCAGGTCACCGTGCTCATGCGCTGCATTCCGCTGCTCGAGAACGGATTCGTGACCGGTGCCGTCGTGTTGCTGCGGGATATTTCTGAGCTCCGCCGCCGTGACCGATTGCTGTTGTCGAAGGACGCCACCATCCGGGAGATCCATCACCGGGTGAAGAACAACCTGCAGACCATCTCGTCGCTGTTGCGCTTGCAGGGACGCCGGTTGGAATCCCCGGAGGCCAAAGCCGCGGTGGAGGAATCGGTGCGGCGAATCCGATCCATCGCCCTGGTCCACGAGATCCTCTCGCACGAGGCCGGCGATGATGTGCCGTTCATCGAGATCGTTCGACCGTTGGTGCGCATGGTGGAGGAGGGCCTGCTCTCCCCGGAGCATCCCGTCGACATCAAGATCACCGGAGATGCCGGCAAGTTGCCAGCCACCATCGCCACCCCGTTGGCCGTCGTGCTCAACGAGTTGCTCCAGAACGTGGTCGATCACGCCTATCCGGCCTCGGCCCAACTTGCCTCCGGCCACGTGCTGGTGGAACTGGACAATGACGAGAACGAACTTCGGGTGCGGATGACCGACGATGGCGCAGGCCTGCCCGAGGGATTCTCGCTCCAGGCCACGACCGGGCTCGGGCTCTCGATCGTGCGCACGCTGGTTACTACCGAGTTGGACGGCACCATCGAGCTGGTCCACGCGGGTGGTCCGCCGGAGCGCCCCGGGACGATGGTCGATCTACGGGTGCCGTTGACGCTGTCGTTGCCGGCTGATGGCCCAGACGCGCAACGGCCCCCCGAATCGGGAGGCCGGTAGTGCGGGTCGTTCCCTCAACAGTGAGGGTGACGACCGGGGTGATGCGGGGTGCTCAGGCGGAGGCCCGGCGCTTGGCGGCCATCCACTGGCGGCGCAGCTTGCGGCGCTCCTCCTCGGAGGTACCGCCCCAGACGCCGGAGTCCTGGTTGGTGGTCAACGCGAATTCAAGGCACGGGGCTTTGGCTTCGCATTGGCCGCACACAGCCTTGGCGGCGGCGATTTGCTCGATGGCGGGACCAGTGGTGCCCACGGGGAAGAACAGGTCGGGATCGGTGTCTCGACAGGACGCGACATCGCGCCAGCGGTCAAGGTCGGTCGTCAGGGTCAGCGGCTCAGCTGCGGTGAGGGCCACGGTGCCTCCACAAGTCGGGCGACGCGATCGAAGAGAACCCAACGATCGTGAAGCGAATCACATGCCACCGCGCAGAAACTACGAGCGCGTGGGGCTGGAACGTCGTAAAGGTAGTTGGGCAGGGCGCGCGTTTCAAGGGCTATCCCCCCGGTTTTGCTATGACATGTGTCTCTCGACTAGGGGGCGCAAACGTGCCTAGAGCGATCCGACCGTTGGTCATCGGCCATCGGGGGGCCTCGGCGGCCAAGCCGGAGAACACCGTGGAAGCCTTCCGTCACGCCCGTCAGCTGGGCGCCGACTGGGTGGAGTTGGACGTGCGCCGGACGGCTGACGGCGCGCTGATGATCCACCATGACGCGGTGCTCCCCGACGGCCGCACCCTGGTGGAACTCGCCGGGCACGAGGTCCCCGAGGCGGTGCCTGATCTCCGGGCCGCCCTGGAGGCCTGCGAGGGGATGGGCGTCAACGTCGAGATCAAGAACGACCCCGGCGACCCGGATTTCGATGGGGACGATCGGGTGGCGGTCGCGGTCGCCGACCTGCTCGTGGCCGAGGCCGAACGGGGGCGGATCGATCTCGGCGAGATCCTGGTGACCTCGTTCAACCCGGCGAGCGTGGGGGTCGTGCATGAACGTGACCCGTCCATCCCGACGGGACTCCTGGCCTTCGATCTCGACGATGCCGAGGCCGTGGTGGCCCGGGCCCTGGCCGGTGGCCATGTGGCCCTCAACCCCTGGGACCCCTTCGTCGACGAGCGGCTCATGGCCCTCGCCGCGGACGTCGGCCTGGCGGTGTTCCCCTGGACTGTCGATGACCCTGATCGGATGCGCCGCCTGATCGCGCTCGGCGTGGCCGGCATCATCACCAACGTTCCCGACGTCGCCCGGACCCTCGTCGACTCGTCCTGAGTAGCGGCTCCTGGTCCTGGGTCAGGGCATGACGAGCGCGAGTGCCTCGGGGTGGTGGGTGAACTCGAGGCTGGTGACCTCGCCCAGATAGTCGCCGTCGACCTGATAGGGGAATGGCCCGTATCCCTCGACCCGGACGCGGGCCACATCTTCATGCCAGGAGACGGCCCGATTGCGTCGGAGGTAGGTGCCGCGACCGAGGGCCGAGAAGCCGATGGTGGTGATGGTGGGCAACGCCAACGAGCGGATGGACACCATGGCCAACCCTGTATCGAGCGTGGTGCCCGGTGCCACGTTGAGCGGACGCGATCCGAAGTAGGTGTAGGGGTTCGTGTTGAGGCAGACGCCGAAGTACACGTCGTCGACGAGGGCGTGGCCGGCAACCTGCACCGAGAAGCGCGGCCGGGTGTGGTCGTAGTGGCGAAACCAGGTCTCGAACGCCGAGAACAGGAACAGCGGATGGCTGGCGTAGCGCTTGAGGCCGGCTCGCTTCTCGACCCGGGCCACGATGGCGGCGTCGAATCCGAGCCCGGCGTGGAAGAGGAAGTAGCGACCGTTCACCATGCCCAACCCGACCCGACGGATGGAGCCCCGGGCCAGGGCTCCGAGCAGGTCGCCGGTGGCCTCGATGGCGTCATCGGGCATGCCCAGCGTCCGGGCGAAGACGTTGGTCGAACCACCGGGGAGCGCGGCGAGGGCCGTGGTCGTGCCGGCCAGGCCGTTGGCCGCTTCGT
>Ga0209068_10000529_pt1 | contig 20577 bp, 29 predicted proteins | sample ColStrG_CSR_2012_FD_187200 | JGI IMG/M metagenome (GOLD analysis project Ga0209068, IMG submission 187200) | Freshwater sediment microbial communities in response to fracking from Pennsylvania, USA - Cold Stream Run_MetaG_CSR_2012 (SPAdes)... | ecosystem: Environmental > Aquatic > Freshwater >... | reverse complement strand
GAAGTGCATTTCAAGGTGTCCCATGACTGCCGTTTCCTCACGGTTTCCTGTCTTACACAGCCTTAAGAAAGGGCCTTTGGAACCACGTATACTTACCGGGCGGCATCTACATTTTCGGCTTACGGTTCTTCCGAACGCTCAAGGACGAATTTGACGTGCCACGCACTATGGTTTGGGTCCAGGATGCCCAAAATAACGGATGGGGTTGTTCCCAGTCGCGTCGATTCCAAGCGATCAACCCATTCTCGCACTGGGCGCAGAGCTTAAAACGCCATCACGCTGGTCTTCGATGGCCAAGCTTTCGTCAGTCAGTACATCGGAGATCTTGATCACAACCGGAGCGCTTGATTGTCGGTCCCGAAGGCGGCGTGGCTAATACGATCGTCTACCCGAAGGATATTTCCAGCGGCAAGCCGTTGGAACTGCCTGAGGCTCGGCGCTCGCTGGACCAGAAGCATTGCCGCTATGAGCCGCATATCCTGCTGGTGCCGCAATCGCAAGCGCTATCGATGAAAAGCTCGGATCGCGTTCTGCACACGGTGCACAGTGACGGTGTGGCCAGCTTCAACCTCGCCTTTCCGTTTACCGACCACGTGACCACACAGAATGTGAGTACGGCCGGTTTAATCAACCTGAAATGCAACGGCGGCCACTCCTGGATGAACGCGGAAGTGATGGTCGCCTCCCACCCGTACTATGCGGTGACGGGCGAAGACGGCAAGTTTGAACTGACCAGTGTACCGCCTGGTGAATATCAAGTCGTTGCGTGGCACGAAGGCTGGAGCATTCTGGGGCAGGAAAGCGCCCTCGACGTGTTCAGTCAAAAGCAGGTGCGGCGAGCCGTTTTTAGCGAACCGAAGATGACAGTTCGCCCCAGCGGTAACGCCAACATAAGGTTCGTCATCTCGAACAAGTAGGCCCCTTCAGGCGCGAGGCTCACTTCGACGTTCCTTCACACGGGACCGATGTCGCGAAAAGGCCACTCACCGGCCCGAACCCGTCGATACGGAGCATACCGACAATTCCGGTGTTGATGAAATCAGGCTGGTTCACTGACTTGGCAGAATCGAGTAATCCAGAAACACGATCCGGCATAACACCCACTGGTACAGGAGTGTGGGCAAGGCTTTCGGTGTCGCGCCGACACATTTCTAAGGATCCAATATGAAATAGTGGGACATTTTGTCTGGGTCGGCGATCGCCCCAAATACCTGGTGACAGCTTTTACAATTTCCAATTGAGTGTTAACCTGAAGAGCCTTCGCGTTCATCGTTTGCTCCTCAAACTCTGGCCGAACGGTTTCTCCAGACGATTAACGTTTCTGTGGTGAAGCTAACGTGCGGCAGGAGGGGGACCGGCCACTGACCAATGGGCATTCCGAAACTGCCAGCGCCCGTTTCTGTATTCTGCAGTCGCCGTAAAAAACCCGCTTTCATCCACACGGTTCCCCGCCGTATCTACACGGATTTCGTGCCACGGGGCGGCGACTATCGCGAGCTCCGGCGTGAGTGGATCGACTCGCAAATCCTCGCCCCAGTGAAGCTCCATGTGATTTATGGTGAGCGCAAAAGCCTGAATTCCCGTCGTCGCGGATGCGCTGTTCGGGAACGCCAGGTGACCTCCCGAAGCCATGAAGAACGAGGGGCTGTCGGCGAAATGCTTGCGCCAGGCCGCCGGGCCCTCTTGAGTGACATCGTGAGCAACGCCCCTCATGAAGGCTCGCACCCCGTCCTCAACCGCAGAGGCGCGCACCGACGTCAGGGATTGCGACTTGCTGGACAGATCGTGGTGGGAGCCACATGCCACACAGAGAGCGACACATAGGAGAAGGCCCCATCGCCAGGTACGCATGACTTTGCCGAGAGGCATACCGTTTCGCACACTCCTAAAGCACCCCAAGCGAGTGCCGCTGGCAGGATGCCGAAAATCACTCCGTCAGATTATAAATTAGGCCGTTCGGATCTTTGACGTAACATCTTGGGAAATCCGGCTCATCTTTCACGATTTGGCAACCCCTCGTCTGGAGACGCGCTTTGGCTTCCTTGACGCTTTTGACAGTAACTTCCAAAACAGGTCCAAGAGAAGGGCCTCGCTCAATAAAAAAGTTGATGTTTTTTCCGTGGAGGCTGATCATATCTGGTTTCTCTTCCGTAACCTCAAAGCCAAATTCCTTGACGTAGAACTTAGCGGCCTCCATTGGGTCTGCAGCTTGAATCAAAATATCCGTACCAAATGTGTTTGCCATTAAACCACTCCGACTCAGCAGGACGAAACGAAACGTTTCCATTATGGCTGCGTTGGCCGCGCGAAACTGCAGCTAGCTGCCATGTTTCGCCGGTCCAAATGTAGCGTAACGGCGGTAGGGTTGCAACCAGGCGTTTTGTCGCGTCGGTTCATTTGGCGAATCTGCGCGACTGGGGCGCAGCATGAGACCAGTAGACCAACTTTAGTGTTTGGGAAGAGAACTTCTCGGAACTGGTTAGCCGTTTTTTGAATCCTGGCAGGTACGTCGTTGCCTTGCGCCCAAAGACCTAGCGTTGTGAAGCATAAGAAAAGAGGAAAACGAATTGGCCAGGAGTAGCTCTCATGCTGAACATTTCAACCGATGTCTTCGCCGATTCATTCCTTCCCCTGCCGTTCGCGATCAGCTTCCTGCTTGAGAAGGTCCAGTTGGCCCATCGCTTTCGATGCACTCTCTTTTTCTTGCCGCGATGCTGAGTTCGATAGCATCCGCACCCGCTCGTAGATGTCCTGGTTGAAACCTACCCTCTACATCGGAGCGGTTGCTTTGTTCCACAGATTGAAAAACATGAAAGACAGGGCGTCTGATCGGACTCTTGCGTCTGAGCTAGACAGAAGCCGAATCAGGAAGCGGTAAAAATCGGGACTCCTGCCGGAGTGAGCAATACTCAGCAGAACATCCGGGTCATTTTCCAGTGGGGTATGTTCGGCTATGGCGCGGCGACCGTCTGGGTAAACCACAGCGCATCAACGGCAACCTGCCGGAATCCGGAATCGGGGTCCGACAACATCTTCACAAGTTTCGGTACCAGCAGAAACTGATGCGGCATTCGCAGATCTCGACCACCATGAACATCTACGGCAACGCGCTGATGGATTCCAAGCGCGAGGCCAACAGTAAAGTAGCAAAAATGGCTATGAGAGCGTCATGAAGCCCGAAACCGCAAGCACAAAACCGCTCGGCCCCCAGCGGGGACGCTTATTCTGGGTTTTCTTGGGTTAGCGGAGCTGGTAAGTGGTTGCGGGGGCCTGACACGTACCGAATGCACAAATACTGAGCATTCCGTTCCGCGCCGAACTGATGCATTGCTTCGCGTAAGTCGCGTGTTTGCAAAACCGCTAAGAAGCCGGTCGCTCGGGTACCCTGCAGTCGGGTGAGGTGAGGCCTGTCAGGTGTGCTACGCCGTCTTCACAACTGATTGCTCGTTCTACGTCCAGTGAGATGCCACATATAAATCTACACTTGTGGTCTGGGCGCGAACTATCGCTGATGAAGTCCGAAGCGCAGCCCCTTTCGGATCACGGCAGTGACGAATACGTCTTGACTAATATTCAGCAATATGGCTGAATATTGTTGATGCCGAAGTCTAATTCGAGGTTGCGGCGAGATGCGTACAAAGATGTCTTCGGGGCGCTGGCCCACCCTGCTCGGCGCCGCGTACTGCTCGCGGTCTATTTCAATGGAGGCGCGATGACCGCCGGAGAGATTGCGGCGATGTTTGCGCATGCATGGCAGACCACGACCCGGCACGTTCAGGTTCTTGAGGCCGCTGGCCTGCTCACGCACGAGAGGCAGGGCAGGATGCGTATTTATCGCATCGAGCGAAAGCGATTAGCGCTGGTGAGCGATTGGCTGGCGCACTTTCAAGACCCGGCGAAACACAGAAGAGGAGGAAGACAAGATGTCCTCAACAAAACAACCAACCGGAATCAAGGCGATGCCGCCAAAGCGCGAAGCGCCTGACGTACCGCAGTTCTTCAGGCTCAACGTCGAGGTCGGTGATTTGGACGCGGCGACCTCGTTCTATACGAAGCTACTCGGCGTACATGGGCGGAAGCAGCCGGGGCACCGATGCTATTTCGATTGTGGCCCAGTTGCCCTACAAGTGCTGGATGTGTCCTCGAACCGCCTGCCGCACCCAGCGGCAAAGGCTTTGTACTTTACTGTCAAGAATCTAGAGGCAGCATTCGACCGTGCAAAGGCGCTGAGCTGTCTATCGCGTGAGGAAGTTCACGATGCGCCGGGAGGTGGCATTGCCGTGCGCCCGTGGGGCGAGCGATCGTTCTATACCGAGGACCCATGGGGAAATCCCCTTTGTTTCGTCGAAGAGGGAACCGTTTACTCCGGGTAGCGTCACAACACACCGGTTGGTCCCTACGACCTCCAGTAGGCATTTCTAAGGAGCTGGCAAATGATTTCTGGTGCTCACGTAATTGTCTACAGTAAAAACGCCGAGGCGGACCGAGCATTTTTCCGCGATGTTCTCCGATTCGCATCTGTGGATGCGGGTCACGGCTGGCTGATCTTCGCGTTGCCGCCAGCAGAAGCCGCAGTCCACCCGTCCGATGACGGTGGCACCCAGGAAGTCTATTTCATGTGCGACGATCTGAAAGCCGAAGTGGCTTCCCTCGCGAAGAAGAACGTTGAGTGCTCTGAGGTTCAGGAAGCGCGATGGGGCTCCATTACGAAGATGCGGCTTCCCGGTGGAGGCGAGGTCGGCCTTTATCAACCGAGGCATCCGACGGCCCTAGGTCTAAGATCAAACGCCTCAGGGGGATCGTCCCCACGTGTAACCGGGCCACAATCGAAGTAGCACAGACGCGTCACGTGAGGAAGTTTACGATGCGCCGGGAGGTGGCATTGTCGTTGCGCCCGTGGGCGCCACCGTCTTTCGGCACGATTTCGGCGAGCATAAGAATTTATTGCGGGGAGTTGGGCTACTTGAAGAAAGTTCAATACACGGACGGCTATTTTTTGGCGCTTGGCAGCCTCCGCGGGCGATGGCAATTCTGCCTCGTAACCTACACGATCACGATTCAAGCTGGATCTTCGAAAACTCGGCTTTCCCATGCCTCGCCTGCGGCTCGCTAGCGGTCAGCTCGACATACAGGCTCCATACCTTCCGATGCCGGCTATCCTTGAGCACCATATCGGGATCGGCACTGCATAACGGGAAGCAATTTGAATTGGATCTAGAACAGCGCTTTACTTTTGAAAAGCAGGAATCTCAGGAAGGCGCAAGCCCCAAGCTTGTGAAATCGGCCCCACGGCTTTGAGTCCCACTTGGTACTCACGCGTTCCCTTGAGAGAACGAATCCACACCACGCGAAATTCGAGCCGCCTCTGGCGGTATTGGTATTGTAACCGGTTGATCCAATCTGAAGCCTCGACGGATGGCGCCCAGTCGCCCTCCGCCGTTTGTGAAATCTAAAGTGTGGGCTATCTCTTGATAATCGCTGCCGTCGTCGACCTTCACGGCCATCCAAAACCGACAAGACCGCCTTGGTGCGCTCTACACGCCATTTTTCTTCCACAGAATTGCTCATTGGGTCCGAATAGCGCGCCGTCTCACGCACAACAACCCCGTCATTGTGTACCCTTGGCCCTCCCCGGAGCAATGGCAGGCTCGTGCGGTTACGTAAGTAAGATCGGGCAGAGATCGCAATTCCGCAAAAAGCACGAGGACTCTGAGATCGGAAGTTGGTGTAATGAGGGCAAAAACCACAGTAACGTGTGGGACCAGCCGCAACGCTTCATAATGTTGACGCTGGTATCGAGTTGGTATGCCTCCGCGAGCTAAACTATTCGTTGCACTGACGGCTGCGATTGGCGTAGGGGTGCTAGCCGCGGCCATGGCGCACTGGCAATCCCACGACTCCTTGCGGTTTGCCTGCTATCTCGTGCTCGCGGTCCTTGCCTCGAGACTAAAAGTGCAGCTGCCCGGCATTGACGGCACCATGTCTGTAAATTTTCTCTTTGTGTTGCTCGGCATTCTACAGCTTTCGTTGCCGGAGACGCTGATCATCGGGTGTAGCGCAAGCGTGGTGCAGTGCCTGTGGAGGCCAAGAGAGCGGCCACAACTCGTAAAGGTCGCGTTTAACGTGTTCGGCATGATGGCCAACGCCGTCACCATTTCCTACTTTGTCTACCACCAACTGGCCTCAACTCTCACCCAGAGCGCACCTCTATTGCTCGTGGTCGGCGCGTGCGCATACTTTCTGGCCAACACTCTGCCTGTATCCGCAGTGATTGCGCTCACCGAAGGAGCGTCGCTCACTAGAATTTGGAGGGAATGCTACTTTTGGTCGTTTCCCTACTACCTGGCAGGCGCAGCCTTGATTGGAGTCATCGGTGTCTGCAGCCGATACGTGGGATGGGAAAGCTCGATTTTGCTCTTGCCAGTTGTCTACGGAATCTACCGCTCCTACTTTCTTTACCTGGCACGTTTGGAGGAGGAGAAACAACGGGTTGAGGTGGAGAAGCGCCATGTTGAAGCGGAAAAGCGGCACGTCGAAGAAATCTCTGCCCTCCAAGGCCGCACAATTGAAGCCTTGGCGCTAGCGATTGAAGCCAAAGATCATACAACTCACAGGCATCTTCAGCGTGTCCAGACGTACGCACTGGAAGTCGCAAAGGTGCTGGGCTTGCCCGAAGAAGACATCGATGCCCTTCGGACGGCAGCTCTCTTGCATGACATCGGCAAGCTCGCAGTGCCGGAGCACATCATCAACAAGCCCGGACGGCTGACCGCGGAAGAATTCGAGAAGATGAAGATCCACCCAGTGGTCGGTGCCGAGATACTAAAGAGAGTCTCATTCCCGTATCCAGTGGCGCCGATCGTGAGATCGCACCACGAAAGATGGAACGGAACCGGATACCCGGACGGACTGAAAGGAGAGGACATCCCGATTGGAGCGCGCATCTTGGCGGCAGTAGATTGTTTGGACGCCCTCGCTACAGATCGACAATACCGTAAAGCGCTTCCTCTCGATGAAGCGATGAACCGGATTGCGAAGGAAGGCGGCGTATCGTTAGATCCGAGGGTCGTATGCATTCTTCAGCAGGGCTACCGCGAGATGGAGAGGCTTTCGCTTTCCAAGTCCTCAATTAACGCTGAATCCGGCGCGCGCAACGAGTTCTTCGTGGACGGGGACGCCCGACCCGCTTCTGGACTGGAACACAACCTGAGCCATCACCCGACAACAACCGAGAACGACTTCCTGGCATCGATCGCCGCGGCCCGGCAAGAGGCACAAGCGCTTTTTGAGCTCAGCCAGGACCTAGGCAACTCGCTGAGCCTCGACGAAACACTCTCCCTTGTTTCTCTTCGATTGCACAAGTTGATACCCTACAACGCAATCGCTATTTTTGTACGCAAGGGAGACGTGTTGACTCCTGAACACGTGAGTGGAGATAACTTCCGGCTCTTGTCGTCCCTCGAGATACCCGTAGGCAAGGGCCTGTGCGGATGGGTATCTCAGAATAACAAGCCCATCATCAATGGAAATCCCGCTGTGGAACCCGGCTATTCGCTCGATCCAAAGAACTCGACCCCACTCCTCTCAGCGCTAGCCGTGCCGCTCGAAGGAGTGCACGCCCCGCTGGGCGTGCTCGCGTTGTATAGATCCGAAGCAGATGCATTTACCGCGGAACATCTTAGAGTCCTCCAAGCCATCACCTATAAGGTGTCGCGTTCTATGGAAAATGCTTTGAAGTACCACAAGGCGGAATCCTCGGCAACTACGGACTTTCTTACCGGCCTGCCCAACGGACGCTCGCTGTTCATGCAATTGGACCAGGAGCTGACGAGGTGTCGGCGCGAGAACTCGACGCTCGCAGTCATGGTCTGTGACCTGGACGGTTTCAAACACATCAACGATCAATACGGGCACCTGGAAGGGGATCGGGTACTGAAGCTATTCGCCGAAATGATCCGAGAGGTGTCTCGCGAATATGACTACGTCGCGCGAATGGGTGGCGATGAGTTCGTGATCCTCGCGCCGGGCATGACTCGAGATGCGGCAGACGTCAAAGCCGCTCTCCTGAATACGATGGCCCAGGAAGCGGGACGCAAAATATGCGGCAGAGATCTCTTGTCCCTAAGCCTCGGACCGGCGTTTTACCCACAGGACGGTCTGGATGCAGAGCAGCTACTCGCCGAGGCTGACAAGAGAATGTATGCCGTCAAGCAAGTTCACCATCAACATCCTTAAGTTGCGCCCAACCGCGACCTAAAGCAGCCCAATCCCAGTTTGGCTAATTGATATTTGCAACAAGGGTAGCGAGTGTTCGTTGGAAAATAGGGACAACGCCTTTCGGCTGAAGACTCGATGCTGTTGGGCGTCCAGCGGGGACCGTCGACACTAGCTGATTGGACGTTACTCTGGGAAACATCTGAGCATTGGGAAACAGTCTATGAGTTCTAAATCGTTCCTCTTCGAATTTTTCGCAGAAAGTCCTCGCCTTCCGCGCGTGCCTGCGCCACGACCTGCGGGTGGTTGCGGTGCTCCAACTCAACTTCGCCGATTGCGAGTTCTACCGCATCTCTTGGTTTGTAGCCTTGGCTCAGCAATTTGCGCACGCGGTCGATGAAGGTGGGTTCGTACGAAGTCCCGGCAACTTGATCGGAGGGAGAACTGATCTCACATGCGTGCTCGCGGAATTGTGTGAACGCTAATCGATCATAGGCGAGTTTTGCCTTGGGGTCGTCGAGAAACGTAGGGCTCATAAGCTTCCATGCACACTGGGAGCATCGCCATCCGCTACTCTGCGTATCCTCGAGCCAAATCAAACTGCGAGCCACGTCGCATTCCGCCCTGAAGCCTCGGGTCCCAATATGAACCCCGCAGAGTCAGTATACGTGCGCCAAACGTGCGGGCGTGTCATTGTGAGACAAAGGGGGCCGATCACACGCGCACAAACCCGAAGTGTTGCACCAGGGATCTTGATCTACGGAGGTCTCCACCTGGGTGATCCGGTGCTTCTAAGTGACATGTAGAACCTCGCGCAAGCACTGCGCTCGACTCGACGAAGAAGGCCGGTAGTGCTCCAGACATAAGAAATGTTTCTGCCCCAGGTATAGTCGCTATCTCCACACAAAGGTTGCTCGCGGGTGGCAGACTTGGAGCGCATTTTCAAGCTTTCGGGAGTTGTACTTGTGAGCCAACAGGTTGTAGTCTTCTGTGGACGGTACCCGCGAAGATCTTGATCGGAGCCCGGATGGTTCGCGGGTCGGGTGCTCCGACCCCGTGACCTGGATAGCGCTGGAATCCCGCCGTTACTACCTAAGACTCGCAACGGACCGAGGGCTCGTAACTCGAGTCGGACGCGGCCTCTACATTGCGGCGAGCGCACAGGCAACGGAATGTAATGGCCTGGCGGAGGCATGGAAGCGAGTTCCGAGCCGGCGACCTTCTGCCTGATCTCCGCATTGCGCTTTCACGGTCTCGCCTCTCAGGTACCGGATTGGGAATGGGTGGCCAGTTCCGCGAAAGGCAAGTCTGCCCAGGCCCGCGAGCCTTAAAGCAATGTGGAAGAGACGAAGGCAGCTGAAACGGTTGGAAGAAGAGTTGATGTCTATAAATCTGTTCGAGCGACTTTACGAGAGTCGCACAAACCCAACCGAGGCAGACCAGTGTGCCCACATCACCCGGCAAGCCCGAAAGACTGAAGTACTCGCTGAAATCGAGAGATTGCAAGGACTGAGGAGTTGATGCGCCGGAACTGGAGTTCAAGAAAGCAATTCCTCGCAAATTGCGGAGGTGCAATGGGCAATCCGTCGCCTCCACCAGTGGCTCGGGAACGAATCTTAAGGAACTTGGGCCCAGCTGCGCGGGATGTATTTTAGAAGCATGGGGGTTGCGGCTTCCTGAAGTTCCTTGCCTCTCAATCTGCGCAGTAGCTTCGAGCAGATCAACCCCTCCTTAAGAGGGGCGAACACTCTCTGACAAGGGACCTCTGGTCCACAATGCCTGCGAACTGTCTAACGTCATCCTCTTACTGGTAAAGTCAAAGAAGCACGCGCTGTCGCCGAATTGGGCCGAACGACGCTCTGCGCCACTTACAGTCACGGAGCTGCCAATCTCGAAGGTACTAAGACGAAGGCCCCAGACTCTGGTTAGAGTCTGGGGCCTTTGTCAAACAGCCCTCCCCAGGATCTGCTCGGGAGGAAGGTAGGCGCGTCCAAAGACCATGTCAATGGCACGGTTGTGCAGCAGATTTCCCTTGGCTGCGCTGTGCTGTTACGGCCTGAGCCGTGGATGAGTTGTTTGAAGGTCTCTGGCAGAAGTCAGCAATCCCGCAAAAAATCCTACTTTGCTCCTCGATTCTTGAAACGGTCACAAGGTCGCCGTCGTGGTTCGTAAACCAGGCTCGCGCCCGTTTGCCTATGAGCAATTTGTCATTCGGAGCGATTTCCGCCCTGAACTGGCGTTCTTCGCAGTCGACAACTTGTCCAGGAAAGCCAGCAGGGCCCGGACAGTCTGTCCAAGTGGCTCACGTTCGACACACTATTTGTTCATTAGAATCAGCAGTTTACGACGTAGCTCTATGGCGGACGGCGTGCAATGGTCAGGTGGGTCACTGATCACCGCTGAGGAAGTCAGCGACCGGGAGGTTCCACTGTGCGAAGTAAGCATTGCGGTCACACACTGAGGCAGAGGCAGAGCAGAAGTATCGCCGTATGGGGCAATGTTGCCGCCATCCTTGGCCTCGTGACTCTGGTGGTGGGCACGGCTTTCGCGCAAACAGCGCTTGCGAGCACGCGCGATGATGAGCGCCGGTCGGCACGAGTCCAAAAGCTTTCGCCCGGGCTGGCCAGCCTTGCGGATCGCGTCAGCACCGCGCCTGCTGAAGACAAGATCGTCCGGGTCATCGTGCAGTTCAAGCAGCGCCCCGAACGACAGCATTTCCAGAAAGTTCTTGATCAGGGCGGCGAGTTCCACGCCAACCTGAGTCTGGTCAATGGCGGAGCGTTCTCGCTCCGCGCATCGGCGCTCAAGCGTTTAGCCGACGAGGACTCGGTTGCCTTCATCTCGCCGGATCATGCGTTGCAGGCCGCTGACGATCTGACAGACAGCGCCATTGGGATGGGCACGGCACGAAGCCAAAACCTCGGTACCTGGGGGATGGGCATTGGCGTTGCGGTAATTGACAGCGGCATCAACGACACCCACGACGATCTTAGGAACACGACGAGTCAGTCTCGCGTGTTCTATCACCAGGATTTCACGGGCACCAGCGTCAAGAACTCCAACGGCCAAACAATCTACGACACTTTCGGTCACGGAACGCACGTAGCCGGCATTCTCGCGGGAGACGGAACCGATATGGGTGGCCAAGGGTCGCGCACGACCGGAATCGCCTACGGTGTAAACCTGGTGGACCTGCGCGTTCTCGATAAGTTCGGAGTGGGTACCGATAGCAACGTCATCGCGGCTATTCAAAAAGCCATCGCCCTCAAGAGCACCTACAACATCAAGGTCATCAACCTGTCCTTGGGCCGCCCCATCTCCGGCAGCTACGCCACTGATCCGCTATGTCAGGCTGTGGAACAGGCTTGGAAAGCCGGCATCACCGTTGTGGTCGCCGCAGGCAATTTTGGACGCGTCAGCGTCGACGGCAGCAACGGCTACGGTACGGTTACGGCTCCGGGCAACGATCCTTATGTCATCACCGTGGGCGGCATGAAAACGAATGGCACAGCCGCCCGCACCGACGACACAATCGCCAGCTACAGTTCAAAAGGACCGACATCCTACGATCACGTTGTGAAACCTGATCTCGTTGCCCCCGGAAACCTGGTCATGGCGACGATCTCCGCAGGCAGTACTCTGGCGACCCTTCTTCCCAGCAACCAGGTCATCGGTACAGCAACCGGCACGGATCGCTACCTGATCCTCAGCGGCACCAGCATGGCAACTCCGGTGGTAAGCGGCGCCGTTTCCCTGTTGTTGCAACAGGACTCGACACTGACGCCAGATCAAATCAAAGCACGCCTCATGAAGACGGCGTACAAGACTTTTCCCGCCTCCAGTGTGGCCACCGACCCCCTTACGGGCCAGACCTACACGTCATACTACGACCTGTTCACCGTGGGAGCAGGATACCTGGACGTGGCTGCGGCGGTCACCAACACCGACAAGGCTTCGGCCACCGTCGGCAGTGCTCTTTCGCCCTACGCTGTCTGGAATGCCAATGGCACAGTCTCCATCGTTAAGGGCAACTCCTCAGTAGCGGGCAGTTCCGTGGTCTGGGGCAGCTCCGTGGTCTGGGGTAACTCGGTCGTCTGGGGCAGCAACGTCAGCGGCAGTTCCGTGGTCTGGGGCAATACAACCAACCTCGGCGCCAGCTCCGTCGTATGGGGCAACAACACCCTAACAGGATTCAGCGTGGTCTGGGGCAGCTCCACCGGAGCAAGCGGTGTTGCAGGTTCCAGCGTCGTCTGGGGTCAGACCTTGCAACTGCTGGAAGCCACCTCTGTCGGTCCTCTGGGAGAGCCGTAGAACGCCTCGCCGCAAGGCATTTGCATCTCGTACCGGGCCGTGCTCTCCGACGCAACTTGGTCGGAGCGATGATGGTACGTAGGCGCTAAACCGCAACGAGAGGTCGGGAACTTAGGGGACATCGGGAGACTTAAGAGAAACACATGACACGCTCATTACCCAACTCCGCAAGGCTTTTGATCGGTGTGGTGGCGGCAGCCAGCTTGGTCCCGATGATCTCGGGAGGGCTGCGGTGGCAAGAGCACAACCTGCTACCCCTGCTGAGTCTGCTCGCTGTCACGGTCCTGACCTCGAAGCTGAAAGTCAGGTTGCCAGGGCTTACCAGCACAATGTCCGTAAACCTGCCCTTCCTGTTGCTGGCGGTAGCGAAACTGACTCTCTTAGAAGTCTCTTTGGTGGCCATCGCAGCAGGACTCGCACAGTGCCTGGGCAGCTCCGGCCGTCCAGAACCCGTAAAAGTACTGTTCAGCGTCTGCAACCTAGTGAATGCAGTAGCCGCAGCGTTCGTGGTCTTTCATCACGCTGGCGTCGAAGGCAAGTTGACGACATCAGCTCTGTGGACGGTGGCAGCCGCGGTGACTTACTTCATGGCGAACACCATTCCGGTGGCGACGGTCATTGCAATCTCCGAGAACCTAATGCCATCGAAGGTTTGGTCTGAGTTTTTCTTGTGGACCTTCCCCTATTACGCGATGGGAACGGGAGTGGCAGCGATTGTAGGCTCGGTGCGGACTGCGGTTTGGATTTCGATGCTGCCAGCAGCGATGATCGCATACGGGGTGTACCTTTCTTACACCATGTATGTCGCTCGCGCGGAGGCTATGACCTCGCCACACGCCATGGCGGCAAGCGCAGGTCACTGAACACAACCCGACCGGACCAACGGCTCTGGTGTGCCACGCCGGAGCTTTCTTGCCTCTGTGTCGCTGTCATTGTTCAGAAATGGAACAAAATGGCTTCGAGGACAGCCGTGGCAAGCACTCGATTGCATCATCGCTAAGACCCAAAGCTATGCGCCAAAGACCGCCCAACTCTTTGTTGGGCTGATGACCCTGGATGGGTTGGTCTCCCCCGAACCCGTGATTGCTACACGTGCATTCCTTGCATCACTTCCTGTTCGCTACTCTGCTGGGGATCGCCGTGTTGACTCCCGATCGCGCTGGTAGAGTTGAGCCCATTCGAGTCTCTGATGATTGACTTGGCCTCAACCGGGCCCAGTGCTTTTGAATGATCGCGGTAGGCCCAAAGCAGCAGGCTTGGTTCAACGCGAGGACCACGGGCTTCGGGGTCGGCTGGCAGAAATCATCGTCCATGGCACGCCGCCTCTTTTCACGGCGTGGGCCTCCGGATCGCTGCCGTGGTCGGTCGGATTCCAATTGGGACGGATCGAACGAAACTCGAACCCCAACTCTTCGACTCTGTTGCGATAGTGCTCTGTCGAAGCGATGGTCACCCGATAACCATGCCGCCGGAGTTCCAGAGCCCGAGCGAGACACGGATGCAGATCCCCCAATGACCCGATGGTCGCAATGACAATCCGTTTCCCTTGATCAGGTCCGGAGCGCCCACTTTACTGAGAGTATCCGACATCCCTGGGCGTTCTGCCCTGGCTCGTCAGAAATAAGGGACTGATGATATCGGCTGCAATTTCATCGGCCAACAGTTTGTACTGTCAGCCAACCTTCCACATGCGGATTGGGGAAGGTTGGCCCGTGTTTTGGGCCCAATCGCCAGAGCACTATTTCCTACCCGCTCAACCCGGCGATACACTCCTCTCGAATCGCCCAAACGTCCGCAAGTGTCCATCCCCCAAGCTCACTGTGATCAGCCATCCACCACGAAAGGAACTGCTGGTGGAGAGCAGTCTTGTAATGCGTGATCTGCGCCGGGGTAATATCTTCCTCATGCAGAAAATGCAACATAGCTGTGGCCGGACCTATATCGATCGCGCGTGTTACATCGACTCGCTTTCCGAAGGCTCGGAGATAGCAGTGTGCTTCAGGCAAGGTGGAAAACCCATACTTTCGCAGAGCGTGGCCGACTCCGGGAGTGTTTTGCTCGTTCATCTCGTAAATCCCAAGAACTAGCGCGATATCGAGGCCTTGCTCAGTCGCCAGTCGCCGAAGGAGTGCGTGTTTTGTACTGCATGTGCCGCGTTCCTCAGTCAGAACGATCAGAGGATCCTCGGGATACGTGTTGCGCCCGTACGGCAGGCACCTGATGTATTGCCCGGCAGATCGAAGATCTTTCATTCCGAAGCGCGAAAAAGCAGCCGTGACGGGACCAACTGGCCTGAGCGTGACCGGATTGAGAGCCTCCCATGAATGCATCACAAAGCCTTCGCAGACCTCAGGTGAGGTTCGGGGTCATGTCCTATTACAGCCTAAAACGCCGACGGTTGCCAGGAAAGCGAGGTGCCTCGCAGAAGTGGCTGCACTCGGTATTTCCATTCGGGTCACCTACGGATAACTCCCGTTGCGAAAGATGAGTTCACGCAACTCTTACTGAGCTGTCTTCGGCCAAGGGTTTTGCGGTGGCGGGAGATCCAGTGCCAGTAGAGACGGAATCCGGATCGATGCCATCGCACCACCGTCTCCGGGGAGACGATTACAAGGGCCTTCTCCCACTTGGACCATTTCCGTCGGAAGGCCGTCCAGAACAGCGTGTCGAAGTCGCCAATCTTTGGGCGGGGGATGCGGCGCTTACAGACCATCAGCTGCAGGCGAAGCGCCAAATTCCTCGAGCAGCGGATCACGACGGGACTTGCAGACGAAGAAACAGACCGATGAGGAGGCAAGCAGCCGTAACATGACAGATGAAACTCTTTGACACCATCATCCACCCGCCAGGGAAGCTGCGGAACGTCCGGCGTTTCCACCGAAACAATTCGACCGCTGCGCGGGGAACCGTGGCTCATGTGGTCCATGTTCATGTCCCGCTCCGTTGGCCTGCGGAGTTGCAAACAGCCGAGGCGCGGCGGCTAAACCGGCCCCAAGACCAAGAGTCTTTCTCAGGAAATCACGTTTGTTCTTCATGGTTCTTCCTCTTTAAGAAGTTGGCGGACTCAACCGCCCTCCGGAAACTCGATGGATCGGATCGAAGAGAGATGCACGGCCTAGCAATCGACGTGAAGTCGCCTGCTGTAGCTATGTCGTCTTTAGAAGGAGAGGGGGGAACTCAGATGCGAAGGACGCGGAAGGAAGATGCGTATGTAAGGCGAGGAGACGGTGGGCTGCCATCCAAAATCCATGCGCCCGCGGAATCGGGCGCCGGAAATCTGGCCGCGGTACGTAGGACGACGGCGCCGCTCCGGACCACCGTCGCCGGAGTAACGATCTTTCTCGAAACGTTGACGCGTTCCACCGTGACGCAGTTCCTTTCGCACGATTGCGACATCGACACCGCACTCATAACCTCAATACCGGGATGATTGATGGCTGAGTGATGGTGAACCATTCCCGGCATAGTGTCCGAAGACTGACTGCAGTGGGGCTGCCTATCCATTCGCGCGTGGCCTTCGTACATGAGTGGCAGACCCCGGTTGGAGCAATCCCGGCGAGCAAGACCGTCAAGAGAACAATCGAAGTTGCAGTTCTACGGGCCACTTTGGGCAACTGTACCCTACGCTGTGTGAGATGCGCAGACTTGCGCAGGGGACCCCTTCAATTGGAGTTCCATCCTCCGAGCTAGACCGGGGAAACAATTCCGAGGCGATCGGAGCGAATCGGAATCGTTTGTCTCCCCGCCATAGTGTTACTCGGCCATCTTTTTCGCAGCGGCGACAGACTCAACCATCACCATCTCACCCATCATGCTGCCCTTCACCGTCGCCCTCGTGCCAGCGAGCTTGGACCGGAACTTGGGCGCCATGCCCAAAGAGCATTCCACGTTACTGTTGTCGCCAAAAGCACTCGATTCCTGGAATAGTCTCTCCTCCCGGCGTTTTTCTATGACCGTATTTATCCAGCCACTCCTGGCGCACCGTATCCATGGAGCTTCGTGGGTTTCATCTGCGCCGCAGAGTAGTTGAATTTGCAGTTTCCCACGACACTCAAAACCAAAGGTCGGTGGTTCAAATCGGGCCGCCGCAACCAAACTCCTTCTCTCTTAATCACTTCCGCAAAGCCTGCAACCATCCGAATTTGTATGCCGAAGTGGAGATGCGAGAGAGTTGCGTCTAGAGATTCGTCCTATGATAATTTGCGGTTTGTCCGTCATCCGACTCGGAGGGGGACTCCAAATGCGAGAACTCCGCGATCACCGTTGTCTCTGTTGCCATGACAAGGACAGCAACCGATAATTGCCAAATGATCGGTAGACTGCGTTGCCCCTTTGTCGTGGCGCACATTGCCATCCTGTGCGTGGTGCTAATTTCGATTCCCAAGGCCATTGCCGGCCAAGCGGATGAGAGCAAGCCGGTTTTCGAACGACTGGACAAATACATCACCGCAGAGGTCACCGAACACTCGTTTCGGGGAGCGGTCCTCATGGGCGTGAATGGCCAAGTTGTGTTTAAGAAGGCCTACGGCATGGCAGATGAAGAATGGGACGCCCCTAATACGACGACCACAAAATTCAGGATTGCTTCCTTGAGCAAGCAGTTCACAGCGGCTTGCATCCTACTGCTTCAAGAACGGGGGCGGTTGAAGGTGCAGGATCCAATATCAAGATATCTGTCTGGCCTGCCGCAGGCGTGGCAATTTATCACCGTCCATCAATTGCTTACTCATACATCGGGAATCCCCAACTACACAGACAGTACCCAGCTCGCGAGGCTGAATCGCACAGGCGCAACTCCACAAGAGATGATTGCGCTAGTTGCAGACAAACCATTGGACTTTACGCCAGGAAGCCGATGGCACTACACAAATACAGGTTACATTTTGCTCGGCATGATCATTCAGAAGGCATCCGGTCAGCCATACGCCGAGTTCCTGAAGAGCAACATCTTTGAGCGGCTGGGTATGACGAATTCGGGCTACGACCAGGCCTCTGGCATCATCAAGGAACGGGCTTCCGGATATAGCAACGAGGATGGTCGCATCGCGAATGCCGACTTCATTGATATGAGCATTCCCTTCGCGGCGGGAGGCATCTACTCGACCGTAGAAGATCTGTATCGCTGGAACGAAGCTCTGGCTCAAAACGGAAGATTGTTATCAGAAGATTCTCTCAAGCAGATGTTCAACGAATATCCTGAGGCAACATACGAGGGCCAGCACTATGGGTACGGAGTCGTCATCTCCTGGCAAAAATTTGGAAAATTGCTGTACTACCACGGCGGAGGAGTGGAGGGATTTTCGAGTAGTATCCAACGCTATCCGAGCGAGCGAGTCTGCATCGTGGTGCTCTCAAACTTGAGCACCTTCAAGCCGTGGGAGATGGGTGACCACATGGCAGCCGGCCTCTTCCATCAGGCCCTTCCTGCGGCCCATTAGGATCTTCTCAACAGCGATCACCGAACGTTATTGGGCTCCAGTTCGTTTATGGTCGCCTACACGGAAGCAATCCCCAACCTAGGACCTTTGACCTCGCACGCTGCCTACGCTGCTGGTCGGATCAGTTCCAACCTAAAGGGAAGCACTAAACAATTCGGATGGTTGCAGGCCTCTGCAACCAAACTGTCTTTTCTATCAACAGCTTCCACGAACCCCGCAACCATCCGAATTGACAATTTCTACGTTGCCAATGGGAAATCGAAAGTTTCGAGTTTCGACTTTTTCGCGAGGTTCGGAGCCCAATCAGCCTGCTGATAAATCAGGGCAGATAGTTTCCGTAGGGTCCGCCGGCGCCGTTGGCGAAAGTGCACACTTCTAAACTAGACTCACGAGATCGAAACTTATTTCTGCAGTTCCTCGATCAGCGCCTTCACCTGCACCAGGATGGCGTCGCGTGATTGCGCGTACCCATCGCCGGGAGCAGGGACGTCGTGCTGTTCCACCCGCGTTCCTTTTCTCAGAGAGGCAGGCACCAGGCAGAATGCCACAACGCGAACGGCATGGCGAGTGTCGTCAGCCGTGAGGGCGCGCGGCTTCTCGTCGGGGAATGTGACCCCGTCCGCACGCAGCCCCGCAATCGCTGACTGCGCCAGCTCTGGCTGCGGCGTGGTACCCCGCGCGATCGCGTGGAACGGAAGATGCCGCTCCCCTGCCAGCTGATTGAAGTACGCGGCCGCGATCACGCTCTTCGCCGCTCCGTGCTCACAGACGAACACAACCGTTCGCGGCTGTTGGACTTGTTGGACGGACTTGTCCTTCTGTTCCTCGGCAGTATGGTTGAGTTCGGCAATACCAGATCGCGCTTCCGTCGGCGCTGATTGGTGCTCTTTCGTTTGCCCTACACACACCGCCGCGACTGTCACCACCGTCAGCGCACATATCATCACGTTGTGCATCCTTCACCCCCGACTCCCTATGGAGATTAACACTGTGCCGCTTAAGCGGAACGTGTTATATGTATAGCATATATGGTAATGAATGTAACTGCACCGTTGTCGATTCCGTGGCTCTTGCTCGTCTTTAGCCTACCCACAAAGAGTGCGAGTCAGCGGGTTGAAATTTGGCGCAAGCTCCAGCGTTACGGAATGTTGGCTCTTCCCAGTTCCGGCTACGTTCTTCCCAATACGCCCGTGAACCAAGAGCGGATGGAGTGGCTCGCAGCGGCCATTCGCAGTTACAAGGGCCAGGCATCGGTAGTTCAGGTACAGGGTTTCGATGATTTGCCGGCTGAATCGTTGAAAGGGCTCTTCATAGAGGCCAGATCAGGTGACTACCGCAAGTTATTGCACGAGGCAAAGAAGCTCCTGGCGCTCTCCCCCTCGCGAAGACCTGGTGGACGCCTAAATCGGATTCGCCGTCGATTCATTGAGCTGCAAAATGTCGATTTCTTCGCGAACCCGTTGCGCACCAAGCTGGAGAACCTGCTGGCTCACGCCGATGAATCTGAGACAGCAAGGTCTGGCCGCAAAGACAGGCGGAAGTCCGCGGAATACGCCAACCGTTTGTGGATGACTCGACCTCGTCCCGGCATTGATCGGGTCTCGTCAGCGTGGCTAATCCGTCGGTTCATTGATCCGAAGGCACGCTTCATCTTCGGCGTTGAACTCAGCGCCGATCCCGGCGCCATCCCATTCGACATGTTTTGTCCGCAGGGTTTCGGGCATCGTGGAGAAGACTGCACCTTCGAGACCCTCTTCAAACAGTTCTCGATCCGAGACGCCAGGGTGAAGCGCATCGCACAGATCATTCACGACGCCGACCTCGGGGATGAGAAGTTTGGCCGGACTGAGGGACTGGGATTGGACAAAGTGCTAAACGGCTGGGCGAAGCAAGATTTGCCAGATGATGAACTCCTGCAACGAGGAATGGATCTGATCGAAGGCTTATATGAGTCGCTAGCGTGAGGGATTAGCGATGCAACCACAGTATTGACGGTGCCAACTCCTTCAACTGGTGCGGAGGTCGAGGCGGGATATGGGCCGTCCGGGACAAATGCAGCCAGGTGACGTGATCAAGTTTGGGATGCCGAAAAGATCTTCATGTCGTCCTCGACGGTGTCCGATATCAAGCCGGGAATTGCCCTCGGTTCATGGGCAGCATTCAAGCGAGACGGCGGCGTCATGGTCATGGGCTACCTGGTTCTCACCGAAGACGAGGTCGAACCGGTGATGATGAAGCTGCAAGAAGGCGGAATTCACGAATCCGCTGTCCACAATCACGTGCCCGCTGCCTACGTCGCAAGCCGGATCAGTTCCAACCTAAAGGGCAGGACTAAACAATTCGGATGGTTGCAGGCCTCTGCAACCAGATTCTCTTTACTTTCAGCTACTTCCGCTTAGCTGCGACCATCCGAAGCAGAGAGTGTGGTTTGCTCGCTTCCCGATCAAGAGCCCGAGGAGAGCTGAACTGAACTGACTTCCCGAGGCTTCACCGGCACTTTTAGTCGACGACGAGATTTATCGTTATTCAATAAATTCTCGTTGACAGGCCATGCAACTGAGATTTATTGTTTATCGATAAGGGTGGCGCTATGTCGGGCAAAGACAAGCTAATA
>Ga0209068_10000528_pt1 | contig 20611 bp, 14 predicted proteins | sample ColStrG_CSR_2012_FD_187200 | JGI IMG/M metagenome (GOLD analysis project Ga0209068, IMG submission 187200) | Freshwater sediment microbial communities in response to fracking from Pennsylvania, USA - Cold Stream Run_MetaG_CSR_2012 (SPAdes)... | ecosystem: Environmental > Aquatic > Freshwater >... | reverse complement strand
CCTTCTGGTCTATGCCGAGAACCGCTCGCCTAAAATACTGGCCGCAATGATGGTGATGGTGACGGTGGGATTCTTCATCCGACAAAACGCTTTGATCTGGGGCGTCTGTTATTGCGGATACCTGGCTGTGTGGGACAAATCCTGGAAACGTCTGGCGGTTTTCACGGCGGCTACAGTGGCCCTTTATGGCGCTGCGATTGCCGCCTGTATGGCGATTTGGGGGGAGCCATTCTATTACTGGATCTTCTACATGTTGCCCCAGCACGCGATCTCCCCGCTGCGAAGCTTCCAACATGGGCTGGATGCGTGGGCCTATTTCGCAGCGCTATTGCTGGGGGCTGCGGCCATCTTGCGCGGAAGGAATTCGGATCGCCTGCTGGGCGCGTTTCTATCGTGTCTTCTGGTATTCACGGCGGAGACCTACACCAGCGGCCTCGGCTGGATGTTAAACCATATGGGACCCGGCTCGCTCTTGGCCGGGGTGTGGTTTTTGGCCGGACTTGCTTCCGTCTGGGATTTCGCAACCGCATCGAGGATAGATAGACCCTTCGAGGTGTGGATCCGAACTGGCGCGCTCGCTGCCGTTATCGCGCTCATGTTCAGCGGACTGGGATTTATCAGAATTCCACTCCGTCCTCTTCCCGAAGACGCTTACCGCTACGTTCACGATATAGAAAAACAGTTCCAGGGAATGCCTCCCAGCCAGATCCTGCTCGACTTAGGAGACTGGGTCTACTTGAAGGACCGGGCGATTGTAGGGGATCGCGCTACCAGCATCGGCGACCGTGGATACTCTGGGGCCGGAGACTTTTCCGGCATTCTGTCAAGGATTGCGACCAAACGCTATTCGAAGATCCTCACTCGCGGTTACCATAGTTTCGATTTCGTCTACGATTATTTCCTCTTTCCGCGATCCACCGGCATCCGGAAGGCGTTGATGGACAATTATCGCGAGGTCGGCAAGATCCGGGCTGTGGAAGAAAACCCCTACATGAAAGACTGGGCCGAAGATCCTTACTATTTTGGTGAGATCACAATTTTAGAGCCTAATACCGATTCGCCGGGAAAGTGACAAGAACGTTCTGGTCAGGCGACGTACCAGCACTTGCAGACGAGCGCTATTTAGCAGAGGGCTGATTTCCATGGGCCCCCTCGTCAATCTCGACCGCGTCCGCCGTTTGAACGCCCACGATGTGAGGATTCAATCGTCCAAGCCGGGTGGCTAATGCGTCGCCCAACATCCCGATTAATAGAATCAGGAGCGCGCTGACGAACGCCAGAAGCGCAGATGCGGAAATGTTGGGATCTCGCGTCATGTCGATGCTCATCTTGACGACACCGTACACCAGGCATAGAAGCACCACCGGGATAAAAATTCGCAACGGCCGAAACAGCATTGCAGTGCGGAGGATCAAAATCGCGAAACTCCCGGCATCCCAGGGCACGATCTTGGATTTCCCTTGACGAGAGCGGTAATCGATCGGGAGGTAGGATACCGCGTACTTATCGCAGTGCATCGCGAGCGTGATCGTAGTGGTCCAGCTGAATTGATCTGGAAGAATGGCGAAATATTGCATGGCTACATCTCGCCGGAACGCGCGTAGTCCGCTGTTGAGGTCTGGGATTCGCGCATTGGTCATGTAATTCGCAAGGCGGTTCAAGACCCACTTGGCGGGGCGCCGGATCGCAGGAATCTTCACGTTGGCTCCGATGCGGGCCCCCACAACCATGTCCGCGGATTTTAGGCGTTCCAACATCTCCGGGATACGTTCGCAGGGATAGGTGCCGTCGGCATCCGTGATCACGATGAACTCGCTCGACGCAGCCGCAATACCCGTTTTCAAGGCGGCACCGTATCCACGGTTGCTGCGATGCCTCAAAACCCTGGCGCCGGCGGCAGCTGCCGCCTGGGCGGTCCGGTCAGCGGAGCCGTCATCGATGACCATAATCTCCGGCGCAAGGCCGTGGCGTTCTAATACATCCCGCAGTTCAGCAATAACCGGCCCTACACCATGCTCTTCATTAAAAGCGGGGATTACGATACTGACGTCCATTTGCCCTTTCATCTTCGAATGTCCCGCGTCCGAACGGCCCGCGCGGAGCCCTTCTGGAGTCATTTTCGATGATACAATTTCGCGTATCCTCGGCGAGTGGTGCGGATCGGCTCAGGTCTGTGGCGAGCTGGCCAAAGATAGCCGCGTGACAAGCGCTGTGCCCGCCTAGCACCGCACTGTAATCATCTCGATCTGCGATCGCTTGTCAGGCTCCCCTAGCGAGACCGGCGACTCGATCCGGCAGCTCGACACCTCCCGCGGGAAAATAACTCTTCAGCGCCAGAAATCGCCGTTCAAATAACTCAAAACTGACCGCACTGGCGGCAATGGTGATTGCCACGGCTAGTACAAGATTCAATGCACCGGGCAGGCGAACCCCGTATTGCGCAGCTGCGAGCTTAAACGACGCATAGACCGGGATGTGGAACACGTAAGCGCCGTAGCTATATCGACCTAGCCGAACGAGCGGCCCCCAGGACAGCAGTCGTTGCGGAACGCTGTGCGTGTTCAGCGTAAGCGCAAGGGCCAGTATGAAGGCGCTATAGGGGAGGCCCACCAGAAGCTGGCTCTCCTGGTGGACAAACGATGTCCTGCTGGCCCAGTGACGATCAATGACGGTTAGCGCACCAAAAGCGAAGACCGGCGCCCATACCATCCAGCCGGTATGCTTCGCCCAAAATGCTCTCCATTGGGGGCTGCGGACAAATAGGCTACAGGCGGCTCCCAGCAGCAGCGGGTCAAGGCGCGTGAAGGTATTGCGATAGAGCACCTCTGGGTCTACGCCCGCGAGGACTAACCCAATCCGCAAAGCCCAAACCCCAAGGCATCCGCCAAGAATTACAGCGAGCATCCGGCGCCGCGGAACCAGCCATACCAAGAGCGGCCAGAAAATGTAAAACTGTTCTTCCACAGCAAGCGACCAGAAGTGGTAAACAAAATCCTGCTGTGGGACCTGAGGGCCGATCAGCCAGTTCTGGAGGTAAAACGCGAAAATCGGGAGCTTCGATATAAGGGGAAAGTGGACAGCAGCGGCGGGCCAAAGAGCTGGCCCGATCCAGAAGAGCGCAATCAATGCTGCATAGTAGATCGGAAAGATCCGAAGAACACGACGCGCGTAAAAGGATGTGAAATATCGATGCCGCTCCCGGCTATCCACCAGAATTCCTGTAATGAGGAAACCCGAGAGCACGAAGAACAGATCAACACCACTCCCACCGAATGCGAAAAGTTTGAACAACTGGCGTTGGGAAAAATCATGTAGGTTCAGTTCGTGGCTGAAATGGAAAAGCATCACCATGAGTACCGCGAGACCCCGTACACCGTCGAGCGGCAGTATGTGAGTTTTCCTCAAAGCCACAACCTGGATATCGGCAGCGCGTAGAGCTTCACTTGCTGGCGTCGATCGTTCCATTAGACCCGCTTTTAAACCGGCAGAAACGGAAGAAAGCGCGCCGTACGGCGATAATATTGATCGTAGCCTGGCAAGGTTTCTAGAAGCGCGCGCTCTTCACTCATCGCTTGGCGGCGAACATACAGCGCAAGGGCGACAACCCCCGCCGCTGCCCAAGAATTGAGCGCTAGTTCCAGGCCCAAGAGTAGTAGAACATCGCCGGCGTAGATCGGATGGCGTACCCAGCGGTACAATCCGTGAGCCACCAGAGCATGGTTTTCCCTCAGTGACGCTTTTTCGATGTCCGACCAGTTGCGGCCCAATTGCAGCCGCGCGGTGAGCGCGGTGAGCAGCCCCAGCGTATAAATAGCGGCCCCGATAATGCGCAGCGCAGCGGGGTCGCGCAAGATGGGGAGAAACTCGGCCGCCACTGTCTGCACCACAATCGCCGCCAGGATGACGACTTTCGCGGCGGAGAGCAGCCTGACTTTGGGGGAACGTTTCGGCGGTGTCAATCGATTGGGCTGCCGCCGCTTCAAGACTTCCCAGACCGCCTTATGCGCCAGAAGCCCGACTAAAAGGTACCCGCGGAGCAAAGAGACTTCCATGGCTTTCAACGAGAGATCCCGGCCTGGACCAGGCGGTCGCGGGACACGTAAACTTCGCCGCCGCCCAGTGTGCCCGGGAACACCTTCACAGTTTCAAACTCGCCTTGGACGCTTCGCCACAAGTCCGGATGAGCGGCTTTAAGCTCGATTGGCAAGGTGTACACCAAAAACACTCTCGCTCCAGTCGGGCGCAGACTCGCTAGCTCCTGCGCGCTATTTGCCACAGCCCATTGTGGAGCATAGTACTTCGAATAGGCATGCGCCGCCAGTCCGACGACGACAATCTTGTCACCGGGACCGATTTGGCTTTCTACGAAATCGCGTGCTCCCGTGAAATCCTGTTTAGGCAACGCATAAGCACGGGGCACAGTGGTCGATGACGCGAGAATGATTAGCATAGCTAACGCATATCCTGCTCTCACAGCCCACCTTCCGAGATCCCGCCGTAGTGGCTGCACCAATAGACGCGGCAACTCCATAGCTCCGTGAACTACGATCAGCAGCCCGAATCCCATCGAGAAAAAGAAAAAACGTGGCCAGAGGTTATGACCTAATGCCAGCATCGAACCCCCGCCCATCAAGCCCGGGAGAATCATGGCCCATGCCGCGCGAGGTTGGCGGCGCAGAATATCCAGGAAGCCGGCAGCGACCAGAACAGCGCCACAAAGCAAGATGGCAGAGCTTGCGAAACCGATCCGCAGACTGCGAACACTTTCGGTAACGACCCACAGCGGATTGGTCCACTCGGAGTCTGGCGAGACCTCCGCCGCGGCGGTGCGTATGAATTCAGGTAACGCCAGCGCGTAGAGTTGCAGTGCGATGGTGCCGCAAAGCGCGAAGGACGCTGCGGCTCTAGCTAACCGTGCGGGCTGCCGTCCGCTGCCGAGCCAGACTACCGCAAATATCGCCACGTGCGCAGCGATCACGAATAGCATGGTCATGTGAATCCAAAGTCCCATCACCACCGAACCAGCATAAAAGAGCCAGGTGCGCCAATCGTCCCGATCCATAGCCTCCAACCACAGCCAAGTCGCCAGAAGTGTGAAGAACAACAGTCCCATGTACCCGCGAGCGTTTCCGGAAAACCAGATGTGATGGTAGGAAACCGTCATCAGTGCGCAGGCCAGCAGCGCTTGCGTTTCTCCCACCAGCCGCCGTCCTAAGAAAAAGAGTGCCCAGACGCTTCCCGCCCCAAACAGCACCGAAGGGAGCCGCAAGGTCCATGCCTGTTGTCCGAAAATCTGCATGGAGACGTGCGCGAGCAGCGAGTAGAGCAGGTGTTGATTCTGATCCGGGAAAGCAGTGAATATCCAGGCCAGCGGAGGACGGCCATAGCTCACCATGGTAAGAACTTCATCCAGCCACAAGCAGGAGTTTAGAGATGGAATGCGCAACAAAACGGCAATACCGGTAAGTGCCGTGAGCAAGAACCAGGTTCGGCGGTTAATGCCGGCAGTGAGCGCGGGGCCGGGGGGTTGCTGCCTCGCGAAACTCGCAGACAGTAGAATGAATCCATGGAGAGCCAGTAGGACTCTGAAAAGCGCGGGTCCCCAAGCCAGTGAATGCGGGGCTCGCCCGGACACTTCCTCGAAAAAAGCATTGGGCACCAAGATCGCCGCGATCACCAGACCCGCGCCGGCCGCAATCAGCCACGGCGAGCGAATGGCTCGCGCGATCATAGCCGCCGACGGTCGGCGTCAGCCACGGGCGCCTGCGCCAGCCGACGGTTCCATAACTGCCGGCGGACTCGGAGTACACCTTTGATATCGTCCCAACCGGTCTGGAATATTTTTACCCGGCTATCGTCGTCTTCTTCCCAAATCACTGGAATATCTTTAATCCGGTAGCCCTGTTTTTCCGCCAGGACCAGCAACTCCGTGTCGAAAAACCAGGTTTGATCCTCAATTTTCGGCACGATCGCTTCTACCGCGCGGCGGCTTACCGCCTTGAAACCGCACTGTGCGTCGCTGAACTTCGTGAGGAGAACCACCTTGACCAGCAGGTTATAGATTCGCGAGATAATCTCACGTTTGAATGAGCGGGTAGTCCGCGATCCCGGCATTAGTCTGGAGCCTGTCGCGACGTCGTAGCCTTCGTGAGCAATTGCGCTGAGCAATGCTGGAAGATGCTCTAGACGGGTTGAAAGATCTACGTCCATATAGCACACGATATCAGCTTTGCTTTGCAGCCACGCGTGCCGTAGGGCGCGCCCGCGGCCCCTTTGCAGCAAGTGAATAAACTTTACGTCAGTGTGTTCGGCGGCGAGTTTTTCGGCTACTTGCTGGGTGCCATCCGTGGATCCGTTGTCCACGATCACGACCTGGCACCGATAGCGAAGATTGTCGCAGAGAAAACCGCGGACGGTTTCCACGCTTGGGCGAAGCACATGGGCTTCGTTAAGAACCGGTATGACTACATCGACAGTGAATTTGGGATCATCGTTCATGATTGACTCGCTTTGTGGAAACCAGCCTCGCCAACGCACTTGATGTTCCAAATCAGCCCTATGACAATCGATTGTTTTCTCACCGCCGTCCAAGCTGGAATATCCCAAAGAACCTCTCTGTTTCCAAAGGTTTGGTATGTCTAACGGCTAAGAGCCGCTAATTCAGAGCTTTCTTCCGTCTGCTTGATGGCCGGGGTGGAAATTCCTCGCGACCAAATAATCCAAAGGAGCGCTGCCGCTACCGCAAATACCGGCAGTGGAGAAACGCCCAACGAGGCATAGTCGCCGTACTGTCCGCTCATGCGTGATATCACCGTCAAGGACGGTAATTGGAACCCACCAATGAAGACATGCAGAATCGGATCAAGTACGCCCAAGCCTCGCTCGACATCCCGGTACATAGCCATTGACCAGGCCTCCACAACGGCGATGATCGAAAACACATACGCGAGGCGGCGTGGCAGTCGGACGAGCACAATGCCGGCAGCGACGAAGAGGTAAGGCAGCAGCGGCGCTAGATAACGCAGGCCGTTATTAAATTGCAGGCGCACATAGCTGATTCCCCCGCAAAACAGCCATAAGCCCAACGGAACCAGCATCAACACAAGGAATTCCCGTGTGGGTAAGGCTCTTTTAACTCCGCGATTGAAAAAGGGAGCCAGCAGCGCAAGGAGCAAAAGCGGGCAGGTCGCAAAAAGTCCATACCGATAATCGATCAAGAGCAGCCGGAGCAATTCGGGTTGCGGCAACGAAAAACCCTGATAGCCGATGTCGATCCATTCCACTGGCGGCATCCAATGCTGGCCGGGAAGGAAGGGATTGCCGAAGCTCTGCCACTGGTAGAACCACAGCAGCAGGATGGGACCAAAGGCTCCTGAAGCAAACGTTCCGGATCGCCTAATAACCTGCTGAATCTGTTGTTGTTCCCAGGCCTTGTCCATGCCATAGAAGAATAGAGCCGCTAACAGCACCACCCCGGAATAATCCATGAGCAGCGCGGTTCCGCCGGCCAGTCCGCCCAGAAAATATCGGCGATTTTCTCCCCAACGAGTGGAACCGCCCGGATTCCACATCGCCAGGAACCCCATAAACGAGAGGTGTCCCAGGATCATGTTGTGGTTCAAAAAACCCGTTCGGAAAAAAACCGGCGTGCCAAATGCGTAGAGCAGTGCGAGCCAGAGACCTGTTCTGTCGGACCCGAAAATCCGGCGCAAAAGGTAGAACATTGCCACTACTCCCAGGGCGGAGATGGGCGCCATGCAGAACACTTGCATTACAACCGCTGCCAGGCCGAATTTCACATCCAGCCCCCGCCGCCAAGCCTCGCGGTAAAACTCCCTCGCCATCGGCCAAGGCGAGTTGTACTGAGGGGGTTCCTTCTGCCCGCTGGCAGCGCGGCTTCGGTTTACCTTGTCGACAATGCGGCCAATCACCGGACGGCTCAAAGAATACGGCACTGCGCCCAGCATGGACGCGCCCGGATTGGCTCCGATGTGCCAACCGAATCCCTTTTTCTCAAAAAGATCGGGATGCATGTTGGCATAGTCGTCCACTCTGAATGACAAGTGGTCGCCGATAGCGAGCGCCAGGTAAATCTCTCGAACCGTATTCGTGGCCAGATGAACGGAGTAAATGATCCAGCAGGTGAGGAATAGACGTACGGCTAAGCCCCTGGTAGAAAAGAGCCAGTGCTTGGGATTGCCGAACACACTGCTGCCTCCGAACTGAGCCATATTCCCCCTTCGGTGAGCAAATCTGGGACCATAGAGCGCATTCGGTCCTTCGTTTGCCAGAATACCTGGGTATGGATGGCTCGATCTTCCTCACTGGGGCTACCGGTTTCTTAGGCAGTCGTGTTCTAACGCGACTCTCGCGGAACCCGCAGCGGACGGTTATCTGCCTGATTCGCGGGACGCCCCCACAGGGCCAACCGCCGAACGTCCGGTTCGTGCGAGGGGATTTGCTCGATCCAGCCGTATACGCGCAAGCACTAGCCGGGTGCGGCACGGTTTTACATTTGGCCGCTGCGACCGGGAAAAACGCGCCCGCTGAGTATATGCGTGTAAACCGCGACGGAACCAAGGCGCTCTTAGAGGCCGCAGGCCGGGCCGGTGTGGAACGATTTCTGTTTGTGAGCACGATCGCGGTGAAATTTCCCGATAAGTCCCACTATTATTACGCACAATCCAAACAACTCGCTGAGGAAGCGATAACGCAGAGTCAGTTGCAGTGGATTGTTGTGAGACCCACCATGATCTTCGGCAGTGGTTCGCCGGTGCTCCAGGGACTAACGCGGCTGGCTACTCTCCTGTTCGTGCCCGTTTTTGGGGATGGCCGTACCCTTGTGCAGCCGATTTTCGTAGACGATCTCGCCGACTGTTTGACCGGGATGTGTGACACCAGGGATCTCGATCGCCATACGATCGAAATCGGTGGACCAGAGGTGCTGAGCATCGAGAATCTATTGATGCGCATGCGGCCTGGGGCGGCCCCAATTCTGCACTTGCCGGCTCAACCTATCTCCGCATCACTGGGTTTTTTGGAAACTTTTTTGGGGCCGCTGCTCCCGGTTACTGCGGGGCAGTTGTGCTCGTTCACCAACGATGGGACCGTTGCAGCAAACCCGTGGGTTCGAGACCGACAGACGCGGATGAAAGACATTGATGAGATGCTGAGATTGTCGCAAACAGATCAGATCGAGCGCGAATGCCGGACTTATTCGCGATGCTTGATCGGACAAGATCCCACCGGGTACGTGATCCAAAAGTATCGCAATTTTCATCGGCAATTGGAGAACGATTTGGCGCTCGACCGATTCGACCGGTTCCTGATAGCCGCGTCCGCGCGCTCGCCGTTCTGGGCTCGTCTCGCCGACAGCTACGCGAGCCTTTTACGTAAGAACTCAGGTGTCCGCAAGAAGCTGGTCCTGACCCTCGCGCTGCTCGAATGCACGCCCCCGAGTTCCGAAGCCCTCGACCGGGTTCCAGGCGGCGGGCCCTTGGGCGCCGCACTCCGCCTGGGACTCGGCGCAATGCAGTACGCACTTACTTTGTTGCTGGCGGCAATCATTTTCACGCCCGCACGCCTTTGGATGAGCGAGCGTTGATGGATCATCCCATCGTTGTAGTCGGCTCTGGCGCGAGCGGGATTCATTTCGCGCTTACAGCGTTGCGCAAAGGACGGCGTGTGCTGATGCTGGATGTCGGCCACAAAGGCTCCGAGGCGGTGCGCCCGAGTGATACCTTAAACGGCTTAAAGCAAAACCTTTCAGATCCGGCCGCCTATTTCCTCGGCACGCGATATCAGTCCCTCGTGTTGCCGGGCAATGCCGGCGAGTACTACGCATTCCCTCCCGCTAAAGAGCACGTTTTCCAGCATCGCAATGAATTTCAACTGCGGTCGAACGGATTCTCGCCTCTCTATTCATTCGCCGCGGGCGGTTTAGCGGAGGTGTGGACGGGTGGCTCCTATCCTTTCGATGATGGCGATCTAGCGGCGTTTCCTTTTGGATACAAGGAACTGGGACCGTACTACACTCGCGTGGCGGAGCAGATCGGAGTCACTGGTATCGAGGACGATATGGCAGCCGTGTTCCCTTTGCACGGCGGGCTTTTGGAACCACTCGATCTGGACGAGCATTCCGCAACACTGCTGGCGGCCTATGGGCGCCGCCGCGCCGATTTACAGGAGCGCTTCAAGTGCAGGATGGGCCGTGCGCGAGTCGCTGTTCTCAGTCGCGATCTGAACGGCCGAAAGAAATGCAGTTACTCGGGACGTTGTTTATGGGGCTGTCCGAATCTGTCGCTATACACGCCTTCGGTTACACTCGCAGAGTGCCGTGAATTCCCGAATTTCCAGTATTGCGCGGGCCTTTACGTGGACCATTTCCGGATGGACGGCATGGGCAAGGTTACAACCGTGGTCGCCCATACTGCGGACGGGCAGGAACGGGAATTCGTGACTACTTCACTGGTGTTAGCCGCCGGAACTCTGTGCTCGGCCAGAATCTATCTCGAGTCGATTTACCGGGACGCAGGGAAGGTAGAGGAGCTTCGCGGCGTCATGGACAACCGGCAGATCCTGATGCCGTTCGTAAATCTGAAGATGCTCGGCAAACCATGGAATCCCGAGACTTATCAGTATCACCAGGTAGCCATGTCTGTTCGAACACCGGATACCGGCGACGCCATTCACGCCCTGATTACTACGTTGAAAACCGCGCTGATTCATCCGCTGGTGCAGACCCTCCCGTTCGACCTGGGCACGGCAGCCTCCGCGTTCCGCAACATCCACGGGGCGCTCGGGATGATCAATATCAACTTTGCGGATCACCCTCGCGAAGACAACTACATTACGCTCGACGTCGACTGCACTCCCCACAAGCTCGCAATCCATTACCGTCCGGAGGACAATGAGCCGCAGAGACTGAAACGCACCATTGCCGATTTCCGGAACATTTTGCGAAAGTTAGGCTGTTTTGCGCCCAGCCGGACCGTTCACATCCGTCCCATGGGAGCGAGCGTCCATTACGCCGGCACTTTCCCCATGACCGATACGGCCGGGCCGCATACATGTACAAAATACGGCGCTAGCCGCGAGGTCCAGAATCTGTATTTCGCGGATGGCAGCACGTTCCCGGACCTCCCAGCCAAGAACCTTACCTTTACCCTTATGTCGAACGCCACCCGAATCGCAGAAGAAGCGTTCTAAACCGGGGAGACTCCGGAACGGCAGAAAGAATCCCAAACCTTGGGATGTTCGCCGCACATTTCGTACACTCCAACAGCAAAGGTTGTCCCGAATGGAATCATTGGACTGGCATCGGACGTGCATTCGCGAATAGGTCCCCGCTATGGCTGCTTCCATCTCGGTTATCGTGCCGGTCTACAACTCAGCGGGATATTTGCGCACGTGTCTGGAACACTTGCGCCGCTCCAGTCTGAGCGATTATGAATGCATCGTAGTGGACGACGGGTCTACCGATACGTCAGCGGACGTGGCGCGGCAATTCGGCGTAACTGTTTTAGCCACAGACCGGCGACGTGGACCGGCTTTTGCCCGTAATCTCGGAGCGAAGTCCGCCCACGGCGAGATCCTATTTTTCATCGACGCCGACGTCTGCGTAGCCGCGAACACGCTAGACCGGGTGAGCGCCAACTTTCAGCAAGACCCGGACCTTGCGGCAGTAATGGGCTCCTACGACGACGAGCCCGACTCCCAGGATTTCTTGTCGCTCTACAAGAACCTCATGCACTGTTACGTTCATCACAACTCAAAGCGTGAGGCGTGCACTTTCTGGAGCGGATGCGGAGCCATCCGGAAATCGGTTTTCCTCGAAGCCAGCGGATTTGATGAATCCTACGACCGGCCGGCCATTGAAGACATAGAACTGGGATACCGGCTCAAAGCCGCAGGCAAGAAACTGGCGCTCGACACCAGTATTCTCGTGAGACACCTAAAGCGCTGGAGTTTTTTTGGTCTGGTCAAGACCGACATCCTGGACCGTGGGATTCCATGGACCGAGTTGATCCTGCGCGACCGGCAACTGCCCAACGACCTGAACCTGCAGCTCAGCCAGCGCGTGAGCGTCGCGCTGGTATTCCTGCTGATTGCTGTAGCCGGATTTACAGCTATCTACGAAGGGCGGCCGTTTGTGCTGGCTCTTTTGACGCTGCTCTTTTTGTTCTTGGCTCAATTTGGAGTGGAAAGCACCTGGAAATCGCAGCCCAAGGCGGTCATCGGCACCCTGGTGCTGGTCAGTTCGATTGTTTACCTGGCATATCAAAACAACAGCCGTTGGCTGATTCCTCCTGTACTTCTGGCCTACGCGCTGCTATTTATCCGACATCGTTACGCCTTTGTTTCAGCGCGACGCCGCAAGATAACCGGAATATTTTGTGGCGGCTACCTGCTTTTTGTGATGCTTTTTGTGCTGGTCTATTTGCCGCATCATCCGCTGGTGTTCACCTGCTATCTGATGCTAAGCGTGATCATTCTGCTGAACACGCAATTCTACGTTTTTCTAGCCGGGCGCACGGGCGGTCTTCTCGCTTTGGCGGCGATTCCGTTCCATCTGTTATTTCACTTTTACAATGGGATCTCGTTCATGATCGGGATCGTCCGTCATGTGTTCCGGCGGGTTTTGTCGCCGCGCCCTAAGAGCATTCCGGCTTCGCAGGATCCATGACCGCCGGGCGCTCTTCGATCCTTACCTATCATTCCCTAGATACCGCGAATACTGTTATCTCGGTCGCTCCGCAATTGTTCCGCGCGCAAATGGCCTATTTGGCCGAGATGGACATCCCGGTGGTGCCGTTGGCTGCGATTCGGCAAACCGAGGGGGCCGTCGCATTGACGTTCGACGATGGATTTCGAAATTTTTTCGAGCACGCATTTCCCGTGCTGCAGGAATACAATTTCCCGGCAACGGTGTTTGCCGTATCAGGATATTGCGGCCGCCAAAATAGCTGGCCCTCTCAGCCCCAGCGCCCGTTCGTTCCCAAGCTGGATCTTATGTCCTGGACAGAACTGGAGCAAATCTCGAAAGCCGGGATCTCGGTCGGGTCGCATACGGTGACTCATCCAAAAATGAGCCAACTCACGGAAGCCGAAGTGGAAAATGAACTGCGGATCAGCCGGTTGGACCTGGAAAATCGCACCGGAAGGGCGGTCGATGTATTCGCTTATCCCTACGGAGATTCCACGCCGTCGGTCCGGCGGGCGGTAACACGTCATTTCCGGCTGGCGTGCGGCACCCAGCTTGACTTTGTGTCTTCCGCTTCCGACTCTTTCGAACTTCCGAGAATCGACGTCTATTATCTTCATAATCGTTTCTGCTTCCAAGCGTTGGGCACAAGATACGGGAGTGCCTATATTGCAGCGCGAAGCTCCCTCCGTAGTCTTCGCCAAAGCTGGGTGGGAGCCTGAATGAGTGACAGCCGAATTCCGGTTACCATTCTCGGAGCTGGTCCCGCTGGCCTGGGAGCCGCCTACCGCTTGGCGCGGCGTGAAAAATTCAACGTCACAGTTTTAGAGCGGGGAGGAGCCGTCGGAGGAAACGCCGGCAGCTTTGACCTCGCGGGGATGAAAGTCGATTACGGCAGCCACCGCTTGCATCCTTCCTGCGCCCCGGAAATTCTGGCCGATCTCCAGCGCATGCTGGGAAACGAACTGCTCGACCGGCCCCGGCATGGGCGCATTCGCTTACATGGAAAATGGGTACATTTCCCGTTAAAGTCGGCAGATTTGGTTTCGCACCTGCCGCCATCTTTTTTGGCCGGCATCGCCTGGGATAGCGTCGCCAAATTAGTTCCTCACAAGAAAGCCGATACTTTCGCGGCGGTACTCGAGGCAGGACTCGGAAAAACCATCTGCCGCGACTTTTATTTTCCTTATGCGCGAAAAATCTGGGGAGTGGACCCGGAATCACTCGATGGCGAGCAGGCTCGCCGCAGGGTATCGGCCGGCTCGCTTCTGAAAATGGTTGGTAAGGTCCTGAACGCGGTCCCGGGGATTAAACGGAAAGGCAGTGGCCGGTTTTACTATCCGCAACGTGGCTACGGTGCAATTTCAGAGGCATACGGCTGTGCCGCCGTGGAGCTGGGTGCGAAATTGAGACCCTTGACCAGCGTGGCTGCGGTCGAAACCAGTGAGGGGCGCGTACAAGCGGTCCGGGCCATTGGACCGGCGGGTGAAGAAGTGATAAAGGCACATTACGTGCTGTCGACAATCCCGATTGCGCAACTTGCCAGGCTGGTGCAGCCCGCTGCTCCCGAAGATGTCCAGAAGGCGGCGTGTGCCCTGAAATTCCGGGCGATGGTACTAATTTATCTAGTACTAAAAACTGACCGGTTCACCGAATACGATGCCCACTACTTTCCGGACTCGGATATTATGATCACCAGATTGTCCGAACCAAAACATTACGGCCTTGCGGGCGTGCCTGGGCAGACCGTTTTGTGCGCCGAACTTCCTTGCTCGATCCATGATGAAGTGTGGCGCGCGAACGACGCTGAGCTCGCGAAAATTGTCACTGCTGCGCTCAAAACCGCACAGTTGCCGGTGCGCTCCCCCGTTGTTGAGGTAGCCAGCCGCCGCTTGCCGCAAGCATATCCGATCTACTCGCGGGATTACCGGCAACATTTCGAACGAATCGATCAATGGGTGAGCCGTATTGATGGGCTGATTACATTCGGCCGGCAGGGCTTGTTTGCTCACGACAATACGCACCATGCGCTGGCCATGGCTTACGCACTAGACCGCTGTCTCCACGACGACGGGAGCTTCGACCAGAACCACTGGGAAGAATACAAACAGGAATTCCAGAAGCACGTGGTGGAAGATTGATGGAAGCGGCAACGGTAAAAGACTTGGTGCAGAGCGGAACCACCGCCGGTATTTGGAAGCCAACGAAAGGGCGCTTCGATGCAGGCGTCGCGTGGATTCCCTATGTCTTAGCTGTCTTCTTTTCTCTTTCAGCTCTACGGGGCGTCGGAAGCACAGACGTGGTGGATACCGATGCTGCGCGACACGCGATGAACGGAGCCTTCATCTATGACATGGTTCGCGGTGGCCATATCATGCATCCGATCGAGTACGCCAAACAATATTACGGGCATCTCCCGGCTCTCACGATGCCTTACCATCCGCCGATGTTTCCGGCTATAGAGGCTCTCTTCTTTTCCCTGCTTGGAGTCAAACTGCTGGCGGCGCGGGCCGCCGTAGCTATAAGCGTAGGAATTTCCGTCCTGCTATTGTACTCTCTGGTCCAGGCTACCCTGGGGAGCCGCATCCTCGCGACGTGCGTTACCGTAACCACACTTTCTCTATGGACCTTTCGAGTGGTGTCGCGGGATGTGATGCTGGAGTTCCCCGCCCTGGCGTTCACTCTCGCTGCGTTGTACTGCCTGCGGGACATGGATCGCTCCTTTACGGTGCGCCGAGCGCTGCTCTTCGGTGTGCTTGCTGCGGCCGCGGTGTGGACTAAACAACACACCGTGTTTCTGGGGGCAATGCCGTTCCTCTGCGTTATGCGAAAAGGGCAACGGCATCTTTTCTTGGAAAAACCACTGTGGATTGGGACGGCGATATTCACAACGGCGGTTCTTTGCCTGATGGCTCTATCGAAACAAGGGAACAACACCGGAATCGATCAGGTCAGCACCTCCGCTAGGGACGTTTACTGGATTCTTACCGCCACGATTCCTGCGTATCTCACATGGATCGCGACGGATCTGAAGGGATTCGCAGGCGTTTTCATGCTGAGCGCTATCGTGATTCATCTTGGGGCACGGCGAAAGCGAAGCCTGGGTGCGCTGCGGCTGGAAATCTACTTCTCGTGGATCGTTTCGTACGGATTCGTTCTTCTGGTCCTGGGAGACACGAATAGCCGATACCTGTTTTTTGTGTACCCCGCGTTCGTGACTATCGGGTATGCATGGCTATTCCAAGGCTGCACCAGTCTCTGGGGCGAGCGACGGGCGCGGTTCGTGATGGGTGGATTCGCGATAACCTGGTTGGCGGTTGGATTTCTTGTTCCTCGGGAATTTTTACGCGGGCCCGGAGAAGCCGCCGCCTTCGTGACAAGTGGCTCACCTGCGCGTATTCTCTACGCCGGAGAAGCCGATGGAAATTTCATTTTCTCGATCCGCAGCTTCGATCCACAATTGCTGATGACGGTAATCCCAGCCGGAAAACTGCCTGCTGCGACATTTGAACCGGACGCCTTAGAAAGCTTTTGCCGACAATTCGGCGTTGACTGGATCGTATTTGAGAATGTGCAGCGTAAACTACCGTGGTCCCATTTAGCGGATGCCCGTCCTGCGTATTTGAAACTGGAACGATCGTTCCCAATTGCGTCGTCTCGTTCGCGTTGGCGGACCGGCACAATCGACGTCTACCGGCTGAACGCCCCCGCTAATCCCCCGGGCGGTGTGCTCCAGCTGCCGGTATACAAACTCGGCGGCACTATCGGGGTAAAGTTTTGATGGTCGAAGTTTGCGCGGCCCACCCGCACCAAAGAAGCCTAGTGGCGTGGCGCGTGTTCTTCACATGCTGGCTGGTTTATACGGTTTTCTGGACGCCCTACATCGTACGTGAGCATTTCCCCGCGCTCACGATCGCCGAACAGGGCAGTATGAATGTCCAGCGGTACCTTGGCTGGACTGAAGATATTTTTCAAGGTCCAAGAGGCGGCGCGTACATCAACAACAATCCGGGAGCGTCCCTCGTGGGCGCTATTCCGCTAGTGCTGATCAAACCCTTTCTGGCGAGAGTCGACCGATGGAACCAACAGCGGCCGCGCTACATACCGCTTAACACTGACGGCGAGCTATTCTGGCACACGAAAAGAGAAGGTCGAGAATTCTATTTTCTATTGGTAGCCTTTGTGACAGTGGCTCTGGTGATGGCTCCGGCGACGGCCGGTACAGCTGCGTACCTGTGCTTGCGTTTGTCCCAAGCGGGTGTGCCGCAGGTATCCGCCGCCCAGGCAGCTATTTTGTATGGTCTGGCCACACCGGTGCTTTACCGGACGGCCTACCTAAATCACAACTTGCTGGTCGGCGACGCCGGAATCACTGCGCTCCTATTGCTCTGGGATCCATGGGGTAAACCACTTGCCATCAAGCAGGCAATTCTGGCTGGAATGCTCAGTGGCTTTGCGCTCCTATGCGATTACAGCGGAGTGGTGGTGGTTGTGGTCGCCGGGCTTTACACCTGGCTTCGCAGCGTGGGGCTATGCATGGGGCAGCGCTGGCATCTCCTGCTCGCGTTTGGCGTTGGTGTCTTTCCAGGCGTAGCTGCACTAGGGATCTACCAAGAGTGGGCTTTCGGCTCGCTCTTTCGGCCTTCGCAGCACTATATGACCCCCACAGCTCCCACATCGCTCGGGTATCGCGGTTTCGATTGGCCGACTCCGGCGCTATTATGGGCCAATTTCTTTGACCCCAGATTTGGTTTGTTCGCGTATTGTCCGGCTTTGATGCTGGGGCTTGCCGCTCCGTTCGTGACTCGCGTCGCCCATAGAATTCCAACTCGCGAGACCGGGATTTTGTTGCTCTACTTCGGTCTATTCGTTCTCTTCTGCGCTGCGAACCAGTATTCCCGGCTGCAGCCCTTGACTGGGTTGCGTTATCTTGTGCCAGTGGTGCCAGGAATCGCCCTACTCGCGATGCAGGTAGCGCAATCCTTTCCGCGGCTCGTGGGAGCGGCCATTGCTATAGCATCGTTAGGACAGAGCTTCCTCATGGCTGCTGCCCATGAAAACAGTTTGCGGGCTTCTGTCGATGCCCTGTTGACGAGGCGCTTGGTCCTAGCCTGGATGGCGCGGCTCAGTGACGCAGGGGTGCAGATCGGTGGCGCCGTGCCGTGGGTAACTTTTGGACTGCTCGGACTAACACTTGCGCTGATCTGGCTAATGCCTGCGATTCGGCCTGGCAGGGTCGTCCCAGCAACGAAGGTTATCGCCAGCTAATGCGCATTGGAATCCGCTTGCTGAGCCTGGGCGCCGCGGTCTGGATCGTGGCGGTTGCGTGCGGGAGCCCTTTTTGCCGCGACCAGGAAGGCGATCTGACCGGGCATTTCGTGCTCGCTTTGGCCGTGGCCGTCGCCACCGTACTTTTCGGATTCACGTTTAGGACGGGCTGGAGCCATTTCGGACAATGGCTGGCGCTGGCATTGGTTGGGCAGGCTGCTGCCCTGCAACTTATCGACGCCGGAACGCGAATTCACTTTCAGCACTACCGGTTGCCGCCCGAAGCTCTAACGGATCCATTTTTGCGTTGGGCCATTATTGTGGTAGGGCTTCAGACACTCGCGGTACTGGCGGGAATCGGCGTCCACGCTAGCCCCATCGGCCGGTGGCTGAGACGCCCCGGACATGCCGCCCGCGTCGCGGCGGTGTTCATCGTCAGCAGTTGCGCCAGCGCGGCAGTTTCGCGCGATCAACGGTTCTTCGTTCTAGAGCTCAGTTTCGCTGCGTTTATTCAACTAGTGAATGCTGCGAACATTCTCTTCCTTGCATGGTCTATTCCACAGGATAGACTCAAGAGTCTCACGCTCCGATTCGATTCTTGGCTCGGCAGCGGTGAGACGCGACGAGTGGCGTTTGACCGCTTCGCGATGCTGGCGGCGTTGTGGGTAACAATCCTTTCGGCGGGGCTTTCCTGGGGCGTTTACCAGCGTCATCCCCATGTCGCCGATGAAGTTGCCTATCTCTACAATGCCCGATATTTCGCCACCGGAAAGGTGGTGATGGCTCCGCCGCCGGTGGTGGCCGCGTTCAACGTTGATCTGATGGATTACCAGGCTGACAAGTGGTTTTCCGCAGTACCCTTAGGCTGGCCAGCGGTCTTGACCACCGGAGCCGTCCTCGGAATTCCATGGCTGGTTAACCCGATCCTTGCCGGCTTTAACGTTCTTCTGGTCTACCTGCTTCTGGGCGAGATTTACTCTCTTCGCATCGCCCGCATTTCGGTGCTGTTGCTATGTGCCTCTCCCTGGCACATCTTTCTGGCAATGAGCTTCATGACGCATACCGTCACCATGACCTTTGCTCTATTGGCGTTCCTGGGCGTGACACGTGCGAGGCGGAATGGTTCGGCGGGCTGGGCATTACTGGCAGGCGCCGGGGTCGGCGCAGGAAGCTTGGTCCGTCCACTCGATGGACTGATTGTAGGAGTTCTCTCAGCCGCGTGGGCGCTCGGAATCGGCGGAACACGCCTGAAATTTCGCGGACTTGCGGGTCTCGCGGCCGGCACGGCGCTGGTAGGCGCGCTTGCGCTGCCATACAATAAAGCCCTAACTGGGGATCCCACCGTTTCCCCGTTAATGAGTTATACCGACAAACAATACGGACCTAAGGCTAACGCATACGGCTTCGGGCCAGATAGGGGGTTGGGTTGGCCGACGGACGCCTACCCTGGTCATACGCCTTTCGAAGCTTTAATCAACGCCCAACTGAATGGTGCATCGCTCAACACGGAGTTGTTTGGATGGGGCACCGGTTCCCTTTGTCTAATCGGGGCTATGCTGTTCTCGGGAACGCTACGGCGCCCGGACTACTTGATGCTGGCGGCGATCGCCGGAGTTCTCATCGCCTACGGACCCTATTGGGGCAACGGTGGAGCGGATTTTGGCGCCCGCTATTGGTACCTGATTCTCGTGCCCTGCGTGGCTTTATCCGCGCGCGGCCTCGAATGGTTGGTGACTTCGAGCGGTGTCCGCGCCACCGCGGCGGTGGCGGTTCTTTGCGGCTTAGCGTTAATTAACTACTTCCCCTGGCGATCGCTAGATAAATATCACCATTACCTTCGGATGCGCCCGGATATTCGGACGCTATCTCAGCAATGTAGTTTCGGCCGAAGCCTAGTGTTAGTACGCGGCGAACGCTTTCCGGATTACGCTTCCGCGGCAATTTACAATCCTCTGGATCTGGCATCCAACTCTCCCGTATTCGTATGGGACCGCGATGCCTCCGTCCGCGCGAAAATCTTGAGTGTTTACCCGGACCGGCCCACCTGGATCGTCGAAGGCCCCTCGATCACTCACGCTGGCTACCGGGTAGCGGCTGGGCCTTTGCCGGCTGGTAGCCGACTGTGAGCGACAACGATCTTAAGTACCAGGGCGTGCGCGTAGCGGTTCTAGGCGCTTCCGGGTTCATCGGACGGTGGGTTGCACGAAAGCTGTGCGCGGCGGGCGCTTGCACCTACCTGGTCGTACGGAATCCGGCAAGCGCCGCCAGAACTTTTGCGGATTATGAGATTTCGGGCGAGCTTGTGCAAGCCGATCTTTCTGACGCCCGCGTACTCGACGACATTTACCACCGTATCCGTCCCGCGATTACCTTCAACCTAGTGGGCTACGGAGTCGACGTAACCGAACGCGACGAAGCCATTTCCTATCGAATTAACGCTGGGCTGCCTGAAGACATCTGTAACGCGGTCGCAAAATGGAGGGATCAAAATTGGCCTGGGCAGCAAATCGTACACACTGGCTCGGCTCTTGAATACGGCGACATAGGCGGCGATCTGCGCGAGAACAGTAGCACTCACCCAACCACGGTATACGGTATTTCGAAGTTGAAAGGAACGCAGTCGATTGCGAAGGGTTGTGC
>Ga0209068_10000527_pt1 | contig 20647 bp, 18 predicted proteins | sample ColStrG_CSR_2012_FD_187200 | JGI IMG/M metagenome (GOLD analysis project Ga0209068, IMG submission 187200) | Freshwater sediment microbial communities in response to fracking from Pennsylvania, USA - Cold Stream Run_MetaG_CSR_2012 (SPAdes)... | ecosystem: Environmental > Aquatic > Freshwater >... | reverse complement strand
GCGCCGAATGGTCTCTCGCGCCGCTCCCCACATCGAAAGACCTGTCTCCAGCGCTAGCCGCTCCAGCGTTTCCAGGGTCGTTTTGCCGATACCGCGCGCAGGCGTGTTGATCACTCGCAGCAGCGAAATCGAATCGTCCGGATTCTGAATGACTTTGAGGTAGGAGATCATATCCTTGATCTCCATCCGGTCGTAGAACGAAAGCCCACCAACGACGCTGTATTTCAGCTGATAACGCCGCAGAGCTTCTTCAAACAAACGCGACTGCGAGTTCAGGCGGTAGAGAATCGCCGCATGAGCTTCCTCGCCGCGATCTCTCGTTTCGCGGAAAAAGCGTGCCATGCGGTCAGCGACGAACAAAGCCTCATTCTCGGCATCGGGAGCCTCGTAGAAGCCGATTTTGCCGCCGCCCTGCCTCTCCGTCCAAAGATTCTTGCCCTTGCGTCGAACGTTGTTCGAAACCACCGCCGAAGCCGCTTCCAGAATGTTTTGCGTGGATCGGTAGTTTTGCTCCAGCCGAATGATCTTGGCGTTCGGAAAGTCCTGTTCGAATTCCAGAATGTTGCGAATGTCCGCACCTCGCCAAGAATAGATCGACTGATCTTCGTCGCCCACGGCGCAAACGTTCTGGTGGCTGCCCAGCATCCGCATCAATTCATATTGCGGACGGTTTGTATCCTGGTACTCATCTACCAGTACATAACGAAACCGCCGGTTGTAGTATTCGCGGACCTCTTGCACGGTCTTCAGAAGTCGCACAGTCTCCAGCAAGAGATCATCGAAGTCGAGAGCGTTCGCCTTCAGCAGCTCTTTCCGATAAACCTCGTAAATATGTGCGAGTTTTTCTGTTTTCGGATCGTTCGAGTTGAGATAAACCTCTTGCGGATCGAGCATGTGATTCTTCGCCCAGGAAATCCGCGAGAGCACATTGCGTGGCGTAAGTTGCTTGTCGTCCAACCCCAGCCGCCGCATCGCGGCCTTGATCAGCGACTGCTGATCGTTTTCGTCGTAAATCACGAAACTCTTGCTATGCCCAATCGGCGTGCCGGAAGCGGAAGGAATCCGCAGATGCTCAATATCGCGGCGCAATACGCGCACACAAAACGAATGGAATGTGGAAATCACGGGCTTGGCAATCGTCAGTGTGCCGGTAAGTTTTGCGACGCGTTCCCCCATTTCCGCCGCAGCTTTGTTGGTGAAGGTAACCGCCAGAATCGATTCGGGCATAACCCCACCCGCATCAATCAGATGCGCAATGCGGTAAGTGATGACGCGCGTCTTCCCGCTGCCCGCGCCCGCCAGGATCAGCACTGGCCCCTCGGCAGTTTCTACAGCCTCGCGCTGTTGCGGATTGAGTTTTTCGAGAAAAGACACTGCGGCGCTCACCCTGTGTTCGATTCTAAATGGAAGGGAGAGTAGACGGGAGGGATGGTGAGCGTTGCCACGTCCTTAGTTCGCATTTTTTGCGAACAGGGTGGGGGTTGTGCGAGCACCATGCATGCAGGTGTCGCGTCGTCATACGTTAGTCGCTGTGATAGGCTCCGTCTGGTGAGGCAGAGGACATGAACCAACATCTTTCCTTTGAAGAAGCTTACCCAGAACTTGAAGACATTCTGGTTCAGAGCAAACCAAGCGAGGACCTTGATCCGCAAGCTGTTTACGGAAGCCAAGTTAGCCTGAAAGCCACTTGGTCCAATTGGGGAACATCTATGGGCTGCCGAAAGACTGATTGCCAATCATCTGACGGTAACGACCGGGGCGTCTTCGATTTAGGTGAGTACATACGAAAAACGTTGGAGAAACCGGAAGGGCACGGCGAGTATTTCATCCGTTGCAACGGCTTTAAAGGTAGCACCAGAACATCGCACAGGCCACCCCCGTGTCGTAATAGTCTGTGGTTCAGGATTCAAGTGAAGAGAAAGACGCCGTGACGAAGTCTGGTCTGGCGAAGGGGATCACTCGGCTGCTTATTGTCGCTTCAGTGATTTGGGCTGCTTACTGTCTATTTGAAGTGCCGCGTGAAGCTGCACAGGAGTGGTCTGACATCGCACTCGCAGCCCGCGTGAACGGAGAAACTCAAGACGCTGATCACGCCGCTCACGAGTCAGACTTGGTCGTCCAGATGAAGGAGCATTGGGCCAGTCTGTACTTCTGGGGGTTCACGCTGCTCCCGCCTGTTATCGCATATTGCCTGTCCCGTCTTGTGCTGGTGATCGCTTATTGGATTTACTCTGGGTTTAGAACTTCTACTTAAAGGGGCTGGCCAGCTTTGCATTTTTCTCGCCGGGTGCCCCGTCCTCGGCTCTTGCAAGGGCGGGTAGCGATGCCGTTATCAGACCACCAATTCCAGCCGCTTAAGCTTCAGTTCGTCAGTCCGCACGTGGGCTAGTTCGTATTGCGCCTGCTGCACCAGCCAACTTTCGGCGCTGCCGCCAAACACCTTGGACAGCCGTACGGCCATTTCCGGTGATATCCCGCGCTTCCCGTTCACCAGCTCGGAGAGCGTGGTGCGCGTGACGCCAAGGGCTGCGGCGGCGTCTGTGATGCTCAAGCCCAAAGGTTCAATGCACTGGCGAAAAACAACGCCGCCAGGGTGAGGAGGAGTCTTCATCGGCATGGTATTTGGCCCTTTCAGTGATAGTCCACATAATCAACGTCGCTCGCGTCCGCGCCCGTAAAGCGGAAGACTACTCGCCAGTTGGCTCGAACCGTAATTGCCCAAAAGCCTTTCAACGCGCCTCTGAGCGCATGTAACCGGAAACCCGGCAGATCCATATCGGTCACGACACGGGCCGCGTCGAGCCGCGCCAAAATGTCCCGCAGCTTCTCGGCGTGTTGAGCATCGACACCCCGCGAATCGTCGTCTTCGTACAGGCGTTTCAAGCCCTTATGACGTATCGAGCGGATCACTTCACTTAGTGTAATGCGTTACGTAACGGATGTCAATTCAGGAAGGGCTGCCGTTCGTGGCTGACCACCCTTAAGCAGTTCCGATGGAGGCGCGGGCGTCCTCGCCCGTGCGGTTGCGAAGATTCGGTATCGAGCGCGGGCGGGGACGCCCGAGCCTCCATTGTTCCGTACTGTCTTACTTCTCTTTCGCTTTCGCCGCTTCCTTCAGTTGCCGCAGAGCTGCCATGGTCTGCTCGGAGTGGTTGATCCGCTTTGTGGATTTCTGGCGGCGGTGGCGTTTGGTGACAGTATGACGGTTTGACATAAGTCCTCCTAAAATTTTCGTGCTTGTGAATTTTCGTGCTTTCGCTAAGCCGCTTGTGTGGAAGCAGCAGCGGCGGCTTCTGTCGCATCCAGGATTTGCGTTTGCCGCCACGTATAGAGAATTCGGTGCACCACTGTGATATTCGAAAGCACCGCAATCACCCACAGTGCCGGTGCCATGCGGTTGAACAGCGCGCCAATAATCAACAGCACAAGTCTTTCGGGGCGCTCCATGAATCCCACGCGGCAAGAGCCAATCAATGACTCCGCGCGGGCTCTCGCATAACTGACCATTACCGCGCCCGTCATGACCAACGCCGTCAGAACAACGTAAAAGAATCGGTTGCCGCGCGCGTAGTAAACCAGCAAGCCGAAGAAGAGAGACACATCCGAGTAGCGATCGACGACGGAATCGAAAAATGCGCCAAAGCGGGTCACCTGATTCGAAGCGCGGGCTACGCGGCCATCCACGAGATCAAAAAATCCCGATCCGATGATCACCAGGCCCGCGTAGAAAAACATGCGGCGCTGGTTGTCTGCCGTGGCGTAGCCGAACAAAAACGCCGCGAGGGTGTTGACGCCAAGCCCGATCAGCGTGAGCGCGTTCGGGTTGATGCGCGCCAAGGCGAGCCAATTGACGATGGCATCCAGCAGCACCCCGCACGCTTTTCCGAATCCGCTTGTCCAGCTAAAACGCATCCTCTGGCCTATTATTCCTTCACATCGTGCATTGTGATCAACGTCAAGATCTCAATCTCGCGATTGCCGCCTGGCGTCACGATCGTCGCCGTATCCCCAACCTTCTTGTTGATGAGCGCGCGCCCAATCGGTGACGTGGTCGAAATCTGGCCCTTGGCGATGTCCGACTCTTCCGAGGTCACCAGTTTGTATTCAATCTCGATATTTTTATCGTTGTCGAAGATGCGAACCGTCGATCCCAGCCCCGCCCGGTCGCGCGGGATGTTGGCCATATTGATCAGGGACAGATCTGACATGCGTTTGGTGAGCTGGCTCAGCCGCGCCTGCACGAATTCCTGCCGCTGCTTCGCCATGTGATACTCGGCGTTCTCGCTCAGGTCGCCCATGGCTACTGCCGTCTTAATCTCCTTCGGCAGTTCGTGGTTCAATTCGTGCTCCAAAGTGTTGATCTCTTCCTGGAGCCTCTTTTTAATATGGTCGGTCATCGTTTCGTGAATTATAAACCTGCTCCGTAGCGGACGGCGGTCGCCGGCTGTTCAAATCTTTGCTGATGGCAATCACCCGAAAACGTCCTCGGATAGCATTCCTGCCCGTAATAACTGAGTAATAAACGACTTACGAGCCGGTATGCAAAGTCCTGCATCCCTCGAAAGTGGGTAAGACGCTGCTAAACCACTCATCCCATTGACCCTGTCACGATCTTGGACTAGACTCGGAACTAGAGCGTTCTATACTCCTTCCGCGCTCTTGGGTGTCCTAGCATGATCGGTAGCGACTCCGTTTTCCACATTGGTGACAAGGTTGTCTATCCGAACCATGGGGTGGGCATTATCGAGCAAATCAGCAGCCGGACGACCGGTCCAACGGTCGAACGCTTCTATTTGCTGAAGATCAAAGCCAGCAGCCTCAAAGTGATGATTCCTTGCCACAACGTCAACAATGTGGGCCTGCGGAAGGTTGTTCGCAATGGCGAAGTCCAGAAAATACTGGACTATTTGACGACCGCTGCCGTAGTCGCTTCCACCGACTGGAAAGACCGCTTCAAAGAGAATTCCGAGCGCATGCGCACTGGATCTTTGCTGGATGTGGCCGCCGTACTCAAGGGTCTTGTCGTGCTCAGCCAGCAAAAGTCTCTGTCTTTCCGTGAGAAGAAAATGCTGGAGCGCGCCCGCTATCTGCTGGTCAGCGAACTGGCCATGTCGAGAAATTGCGAAGAGCCGCAGGTCGAAGATTTGCTTTCCGAAGCGCTTTCCAAGGCAAAACTCCCGTTCCCCAGCGCCGAAATGTTCGAAGCATAGACGTTTCGAAGCATAGACCTCTTGAAAGTTTTCGTAGAAGTGTCATTCCGAAGGGCTTGAGCCCTGAGGAATCTGCTTCTCCTCTGCGGTATTCTGAACATTCGATCGCATGCCGCTGAATCCTCAACACCCTTCCGATCCGAAACAAAGTGGGCGCATTCTCGGCCTCGACGTCGGCGCCCGCAGAATCGGCGTCGCTGTAACCGATCCTCTCGGGATTACCGCCCAGGGGCTCGATACAATCCAGCGCCAAAATAAGCGCCTCGATTTCGGCCAGCTCGAGTCGGTAATCCGGCAATATGAGGTGCAGGAAATCGTCGTCGGTTACCCACTACGCTTGAGCGGAGAAATTGGAATTCAGGCCGAGAAAATGACCTTGTTCGCGGAGGAGCTCAAGAAGCGCTTCCAAATCCCGGTGCACTTGTTCGACGAGCGTCTCACCTCGGCCGAAGCCAACCGCGTGCTACGTGAATCGGAGATCAGCATCGAAAAGCGCGCCAAAGCGGTCGACCGCATGGCCGCCGTGTTGATTCTGCAGGCGTGGATGGAGACCCGGAGTTACAAAGAACGCCTTCCATAATGTGATCCCGAGGTACTTTCGTCCTACAACTTGCGGTGGGTTCGCGTCGCTCCCGAAGTCGTCTAGACTAGAGACAAATCGCCAGGCATACGACCCGAAGCTTGTTCGGCGTGGCGTTCTCAATCGGCCTTCTCAACTATCGTGAAGAAACTTTTTGCATTGTTGTTTCTCGGGCTGGTCGGTGCCGCCGTCTGGCTGGCAGCGATGATCTATCTGCCGGTTCAGCCCGCCGGACAAAAGACAGTCCTCCTGCACCCCGGCTGGGGCGCGCGGCGCATTGCCTCCGAACTGAAAGCCTCGGGCGTAATCCGCAGCACCGACGCTTTCCTCCTCTGGCACTACTTGCACCACGGCCGAACCATGAAGGCCGGTGAGTATGCGTTCGTGAATTCGGCGGACGTGCCCGAGGTCTTGGAGAGAATTGCACGCGGCGACTTCCTGGTGCGCACGGTTACGATTCCCGAAGGCTACACCATGTTCGACATCGCCGACGCGGTGGAAGAAGCAGGAATCGGCTCCAGTGCAGACTTCCTCAAAGAAGCTCACGCCCAGACCAGTTTGATCGAAGATTATGCCCCGAACGCCCAATCGCTTGAGGGCTATCTGTTCCCCGACACTTATCAATTCAACCGCACGCAGAGCATGAAAGATGTGGTTGAAACCATGGTGCGACGCTTCCGCAAAGAGGCATCCGCGTTGAACATCTCAGCGGACTCACCGAATAACGACGTGCAGAAGCTGGTTATTATGGCGTCGATTATTGAAAAAGAAACAGGAGCTTCCGGCGAGCGCGGTCTGGTGGCCAGCGTTTACTACAACCGGCTCAATAAGAAGATTGCGCTCGATGCCGACCCTAGTGTGATCTACGCGCATCTGCTCAATGGAACTTACAGCGGAGCGCTGCACCACTCGGATATGTTGATCAAATCCCCCTACAACACCTACCGGTATGCGGGGCTTCCGCCGGGACCAATTGGAAACCCAGGGCGCTTGGCGTTAGAAGCGGCGATGCATCCCTCAACGTCAGACTTCTACTACTTCGTCAGCGACGGCAAAGGCCATCATCGCTTTGCCAAGAGTCTCACCGAACACAACAAAAACGTAGCCGCGTTCCGCCACACCGTGTTCCTGCGAAATCAGTAAGCTCATCGCGGTTAACCCACAGCGGAAACCGGACTGCCTGCGGTCTGGGGTGCATCAGGGTGCAGCACCACGCCGTCTTGCAGCAAGAAGGCGTCATACAACGGGATTGGCCTCCAGTGGTGCGAGATCGTATACGACAGCATGTTGGAAATCATCAGAGGAAGAATCAGGTCGTAGTTGCCCGTCATTTCAAAAATAATCAGGATCGAAGTAATCGGCGCACGAATAAATCCGGCAAACATCGCGCCCATGCCGACCAGAGCAAACGCCCCGATTGACTCGCTCGAATGGCGAAAGACGGCTTGGTCCAGATAGCCGAAAACGCCTCCCAGCATAGCTCCGACGAACAGAGACGGCGCGAAAATCCCTCCCGCGCCTCCGCTGGCGTAGGAGAATACGGTCGCTACAATCTTCAGCAAACACAGACCCAGCATCACCTTCAGAGCCAGACCGCCGGTAAGCGCTGCCGTGAGCATTTCATAGCCGGTGCCGGTAACTCCGCCTGCCTTGAGCCAGTACATGGCCACGACGGCGAGGGCGCCGGTGACCGCACCTCCGATGGCGGGATGCATCCAGCGAGGCACGGTGTTCCATTCCTTGAATCTCACACGCAGACCCAGCAGGCCCTCACGAAATACGAGCGAGAGCCCCCCAGAGACCACTCCCAATACACCATAGGCCAGGAGTTGCGAGGCATGTTGCAGGCCATACGAGACTGTCACATGCAGCACCGGATGCTGCCCGAGAATGCTTCGCTCGACAGCAGCGGCAATCGCGGCTGCGACGACGACGCCCGTCAGGAGCGTTTGATCCATGTCCCCCACAATTTCTTCTACCGTAAAAATGATGGCGGAGATCGGCGCGTTGAAAGCCGCCGCTACGCCCGCGGCTGCCGCAACGGGCAGCATGCGGTGCCGACTGATCGGCGCAATCGGCAAGTTGCGGGCGATCTTGTTGATGACTCCGACGCAGATTTGTACGGTGGGACCTTCGCGGCCCAGAGAAGCCCCACTCCCAATCTGCAGAATGCTCGTAAAAAATTTGCCGATGGCGTCACGAGTGGAAAGGCGGTCGTTCCCCAGGGCGTAGGCGGCTTTAACTTGCGGGATGCCGCTGCCCGCCGCGCCCGGAACTACGTAGGTTAGAAATATACCGGCGACCAATCCGCCCAGCGCGGGAGTGGCGATCACCCAAAACATCCACGAATGATTGGGGGCGGCAAACGCGCGGTCGATCATCCGGTGTTCCGCGAATTGAATGCAAAGGTGATACGCGACTGCGGTTAAGCCGCAAATTGCTCCCGCAACGATGGTGAACGCAAAGACTCGCTGCCGCTCCGTTGGAGCATAGCGAAGGAGCGCCGCGCGTGTACGGTCCCAGAAAAAAATGCTTGCTTTTATCATGAAGGAGGCCTGTGTCGATTTTACCTTGTGCAACCGCCAACCTCGCCGAACATGAATCCTTGCAAGCTATACTGAATCTCACTGTTTAAGGATGCTGAAGCCCCTGCCAATTCGCCTATCGCTTGCCATTGTCTTAATTTTGCTGTCGAGTGGGTGCCTCTTCCGCGCGCGGAAGGTTGAGCGCGTCGTCAGCGGCGTACCGCTGAAAACCGCCAGCCAGCAGGATTTGATCGACTACGTGAACCGTGAGGCGCTCAAGATTCGGACCATGCAGGCTACAGTCGACATCGACACGACTGTCGGCGGCGCGAAGAAGGGTAAAGTCACGGACTATCAGGAGATCCGGGGCTATGTTCTGGCCCGCAAGCCCAACATGTTGCGCATGATTGGCCTCTTGCCGGTGGTCCGCAATCAGGCTTTCGATATGGTCAGCGACGGCCAGGACTTCAAACTGTACATAGCGCCCAAGAATCGGTTCATCGTAGGCAAGGACAACGAAGCGCCTTCGGACGGCAGGCAGACGCTGGAAAATCTTCGGCCGCAGCACATCTACGACGCATTGTTGCTGCGCGAAGTCGATCCAGAAAAAGAAATCGCGGTTCTGGAAAACGAAGAAGAACTTGTTCGGGACAAGAATGGCAAGCAAGTCGAGCAGGGCGCCTACCATCTGGATATCGTGCGCAAAGGAGAGCACGGCTGGTTTTTATCCCGCAAGATCATCTTCAGCCGTACGGATCTCCTGCCGCATCGTCAACTCGTCTACGACGATCACGGCAACCTCGCCACCGATGCCCGCTACGAAAAGTACAAAGACTACGACGGCACGAATTTCCCGGCCCAGATTGAAATTGTCCGTCCGCGCGAGGAGTACGACATTGTGCTGAACGTGATCAAGCTGCAACTCAACGGCCCGCTTGCCGATGACAAGTTCACCCTCGACCAGCCAGCCGGTGCCGAGGTCGTGCATCTGGGTGCGGCCGCAGCGAAAGCACCCAGCTCGGAGTAGGGCAGCTGCGTTACTAGAACTGGTCTCACAAGATGGTTTGGGGAAGGGCACGGCTTCGGCCGTGACGACCAGAGTCCACAAGAAAAACGCGGGTTTTTAGCACCCGGGCCAGGGCTGCATTCGAACTTTTTTCAGGGCACCTCCCGAAGAAACCCCCACAGGGCCTGAAGGCCATCTTTCTACTCGACCCTGAACGCCGACCTAAAGGTCGGCTCTTTCACGCGGAGTCAGGATTCCGGAGAGCGCGAAATGAAGATACGACAGGACGACCAACCAAACTCTCAACCAACGTGAAAGAGCGGCGCTTCAGCGCCGCGTTAACGTCTTGAAATGCACGGGCTTTAGCCCCCGAGGTTAGATCCTTAACCACCTGAGAACTACTTATGAGACCAGCTCTGGTTACCGGGATCTACCTTTTCAAGTACACTCATTCTTCGAAACGCGTCCGCGAGTTGAATGGCAACTTGCGGTTCGCAACTCGGTACTCTTCATGAATCGTCTCGTCATCTCCAATCTCGTCCATCGTCCGCTGCGCTCGATGATCAGCATTTTCGCGATCGCTATGGAGGTCTCACTCATCCTGCTCATCGCCGGGTTCTCCTACGGCATGCTCAATGACTCCAAGACGCGCCAAGCTGGCATTGGGGCTGACTTGCTCGTCCAGCCGCCGGGGTCCAGCAACCTTGTGGGTCTGACGAGTTCGCCCATGTCGGTCAAGGTCGGCGCTATTGTAAGCCGGGTGCCTCACGTCGAGACCGTTTCGCCGGTATTTTGGCAGATGATCAACAACGGCGGCTCTCTCGAGGTTGTTTACGGGATCGACCTGCCTACCTACAGCAAGTTGGGAAATGGATTTACCTACCTGGAGGGCGCAGGGTTTCAGGGCCCGGACGACTTGATCGTCGACGACAAATACGCCAGCGACAAACGTTCAAAGATTGGTGATTCGGTGGAGTTGCTCAATCACAAGTTTCGCATCTGCGGCATCGTGGAACACGGCAAGGGCGCGCGTCGGTTTATGCCCCTTTCTACCATGCAGGACTTGATTGGAGCCCAAGGTAAAGCCTCTCTGCTCTACGTGGGTCTGGACGATCCGAAGCACACGGACGAAGTGGTGGCTGCTATAAAAGCCGTGCCGGGTATGGAAACCTACTCCACCCATTCCACAGAGGAATTCCTCAGCCTGATGACCCCGGAACACCTTCCTGGATTCAACCTGTTCATCAAGATCGTGGTCGGAATCTCCATGGTGATCGGCTTCATGGTGATTTTTCAGTCCATGTACACGGCGGTCATGGAGCGCACGCGCGAAATCGGCATTCTGAAGTCGATGGGAGCCTCGCGGACGTACATTTTGCGCGTGATTCTGCGCGAGACGCTGCTGTTGGCGGTCGGCGGAATTGTTTTAGGCATTGGAATCAGTTACTTAGCGAAATTTGCGTTAGTGCATCGATTCCACCTCGTGCCCATGCTGCTGACCGGAGACTGGGTTCTCCGTGCGACCGCAATCGCCTTGCTGGGCGCATTGCTGGGTGCAATTTATCCCGCCATCAAGGCTGCCCGGAAGGACCCTATTGAGGCCCTGGCCTACGAATAAGGCGCACTTTTGGACGTTTTGTTGACATAAGCCCGTTTTGTCGGCTATTCTTAAACTTTTGAAAGCCAACAGTGGTCCGCCTGAGTACCCCGTGCTCTTCCGCTAGGGGCAACTCCGCGGTCTTCTTTCGTTTTCTTTCACAGGAGAATCTGATGTCTACCTATTTCCCGAAAGCTGGGGAAATCGCGCGTAAGTGGCTTGTCGTGGATGCTGAAGGGCAGACGCTGGGGCGTCTGGCTTCTCGTATCGCTCTCATTCTGATGGGCAAAGAGAACCCGCAATACACGCCGTTCATCGACGTGGGCGATTTCGTTGTGGTCATTAACGCGGGCAAAATCCGGGTCACCGGGACCAAGGCCGAGCAGAAGGCCTATCACCATTACACCGGCTATCCCGGCGGCATCAAGAAGGAAGATTTCAAAGACCGCATGAACCGCAAGCCGGAACTGATCATCAAGGACGCCGTGATTCGTATGCTGCCGAAGACGAAGCTCGGGGAACAGATGATTCAGAAGCTGAAGGTTTATCGCGATGACAAGCATCCGCACGAGGCGCAGAAGCCCGTGCCGACGATGCTGGTGGAGAAGCTGCCGGGCGCGGCGAATCGCGTGGCCGCCAGCTAGGATTTTGCGGGCTGAGTTTTGAGTTAGTCCAATTTTGAAATGCCGTTTTGAACGGCTAAAGGCGAACAGATCACATGGCTCAATTGGTTCAATATTACGGAACGGGACGCCGCAAGACGGCTGTGGCCCGTGTGTATTTGCGTCCCGGCACCGGCGATATCAAGATTAACGGGCGCGCTTTCGAAGAATATTTTGTGACCAACGCCCAGCGCGGCGCGGCGAAGTCTCCGCTGGCCACCAGCGAGACGGCAGCGACGTTCAACGTAGTCGCGACGGTTTCCGGCGGCGGCGTGAATGGCCAGGCCGATGCCGTGAAGATGGGCATTGCCCGCGCGCTCATGGTTTTCAACATTGAATTGCGTAAGAAGCTGAAAGCGGAAGGCATGGTCAGACGCGATCCGCGCGGCAAGGAACGCAAGAAATACGGGCAGAAGGGCGCTCGCAAACGGTTCCAGTTCAGCAAGCGTTAAGCAGTACGGTTTTTGGAGTTCAATTCATCCTGTGCCTTACGGCGCGGGTGCGGGAATGGCAATCTGGAGCGGCTGGCACACAGCGTCCCGGATGCAGATCAACATAGGAGGTTGATTTGGCAAACATCACCATGAAGGAATTGCTTGAAGCGGGTGTTCACTTCGGGCATCAGACCAAGCGCTGGAATCCCAAGATGAAGGAATACATCTTCGGAGAACGCAACGGGATCTACATCATCGACCTGCAGAAGACGCTGAAGATGTTCAAGGAAGCGTCCAAGTACGTGCAGGAGCTGGCAGCCGCGGGCAAGACGATCATGTTTGTCGGCACCAAGAGACAAGCGCAGGATGCCATCACGGAAGAGGCGACGCGCTGCAACATGTTTTACGTCAACAACCGTTGGCTGGGCGGACTGCTCACCAACTGGGTCACCGTGCAGAAGTCGGTGAAGCGGCTGAAGGAACTCGACGAAATGGCGACCGATGGCCGCTACGAGTTGCTGCCAAAGAAGGAAGTGATCGTCCTCGAGCGGGCGCGCAAGCACCTCCAGGCGAACTTGGCAGGCATCAAGAACATGAGCCGCGTACCAGACGCGATTTTTGTAGTGGATTCGAACAAGGAACAGATTGCCGTGCGGGAAGCCCGCAAGCTGGGAATTCCCGTGGTGGCTGTGGTGGATACGAATTGTGACCCGAGCGAAGTCGATTACGTGATTCCGGGTAATGACGACGCGCTGCGCGCGATCCGTCTGTTCACCTCGAAGATTTCCGAGTCGATTGTGGAAGGTCAGCAGATGCGCATGGCTGCCCAGACCGACGATCCGACAGCAGGCGCTGCGGTTGTTGAAGCGCCAGCCCCGGAAGGCGTGGAAATTCATGCCGCTGAGGCGCCCGCTTGCGAAAGCTACATCGCGGAAGATGGTGAAGACATCAGCATGGAAGAAGTGCTGGGGCGCGGCAAGCGCAAAGCATCGGAGCACGCGGCGGCGCCAGTGCCGGTCGCAACTCCGGCGGTATAACCGGCGCGTTTTGGTTAGAGGGTTTGGACCCGCGTGCGTCCCCTCGCCGCGGGTCAAGTTTTGTGTACTGGAACACTAGAAAGAGAATACTTTTCATATGAGCACAACTATGGATATCTCGGCTGCACAAGTAAAAGAACTCCGCGAAAAGAGCGGCGCCCCCATGATGGACTGCAAGAAGGCCCTGGTTGAATCCAAGGGCGTCATGGAAGAAGCCATTGTTCTGCTGCGCAAGCGCGGCGTGAGCCTGGCTGGAAAGAAAGCGGCTCGCGTCACCAGCGAAGGCTCGGTCGGGCACTACATCCACGCCGGCGGAAAGATCGGCGTGCTGCTTGAAGTCAATTGCGAGAGTGATTTCGTGGCTCGCACCGAGGACTTCAAGGAACTGCTGCACGATATTTCCATGCATATCGCAGCCAGCGATCCGAAGTTCGTGCGCCGCGAAGATGTGTCGCCCGAGGATTTCGCGCGCGAGAAGGACATCTACCTGGCCCAAGCCGTCGCATCCGGCAAGCCGCCTGCGATTGCAGAGAAGATTGTCGAAGGCAAGATGGGCAAGTTCTATGAGGAAGTCTGCCTGCTGGAGCAGCCTTTCATCAAGGACCAGACTACGACCATCGCGCAACTGATCGCGACGAAGGTTGGCAAGCTCGGCGAGAACATCGCCGTGCGCCGTTTCTCTCGCTTCAAAGTCGGCGACGCGAACGCTACGGTTGCCTCGACCACATACAAGACCGAAGGCGGCGAAGAAGCGGTCGCCAGCTAAGACAGTCTGTAAGTTCAGTTTGTCATGCTGAGCGCAGCCACGCAGTCTTACTCCCTGCGAAGGTGCTGGTGGGAAAGGGATTCCTCGCTGCGCTCGGAATGACAAGAGTTTTGTAGTATCACTGATTATCGGCAACTCAAAACCTCCCCATGCCCAAGCCCGCCTTCCATCGCATTCTTCTCAAGCTCTCCGGTGAAGCCCTGGCGGGAACGCAGGGTTTTGGTCTCGAATCCAACCGCGTTCAGGAAATCGCCGAAGAGTTGGCGGAAGCGCAAAAACTTGGCGCGCAGATTGCGATCGTGGTCGGTGGCGGCAACATTTTCCGCGGTGTCGCGCAGCAAGCCAAGGACATGGATCGCGTTTCCGCCGATCACATGGGCATGTTGGCGACGGTCATCAACGCTCTTGCGCTGCAGGATGCGCTGGAGAAGCAAGGCGCCCACACACGCGTGCAATCGGCCATTGTGATGAATCAGATCGCCGAGCCCTTCATCCGCCGCCGAGCCATCCGTCACATGGAAAAGGGCCGCATCATCATTTTCGCAGGCGGTACGGGAAATCCTTATTTCTCAACCGACACCGCGGCCGCTCTCCGCGCCATGGAAATCAAAGCGGACGTAATTCTGAAAGCGACGCAGGTAGATGGCGTATACGATGCCGATCCTAAGGTCGTCACCGACGCCAAACGTTTTACCGAAATCACCTACATGGAAGTCCTGAAACGCGGCCTTAGAGTGATGGATTCGACTGCCATCTCGCTGTGTAAAGACAACAATCTTCCCATCATCGTTTTCAAACTCGCCGAACGCGGCAACATCCGGCGAGTGATTATGGGAGAAAAAATTGGCTCGCGGGTTGGCGCATAGAGTCGGTTATTCTCGCCACCCGGAACTTGTTACTCGCAACTGGCGTTAGGTTTATAATCTTCCGTTCCGCCCATAATTTTTTCAGGAGCCCACAATGGCGCAATCCGTTATGGCGACGATTCCCGCGCTGCGGGAATTGCAAGGCCAGCTCAAAACCCGCATGGACAAAGCTGTCGAAGCCTTCCGCAAGGAAATGTCTGCGACGCGCACCGGACGCGCTTCCGTGCACATGCTGGATGGCGTTGTCGTCGACGCCTACGGTTCGAACATGCCGCTGAATCAGGTCGCGCAGATTCACGCACCCGAGGCGCAGCTCATCACCGTAACGCCCTTTGATCCCACCTTATTGCCTGGCATCGAGAAGGCAATCCGCTCCGGCGATCTCGGGCTGAATCCCATGAACGATGGCAAGCTCATTCGCGTTCCCATCCCGGCGATGACGGAAGAGCGTCGCAAAGAAATGGCGAAGCACCTCCACAAGATTCTGGAAGAGCATCGCACAGCAATTCGCAACATTCGACGCGACGGCAACGACGCTATCAAGAAGACGATGAAGGATAAGAAGATCAGCGAGGACGAAGAAAAGCGCTCGCTCGATGAAATCCAGAAGTTGACCGATGAAGAAATCCGCAAGATGGAAGAGATGAGCGCGACGAAAGAGAAGGAATTGCTGGAGCTCAAGTAACGCGCGGAGAACTCTCGCCGATTCCATACCCCCCAAGGCTCTGTCATTCCGAAGCGTAGCGAGGAATCCCCGCACTCTTCATGCGTTTACACCTTTGTTAACTTTCTTACGAGTTTGTTCGGAGTGATTCCTCGCTGCGATTTGGAGTGACAGGGTCCCCTGAGCGGTCCACTGCGTATCCCGTCTATCGCCCCGGAAGACACCATAATCGATCGTGACCTACTCGGCATTGCTTCCCGACTGATTTATATTGAAGGCATCATGAAATCCGTAGTCCATGCCGCCTGCCCGCACGACTGCCCTGATGCCTGCGGCGTGCTGATTACGGTCGAAGACGGGCGCGCCACCAAGATTCAGGGCGATCCTGCGCATCCTGTGACGCGCGGTTTCCTCTGCGGCAAAGTGGCGAAATATCTCGACCGCGTCTATTCTCCCGATCGCGTGCTTTATCCCATGCGCCGCGTGGCGGAGAAGGGAACCGGACACCGGGACGCTCGCGACTTCGTCCGCATTTCCTGGGATGAGGCCCTCATCGAAATTGCGTCACGCCTCAAGAAAGTCGCCGAAGAATTCGGTCCGGAATCGGTTCTGCCATATTCCTACGGTGGAACACTCGGTGTACTCGGCTACGGTTCGATGGACCGGCGCTTCTTCCATCGGCTCGGTGCCTCGCAACTCGAGCGGGCCATTTGCTCAACGGCCGGAGAAGCGGGTCTGAAATCCGTGTACGGCGTGAAGATGGGCACCGAGCCGGAGCAATTCCGCGAGTCGCGATACATCATTGCCTGGGCCAGTAACATTCACGGCAACAATATCCATCTTTGGCCTTTCGTCGAAGAAGCGCGGCGCAAAGGCGCCAAGCTGGTCGTCATAGATCCCTACCGCACCCGCACCGCGGCGCTGGCTGACTGGCATCTGCCAATCAATATGGGTACCGACGCCGCTCTGGCGCTGGCGATGATGCACGTGATCATCAACGAGAACTTGCACGATGCTGACTATGTATCGCGGTACACGCTTGGGTTCGATCAGCTCAAGGCGAAGGTCCAGGAGTATCCGCCCGAGCGCGCAGCGCAATGGACCGGAATCTCCGCCGACGATATTCGCAAACTCGCGCGCGAATATGCCACCACGCGTCCGGCGGTGATTCGCCTGAATTATGGCGTGCAGCGATCCGAACGCGGAGGCATGGCTACGCGCGTGGTCTGTATGTTGCCGTGCATAACAGGTTCGTGGAAGGAAGTCGGAGGCGGCTTGCAGATGTCGCTCAGCGGGTCGTTTGGCTTGGACAAAGAAGTCCTGGAGCGTACTGACCTGATGACGACGGCGAGCCCGTTGGGGCGTCCCGCTCGTGTGATCAACATGAATCGCCTTGGCAAAGCGCTGACGGAACTCAACGATCCTCCGGTGAAGGCGCTTTTCGTCTGGAATTGCAATCCTGCTGCAGTAACACCGAACCACAACCTGGTGACCCAAGGCTTAAAGCGGAAGGACTTATACACCGTCGTTCACGAGCAGTTCTTCACCGATACCACGGACTACGCAGACATCGTTCTGCCGGCGACTACCTTCTTCGAGCACAAGGATTTGCAGGGCTCCTACGGGCACTACTATTTGCAGATATCGAATCAGGCGATCGCGCCTTTGGGGGAATGCAAGTCCAATGTCGAGCTCTTTCGCGAACTGGCGAGCTCCATGGGTTACACCGAAGCTTATTTCTCCGATTCCGAAGACGCGATGATCGACGCTGCGCTGGCCAGCGGAAGCCCAAGGCTTAACGGCATTGACCGCCCGCGATTAGAAAAAGAAGGGCACGCGCGAGTCAATCTTGCAGGGAACGGCCTGGCTCCGAACGATCTAGTTTCGAACGATCATTCTGGCAAGTTTTTGCCGTTCCTGCCTTTTGCGGAGGGCAATTTCCAAACTGCCAGCGGTAAAGCGGAGCTTTACTCCGAAGAACTGAAAGCTCTCGGCCAGGATCCGGTCGCATCCTTTGAGCCTCCCGAAGAATCCCGCCACGGTGCAGCAGCGAAAAAATTTCCGCTCGAACTGCTTGCCCGCAAGGCGGATAACTTCCTCACCTCTTCTTTCTGCAATATCGCATCGGTGCAGGCCATCCAGGAAGTCGGCTTCCTTGAGATTGCGCCCGCCGATGCCACCCTCCGCGGCGTGCGCGATGGAGATTCGGTCCGCGTTTTCAACGATCGCGGGGAGGTTGAATTGCGTGCCCGCGTGAATGGTTCCGTCCAGCCGGGGACAGTGGCCTCTCACTTGCAGTGGGCCAAACTTTCTGTCGGCGGCAAGAATATTAACGCCCTTACCTCAGAAAAAGTTACGGACCTAGGCAACTCCGCGACGTTTTACTCCGTCTTGGTTGAGGTGGAGTCCGTACGTCCGGTCGTCTGACCGGAAATTCGTCCGGCCCTGTATGCTTAGCATCGGAATTTAGCCAGCGAAGATTGGCAACTAAGGTTGCGTGGTTCCGCGACGCGTACCGTATAATCAAAGTTTTGCTCATCGCCCAAGGACTGAGGTTAGCGCCATCGTTTTTCATAAGGATAGCCCTGTGCCCGCGGCGGTAGGCCGCCGGCAACCAAGCTGCGATTTTTCGGAAGTCTCCCAGGCTGGCTCGCCAGAATGCCCCGCTGTGGCCCCGCAGCGCCCTCTGGGCGGTCGCTGGCTCCGCTTGGGTGTTTGGGGGCTCCTACTGCTCCTGGGGGCTCCCTGGGCGCTCTGCCAGCAGGATGTCCTGACCGACATCAAAGTCACCGGAAACCGTAAAATCCCCGCGGAAACCATTAAAGCCCGTGTTTTCAGTCGCCCCGGCGACACCTATGACGCCGCTGCCTTGGAGCGCGACTTCAATTCGCTCTGGAATACGGGGTATTTCGAGGATATTCGTTTCGAGCGGCAGCAGACCCCCAAGGGCTGGGTACTGCACATTTACGTAAAAGAACGTCCTGTCATCCGCGACATCCAGTACCTGGGCATTAGCTCTGTGACAACAAGCGACATCCTCGAACGCTTTAAGCTGGCTAAAGTGGGGCTTTCCAAGGAGAACTCGTTTGACCCAACGGTCGTGAAAAAGGCGGAAGTCGTGCTGAAGGAGTTGTTGTCTGAGCATGGACGCCAATTCGCGAATGTTCGTACCGAAGTCCGGCCCATTCCGCCCGCGGCGATTGGGGTCACTTTTGTGGTCAAAGAGGGTCCCAAGGTTAAAGTGGGCCGAATCAAGTTTGAGGGCAACAAGAACGTGAACTCTCGGACGCTGCGTACGGCTATGAAGAATCTGAAGCCGGTCGGCATCCCGCACTCCATTTTTCTTGAAGGCCTGTTCCCCAAGACTTACGACGCCAGCAAGCTGGACGAAGATACCGAACGCGTCCGCGCCGAATACCAGAACCGCGGCTACTTCACCGTGGTGGTACAAGATCCAAAAACGCAGATTCGCGATACCGGGAGCCAAAACGGATTCAAGATTCCGCTGGTACACGGTGGCCCAGGCAAATCGGTCGACATCACGATGCCGATTCAAGAAGGCGAGCTCTATCACCTCGGCTCCATCACTTTCAAAGGCAACAAGGCGGTGACGAATACCAAGGCACTGCGTTCTCTTTTTGCCATGAAAGACGGCGATGTTTTCAATCGCGAGAAAGTGAGCAAAGGCCTAGAATCTCTCCGCAAGGCGTACGGCGAACTGGGCTATATCAACTTCACGCCACTTCCTGATACGAAAATCGATGAGGCAAAGAAGGCCATTGACCTCGTGATTGACGTGGACGAAGGCAAGCAATATTTCGTTCGTCGTATCGAGTTTGCAGGAAACACGACGACGCGCGACAAGGTCATTCGCCGCGAAGTTGTGCTCGAAGAAGGCCAAGCCTACAACTCGCGCCTCTGGGAGTTAAGTATCCTGCGCCTGAACCAGTTGGGCTATTTCGAACAGTTGAAGGCCGACGATCCCAATGTGACGGACCGCAAGTTGAACGATAAAGACGGCACGGTCGACCTCACCCTCAAAGTGCACGAAAAAGGCAAGAACAGCATCGGGTTGACGGGCGGCGTCAGCGGATTGTCCGGCGCGTTCATCGGATTGAACTACGCCACGAACAACCTGTTCGGCTTGGGCGAAACTCTGGACGTGCAGGCTTCCGTCGGCAACCAGCAGCGCAATATCAGCCTCGGATTTACAGAGCCGTACCTGTTTGACCGCCAACTCCAGGCCGGAATTCGCGTTTTCAGCAGCAAGTACAATTACAACCAGGCGAAGAACTATCAGTTACAAACTGGGCAGAAGCTCAATCTTACTCAGGACCAGTTGCAGAACATCCTGAACTACACCACGAACAGCACGGGCTTCCAGCTTTCCATCAGTCATCCGCTGCATCACTCCTTGAAGCGGGTTGGGATCAGCTATACGCTCGACCGGTCGTCGACGCAGACCTTCAACACGAGCTCGACGACGTTGTTCCAGAACCTACAGTTCCGCAATTTCTCCGGGCCAAACGCGCTCGACGGCATTATCACCAGCCAGATCACGCCGAGCTTCAGCTTCAGCACGCTGGATGCTTCGTATGCTCCGCACCACGGCAAGAGCGTTTCCCTAGCGGCTGAAATTACCGGGATCGGCGGCAACGTCCGCTATATTCGTCCTCTCATCAGCTACAAGCAGTTCATTCCCATGAACAAAGGCCGCAACGCTTTAGGTTGGAATGTGCAGGCCTCCTACCTGACAGGATTTGGTGGACTGGTTGCCCCGCCGCAGGATCGCTACTACCTCGGCGGCGAAAATGACCTGCGCGGCTTCGACGTCCGCACCATCACGCCCTACGCCTATTTCCCGACGATCGTGCCATTTTCGGCGCGAAACCCAGATGGCTCTTTGGTCCCGATTCCGAACGACAAGCGCGGACGGGTTTGGACGGTTCCGGTTCCGGTTCAGAGCATTGTGATTCCCGGCGGAGACTTGAGTCTGGTTGCCAACGTCGAATACCGGATCACCATCGCGGGTCCAGTTGCGATCGCTCCGTTCATGGACATTGGTATGAACCCGATCCTCAGGCAATCGCAGCTTCGGACGGCGGACGCCCAGTTTGCCACCCTCAATTCGGAACCGCTAGGCTGCCCCACCCGGGATGCGAAGACGGGAGACTGCGACACGGCGAATCAAACAACTCACCAATTTACGCGCAATATTCCTTTGGTTTCTGGAACAAACTGGTATCCGCGCATGTCGACCGGAATCGAGTTGCAGGTATTCCTCCCGGTTGTCAACGCTC
>Ga0209068_10000525_pt1 | contig 20708 bp, 17 predicted proteins | sample ColStrG_CSR_2012_FD_187200 | JGI IMG/M metagenome (GOLD analysis project Ga0209068, IMG submission 187200) | Freshwater sediment microbial communities in response to fracking from Pennsylvania, USA - Cold Stream Run_MetaG_CSR_2012 (SPAdes)... | ecosystem: Environmental > Aquatic > Freshwater >... | reverse complement strand
GACCGGTGTGCGGGGCATTGCCCTGGCCGAGGGCGACGTGGTGATCTCCATGACCATCCTGCGCCACTTCGAGGCCGATCCGCAGGAGCGGGCGGCCTATATCAAGCAGCGCCGCGCGGTTGCCGGTGCCGATGCGGGCGAAGCCGCCGAAGCTGAGGCCGATGCCGAGGAAGCCGTGGGCGAGGCGTCATTGAGCGAGGCCCGCTATGCCGAGATGAGCGCGGCCGAGCAGTTCGTACTCACGGTCAGCGATCGCGGCTTCGGCAAGCGGTCCTCGTCCTTCGAGTACCGGGTGACGAACCGGGGTGGCAAGGGCATCGTCGGCATGATCGTCAACGAGCGCAACGGCCGGCTGATCGCGGGTTTCCCGGTGGAGGAGGCCGACCAGATCATGCTGGTGACCGACGGCGGCCAACTCATCCGCTGCCCGGTGGGCGGCATCCGCGTCGCCGGCCGCAATACGCAAGGGGTGACGGTGTTCAAGACGACGGACGGCGAGAAGGTCGTGGCCGTGGAACACATCCCGGACGATGGGTCAGAGGATGGCGGGGAGGAAGCCGAGGCGTCGGAATCGTAAGCGCCGTTTTGAGCGCATTCCGATCGTACTGACGCAGGCGCCGAGCTAACCTCCGCCCATCCTGTTCTTCTTCCCAACGGAGAAGGAACGATCGGCTCACTGATCGTCCCGTTTACGCCCCCTCTCCCTTTGGGAGAAGGTTGGGGTGAGGAGTTGCTTTGCGCTTAGGTGCTGCAACGCGCCGTGGCAGCGGCAAGTCCATTCGATCGGGGACGGCTCTAAAGATCGTAGGAGCGGCGCAGGATGTATTCAAACCATCGCGACGGCAGCCGCGACTTCATGCCAACAGCCAGGAGTTCGAGGGTTGATCCAACGAATTGGCTGACCGGCGGCCGTGGGGCCTGAAGGAGCTTGGCGACGGCGCGGGCTACGGTCTCGGGCGGAAGCCCATTTTCAACATTGCTCTTGTAGCGGGCCGAAACGGCCTGATAGTCGCGCCAATAGGGCGACGACGGAACGGTTCGCCCAGCTCGGGTTTCGTGCGCGACGATTGCCGTTGCAACATCGCCTGGATGCACGATGCTGGCCTGGACGCCGTAAGGAGCCAATTCCAGCCGCAGGGCCTCCATGAGGCCTTCAAGGGCGAACTTGCTCGCTGAATAATGCGCCAGAAACGGCAGGCCGATATGAGACGCGATCGAGCCCACGATCACGATCCGGCCGGAGCGCGCGGCCCGCATGGCCGGCAAGACGGCACGAACCATCCGCAGGCTGCCAAAATAATTGACCTCGAACAGGTCTTTTGCCTCCGCGACCGTGGTTTCCTCGATGGGGCCGGTGAGACTGACGCCGGCGCAATGGACAAGCGCGTCGAGCTGGCCGTCACGGCGGATGATTTCGGCCACCGCCTGCTCGACCGAAGCCTCATCGCGAACGTCCAAGGTCAGCTGGTCGATCGCGGCGACCGTGCCAGGTGTGCGGCAGCCACCATAGACATGCCAGCCGTTGAGGTTCAAGAACTCGCCGCACGCCCGGCCAATACCCGACGAACTGCCCGTGACCAACACATTCCGTTTCCGAGCGATGGTGCAATCTCCCCTGGCATGATGCCCCGGCTTGGCGCCTGATCAGTACGGCACCTATGCGGAAGCATTTCCCCCGATGGTCAGGGCAGAGTGATTCTGTGGCGAGATTGTGTCGCGGGTGAGGTCAGAACCGATGGGCGACCCGCCATCCATCAGCCTTATGCCGCCGGAACTGGCGCCGCTGATGAGGTTTTGGGCCACCAGCACCGCTCCACCACTCTCGCTGGACGACAGGCCAATGCCGACAGGGGATGCGCGCACCACGTTGCCGGTGATCGCTATATCGCGCCGATAGGCGCCCCAGCCGGCCAGAATGCCGACCCTGGCGGCGGCCTCGATCACGTTGCCGGAAACGGAGGTGTCCGCCTCCACGGCGATGCCGATACCCAAGTCCTCGCCCGATGCAGAAGTTCGCTTGAGATTGCGCAGGAGATTGCCTTGCACCACGGCGAGCCGTCCGCCCTCGTTGAAATTCGTGACCGATATTCCAAGCGAGGCGCCGTCAACGAGATTGCCGGAGATGACCGCTCCCTGGAATGCGAACTCGGAATAAATCGCGACCTCGCCAAGCCGTTCACAGCTATTGTCGGCGATCAGGATGTTCGATGCTGAATTGGCCCGAATGGCGGAAAATACGCAGTCGCTCACCCGGTTCGCGAGCACCTGAACGGAACCGGCGCGAAACACGTTGATGCCGTTGCCGTTGGGACCGTCGCCGCCGTCGCGGGCCTCGATGTGGCTGACCCTGTTGTGGGCGACCAGGGTGCCGTCCTCCCCGATCTCGCTCCGCCAGACCTGGATGCCGTTGTTGCCAATGGCTTCGACCCGGTTGGCAGTGATGGAGAAATCGTACGCATCCTGGCTGAAGATGGCCGTCTGCCCGCATTTGCCGACGGAACAGCTCGTGACAGTACCGGAGCAGCGCCGCAGGGAAATACCGTTGATGAGGCTTCCCGTCACGGTCACGTTTCGCAACCAGACGTCGGTGCAGTCAGCCAGCGTGATAAGGCCATCGGCGGTCTGGGTATCGAGGGGTTGCAGGCCACCGTCGATGACGAGGCCCTCCAGGATGATGCCATGTGCCCGGCTGGCGACAAGGAATGCGGGACCGCCCGTGAAGAGAAGTTTGGTTGCCCCCGGAACTCCCAAGATGCGGGTGCCGGTTGGCAGCCCAATTGTGCCACAGCGGAAAGTACCGGCGGGCAGGTGCAACATCTCGCTCTTGGCTGTTGCGCGGTCGATGGCCGCTTGAATTGCGCCCGTCTGGTCAGCGGAACTGGCTGGATCGAGGCCAGCCTCGGCCGCTGATGCAACTTGACTGTTCACGCCGAGCAATGCGGCCGCAGTCCCGGAAAGAACTGCCGAACGCAGCAGAAACTGGCGGCGGGCGATGGGCATGGGCAGCCTCCGGCGGAATGAGCACCAGGCGGTAAGACGCAAGGCGCGTGCCATGGGAGGCTGCGAATTAGGGGTCAGACCCCTTTCGGATGTTTCGCGCCACCGCTCGAAAGGGGTCTGACCCCTAATTCGCGGGTTGACGCCGCTGCTCTGTTGTTTTGGATTGGCTGCACCATCAAAGGGAGAGACCCATGGCCAAAGTCCGCGCGACAACCGACGACATGCTGCATGTCGCCAAATGGCACAATGGCGACAAGCGCTGGTCGCCATTTTCCGATGGTGAGATGCGGCGGCGGCAGGACGGATTGCGCGCGCATCTCGCCAAAGCCGATGTCGATGCTGCTCTGTTCACGTCGTACCACAATATCTGCTATTACTCCGGCTTCCTCTATTGCTATTTCGGCCGAAAATACGGCCTTGTCATCGACCAGCACAATGCCACCACCGTCACCGCGGCCATCGACGGTGGCCAGCCCTGGCGCCGGACGTTCGGTGACAACATCACCTATACGGATTGGCGCCGGGACAACTACTTCACGGCGGTCAAGTCGCTGACCAAGGGGGTCAAGCGGCTCGGCATCGAGTTCGATCACGCCACTCTCGCATTCCGCGAGCAGCTCGAGGACGCCTTCCCGGGCGTCGATCTCGTGGACATCGCCGAGCCGGCCATGTGGCTGCGGACGATCAAGTCGGCCGAGGAGCACAAGCACATCCGCGAATGCGCGCGCATCTGCAATGTGGGCGCGGCGGCGGTGATGGGCGCGATCAAGGAGGGTGCGCCCGAGTACGAGGTGGCGCTGGCCTCGACCAACGCGATGGTGCGCGAGATCGGAAAGAGTTTCCCGTTCGTCGAGCTCATGGACACCTGGACCTGGTTCCAGTCCGGCATCGAGACCGACGGCGCGCACAATCCGGTCACCAACAAGAAGATCGCGGCGGGCGACATCCTCTCGCTCAATTGTTTTCCGATGATCTTTGGCTACTACACCGCCATCGAGCGCACGCTGTTCTGCCAACGTGCGTCAAATGCCCATCTCGATCTGTGGACCAAGAATTGCGAGGTGATGCGGGTTGGCAGCGAGCTGATGCAGCCTGGCAAGACGTGCTCGGAGATCGCGCTCGAACTTAACGAAATGTATCGCGGCTGGGACCTGCTCAAATACCGCTCATTCGGCTACGGCCATTCGTTCGGCGTGCTCTGCCACTACTACGGGCGCGAGGCTGGGGTCGAACTGCGCGAGGACGTGGACACGGTGCTGCAACCGGGCATGGTCGTCTCGATGGAGCCGATGATCATGATCCCAGACGGTCAGCCAGGTGCTGGTGGCTACCGCGAGCACGACATCTTCATCATTACCGAGACCGGCTCGGAAAACATCACGAATTTTCCGTATGGCCCCGAGCACATGACCATCAAGACTTGAACTCAACGGGGACACGCTGTTCATCTTCGGCAGCCTGTTCACTGCCGAAGATGAACAGCGTGTCCCCGTTACTGAGGATTTTCCAGGCTGAACACCTGCGCGCTCTCGTCGTAGGCGAACAGCTCGCCATAGCGGCTCCAGTTGGTTACCGAGCGCAGCGTGGTCTCGGCGTCCTCCTCGCCCATGTAGTCCTCAAGCTCCTGGATGAAGCGATTGGCCGGAGCCGTGTGGCTTGCCCGTTCGTCCAGAACGCGCCGGATGCGGGCAGCGAGCGGCACATAGGTAAGCATATGATCGCCAAAGAGCTTTTTGCGAGCGTCCACTTCGCCGACGGCAAACTTCATGCCTGCCGGCGTCAGCTTGATGTCACCCGATTCGATCTCGGCAAAACGCAGCAATTGCAGCGTCTCCCCAATCTTGAACAGATCGTCCACCTCCAAAGTCAGTTCGTCGGCGATGACGGGCAGGTCGGCTTTGCCGTTGAAGGGCGGCGCGGCCAGCGCCTCCATGAGCCCGGCCAGCGAATTGGTCGAGACCCGCGGCAGGACCATGCCGAAGCCGAGGCCTTGGAAATGGCCGTCGCGGCCCGCAGGCTTTAGCTCGGCTCGCTGGGTCATGCGGGCATAGATGGTATCCACGAGCTGGCGGAATTCCGGGTCGAGCCGGTTGCGTGGATGTTTGAGCGTAACCTTGATTTCGGCCGCGATCTTTCCCGGATTGGACGACAGCACCAGAATGCGGTCGCACATCAGCACCGCCTCCTCGATATTATGCGTGACCATGAGGATGGCCTTGATCGGCAACCGGCCTTCCGTCCAGAGGTCGAGAAGGTCGGTGCGAAGCGTTTCGGCGGTCAGCACGTCCAGCGCCGAAAATGGCTCGTCCATCAGGAGGATATTGGGATTGACCACGAGCGCGCGAGCAAAGCCCACACGCTGCCGCATTCCGCCCGAGAGCTCTTTGGGATAGGCGGTCTCGAAGCCATCGAGGCCGATGAGGTCGATAGCCTTGAGCGCCCGGCGATGCGAGTCCTCTTCGCCGACACCTTGGGCTCTCAACCCGAACTCTACGTTCTCCTGCACCGTTAGCCACGGGAACAGCGCAAAGCTCTGGAACACCATGGCGATGCCATCGGCCGGCTTCTCGACCTGTTGGTCGAGATAGACAACATTGCCGGCGCTCGGCCGGATCAGTCCCGAGACAATGCGCAGCAGCGTCGATTTTCCGCAGCCCGAGCGCCCCAGCAATCCGACGATCTCGCCATCACTCAGCGAAAGGCTGACATCATCGAGGATGGGTATGCCCTCCTCGCCCGAGCCCTTCATGTACCGCTTGCTGACGTGGCTGACATCGAGAAGATTGGGGCTGGCCGTCGCCATCGCGCACTCCCTTAAGCGCTGCATTAAAAGTGGTCACTGCCTTTTTCGCAAACGCGACCCGCAAAGACCCTTCAGTTGAGCCGCAACCTCCGCTCGGCATAACCGAACAGGGGCCGCCAGAACAAGCGATTGAACAGAATGACGAACACAGACATCACAGCCACCCCAAGCACGATCTTGGGATAGTCGCCTGCCTCCGTTGCCTGGGCGATATAGGCGCCGATGCCATGGGCGGCAACCCTGTCATTGCCCCATTTGACGTATTCGGCAACGATGCTGGCGTTCCACGAGCCGCCCGAGGCCGTCAAGGCGCCGGTGACGAAATAGGGGAAGATGCCGGGCAGCATGACCTCTCGCCACCATTGCCAGCCCTTGGCGCGGTAGGTCGCGGCGGCCTCCTTGAGATCATTGGGAAAAGCCGCGGCGCCCGCGATCACGTTGAAGACGATGTACCACTGGGTCCCGAAGATGATGAGTGCGCTCAACCAGATATCGGGGTTGAGGTTCAGTTTCAGGATGGCGATGACCGCGATGGGGAAAACCACGTTGACGGGGAACGATGCCAGAAACTGAGCCAGAGGCTGGATCCGTCGGGCCATCTCGGGCCTGAGACCGATCCACACGCTGACAGGAACCCAGAACACGGTGGCCAGCGTCAGCAGTGCCACGACGCGAAGCATGGTGATCAGAGTTAGTCCGATGGTTTGGATCAGATCGCCCCAGGACAGCTCGGTGGTGACGAACCCCTCGATCTCGAACAGCGCCCAGAGCGTCACCAGGCCGATCAGCCCGTACCAGAGATAATCGAACAGTTTCGACAACCGGGGGTCGGCAGCACCGGAGCGCCGCCGCAGTGAGGGGACCTGAAGCCGCCAATAGGCGATCCGCGTGAGCTGGTCCCCCAGGCCACCAGCGATCACGTGCAGGAACTGCGTGCGCTTGAATATTCGCAGCACCCACGGGTCGGCCGTGGTCTGGCCTTGAGACATTTCGACCCTGAACTTGCCCGACCAGGCAACAATGGGCCGGAACAGCAGCTGATCGTAAGCCAGAATCACCACGAACATGATGCCGACCGCCGCGATCACTGCGTCAACGCGGCTGTTGTCGATGGCAAGCGCCAGATAGGAGCCGATGCCAGGCAGACTCACCGTGGTATTGCCGACAGAGATCGCCTCGGAGGCAACCACGAAGAACCACCCGCCCGACATCGACACCATGGTGTTCCACAAGAGCCCCGGCACGGCGAACGGCGCTTCCAAGCACCAGAACCTCTGCCAGCCGCTCAGCCGGAAGCCTCGCGTAACCTCGTCAAGCTCACGCGGCACAGTGACCAGTGATTGGTAAAACGAGAAGGCCATGTTCCAGGCCTGGCTGGTGAAGATGGCGAAGATGGCCGCGCATTCGGCGCCCAATGTGCTGCCCGGAAACAGGCCGAGGAAAAACGTGACGGTGAATGAGAGGAAGCCAAGCACCGGCACCGATTGCAACACATCCAGCAGCGGTATCAGCACCAGTTCGGCGCGCTTGCTCTTGGCAGCCAGGGTGGCATAGAGCAGCGTAAAGATGAACGAGGCGATGAGCGCCAGGAACATCCGCAAGGTGGTCCGCAGCGCGTAGTAGGGCAGGCTGCCATAGTCGAGCGTGATCTGGGCGACGTTCGGCGCGGGCAGATGGGCGGTCATGCCGCGCGAGCCGTGGGCGACGGCCACGAACACGGCCAGGATCAGCGCGAAGGCGACGAAATCCCAGACGTTGGGAGCCGATCGCCGGCTGAACGATGTGAGGTCAATCCACTTGAGCGCCATGCTCGGCCCGGCTGCGATTTGAGTGCTGGGTTCACCTGCCCGATCCCGTCAAAATTCGCATCAGGCAATTGCGCGCAGGGGTCGCCCCGAGGTCACATGGACGCGCGATTCGTGCAACCAACGTGACAGCACGCGCGGGCCGCCGTGGGCAATCAGGCGATCAGACCCTTGGCCTTGAAACTCGTGTGCCCGTCCTTGCCGATGATGAGATGGTCGTGGATCAGGATGCCCAATGGCTTGGCGGTGGCGACTATGGTCCTGGTCATGTCGATGTCGGCGCGCGAGGGGGTGGGATCGCCGGAAGGGTGGTTGTGGACCAGGATCAGCGCGGTCGAGGACAGCTCCAGGGCGCGCTTGATGATTTCGCGCACATAGACGGGGGTGTGATCGACGGTGCCGCGTTGCTGCACTTCATCGGCGATGAGGTTGTTGCGCTTGTCGAGGAACAGGATGCGGAACTGCTCCTTGGCCTCGAACGCCATGGCAGCCCGGCAATAACCAATCACTTCGGACCAATTGCTAAGGACATTGCGCTTGCGCACTTCGCCCTGCATCAGCCGCAACGCGGCCGCGCGAACGATCTTCAATTCGGTGATCGCGGCATCGCCCAGACCTGGCGCGGCGGCCAGGCGCTCGTCGGGCGCGCTGATGACCTCGACGAAGGAGCCAAAATGACGGATCAGCTCCTTGGCGAGCGGTTTGACGTCCCGGCGGGGAATGGCGCGAAAAAGCAGCAGTTCGAGCAACTCGTAGTCGGGAATCGCGTCGGCGCCGCCCTTGCGGAACCGCTGCCGCAAGCGGTCGCGGTGCCCGGTGTAGCTGGGCTCCAAGGGCGCGTTGTCGTCATCCCGCAAGCCGTCGGCCACGAGGAACCCCTCACTGAACGGCTGGGCGATAGGGCGGGTGATGATAGCCCTTGGGCGAAAAAGTGAAGACTTCGCAGCCCGAATCCGTCACGCCAACCGTATGTTCGAACTGCGCCGATAGCGACTTGTCGCGCGTGACGGCGGTCCAGCCGTCTTCGAGGACCTTCACGGCGGCCTTGCCCAAATTGATCATCGGCTCGATCGTGAAGATCATGCCCGCCTTCAACTCCACGCCCTCGCCGGCCTTGCCGTAATGAAGGATGTTGGGCCGGTCGTGGAACACATCGCCTAGGCCATGGCCGCAGAAGTCTCGCACCACGCTGCACCGTTCCTTCTCGGCATAGCGCTGGATGGCTTCGCCGATATGGCCCGTGGTGCGGCCAGGCATCACCACCTCGATGCCGCGCATCAGCGAATTATAGGTCACTTCGAGCAGCCGCTCGGCCTTCCGGTTGATCTGGCCAATCGGATACATGCGACTCGAATCGCCGTGCCAGCCATCGAGGATCAACGTCACGTCGATATTCACGATGTCGCCCTCGCGCAGCGGCTTGGGACCGGGAATACCGTGGCACACGACGTGGTTGATCGAGGTGCAAATGGAGCGGGGAAAGCCGCGATAGTTTAGCGGTGCCGGATAGGCCTTGTGATCCATCGCGAACTCAAAAACCAGATCGTCAAGCGCTTCCGTGCTCACGCCTGGCCGAGCCTGTTCGACAAGCAGATCGAGGGCCTCGGCCGCCAATTGGCCGGCGCGGCGCATTCCCGCGAAGGCCTCGGGGCCGTATATGCGCACCTTGTTGCTGTCGCGCGGGCTTGAACGGAGAGGATCGAGGTTGTGCATTTGTATTTTCCGATGGGCAGTGTACCCGTGGTTTAGCTCAAATGTGACGGCGGATGCAACGGCAGGCAATCGGTGACGTCGATACCGTCAATGCGGACGTCGCAGGCATAGGCAAGGGCCTCGACGCCGGCGGCCCGCGCGCTATTGAACCCGGTAAGATACTTGGGGTCCAGATCGCCAGCCAGCTTGAAGGCTCGAGTATCGGACCGCTGCACCAGGTAGACCATCACCGCCCGGTGCCCTTGCGCGACCATGCCAGCCAGTTCGATCAGGTGCTTTGCCGCCCGCTCGCTGACGCAATCGGGGAATTCTGCGAGGCCGGCCTGGCGGGATAGGTGGACATTCTTGACTTCAACATAGCAGCGCTGCCCGTTCGCGGCTTCCAGCAACAGATCGATGCGGCTATTGACGCCGTATTTCACTTCACGGCGAAGGCTCGGATAACCGCCCAGCTCGGACAACTTGTTTGCCGCGATGGCCTCCTCCACCAGCTTGTTCGGCAGGCCGGTGTTGATGCCAACCAAGGTCGGCCCCTTGCCGAGGTCGGTTTCGACCAGTTCCCAGGTGTGGGGATATTTCCTGGTTGGGCTTTCGGAGCGCGACAACCATACCCGGCTGCCAGGCTCGCAAAGCCCCATCATCGTGCCGGTATTGGGAACGGCGGCGGTGATTTCGGCGCCATCCTCCAACTGCACATCGGCGAGAAAGCGCTTGTAGCGCCGGAGCAGGGTGCCGCGCCTGAGGGGGGATGGAAATCGCATCACGCAAGGGTTAGGCATCTGGCGCGGACCCGGCAAGCGTCTAAGATCATCGCGGGTGAACATGACGGAGGCAGGCAGATGACGGCCACTGACAAGGATATCGTGACAGCGGCCCTCCTGGTGATCGGCGACGAAATCCTGTCCGGGCGCACCAAGGACAAGAATATCGGCTTCATCGCCGATCATCTGACCGCCATCGGCATACAGCTGAAAGAAGTGCGGGTTGTCCCCGACGAGGAGGGCCGGATCGTCGCGGCGCTGAATACGCTGCGTGGCGATTTCAACTACGTTTTCACCACCGGCGGCATTGGACCCACCCATGACGACATCACCGCCGACGCCATCGCCAAGGCCTTTGATGTTGCCATCGATGTCGATCCGCGCGCGGTGGCGATCATGGCACCACACTATGCGGCGCGCGGGCTCGAATTCACGGCTGCGAGGTTGCGCATGGCTCGCATCCCACTCGGTGCCGAGTTGGTCGAGAACGCGATTTCCAAGGCGCCCGGCTTCATGATCGGCAATGTGATCGTGATGGCGGGCGTGCCCAACATCATGCAGGCGATGCTGCTGGCGGTGACTCCACGGCTGGCCACGGGTAAGAAGATGCTATCGGTGGCCGTGACGGTCCGGCGCCCCGAAAGCGAAATAGCCGAGTTGTTCGCCGACGTCCAAAAAGATCGCCCGGAGGTGGCGATGGGCAGCTACCCGTTCAGTGATGAACAGGGCTACGGCGCCAACCTGGTCCTTCGCGCCACGAACCCCGAACGCCTGGAGGCCGCCCGCATCGACCTTCTGGCGCGGCTCAAGGCCAACAGGTTCGTCACCTAGAAATCATCATGCGGCGCGGCCTCGCCTTGCACGAAGTCGAGACTCATTGGCGGTCCGTTGCGCAGATCCAGGCTGACATGGGGGTGATCCTCGCCGCCAAGACCAGGGCAGGCGGTCCAATCGCGGTGCAAGGCCCATGCGCTTCCGACAGGGCCGAAACGGCCTTGGCAGAACACGCCTTGTCCGGCGCCCAAACCAACTTGCGGACTACCGATAGTCGGAGCAGCGAAGTCGCGCTGCAACGAGACATCACCGGGGGCCAATCTGGTTCCCAGGGAGGCAGGCGTAAACAGTATTGCCGCGAGCACAGCTGTGCCCGCGATGATCGTGTGGCTCATGATCGAAGTCTCCAGTTTGCTTCGATTTCTCTTTTAACGATGTAGGAGACATTCGCCGTCGTTCAAGGAGCCTAGCCAATGAGCGAGGCCTTGCGCGCGACGGCAGGATCAAGTCATTTCGGGTCAGATGTGCGAGGACCGGTGTCCAGCCGTGCCAGCCATGAATGCGGACATGACGCTCCAGATCGCCGGTCGGCGGTGATGCCGTGTCAGTGGCGATCGGTCTTGGCTTCTAGCCTTTGCGCTATTCTGGCGTCACCAACAATTGATCGGCATTTTGCTATTGCGCGGCACCATCCCGCCGGCCCGTCGAAATCCGTTCAGGCGCCGGCACCTTGCGAGCTGTGCGCTACCAGCCCTCGCATCTGCATGGCATCCCAGGCCTCCTCGGCGGTATCAACGATGTCGAATAGCCCGAGATCTTCATGATCGACCATGCCGAAGTCGGCGATCGCCTCGAAATCGATCACCTTTGTCCAGTAGGCACGGCCGACCAGCACCACTGGCATCTTCGAGGCCTTCTTGGTCTGTTCCAGCGTCAGGTATTCGAACATCTCGTCCATCGTTCCGAAACCGCCCGGAAACACCGCCAGCGCGTTGGCACGCATGACCAGGTGCATCTTGCGCATGTTGAAATAGTGGAACAGGAAAGTAAGGCCCGGCGTCGAAAAGGCGTTGGGTTCCTGTTCGTGCGGCAAGCGGATGTTGAAGCCGATCGATGGCGCGCCTGCCTCCATGGCACCGCGATTGGCCGCCTCCATGATGCCAGGGCCGCCGCCCGTCGCGATCACATTGTCGCGAATGAGGCCGTTGCCGTCGAGCGCCCCGCCGCGCTCCGAGACGATCCGCCCGAAGATCCGCGCCTCGGTGTACCATGGCGCCAGCGCTGCCCGCTTCTTGGCGCGGGCCAGTTCCTCGGGGCCCTTGGCTTCCCGCAGCATGTGCTCGGCCTGGGCGGGTGAGGGAATGCGGGCGCTGCCGAACGCGATCACCGTCGAGCGAATGCCGGCGGCGCGCAAGGCCAGTTCCGCCTTCTCGTATTCAAGCGCGAAGCGGATGCCGCGCAATTCATCGCGATGAAGGAAGACATTGTCATCAACCGCAAGAAGATAGCTGCTGGATGCCAATTGCGGAGCGTTGAGGCTGGAGATCTGTTCGGTCATTTCAAGTTCCTGGCGCGCTGAATGGACTCAGAGCGAGGCCGCATCATACAGCAGGACGCCGTTTGCTTCACGTTCCCGCGCCCAGCGACCGGCCATAGGTCCAAAGGACGATCGAGGCCACGGCCAGGATCATCGCCACGGCCTGGTAGAAATTGAGTGGCTCGCGAAACACCACGACACCGACGCCGACCGAAGTGGTCAAGATCGCGAGCGTGGCATAGAGCGCGTATTGGGAAGCGCCGTAGCCGGAAAAGAGCAGGTAGAAGCCGAGATAGGTGGCAAAGAACCCCAGACCGCCGAAGCCGATGTTGAGGATGTTGGCGGCGAGATAGCTGATGTTGCCGCTTGACTGCCAGGCGAGGGTGGCCAGAAGAAGCAGAACCACTCCGCTCGCTGTCGATCCCAGCGTGAACAGGAATGGATTTGCCGAAGGGGTTGAAGCGCGTTGACTATAGACGAACAAGGCATTGCCGCAGGCGGCCATGAAGGCGATGGCGAGTGGCTTCCACATGCTGGGGACTTTCGACGGGTTGGCGAGCCCGCCCTCCATAGCAGCTAGTGTCCGGAAGCATAAGCCGCTGAAACGCATTCATATTCGTCACGGCCGCGAAGGCGGCCGCCCACCCAACAGTCACCTTGTTGGCGGCACAATGCGTGGGCGGCCGCCTTCGCGGCCGTGACGTGAGTGTTGGTCATTTGCGCGAGAGCCACCAATTGATATGAGTCAGCCAATCGCGATGGTGGGTACTAGGGGGGCTGGCCAAAGCGGTTGGTCTTTCTCCTCGCGCATTAATCAATATAATCTTTTGTATTCAAACAAATCCAAGTATTTCTCTAGTATTGCCCTGTCGCCTGCCAATAACGGGACGTCGTCGCGACCGTCGTGCACGTGGCAGGGGATGGCGGAGGCCGGGATGCTCGGGGACCTCTCCCGCGTTGGGAGGGGACGGACCCAGGAGAGCCCGGAGGCCGTGCGGCTATGCCCTCCAGAGGGTTGCTCCAGCGATGGAGCCTTCCCCTGGGCGCCGAAGGGGCAGGGACTGAATGCTGGTGCACCGCCGATGAGGAGATGCGTTCTGGCGCTCAGCCCCGCGAGCAGGGCCGCGGCACAAATCTCCGCAGTGTGGGCGCCGGAAGGCCGATCCATACCTTGGGACTACCCACGCGGCCATCCGGCGCCCGTGCTCCCGTAACGCATGGGCCGAATGCCCGGCGGGGACACGTTCCATGCGCGGATGGGCGATGCGCCAACATCCAAGACTTGAGCTGCTCCCCGGGTTACCGCGAAGGTATCACCGCTTGCTTGCGGCGGTTGGCCTGCTAGCTTTCGCTGCCACCCATTTGCGTAGGTCCCTTGCCCCCATGTCTACCAATCGCCCCTTCGCTCCCGAGACCGCCGCCGCCCAAGCGCTGCATTTCCAGGACAAGGAGACTGGCGCGGTCGCCCCGCCGATCCACCCGACGTCGACCTTCGCGCGCGGCGAGGACTACGAGCTGATCGGCGGCTACAACTATTCGCGCTACGAGAGTCCGACTGTCGACCTTGCCGAAGCGGTGATCTGCCGCCTGGAGAACGGCGCTGCCTCGCGGCTGTTCGGCTCGGGGCTCGCTGGGATGCAGGCGGTATTCGAAACTCTTAAGCCAGGTGCCCATGTGGTGGTGCCCAAAGTCATGTATTTCGGCGCGCTGCTGTGGCTGCGGCGAATGGCGGCGCACAAGGGCTTGACGATCACCCAGTTCGACCAAGGCAATATCGGCGAGTTGCGATCGGCCGTCGTGCCCGGAACAACCGAACTGGTCTGGATCGAGACGCCGGCCAACCCGACTTTCGAGGTTGTGGACATCAGTCAGGCGGCGCGCATCGCGCACGATGCCGGGGCCGTTCTTGGCGTCGACGGCACCAATGCCCCGCCCTGCACGCAGCGGCCGCTGGAACTGGGGGCCGACATCAGCTTCCATTCCGCCACCAAATACCTCAATGGCCATTCCGACATGACCGGCGGGGTGGTGACAATGGCCAAAAAGGACGCCCGCTTCGACGATCTCCATTTCATCCGCAAACAGCAGGGCGCGGTGTTGGGCGCGTTCGAGGCCTGGCTGCTGGTGCGCGGAATGCGGACCCTGTTTGTCCGCTTTGAGCGCCAATCGGCCAATGCCTTGGCACTCGCCAGGCATTTCGAGGGGCACCCCAAGATCGAGCGGGTGATCTACCCGGGGCTGCCGAGCCATCCGGGCCATGCCATCGCCAAGCGGCAGATGACGGGTGGCTTCGGGGGCATGTTGTCGATATTGACGCGCGGCGGCTTCGAGGAAGCCAAGCGGGTGACGGCAAGCGTCAAGGTGATCTACCCCGCGACCTCGCTTGGCGGCGTGGAAAGCCTTGCCGAGCACCGCAAATCGGTCGAGGCGCCAGATTCGCCCATTCCGGCCAATCTCATCCGCCTGTCCATCGGCATCGAGAACGTGTCCGATCTCATTGCCGACCTCGAGCAGGCCCTGGAATCGATTTGATGGCGGATCATCCGAGGCGCGGGAGCACGTCTCGGGGAGCCTGGCCGAGCGCGATCGCCGAGAATTTTTACGAGCGGGCGAGCAACGATCCAGCCGACCCCCAGCTCTGGGGATATACGGATCGCTGGTCCTATGCGCCAGGCGCGGCGATCCGATTGTATGTGTCCACGACACTGCCGCGGTTTGATCTTGAAATCTGGCGCGATGGGGTCGAGCGCCAAGTGGTGCTTGAGCGCAAAGGTATCACCGGCGCGTTCCATCCGACGCCGGAGGATTGCTCGGTGAACGGCTGCGGCTGGCCCGTGGCCGTTCAATTGGCGATCGGCACGGATTGGCGGTCGGGCGGCTATATCGTTCGCCTCGTCGGCATCACTGCCGATGGCGCAAGGTTGGAATATCACCACGTCTTCCTGCTGTGCGCGGCCGGCGGCTCCGAGGCCCCGATCCTGCTGGTCGCGGCAACGGGAACCTGGCTCGCCTACAACGATTGGGGTGGCTCAAACCACTACGAGGGCATCACTGGCCCCGCCCGCGACCAGTTCTCGCCCCGCGTCTCCATGCTGCGCCCGTTCTCGCGCGGCTTTGCCGTGCTGCCGGAAGGCGCGCCGCGCGTGCCGTTCCGCTTACCACCCGTCATGGGCGCCGCCTTGCGCCATCCGCATGTCGAATGGGCCTACGCCAACGGCTATTCCAAGAAATATGCCTCGGCCGGCTGGGCAAGCTATGAGCGGCATTTCCTGCGCTGGGCCGAACAGGCCGGCTACGGTGTCGATGTCTGCGCGCTGCACGATCTGCACGCAGATCCAACCGTGCTCTCGCGCTATCGGGCTGTCGTCTTCGTTGGCCACGACGAATACTGGACCAGGGAAGCGCGCGATGCGGTCGATGCCTATGTCGAAGCGGGCGGCCATGTCGCCCGGTTTGCCGGCAATTTCCTCTGGCAGACCCGCATCGAAAACGGCGGCACAACCCAGGTCTGCTACAAATACCGGGCACGCGCCGAAGATCCGCTCTACAACTCGAAGGGCCGCGCGCTGACGACCACCGCCTGGGAGTCCATGGAAGTCGCCCGGCCGGGCGCCTCGACCTTCGGCGTCAATGCGTTGCGCGGCATGTATGCCGGCTGGGCAGGCGCTGTACCCCGTGGCGCTGGCGGCTTCACCGTCTACCGCCCCGCGCACTGGGCCTTTGCGGGTACGGATCTCTATTACGGCGATGTGTTCGGCGCCGCCTCACGCATCTTCGGCTACGAGGTGGACGGGCTTGACTACTCGTTCCGGGACGGCCTGCCTATCGCGGCCGGCACCGATGGCGCGCCCGAGGGGCTGGAAATCATCGCGATGGGGCTGGCGGTCCTGGCCGAGGAAAACCACGGCGAGCGCGGCGTCGTACCGTTTCTCGGCGAGGACGATCTGCGTTTCGCCGCCGAAGCGGTTCATGGCGCCGCGACGCCCGAGGCGATGGAGAAGATGCGGCGCGGCTCGGGCATGATCGTGTGCTTCAGCAAGGGCAAGGGCAAGGTGTTCACGGCTGGCACCTGCGAATGGGTCGCCGGGCTCATTGACCGCGATCCGTTCGTCGAGCGCATCACCCGCAATGTGCTGGACAGGCTAGCCAGCGGCAAATCCTAGGAACAGCACTTGGCTCTCACCATAAATGCGCCGGTCGAGGATCACCAACGCCGGCGGGACCGTGACAGTCGCGGTGTCACGCTCCTCAACGACAACGACCGCTCCTGGCACGAGCCACCCGCCCACCAGCAGCGCCATGAGGGCCTTGTCCGCCAGTCCCTTGCCGTAGGGTGGGTCGAGGAAGGCGAGGCCAAAGGGCTCAATATTGCCCGCTGGACCAAGGTCGGTCGCGTCGCGCCGGAAGATCCGGGTGCAGCCGGTGAGGCCCAAAGCTTCAACATTTTCGCGGATGAGGCCGCGCGCCTCGGCGCTCTCTTCCACCAGCAGTGCATAGGCCGCGCCGCGCGAGACCGCTTCGAGTGCCAATGCGCCGGTGCCAGCGAACAGATCAACCACCCGTGCGCCTTGCAGCTCGACCGCCGCAGCGCCATGGGCCAGAATGTTGAAGATGCTTTCGCGCACCCGGTCCGAGGTTGGCCGGATGGCTTGGTCGCCCGGCGCCACCAGCGCCCGGCCCCGGAACTTGCCGCCCACGATCCGCATTTCAGCCGCCGGGATATCGCTCACGCCACGCTTCGAACATCAGCACCGGCCAAAGCGCATATTGCCAGTTGCGCCGCTCCGACAGATGTTCGGCCCAGCGCTGGCGGATCGGAGCGGGCTCGAACACGCCGCTCTGGCGCAAATGCCGCTCGGACAAGAGGTGCTCGGCCCAATCGCGCAACGGCCCGCGCAGCCAAGAGTCGATCGGCACGCCAAAACCCATCTTGGGTCGTTCGACCAGCGCCTTGGGCACGTGTCGATACAGCAATTGGCGCAGCAGCCACTTCTTCTGCCCGCCGCGCAGCTTCATGTTCAGCGGCAGCGACCACGCAAAATCGAGCACTCGGGTGTCGAGCAGCGGCGCGCGTGCCTCCAGCGACACCGCCATGCTGGCGCGGTCAACCTTGGTGAGGATGTCATCGGGCAGATAAGTCAGCGTGTCGCGGTACATCATGCGGGCCGTGATCTCGGGCACGAGGCTTGCGATCGCTGGATCGCTGGCAGCGGTCGGCGGCACGGCGGCGCCGGGCAAGAGCGCGCCGATCTCGGGCCATTGGCTCACCAGCCTCAGATAGAACGCATCGCCGTCGAGGGCGGCAACGTCGGCGAGCTTGCGCAGCTTGTCGCTGGCCTGGGCAAGCCGCATCCGGGCTGGCAGCATCGCTACCGCTGTCTCGACCGCCGAATGCGGCAAGGCCCGAATGGCACTGGCGCCAGCGGCCCGGACACCGGAGGGAACGCGGGCGGCGATCCGGGCAAAACGCGCGCCCATTTCATAGCGGTTGTAGCCGCCAAACAGCTCGTCGCCGCCATCGCCCGAAAGTGCCACCGTGACATGACGCCGGGCCAGCCGCGACACAAGGTACGTGGGGATTTGCGAGGAATCCGCGAAGGGTTCGTCATATATGCCCGGCAAGTCCGGGATCACCGCTTGCGCCTCGGCGGCCGTGACATAGAGCTCGGTGTGGTCGGTGCCCAAATGGTCCGCCACAGCCTTGGCGTGGTCGGCCTCGTTGTATCCCGCCTCGTTGAAGCCGATGGAGAACGTGCGCACCGGCCGCGATGCGGCACTCTGCATGAGCGCGACCACGGTAGAGGAGTCGTAGCCGCCCGACAGGAACGCCCCCAGCGGCACGTCGGATGCCATGCGCTCGCTGACGGCCCGGCCGAGCACGTCCGCCAGCCCGTTGACGGCATCCTCCTCGCTACCCCTGAATGGATGCCGCTCGCCGTGGTCCACCACATCCTGAAGCCGCCAATACGGGGCAATGCGCGGCTCGCCCTCGGCGCCGATGCGCAGCATCTGCCCAGGCGGCAATTGCCGTGTATCGCGATAGACCGTATGCGGGGCGAGGAAACAGCCGTGGCGCAGATAGAGCGCGATGGCGTCGCGGTTGAGGTCGCCCCTGAACGCTGGATGGCAGCGCAGCGCGCGCAGCTCGGAGCCAAACAGCAGGGTGTTTCCCGCCAGGCTCCAATAGAGCGGCTTCTTGCCCAGCCGGTCCCGGATCAGCGTCAGCGTCCGCTCCCCACGGTCCCACAACGCGATGGCGAACATGCCCACCAGCCGTTCGAGCGCCTTTTCGAGGCCCCAGGCCTCGATCGCCGCCAGCATGGTTTCGGTATCCGAATGGCCGCGCCAATTGCCGGCCATCGGAGTGAGCTCAGCGCGCAAGGCGGGCGCGTTATAGATTTCGCCATTGTAGCAGAGCATGTAGCGACCGCTGGCCGAGGCCATTGGCTGGGCACCGGCTGGCGAAAGATCGATGATCGCCAGGCGCCGGAAACCAAGACGGATGCCGGCAGCCTCGTCCTGCCACACGGCTCCATCATCTGGCCCGCGATGAACGAGACTCGCCGTCATGCGGGCAATCGTCCCGGCGGGGTCATCGCCCGCAGATCCGCCGCGCGTCCAAAATCCCGTGATCCCACACATGAGCCCAGTCTAGCCGCGATTGCTTCCCAGCGCACGGGCGGTAATGCCGCGCCGGGGCCGCCGCCGGTTGCAAGCTGGAGCCGACGCGTGCACGAGTGCACTCTCCGTCAAGCCGGAGCATCGATTGAGGAGCGTTCCGCGCCAATGCAACCTAAGCTCGCCTATCTGGTGACCGAGGATTGGTATTTCTTGTCCCATCGCCTCCCGATGGCGCGGGCGGCGCGCGAGGCCGGCTTCGAAGTTCACGTCTTGACGAAGGTCGCGGATGGCCGGGAGCGGATCGAGGCGGAAGGATTTCATCTCCATCCGCTAGACTGGTCGCGTGCCGAGTCGTCACCCATCCGGCTCGGCGGTGCCGTCGCACAGGTGCGGCGCCTGCTGCGCGAAATCGCGCCAGCGGTGCTGCACAACATCGCGCTCAAGCCGGTGCTGATCGGGGGGTTAGCGGCAATGGGGCTTCGAGATCTGGCAGTCGTCAACAGCATCAACGGCTTGGGAACTACTATCGTGGCAGGCGGTCTCGCTGGAACTCTGAAGCGGCGGGCGCTTGAGTTGGGACTTGTGCACCTCCTCGATAGGCAGCGGACACTTACAATCGCTCAAAACGCCGATGACTGTGCAATGCTTCGGGTGGTCGGGGTGCCTGAAAGACGGTTGCGCCTGGTTGCCGGCTCGGGCATCGACACACTGAACCTGCGACCAACTCCCGAGCCGCCCCGCCCGTTGACCATGACGTTCGTTGGTCGAATGCTTGCGATCAAGGGTATCCGCACATTGATTGCCGCGCACCGGCACTTGACAGAGCGCGGAGACCCGATTCAATTGCTTCTGGCAGGAACACCCGATCCGGGAAGTCCGACCGCGATTCCAATTCGAGAGATTGAGTCTTGGGCTCGCGAACCAGGGATCGAATGGCTCGGACACGTTGCAAACATAGGGGAACTCTGGGCTCGCAGCCATATTGCCGTACTTCCGTCGCGAGGGGGGGAGGGCCTGCCGCTCAGCCTGCTTGAGGCGTCCGCTTGCGGCCGGCCGATGATTGCGACCGACGTGCCGGGGTGCAGGGATGTCGTGCGTGATGGCGTGACGGGCCTGCTCGTTCCGCTGGACGATCCAGCGGCCTTGGCTGGCGCCATCTCGCGGCTGGCTGGCGATCCGAATCTGCGCGCGCGGATGGGCGGCGCGGCGCGGCTGCGGGCCGAAACTGAGTTCTCGGCAACACTCATAGCCGCCAAGATCGCCGCGCTTTATCTCGATCTCGCCGGTGGGAAAATTGCCTGAACTCAAAGCGACGTCAGCTCTTCGGCGCAAAGCGCTGCTTCCAGGCGGGAGGCCCAACGGCCAACTCGTTGGCATCGGCTTCGTAAACGCCTCGGGCAATGGCGCGCGCGGTGCAGTCCACGGCGACCGCACCGATCTCAATCAGGTCGTGCGCTGGCGATGCACTCAGCCGCTTCAATCCCGTTGCCGCCGCGAAAATAGTGTCACCATCGAACTCGGCCGCCGACAAGCGCAGAGCACGCGCCAACCCGCCTTGAGCCGCGATCGCCACGCGCTTGGCCTTGGCCTTGCTCAGCGCCGCGTCAGTCGCAACAATCACCAGTGTGGTCGCAAGTGTTGGACCGCCCTTCCAGGCGAGTTGGCGCATTTCGGGTGTGATGACCACGGGCGAA
>Ga0209068_10000524_pt1 | contig 20753 bp, 19 predicted proteins | sample ColStrG_CSR_2012_FD_187200 | JGI IMG/M metagenome (GOLD analysis project Ga0209068, IMG submission 187200) | Freshwater sediment microbial communities in response to fracking from Pennsylvania, USA - Cold Stream Run_MetaG_CSR_2012 (SPAdes)... | ecosystem: Environmental > Aquatic > Freshwater >... | reverse complement strand
GGCTCATAGGTGCGTGGCACCGCATCGCTCTCATTCAGCAGATCCTGTCCTCCAATGCTGCTGTATTTCAAGTTCCCACGCTTCAACGAGAGCTCCACCTTCAGGTTGGCAGTCGTCAGGACAGCTGTGTCGTCGGCTTGGGAGAATTGGAACTGTGCGCCGGGGCAGGACTGCTTTGGATCGAGCATCCATGGTTGGTCATGCCGAATAGACTCGGGTGACTTCGGGGTCGCGATCACATGGATTACGGACACGGTGCAAACGGAAACGCGAAGAGTTTCATCGCCGATTTTAGCCGTCAAGCCATCGTCGGTCCGGGTGACGACCACTGGCGGCAAAGGTGGTATGGCTCCGAGAAGTTGAGCGTTCAGTGGCGTGGAATACGCGACGAGGAATAAGAGAGCCAGGGTCACGGCGAACCCAAGCCGGGTCGGTCGAAGACGACGAGTAGCCGATATTCTTGCTTTCACCGGTTGAGTTCCTCTGTCGGTTTCTCGGAGACGCGGCACTGACTGATGCGCGTAATCATTGGAATGTGCCCTAACCAGTGAATCTGGTATTTCTGAATAATTTAGGAAGAGCAAGGAAGAAGCAGGCTGGATGGCGCAGATGCGCCATCCAGCTTAGCCGCCTAGAATTTGATCGTGAGCGCGAAATCCAGCTGCCTTGGAGCGGTACCCAGCGCCATGCCGTGGATTGTGCCCGCGCCGCTCCCCACCGTGCAATCAATGCAAGTGTTCCCTGGATTTCCAGGGTTGATGATATTGAAGACATTGAATGCGTCCACGCGGAATTCGACCGCCACGGTTTCACGGATCGGGAAAGTCTTCATCAATGAGAGATCGGCATTGAAAAGACCGGGGCCGGTAAAGGCGTTTCTCGGAGATGTACCAGTCTGGTCGAGGCTCGGGCTGGTAAAAGCACCGCCCAACCCAGGGGGGATAAAATAGGTCCGCGAATGGGTAGTCGGGTCGAAAGAGGTAAGCTTTAGAGGAAAGCTCCCGCTTCCTTTGTTAGGTCTGCAAGGACCGGCCGGGGTGAAGGGGCTGCAATTGCTCAAGGCGGCGGTGAACGGCAAACCACTGGCCCAGTCTATGGACGTGCTCAGCGCATACCCTCCGATTACGTAGTTCAGCCACGTGGGCACGCCACCTCCAAAGTGTTTGCCCTTGCCGAAGGGTAGGTCGTAGTTGCCGAATACCGTAAGCTGCTTTTCGCGCAGATCGTCAAGGCGCCCCCACAGCACTTTCTTGTAGACCTCTTCATCGCTGCCATAGTTGTAGCCACGCTGCAATGCGAAGTTCGCATTCAGCTGCAGACCTTGAGAAAAGCGCTTTTCGAAGCTCACCTGCAGAGCGTTGTAGTTCGTGTCAAAGCCGTTGTGATAGAAGGTGAGATCCTGAGTGAACCCGAATTTCGAAAAATACGGCCGCAGCTGACTCGTATCGCTGGTTTCGGTCAAGCTTCCCGCGGGAGCGGCTGGATTGTAGCAAAGCGCCTGGCCCGTGATGCTTTGAGATGCAGGCAGGCACGGGGCCGGCTCATTGGGGTTGGTCGACTTGTCGTCACCCATGAAGGTGTGAGTTCCCTTGTTCCCTACATAGGCAACGGTCACGGATGTTGAATTGGTGAGCTCCCGCTGAACCGCGAAATTCCAGGCATCGATTGTAGGAAAGACGTTGGGATCGCTGCGGATCTTGGCATTGTTTCCGACGCCAATGGGAATCAGGCCGCTGGACGGAACCGCCGGAAAGACAAAGGCGGTTGGCCCAACTGCAAGATTGAACGCGGCGGTGTTGGCGCCGCTATTGGTCAGGTTTTGGTTGACCAGGACGGGAAGATTCTGGGTCAACATATGTCCGAAAATCGACCCGAAGACTCCGATATCGAAGCTCCGTCCGTAGCCAGTCCGAATGACAGTCTTTTCATTCAGCTGGTACGCAACTCCGACGCGCGGGGCCAGCGTCTTCCACGTCTTGGAGACATTCATCGCAGTGTCAAACGGCCCATAACCGGCCACCCTGATTTCACCAGTATTGAGATCAGGGAACCCGCCCTGTCCCTTGCCATTGACAGTTTCCGGGAAATAAAGCTCCCAGCGCAGACCGTAATTCACGGTTAGCTTGGGGGTAATGCGCCAGCTATCCTGCACATAGGTAAACATCCTCTTTTGCGATTCCTTGGCATTGGTCGAAACCGACACATACCGGGACATATTGGTGACATCCCCGATCAGGAATGTACCGAGACCCATACCGCCCGGAGAGGTCAGGGTTGGGTCGGTGGTGTTTTCGGTGTCCGTAGCGCTGAAATGGAGTTCACCAGCCCGGTTGCTGTCGCTGGGTACGCGCAGGTTCCTGGCGTAACGCACATCTACGCCAAACTTCAAGCTGTGCGTCCCCATGATTTTCGTCCAGTTGTTCACGATCTGATACTGGTCTTCAGTTTCGAGCAGTGGGCAGTTGCATGCATTCACGCCCAGCGCAGAGCCGAAGTTGGATAACCCGTCGCCGCCGCCGCCACTCGCATTTTCGATAAAAAATGCGGGAGCACCTGCGGTGAATGCATCGCCCAGGTTGAGTCCGGGAATTCCAACATCGTTTGCCAGATTCTCCGTGCCATCATACTTTTGAGTTTTGACATGGTAACGGAGATAGCCCAGGCGGAAGTCGGTGAGCAGTCTTGGACTTAGCGCAATATCCATACCAAAAACAGCACTCTGGCTACGGCCGGAGGCGGTACCGCCGAAACTGTTCGTGGGGGACGAGAACCCTTGTCCTCCGCCCTTGCCAAAAATGGTGGTAGAGGAAGTTCCGTTGCCGAAATAGCTGTAGCGGCCAAAGGCATGAGTGCGCTCGCTGAACTGGTCGTCAATTTTGACGTCGACCGAGTCGTTATGCAGGCTTCCACTACCGCTGCCCGAGTAGTTATTGGTTGTCCCCGGTGCATTGGGCGCGGGTATCAGCGCCAGAAGTGCCAGCGCCTGCGGTGAAAGGAACTGCGGGGGAATGAAGTCGTTCACAAAAGGCGCGGGGCCGGTGGCGGTTATGACACGAGGATTGTATATCTGGCCTTTCTCTGCTCCGTTCGCGGTCAGGTAGTCGCTAAGGTCGCACCCGTTGCCGGAAAGACAGGAGCTACGGGCCAACGTAGTCGGCACCGTCACGATCGCGGAAGACCCCAGAATCTGCCGGGTACCCTGATAGTCCGCGAAGAAGAAGGCCTTATTCTTTATGATAGGACCCCCGACCGAAGCGCCGAACTGGTTGTATTTCGCAGGGGGGAGAAGACGGCCAGTTACCGGGTCTGGCGCAAATTGATTGTACGGATTCCGAGCCTGGGTGGCATCGGTTCGGCGGTAGTCAAAGAGGTCGCCATGAAAGCCATTCGTTCCAGACTTCGTCTGCGCCGTAACCACAGCCGCCACTGCCTGACCGAATTGTGCGTCGTAGTTTTGGGTTGTGATTTTAGCTTCGGTGACGGCATCGAGCGGTGGGTTGATAACGATCTGGCCGAGAATAGGGTCTTGATTGGCGGCTCCGTCCAGCTCGTATGCAACTCCCGAAAAGTGTTGCCCGTTGATCTGGACGGTGGGGCTGCCCTGGGGATTTTCGGCGGTGTTTTGTGACCACCCCATGACCTGCGTTCCGGGGATCAACAATTCGAGGCTGGCGAAGTTGCGGCCGGAGTTTGGCAGGTCCGAAACCGTTTTTTCATTCAGCACCAGGGCAACGTCGGCACGATCCGTCTTAAGTTGTGGAACCTCACCGGTAACTGTCACGGTTTCCGTAGCCGAACCCACATCCAGCTTTAAATCAACCTTGGGGGACGTGTCCGCGGAAACCCGAATGCCCTTGCTCTCGGTTCCACGAAACCCTGTTGCGGCGACCTCAACATCGTAGACGTCCGGGATCAGGTGCTCGACCGAGTACTCGCCAATTGAGTTGGTAGTCGCCTGGACTGAGGTGCCCTTGGCGATGTCTTTGACAGTAACTGTCGCGTTTGCGATCGCCGCTCCCGAGCTGTCGGTGACCTGCCCATAAATTGATCCATAAATGGCTTGTCCTTGAAGACTTGCGACCGATAAGCCACCCATGACGACCGCGATCAATACCGTCAGGCCTCTCAAATGCGTCCTCGTTTTTGAGTACATCTTCCCTCCTCCAGATTTCAACTGCGGAGTGTGTGCCAGACACAGGTCTCGGGCTCTACAGGAGTGGCGTGGCAAATCTGAAGCCGGCCCTCGCCCACGCTCCCGGAGAAAACGTTTACCTACTGACAGGGACCCCACGCCACCTGCCGAAGCAACAGAACCCTAGATCAGGCAACCGAGAGTGGGCAATAGTCCACGTGTGCCATAGGCGTCTGTTTGCAAACGAGCGTTTATCGTTGTTTGGATAACGGGAGGCATGCAAGACTCGTGGTCAGTCTTTTGTTTCGCCGCGTCTTCTTTATATGCGCCTGTTCTGCCTTTTCTGCGTGGTGGGAGGGCTGGCTCTGCCAGCATGTGGTCAATTACCAAACCCCGCGGCGCCCCTGCGTCAAGCGGAAGATCTAGTTGACCGCGGGCACTTGGATGAGGCTCTGCAGAAACTGGATACCCTGGCTGCGGAACCGTCCGAACCTGCCGGTGTCGAATATCTCCGAGGCATGGTGTTTTACCAGCAAGGCAAGATGGTCGAAGCCGCGGCAGCGTTCGCAAAAGCTGTTGCCCAGGATCCAAAGAATCTCGAAGCGATGCAAATGGAAGGCGTGAGCCTTTTTCGTGCGGGGAAGCCTGCACAGGCAGTTCCACTGCTCGAACAGGCACATCGTTCTGTTCCGGATGCCAATGTCGATCCTAATTATGTCCTGGGTCTTTGCTACCTGGACACAGGCCGTTATGACGATGCCCGCAGAGCATTTGCCAGCCAATATGGCTTCGCTCCCGACTCCCCGCCGGCCTATCTACTCGCGGCACGCATGCTCATGCGCCGCGAATATCTTCCGGTCGCGGAGGCGTCCGCGCGAAAAGCGCTCGAACTCAATCCCAGGCTTCCGCGGGCGCATCTTCTTCTCGGCGAGATCGCGCTCGCCCATGGGCAACTGCCCAACGCCATCGCTGAGTTTGAACAGGAACGCGATCTCGATCCTCTTAACGGCGCCGTGTATGAGCGGTTGGGAGATACTTACATCCGTGCCGGCGACTTTGAGCGCGCGCAGCAAGCTCTGGATCGGGCTGTCCTCCTTGAACCGACTGTGAATATACCTTTTATCCTGCTTGGCAAAGTTCTGCTGAAGCAGCAGAACTCGTCGATGGCCAAGATGTATCTTGAACATGCATTGCAAATGGACCCGAAAAACTATATGGCACACTACCTGTTAGGGCAGGCATATCGCGCGCTGGGACGAAGCGATGATGCCACGCGTGAGTACCAGGCCGCGGAACAGATTCAGGCGGCCAGCGCGCCGCATTTCGAATCTCCCCAATAACCTACAATGGTGCGACTTCTGTACCAAACTCGGTTGCACCGATTCGCCGGCGCTCTTCTTGTCTTCTGTACCTTTGCCGCAACTCTCGCGGCCGTGGACAGCCGGCAACAACGGCTTAGATCGGCCGATGCAGCCTTCCACGCCGGCTACGCCGCGGAAAAGAGCGGTGATCTCCCGGCAGCCAGACAACAGTTCGAGAAAGTCGTCCAGTTCGCACCGGAAATAGCCGAGGGGCATAGTGCGCTGGGCTCCGTGCTCGTGCAACTCGGCCAATATGAACAGGCAATTCGCGAACTGACACGTGCCCTCGCGCTCAAGGCCGACGACCGCAGCGCTCAGATCAATCTCGCGGTCGCCTATGAACAATCGGGTGATCACGAAAAGTCGTTAGCTCTATTTCGATCTCTCGATCGGGACGTCACTAGTCCGCTGTCACCGAGCGTAGTGATTTTCTACATTCGAGCCCTTGCGGCCACCCAGCAAACCGAACTTGCTATAAAGAAGACACAAGGCGCAATTGCGGCTGCTCCCGAAAATCCGACCTTGCACGACACACTTGGCTCACTTAAAGCCCAGCGACAAGACTGGAATGGTGCGGTAGGCCAGTTTCAAGAAGCGATTCGCCTTGATCCAAACTTCGCCGAAGCGCACTTGCACCTCGGCCTCACGCTCGCGATGCAGCAGCGAACTTCAGAGGCTATACAGGAGCTTAGGACCGCAGCCGATCTTTCGCCACAAAGCGCAATCGCTCAGGTTGAGTTCGCTAAAGCGCTGATTGCCAACGGAGAGAACGAGAAAGCCGTCCCGGTTCTGCAGCGCGCTCTTGTGCTCGCTCCTCCCGCCCTCGAGACAAAGTATCAGTTAGCTCTCGCCCTCCAGGCCAGCGGACAGGAGCAGCAGGCGATACCGTTGCTTCAGGAGGTGGTCGCGGCAGATTCGCATAACGCCCCGGCACTGACCAATCTTGGCCTCGCGCTGGTCCAGACAGGGAAATCCAGGGAAGCGATCCCGTTGTACCAACGGGCCGTCAAAGAGACTCCGAGCGATCCCTTGGTGCATCAGGATCTGGGAGTCGCCTACCTTCAAGTAAGCGACCTCGATGACGCAATGGGCGAATTCCGAGCAGGCTTGAGACTTGCTCCCGAAGCCTACGAACTGCATTACGATCTCGGCCTCGCACTTAAGCTGAAGGACGATTTCGCTGCCGCGACTGCAGAACTGGAGTCGGCGGCGCACCTCAACCCGAATTCCCCTGATCCGCCTTATACGCTCGGCATTCTGGATATGCAGAGAGGCCTCTCCGACGACGCAGTGGAACAACTCAAGATCGCTCTGAAGCTGCGCCCGGAAAACGGTGATGGCTGGGCCATCCTCGGTAGTATTTACAAACAGCAGAACAAGCTGGCGGAAGCGTCCGATGCGCTCCAAAAGGCCATCGCAGTGATGCCGGATCAGCCTGGACCACACGTCACGCTTGCGGGCGTTCTTGCTCAGCAAGGCCGAACTGCAGAAGCCGCCGCGGAGCGCAAGAAAGCGGCTGAACTCACTCGCATGGCTGTCAACCGGCAGCGTGCCACTTTTGCAGCCAACACCGGCAGCGTGCTTCTTCTAAAAAATCAGATCACAGATGCCATCGAGCGTTACCAGGAAGCAGTTTCGAGCGACCCGACTTACATCGAAGCACACCGAGGACTTGCCAGTGCTCTGGCAAGGGCGGGGCGCACAGCAGAGGCCGAAAGCGAAAGACAGAAAGCTGTACAACTTGACCAAGCTCAACCTTGACTGCAAGGAACAGAGCCATCATCTCCGGAAACGGTCTGCTTTCAAACTTCCTAGCTGAACTAATGACGGAACTGTGTTGCGGGTTTCTGCCAACGTGCCCGGTGGCTACGGACTCTTCAACACCACATGACATCTTTCGCCAAACGTTCACCACCTTCAGACATGTACTCGTTACTGGACCCTGCGGCTAGGAATGGCATGGAATTTTAATGCCCAGCAAGAGATGTCAGGAAAATCCAACGCTTTTTACGAAAACCGAACAACTTATGCAAGATGATTGACGAGTCGCTGGATGAATTTGTGGGGCCAATCTGGGGCCAATAAGCGTTCCCCAGTGCTCTGAATGCTCTGAAAGTGCTCGAAAATACTTTGTAAGTCGTTGGTATTCCGTTGGCCCAAAGCGTGTCAAGGTAGCGCTCTAACCAACTGAGCTACGCGCCTACATACGCGGATTTGCCTGTTGTACCGGGCTCACTATTTCTGGGCAATGTTGGCCCCGGATTTCTCTCCGCAGTTGCAAAACTGCCCCTGTCGCGGCGACAATCGTCTGTGCAGCCTACCGGTCCGCGTGATGCTATGAGCGCCAGTGGTACGAACCCCTTTCCAATGGGGGCCATCGTGCTGGTGACGTTGGCCAATCCCCGAGAGAAGTTTTGGGGGGCGATTCTTACGCTTGCGGGCCAGGGACTCAGTCTCTCAGGTGTCGAGCTGGCTTCGTTTGAAGACCTGCTTTCGATGATCAAGGCAGGCGAGCACGCGGACTCGGGTGTAGTCTTCTTTCCCATGCACCGCATCGAGCGCGTAGAACTTGATTTGCCGAACGACAACGTGCCCTCGCTTTCGCAACGTTTCACCGCGAAGACCGGCCTGGACCCTGCTTCGTTTTTTACCCGTCACCTGGCCGGCCTGTTCGACTCATCCGGAGATCAGCAGTGAAGCTCTCTCAACTGCTCACCGCGCCCAACCAGTTGACCCTGGTACGCATGATGTTTGTGCCCTTTATCGTGATCAACCTGGTGGCCGGCCATTACAGGTGGGCGCTCATCCTGTTCGTTCTGGCAGGCTTCACCGATGGCCTGGATGGACTGCTGGCCCGCACTCTGAAACAGCAGACTGTGCTTGGCCAGTATCTCGATCCCATCGCCGACAAGCTTCTGCTCAGCACCATGTTCATGGTGCTCGCCATCCTGCACAAAATCGCGTGGAAGTACACCGTTCTTGTGTTCAGCCGCGACATCTCGATTCTGTGCGCCAGTGCTGTGCTCTATGCCATCGCCGGACTGCGAGACTTTCGTCCCAGCATCTTTGGCAAGGCGAACACCTTTGCCCAGGTGTTTGCGATCTTTTTTGTGCTGCTGTTTCAGGTCCAACATACGCGCTGGGTCTGGATTACTCAGACTACGTTTCTTCATGCCACGGTCGGGTTCACCATCGTCTCCGCGCTTCACTATGTACTTCTGGTCGGCCACCGGCTGCGGTCGGCAAATCACGTTCACGCTGAAAGCTCCAAGCCAGCCGCGTAGTGATGCGGTGCGATGCCGTACTCCGGTCGCGAGTCTGATTTGACCCATTTTCCTGTGTCCCCCTAGAATTGAGGGTTCGGTCCGCGCTCTTTCCCTCCCATGGCCCTGCGCCTCTACAACACGCTCTCCGGCAAAATAGAAGAGTTTCATCCCTTGCAAGGCAATGAAGTTCGCATGTACGCCTGCGGGCCTACGGTTTACGACTACGGACACATCGGCAACTTCCGCACCTTTGTTGCGGTCGACGTTCTGCACCGCTTTTTGCTGCAGAGCGGATTCAGCGTGCGTCATGTCATGAATATCACCGACGTGGACGACAAAATCATCCGCAATTCTGCCCACGAAGGACTGAGCGTCAAGCAATACACCGCCAAGTATGAAAAGGCATTTCTCGAAGACAGCGCAACCTTGAATATCGAGCAGCCGATTCTCGCCCGTGCTACCGATCACATCGCTGAGATGGCGCGCTTTGTCGGAGAACTCGAAAAGAAGGGCTTCGCCTATCGCACGGAGGACGGCTCCTATTACTTTCGCATTGCGAAGTTCCCCGGCTACGGCAAGCTCTCGAAAAAAGATTTTGCGGGAATGGAAGACGGCGCGCGCGTGGATGTGGACGAGTACGAAAAAGATAACGCCCGCGACTTCGCGCTCTGGAAGTCACCCAAGCCCGGCGAAGCATTCTGGGAGAGTTCGATCGGACGTGGGCGGCCGGGCTGGCACATCGAATGCTCTGCCATGTCGATGGCGGAATTGGGAGAAACTTTTGACTTGCACGCCGGCGGCGAGGACCTTATTTTCCCGCACCACGAAAACGAAATTGCGCAATCGGAGGCGCTGACCGGGAAGCTTTTCGTCCACTTTTGGTTTCACGCCCGCTTTCTGCTGGTTGAGGGCGAAAAAATGTCCAAGAGCGCCGGCAATTTCTTTACCTTGCGTGACCTCGCGCTCAAGGGATACAAGCCCTCTGCCATCCGGCTGTTGCTGGCTTCCGTTCCCTACCGCCATCAACTCAACTTCACCTTCGACGGGCTGAAGCAGATGGCCAGCAACGTGGACAAGTTGCGCAATTTCCAGCTACGCCTGAGAACCGCTCAATTCCCTTCTGGCGCCTCGGATGCAACTCTCGCCCGCGAGACCGTACAACGCATGACTTCCGCGCTTGAAGACGATCTCAACACCGCGCAGGCCCTGGCGGCCATCTTTGAGATGGTGCGCAAAGCGAATGTCATGATTGACAGCGGACAGATCAGGAAGGAGGACGTTGCGCCGTTGTCGGCTGCGCTCGACAGGTTCGACGAAATCTTCGCCGTCCTGCGCGACGACGACGCTCCCAAAATGAAAGCCGTCCTCGAGTGGGCGAAGGCGGAAGGCCGCGAAAAAGATGTCAGCCAGGAATTGCTCGACTCGGTGGGGGTGCAAGGCGTCTCTGATGCCGAGATCGAAAAGAGGATTGCCGAGATGGATGCCGCCCGCCGAGCCCGCAATTTTCAAGCCTCTGACGCCATTCGCGCCGAACTCACCTCCGCCGGATTGCTCGTCGAAATCACCAAAGATGGCGTGCGCTGGCGCAGGAAATAGACCTCACCTCAAGCTCTTTCTCCAATCCTTTTTCCACATGGTCCGCCGCTGTCTCCTGCTCCCTGAGGGAATCGGGACTGCGCTTGCGTCCTGCGCCGTCGTCTGCACCCATCTGCCGCCTTCGTCCAGGACTGAAATATAGCCTCCCGAAGCAAGCTGTAGTGGCTTCGAGATTCGCCGCTTGAAATCCACCCGATCCGCCCGCGTGGGTTCGAACCACGAGGGCGTGATGAAGTCGGAGACCAGCACTTCGTCAATCTTGTAGCCCAGGTCATCCGCTTCCACTGCGTCGCAGACTTCCAGGGCATAGACCTTGCCATCCGACCCCTGCGCGCACCAGTTAATCCAGGGATCGGCCAGCATTTCCAGCAGTTCGTGACTCAATGTCACCGTCCACGAACCTCCGCTCTGGAGATCAAGTGCCGCAAAGACCTTCCCCAACGGCGTCCCACGGCTGCTGAGTTCGTGATAGCCCAATGCGCCGGCCTGGTCGGGATTGTCGGTCACTGAAATCTGCCACCACCCTTCGGTCAACGGTTCTTCTTTAGCCAGAAAAGTCAGCTCGCAGTCCACCTCCCAATAGGCTTTAAAATCGAGACTGACCTGCCGCTGCAAAGCTGGAATCGCAGCCTCCACCTGCCCATCGCTCAGGCAGGTGGATACATTCGTAATTGCGATAACCGGAAGACTCATCGGCAACCTCATCTGAGAACTAAGAACTATCAACCGCGAACTGGTTTCCTATTTCAGGGCTCGTTCGGCAAGGGCGGCATCGAGTGCGGCGTTCCCGCTGGGCCCGCATACCTGTTGGTTCCACTGCTTTTTCAAATCGTTAGGGCGAGGAACAGCGAGATGGGGAACAACAGTGTTCTGCCGCGCCGTCTTGGTTCCGACAGTAGGTGCCTGTGGAATAAGTGAAGCGAAGCTGCTCACCGTCGTCAGGATCAGATTTACTGCAGCGGTGATCCGGGCGGAGAGCGCAGGATCGTTGATGTGGGCTGCCTGCAACAATGCCGGCAAGTTCTGATTGGTGTCCTGAATCAGATTCTCGATTTTCTGCAGAGTATCCGGGCTCGGGTTGGCTTTGTATGAATTGTAGAGCGCCTGCAGAAGAGTAAGGTCTTTGCTGGCTTCCGCCGAAATGTTCTGAATTGCAAGAGCCTCCGCCGGAGTCAGTTGCTTTCCGGATTGCAGCGTCGACACCAGCGCAGCGATGTTCAACGCCATCTGGGTCAGTACCGGCAAGTCGGCTAGCGCCACGCTGATCCATTGGGCGCTGCATCCCGTAGTAATCAATGAAAGGCTCAACACAAAGGCCAGCACGATTCTGCTCATCGAATTGAAATTCATGAGTGCATTTCTCCTGGATTAAGGATTCTGTTTGAATGGAAATGTGGGTGGGAGTGCCACAGGCCACGTGGGGACAGCTACCCCCGGCTGTCCGGCCGAGCGCAGCTCGGCTTCGTAGTTGCCCGCAAAAGAAAAATCGCCAACGGCCGGGTGCCGATGGCGATTGCTATGCAGATTTCAAATTGAAAGGGTCCGACCCCTCGGTCCGCTTACGCTGCGTTCTCGTTCGCCTGCGCGACCCTTAAAATCGTGCTCTCATCGAAATGCCGCCCCAGAATCTGCAGCCCGATGGGCAACTTCTCCTTGGTCTCACCGCAGGGTACGGAGATGCCCGGAATGCCCGCCAGATCTGCAGTCACGGTGTAGATGTCCGCCAGGTACATGGCCAGCGGATCGTCCACTTTCTCGCCCAGCTTGAATGCCGCTGTTGGGCTTACCGGCGCCACGATGGCATCCACTTTTTTGAATGCCTCTTCGAAATCCCGGGCCAGCAGGGTGCGCACTCTTTGCGCTTTCAGATAATAGGCATCGTAGTAGCCGGCGCTCAGCGCGTACGTGCCCAACATGATGCGGCGTTTCACTTCGGCGCCAAAACCCTGATCGCGGCTTCGCCGGTACATCTCGGAGAGGGTGCGTGCGTCCTTGGCACGATACCCGTAGCGCACACCGTCAAAGCGTGCCAGATTCGATGAAGCCTCCGCGGTGGCCACGATGTAGTAAGTCGGAATCGCATATTTGGTGTGCGGCAGCGAGACTTCGACAATCTCGCAGCCCTGCTTGGCCAGCTTCTGAATCGCCGCTTCGATGGCCTTGCGAACTTCGCCGTCCAACCCCTCTCCCAGATATTCCTTGGCCACGCCGATCTTCAAGCCGCGCACCGGTTTTTCCAGTTCAGCGACATAGTCCGGAACCGGGACCTCGGCAGAAGTTGAATCCATGGGATCGCGGCCCGCGATGGTTTGTAATACGATGGCCGCGTCTTTCACAGTTTTGGTAAGCGGCCCGATGTGATCAAGCGACGATGCAAAGGCAATTAAGCCGTAGCGCGAAACTCGACCGTAGGTCGGCATCAGCCCGACCACCCCGCAGAAGGAAGCTGGCTGACGGATCGAACCGCCAGTGTCTGAACCCAGGGCTGCCACCGCCATATCCGCGGCCACGGCTGCTGCCGAGCCTCCCGAAGAACCGCCCGGAACGCGCGTAAGATCCCGGGGATTGTGTACCGGCTTCCAGGCCGAATTCTCGTTGGACGAGCCCATTGCGAACTCGTCGCAATTCAATTTGCCCAGGATCAGCGCGCCTGCCCCTTCGAGACGAGCCACAGCCGTGCAATCGTATGGCGGAACGTAGTTGCCCAGAATCTTTGAGCCGGCAGTCGTACGAATGCCCCGGGTGACCATTACGTCTTTGATCCCGACGGGCACGCCACCCAGCGGGGGAAGTTTTTCTCCCTTGGCGGCGAGCGCATCCATCTCCGCAGCCTTCGCCATCGCTCGCTCTTTCGACAAGGTCAGAAACGCGCCAATTTTCGGATCGTCGTTCTCAATCTTGGCGTAAAAAGATTCCGCCAGCGCGGCCGCGCTGGTCTTACGCTCCTGAACGGCGGAGCGGGCGGCATCGATAGTGAGCAGGGTCAGATCCATGAATCAGTCGTTGGTCGGTAGTCGTTGGTGGTTGGCCAAAGACCAACAGCCAAAGACCAACGACCGTTGTCCCCTATCTTTCAATCACCTTCGGCACTTTGAAGAACGTTCCGTCCGAATCGGGCGCATTTTTCAACGCCACTTCGTGCGGCAGAGACTTCCGCAAGCCTTCGTGGATGTCCTCCCGGCTAGCGTACGCGAAGCGCTCACTTCCCTGTTTCGACTGGTCCACACCGTAGCGGTCCGAGACCTGCGCCATCGGCTGAACGTTTGTCGTGTCCAACTCGTTCAGACTGTCAATGTGACCAAGGATCGAGTTCAGGTCGCGCACCATGCGGGCGCGCTCTTCCCCGGTCAATTCCAGATTGCCGAGGTCAGCCACATAAGCAACGTCTTTTTCGGTAACTTTCATGCTCTCACGTTCTGTGTGGCGCGGGCGCCCTCGCCCGCGGCTTTGTCCGGAACCACAAACTCAATCCGCTTCACACTCTCGGCAGCGTAGCGATTGATCACCGCCAGATACTGTGGCGCCAGCGCCTGCAACTCAGACCGCCAGCCCCAGTCCGGCACTTCCACCCGCAAGATGCCCTGGCCGAAGTCGAGCGCCCGGGTTCGCGCCGCGACCGCATGCCCGCAAGCCATCGCCCACGCCAGCACGGGTCCCTGTCCCGCGGGCGCGCGCCGCAAGCTGCTCGCAACGATCTTCTCCAGTCCGGCGCCGACTTGTTCCATGGCTCGGGTCATCGGTGACTCAAAGTCTGAGTGGGAATGAGTTTGATTTTAACATTCGCGCCGCCGTCCGAGAATAAGGCAATCAATGCCGCCACGAAGAACAGGTCCACTCGGAATCTCTATGTTTCCAGCATAACAATTTGAGCAGGGAGAATGGGACATGTGAGGAAACAATATATTGGCAATAATTACCTTGACTAACCAAGCTCTGACTGCTATTCTGTCCTCAGTCGGGGTCAAAATATGACAGACCATGATCTTCGCAGTGCTCTCACTTCGACGCTAGAAACGCTGGAGAAAGTAGTTGCACAGGTCAACGAAGCCACGATTAGCGCACACGCAATTCGGATGGCGATTGCTCAAGACGATCCAGAGATGACGGTGCGGATTCACCAGAAGTATCTGGAATTAACGAATTCCACGCAGCCGTCAGTTGATCAAGTGACCTCCGCAATCCGAGGCATTGTTCGGACATTGAATTCATAACGGGAGTTTCCATGTCAGACCTCACACCCAAGACTCTGCAAGACGCCATGCGGTACTTCTCCGACGAACAAGTCTGCATTGATACCGTGGCGAAGATGCGCTGGCCTAAGGGCCCTGAGTGCCCTGCTTGCGGCCACAAAGAGCACTACTACCTGAAGACACAGAAGCGCTGGAAGTGCAAAGAGTGCTACAAGCAGTTCACTGTAAAACTTGGCACTATCTTTGAAGATTCCCCGATTGGACTGGACAAGTGGCTTGCCGCTCTGTGGATGCTGGTCAATTGCAAGAACGGCGTCAGTTCCTACGAGATCAGCAGGGATATGGGCGTCAGCCAGAAAGCCGGATGGTTCATGCTGCATCGGCTTCGGCTCGCATTGCAGAATAAATCGCTCGGCAAGGTCGGCGGGCCGGGTTCCGAGTTTGAGGTTGACGAAACCTTCATCGGCGGCAAGGCACGGAATATGCACAAGGAACGCCGTTCCAGATTGAAGCACTATGGGCGGGCTGAAGACAAAGCAATCGTGATGGGATTGTTGGAGCGCGGCGGCCATGTCCACGCCAAGGTCGTCCCCACTGCCAAGAAGGAGGTTGTCCAAGGCGAGGTCAGAGGTCGCGTCCACGCTGGCAGCAACATCTACACTGACGACGCTCCCGCCTACTACGGATTGAAGGACGAGTACATCCATCAAGTCATCAATCATCTTGAGAAATATGTGGATGGAAGAGTGAGCACCAACGGAATCGAGAACTTTTGGAGCCTACTCAAGCGCGGGTTGAACGGCACCTACATTGCCGTTGAACCGTTTCATTTGTTCCGCTACGTGGATGAGCAAGTGTTCCGCTACAACAATCGCAAAGATGCAGACGGTAAGAAATTGAACGATGCCGAGAGATTCAACCTAGCCTTATCGCAGATCGCGGGGAAGCGGCTCACTTTTTCGGAGGTGACTGGCAAGGTGGGAGAAACGGCGTTCTAGCCTTTCGCGGAAGAAGCGCGGGAAGAAGCCCGCTTCTGCCGCCGCAGTTTCCTCGCTTGCTTGTCGGCCTCGATCCTAGTTTGCAATTCAGCATGCGACACTTGTAGCACCTTCTTGAGTGCCTGCGCGAACGTCGCGTATTCGTCTGTCTGCGGTTTGGATTTCATGCGCCCATGATACTCGCGTCTCATGTATTATTGGACGCCCGTTTTTGGGGAGGTTGAGTACCCATGCCACAAGATCCAGATGAATCAATGCGCCCATGGGTTCAAGTTGCCGCGTTCTGCAACGTTGCAATGCAGGAACCGCCACCCGGTGGCTGGATGAGCCTAATCAGGATACTGGATCGGTGGTTCGTTCCTGGCAACACCACCGAGATGCCCCCGAGCACCCTTCAAACCACGTTAGTAGTCATGCTGAAGTCTGGCAACATGAACACTACGGCTACGTTGAAAATCCAGCCCTTGACCCCGTCAAAGAAGCCTCTGCCCGCAATCGAAATTCCGGTTCTCTTTGAAGGGGACGAGCGAGGCGTGAACCTCGTTCTTCCGGTTGTCATGACAATTGATGAGTCGGGACTTTACTGGTTCGATATTTTCGTGGACGAACAGCTGTTCACACGGATACCGCTGCGGGTGCTGTATCAGAGAGTGGCCGGAATAAGCCCTCCCCCTGAATCACCAAAACCCGAGGGGTAGGAGAATTGTTGTCCGCGCTTGACGACGGGCCCTCGCCCTCGCCGCGTCCAAAATGGACAGTGGCAGTATAGGTGGTGACGAAGGGCAACAGCTCAAGGCGCAGTTCGTTATCATCTAGATGTCCCGAGGAGTGCTCTGCCAGACGGAGTTCTATTGCTGATGCTAGTTTTTGCGCCGACTGTTCGCTGTCTTGATGCATATTCCAGCTGCGCTGGACAAGCCAATCCTCGAACTGATCCAGGGAGACCTCGTCGTGTAAGTACCGGGCCAGCCATTGACGAATTTGATATTCAGCAATCATCGCTAGTTGTCCCCCTTTCGCGTGACGCGGCATTATTACATACATGAAACGAATAGAAGCCACTGAGATGCAAAAAATGTTCAACGAGGGAGGATACTGGGAAAAGACCAAATCAGGGGAGTTCACCACAGTTACGCTTGAGCATCGGCATCCAGCCCTCACCGTTGCCAACGAACCTTTCTGCACCTACAGCCAGATGGTCTCATACCGAGACGCTCAAGGCAACGAGGCCGCAAGGGTACATCAGTACCTTAGGCCGGATGGTACTATTGGCGCCAGTGGCAAGCCTGATCCAAAGCGCGTGTATTCTGACGGTTGCCTGTACCGCCTCGTTAAAAAGCCCAAACCACCCTCCACTCCTTAGCAATTAGATGCACGGCCCTGTCACGGTGAAACTAAATTATTAGGTTTCAGTATTGGTTAGTCAAGGTAATTATTGCCAATATATTTCGTTTCCCCTCAACCGTTTGAATGGGAATCGACGCCGGGCAGGGCTTGACAGGCACTTGCCCTTCGCTCAGCTCGCGCTGGAATTGCCAGCCTCTCGCGGAAAAATCTGCCTTACGTACTCCATGGCGCTTTCCTTCGAAGGCAGGCGCCCTTCGAGCTGAGCATCTTCCACCAGCGAAAGAATTTCCTTGAAGCGTGGACCGGGTTCGTAGCCGGCGGCGATCAGGTCATCGCCGCTGACCAGCGGGGTGGGACGAATTGCTTCCGGAGGGATCGCCGCGATGCGCTCGCGCGTGAACTGGTAGGACGCCAGGTCGCCGTGGCTGGCCCGGCAATCCAGACGATGCAGCTCGAGATGTTCTTCGAAACGCGGCATGCGCACAAACCTCTTGAACGTGGACTCTTTCATCCGCGGCGTGTGCGCGAAGCGCATGTGATTGGCAACCAGAGCCAGGATCTGCTCGGTGTCGTGGTTCGAGAAACGGAGGCGCCGGCAGATCTCTTCCGCCATCTTTACGCCCACGTCCACGTGTCCGTCGAAGCGAATACGATCCGGGGCCGCGCGAAATGTAGGAGGCTTACCCACATCGTGCAAAAGCGCGCCCCAGGCCAGCGTCGGTGAGCACGGGTCCGGCAATTCCTGCAGCAGAAGCAGCGTGTGCACAAAGACGTCGCCTTCGGGATGAAACTCCGGCGGCTGTTCTACGCCCTTCATCGCCGAAATCTCCGGCAGCACCTCCTGCAGCAGACCAGTTTGGTCGAGCAGGAGAAAAGCCTGACGAGCGTGACCTTCGATAAGCATTTTGGTCAACTCGTCGCGCACCCGCTCGCGCGAAACCTGGTGAATCCCGGCGGCCAGCTTCTGGATCGCGCCGAATGTCTGCGGCTCGATGGCGTAACCGAACCTCGCGGCGAAGCGCACCGCCCGCAGCATGCGCAGCTTGTCTTCGGCGAAACGCAGTCCAGGATCGCCGATGGTGCGGATGATTTTCGCTCGCAGATCCTCTCGCCCGCCGACGTAGTCGAGGACTTCGTTGGTTACGGGATCGAGCAGCAGGCCGTTGATAGTGAAGTCTCGGCGCTCGACATCTTCCCGAGCGCTCTTGCTGAAGCGCACCCGATCGGGGTGTCGGCCATCGCTGTAGCCGATGTCAGAACGGAAAGTGGCGACTTCAACAAAGCCCGGCCTGGCCGAAGCAGAGTGCTTTGAGTCAGAAGTGGTGACCCCAGGGGGCACAGAACTCAGGGACACGGAGGCAGGCTCTGGCACCAGCACGACTCCAAACTGCGCGCCCACCGCATAGGTCTCGGGAAGGATGCGCATGACTTCATCCGGCGTCGCATCGGTGGTGACGTCGTAATCCGCGGGCTCGCGCCCGAGCAGAAGGTCGCGCACGCATCCACCCACGAGGTAGGCCTGATGGCCATGGTCGCGCAGGGTGCGGATGATTCGCTCGGCGTGCTGCTTTACCTCAGACATTGTTGTTTCCGTCCACTACCGCTTGTAGCGGTCGCACGGTCGACGGCAACTCTCTTCACGAGGCTCATAATCGTCCAGGCACGGCGTTCCATTCCTGACGCAGGCGCTCGCGCTCCGCTTCGCTCAATCCAAACCACGATTCGGCCACGTCACGCACGCGTTCAAGCGCGGCCTGCATCTCAGCCTGCTTGCGCTCGAGTTCGTCGGCGGCCGCCTTGGGTGGAACGAAGATCAGGGGAGCGCTCACCATCACCGCCCGCGAGAACAGTTTGGGAATCCGCATCAAGTCCCAGGACTTTTCTAAGGTGCGCCCCTTTTCTACGCCGATATGAAACACGTAGATCGGACGCCCGCTGCGGCGTGCCAGCATCACTGGCCCGGGTTTGGCCACATAGCGAGGCCCGCGTGGACCGTCGATGGTAAAGGCTGTATCGCGGCCCTCCTGCAAACTCCTCGCCATGACTCCCAGGCCGCGAAGGCCTCCGCGGGTCGAGCTGCCTTGCGCGGTGCCGAAGCCAAGGTGCTCGATGACGCGGCGTGTCCACTGGCCATCAAAATTCGTAGTGTTCATGACTACGATGCCGCGGCTGCGCCAATACCACGTGGCGGAAATGATGCAGCGGTGCCAGAAGGTGAAGATGACCGGCTCGCCGCGGGCCCGGGATTGCTCGTAGTGCTGCCGGCCCAGACTTTCGAAACGCAGCGTCGGCCCGAGCACACGAATGATTGTTGTGACAGCAGCGGCGATGAGCGGAATCTGCATCCGCCGCCAGCGGGAGAGTTCAGGCGGACGAGTATCGTACAGCGGGCTTACCGGCTCGGTGGCAGGTGGCGCGCTCGGGTTTCCGCTCGACATCACCGGATATTGTAGTCGCGTTGCGCAGCTAGCGGACAAGCCGATGGAGGACGGGCGTCCTCGCCCGTCGGGCATGGTCCGTGCATCGCGGGCGGGACGCTCGTTCGTGATTTAGACTGGCAGCATGGCTGACGCTTACATCCTCGGCATCGAGAGCTCGTGTGACGAGACGGCTGCCGCCGTGGTGCGTTCCGGAGAGCAGGTTGTTTCTAATATAGTCTTCTCCCAAATCGCCGCGCATCGGCCTTATGGAGGCGTGGTTCCGGAGCTGGCCTCGCGCGAGCACCTGAAAGCGATTGTGCCCGTGGTCCGCAAGGCGCTTGCCGATGCGGGGCAGACCTACCAATCCATCGACGCACTGGCGGTGACCCAGGGGCCGGGCTTGGCCGGGGCTCTGCTGGTCGGCATCAGCTATGCCAAGGCAGTAGCCTTCGTCCTCGATAAGCCTCTCATCGCGGTCAATCACCTCGAAGGGCACATTCATGCAGTGCTGCTCGAGGAGCGCCAGAAAAACAATCGTGAAATGAAATTCCCGCTGCTGGCATTGGTAGTTTCGGGCGGGCACACGCACTTGTACCTGGCGGAGCAGCGCGGGAATGCCTGGTCGTACAAAAACATCGGCCACACCCGCGACGACGCAGCCGGGGAAGCGTTCGATAAAGTCGCGAAGCTGCTCGGGCTGGGATATCCCGGCGGCCCCATCATCGACAAGCTGTCCGCGCACGGCGATCCCACAGCAGTAAGATTTCCGCCTTCGCAGCTCAAGCATCGCGACCGGAAGGACAAAGGTAATTCAGGCCCGGAACCGCGCTTTGATTTCTCCTACAGCGGGATCAAGACGGCGGTTTTGCGCTATGTCGAAGTTCATAATATGCAGGCTTCGATTGAAGCGCGCCGGAAAGCACTGGTCGAAATTGAAAAGCCCGGGCTCGAAGCCTATCTGCTTCATTGCGACAAGAAGACGTTGAATCTGGTGGCATCGTTTCAAAGGGCGATCGTCGAAGATCTGGTGACAAAGACTCTGGCTGCGGCGCGCGCCTGCGATGTCGCTACCCTGTTCGTCACCGGCGGCGTGGCCGCGAACCATGAGTTACGCCAACGCTTTGAGCAGGACGCTGCCAGGGAAGGACTGCCCGTGTACTTCCCTTCTCGCCCGCTTTCAACCGACAATGCAGCCATGATTGCGGCCGCGGCCTATCCCAGATTCATGGCGGGGGATTTTGCAGCGGAAGATTTCTCGGCGGACGCAGCGTTGAAGCTTTAGGTCACTTGGCTGGGATGGCGCAGTTTTTTGACCCCAGTTGCCAGTTCTCAGGTTTGAGTTCTCAGGTTGAGTTCCCTGCAGCTTTGCCCTGAGCGGCGCGGTTTCCCAGCACCGCATCGAGTGCCTTGGTGAGTTGGGTTTCGATATCGATATCTTTGAAG
>Ga0209068_10000523_pt1 | contig 20795 bp, 14 predicted proteins | sample ColStrG_CSR_2012_FD_187200 | JGI IMG/M metagenome (GOLD analysis project Ga0209068, IMG submission 187200) | Freshwater sediment microbial communities in response to fracking from Pennsylvania, USA - Cold Stream Run_MetaG_CSR_2012 (SPAdes)... | ecosystem: Environmental > Aquatic > Freshwater >... | reverse complement strand
GACCTCATAGAAGCCCGTCTCTTTGTGGCCGTGGGTAGCGCAATTGCGGATATCGCGGATGGTGAAGGTCTTGTCGTCGATGCACATCGGAGTCTTGCCCGCCCACTCGCCGCCCCGGTCATAGTCGATGCCGTGGACGTAGTAGAAGCGGCCCTTGAGTTCGCCCGTGATCAATGTGACGCAACCTCGTGCCAGCACATTCCACCAGCCCTCGGTGAGCCAGCCCTTGTCGTCCTTGTAGCCGAAGGTCACGCCAATGCGGCTCTCGGTGTAGTTGCAAAGCTTGAGATCGGCGCGCGCGGGCGTGCTCGCCGCACCGAGGGCACACACGCACAAAAGGGCCGGCCAGGGCCTTGTCCTGCGCGGTATTCCGGTAGGTCTTGCGCCGTCATCGATCAATGAGGATGGCTCGAAAGTCGTTCACGTTGGTTTGCGTCGGCCCGGTGGACACAAGGTCGCCGATAGCTTGGAGGAAGCCGGTCGAATCGTTATTTTCAAGGCAAGCTAACCCACTGAGCCCGATGCCGGTAGCTCGGGCAAGCGTGTCCGGCAAGACCACGGCGCCGGCCGGATCGTCGGCCGCGCCCTGGCCACCGTCGGTTCCATCGGTGTCGGCGGCAATGGCCGTTATGCCGGGCGCGCCGTCAAGGGCGATGGCGAGCGCAAGGGCATATTCCTGATTGGGACCGCCCGCGCCAGAGCCTGAAACGGTCACGGTCAATTCGCCTCCGGACAACAACGCGAGCCGGGTTCCCGAGGGGCTGGCGAGCGCCAGGCGGGCGTGGGCGCGAGCGACATCGCGAGCCTCGCCCTCGACGGCCGCGCCCAAAACCTCGACTTCATAGCCGAGGCGCTCGGCCTCCAGCTTCGCGGCCGCGAGCGATAGGGCTGGCGCCGCCACGATGCGATAGTCTGCGCGCTCAAAAGCCGGATCACCCGGCTTCAGGGTTTCGTTGCGCGGGTCGGTAAGCGCCGTCAAGATCGATTCGGGAATGGTTGGGTCCAAGCCCGCGACGATGGCACGAGCCTGTTCGAGTGTCGCCCGGTCGGGCACGGTCGGGCCGGAACCGATGACATCGGGGTCATCGCCTGGTACGTCCGAAATGGCGAGCGTTATCAGCCGGCCGCCGCGCGCCGCCGCCAGGCGTCCGCCCTTGATGCGGGAAAGGTGCTTGCGCACGGCGTTTATGTCGTGAATGCGCGCGCCGCTCTTGAGCAACGCTCGCGTCACGGCTTGCTTGTCAGCCAAGGTCACGCCCTCGACCGGCGCCGCCCAGATCGCCGAGGCACCGCCCGATAGCAGCACCAGGATCGTGTCATCCGCTCGCGCTGAGGCGACCAGCTCAAGCGCCCGGAGCGCGGCCAGTTCGCTACCCGCATCGGGCACCGGATGACCTGCCTCCGTAACGGTGATGTGGCGAGTGGCAAGCCTGTGGCCGTGCCGGGTTGCGACTTCGCCTGTCAGGCGGCCTTCGGCGGCAAGGTCGGCATAATGCTGCTCGGCCGCCAGTGCCATCGCGGCGGCGGCCTTGCCGGCACCCACCACCACGATCCGTCCACCCGCGGTAGGCTCTGGCAAATGACGCGGCAAACCGCTAGCGGGCTGCGCCGCCCGGACCGCAGCGCTCAAAAGCCGCGCCAGATGTTCGCGCTCTCGCTCGTGCATGACCCGCCGCTCCCTAATCGCCTGCACAGTAGCGATCCGGGCGTCGGCTCGCTATAGCTTTGGCAACGGGCTCTTCAGTTCAGGTGATCTCCCATGACCTCGATCGACAAAACCAAACAGGTTGAGCTTGAGGCTGCGACCTTCCGCCGGCTTCTAGAGCATTTGCGCCAGCGACCAGATGTGCAGAATATCGACCTGATGAACCTCGCTGGGTTCTGCCGCAACTGCCTGGCCAATTGGTATGGAGATGCGGCCAATGCTGCGGGTTTCGCGCTGTCCAAGGACGAGGCGCGGACCATGGTCTACGGCATGACTTACGATGAGTGGAAGACCAAGCATCAGACGCCCGCGACGTCCGAACAGGCCTCCACCGCGGCGAGGACCAGCGGCCACCGGCATTGAAATATTCTGGTGGATCACGGGGATAACGAGCCTGGTCGCGCTTGGTGCGATTGTTTGCCGGCCGGCTCGCCGTTAGCGTTTGGGCATCGCGGAATTGTGAGTCGGCGGCGCGTGCTTCGCACCCGGACCGACAAGTTAAGTCGTGGGGAGCTCTATGCAGCAGGATGCCGGAAAGTCGACGCACGCCCAGCTCAAGTCGGTGGTCGAGCGAATTGAGCGACTGGAGGAGGAGAAGAAGGCGTTGGCGGGTGACATCAAGGATGTCTATGCCGAGGCCAAGGCCAATGGCTTCGACACCAAGGCGCTGCGCAAGGTGGTCCAGCTGCGCAAACAAGATATGACGGAACGGCGCGAGGAAGAGGCTATTCTGGCGACTTATATGGCCGCGCTCGGGATGCTTGAGAAGGAATAGCCCTGCTCGTCGGGCGTTTCCCAATTCTGTTCGCCAAGTTGGAAGGGGCCGCTAACCGGGGGGCGATCGAAGGACCTCTCTGCGCGCCTTGCGCGGACCTTGCAGGATCCCCAAACGGGACTTGCCATGCGATCCAAAAACACCAATGGCGGCGCCGTTCTAGTGCGGCCCCGCCATGGTGCTCATGCCCCTCGTCCCTCGAGGAAATCTTCAATCCGCCGAAGCGGTCAGTTGGTGCTGGCCGTCGCCACTCTCCTGCCTTGCGTGGTGTTGGCCTCCGCAGCCTCGGCAAACAGACTGCGGCTAGGATCGCGTCCCGCCAGATCATCGTTCCAGATCATCTCAGCAACCTGGAGATTGGGTCTGAACTGCATTCCCATTCCGTCGTCCTCGCCGATCGACTGATGAGCGACCGCGAGATTTGGCTTGGACAGCTTGGCAAGCACCGGATTGTCCATGCTGGGATTTTCATCGATCAAAGCGGCCAGCGGGAACGGGCGATAGCTGAGCTCGCTGTCGTGGTCCTCGTCATAGCTGGGTGCAGCAACCCAGCCGTTCTGGTCCATGAAGGCTGTCTGCGTATCGGCAGGCGCCGATGACGGTGGCTCGATCACGTCGGCGTCCAACGACCCGGCCGCCGAGGTCAGGGTGGCGACAATCGGGACCATGCCTGAGGCTCGCGGGGCCACCGACCGGCTGGCAAGCGTGGGCTTGGGCGGGGCAAAATCAGTCAGGCTCGCCAGCGTGAGGCGAGCCTCGACGGGTTTGCTGAGTTTGACCACAAGCTTGTTGGCGACCGGCCGCAATGCTGGGCCGCTAAGCGCCGGCACGTCATTCGACGCGTCCGCGACCACCACGCTCTTGGCTGGGGCCAACGAAACAGGCGTTGGCGGCTTGCCCGCAGCGGACTCTTGTGAGATGGCTCCGTCCGAACTCATCTGCGCGCCGGCATCGATCAACCGATTGGTTTCCAGGCTCGCGACCAAAGTGCGATCCTTCGCCTGCCCTCGGAACTGGTGAAATGTCGCGATAGCGTCGGCCAATTGCGAGTAGTGGCCACGGGCATAGCTTACATCGGCCAGGCTGATCGGCTTGCCGTCCGCAGGCACGAATTTCGAGTGACCCTTAGGGAACAGCAGCGCAAGCTCATAGCGTGGCATTCGAGGCCACATCCGCACGGTGCCGGTATCGATATGCACGAACGGCACGCCTGAAGTCGGATAGTAGCCCACGCCGCCCGCCTCACGCACGAGGCCAGCATAGCGCAGCTTCTGCACTGGCACATCGGGGAAAGCGACATCCATCGCCTTGCCGAGGATGTGCTGGCTGGCTTTGGCCTGGCCGCCGCCGGCGTTTCTGAGCGCCTCGTTGGTAGCCGAGGAGCGGAAGCCGCAGACCAAGTGGATCGGCACCTTCGAGCCCAGCTCCTCGTGGATTTCCCAAACCAGATCAATGGTATGGGGGTCCATCTTGGTCGTCTTGTTGGCCCGCCAATCGCGCATGAAGTAGTTGAGTTTGTCGAGCGCCTCGGGGATGTACTCGCCATCCTTCTTGTAGACGATGTCGATGCTCTCATTGGTGTGAATGTTGAACATCTGGATACGTCGTTCGCTGTTGTAGTCGGCGCGCAGCAGCGTGGCACCGCACAAGGCAACGACAGCCAGCCCGATGGCGAGGGCCGCGCAAAGGCGCAGGGCTTTCTTCAACGTTGGCTCCCCCGTCCTCAAGTTGCACGCCCGACCGGTGTCCGGCAGACGTCCTTGGGGTGCCGGCCACTCTCCACACCGAGCCGGTCCCGTGCCCCGGAACGGCTCGCGCTGCGAGCGAGCATCCGGGGAAATGATTAACGTTCAGTAACGTTGAAAAATGCGTAACGCTGAGGGCGTGACTGCGGCGAGATTGCGGCAACCACAGCGAATCACTTACTTGAAAAGCATACGCTATTCGGGCCTCGGCGAAATGCTCGGGAGCTGACGATTGGGCTTTTCACGCCACAACGTGGACGTCGAGGCTGAAGATATATCCGACACCCCGCACGCTTCGGATGGCATGGAGATCGGGCGCGTGCGCAGCGAATTTGGCGCGGAGCTTTTTGACCAGAACATCGATCGAACGATCATCGCATTCGGTGCGTTGGCCATGAACTTGCCGGTTGATCTCGGCGCGCGTCAGTGGCCGGCGGTCGTTGCACACGAAGTATCGCAAAAGCGCGGCCTCCGTGGCGGTGATATGTACGGCCCGACCCTGTGCCGACCGCAGGTTCAGGCCGGCCATATCGAAGTGCCACCCGGCGAATTCAACTTTCCCGGAATCATAGCCGGTCATTGCCTCGCTGAGTCCGGGACTGACATTTGATCCCGGCCCCCGTCGGCGCAGAATGGCGCGAATCCGCGCATTGATCTCATCTGGGTCGGCCGGCTTCAGCACATAGTCGTCCGCTCCCAGTTCCAAGCAGAGGACCGAAGCGAGCTTGGCCGGCCTGGCCGTCGCCACCAATACCGGCATCGCGGTCAGGGACCGGATATCGCGCAGAAAATCGATGCCGTTGGCGTCCGGCAGATCAAGCTCCAGGGTGGCGAGATCGATGTCCTCGGCCAGAAGCCTGGTCCGGGCCTCCGAAGCGCATCCGACCTGCTCAAAGTAAAGGTCATTGCCGGCAAAACCTCGGCGCAGACCGTCTATCATCGCCGGATCAGGATCGATGACGAGAATGCGCGGGGCTGACGTCTGCCCAGATGGCAGATCAAAAGGCATCGATGCGGCGCTCGGAATTGGAAAACTGAGTCGCCGCGGAATCTAGGGTCTTCGCAGGTGGGGATCACTCAACCACAGGTCGCAAACGGCCTCGATCTCAGCGCGCGAGTTCCGCCATGACGTCGGCGGCGGTTGGCATATCGGCGCCGCGCCGGGTGCAGGTGACGGCAGCCGCCGCGGCGGCAAACTCCAGCGCGGTGGCGAATTCGTCGCGGCTGAGCGCCGCGAGCCCCGATGGCGTCAGGCGGCGCGTGCGTTCAAAATGATTGAGTAGCGCCGCATGGAATGTGTCGCCCGCCCCGACCGTGTCGATGACCTTGACCTTGCGGCCGGGCATCTCGACGCGGTGGCCGGCAGCATGGAAGCCGGTTGCTCCCTTGTCGCCGCGCGTGACCACGGCCAGCGACGCGCCGAGCTTCAACCAATTCGCCGCGACGGCATCCACCGATGCCTCCGGGCCATATGTGCCCTCGATGTCCTCGACGCTCGCCTTGACGATGTTGGCGCAGGCGATGAAGGCATCCTGACGGACCCGCCAGCGGCCAATGTCGCCGACGACGCTGGCGCGCAGATTGGGATCGACGCTGATGACCCGCTTGCCTTTTTCCCGTATGGCCAGGTCGAGGTAGGCCGATCCCGTCGGTTCGACCCCCATTGAGAGCGAGCCGAAAGTGATCGCGGCGAGATCATCGGGAAGTTTGGCGGGAAGATTGGCGGGCGTCAGTGCCCTATCCGCGGCGCCCTCGCCGATGAAGCGGTAGGTGGGCACGCCGGCGGCATCCAGGGAAACGATCACCAGGGTGGACGGGTTGGCAAGCCGGGGCGAATAGGTGAGATCCACACCCTCCTTCGCAAGTCCAGCCGCGAGCAGGGTTCCAAAGGCGTCCCGCGAAAGGCCGCCGAAATAAGCCGAGCGCGACCCCAGCCGCGCCAAGCCAATCGCGACATTGTAAGGTGAGCCGCCAGCCACCGGCTCTGCCTTCAGGCCGCCGTCGGGGTTGGCGTGGATGAACAAATCGATGAGGGCTTCGCCGCAAACCAGGATCATGTCGCCACCGCTTCCCATTCAAGTCTTTGGTCGTGCCGGGGGTACAGACATGCACGGGGGGATAGCCGCGATCAAGTCGCCAACGGTAATTCGACGCCGGTGGTGCGCCGCGGATTGGGTGCTGCACAAAAAATAGGCACTACGCCGTCAAAGCTCGCAATGACCAAACGCCCCTCAACAAACGGCGATATCACGACGCGCCGTGGACCGATTTGACGCGATCGTGCCAGTTTGGCACGCCAATTGCTTCACCGCTCACCATGTGGCGTTGCGTGGCCCCCGGCCACCAGGCGCCGCATCAAAAACTTTGCAACGCAGCGAGGTGACAACACCATGAAACTCGTGATGGCGATCATCAAGCCGTTCAAGCTCGACGAAGTTCGCGAGGCGCTGATCAGCCTCGGTCTCGAGGGCATGACGGTCACTGAAGTCAAGGGCTACGGCCGTCAGAAAGGCCACAAGGAGATTTATCGCGGCGCCGAATACACGGTGAACTTCGTTCCCAAGGTCAAGATCGAGGTGGTGGTCCAGTCGGACCGCGTGGACCAGACCGTCGCAGCGATCGCCAAGGCCGCCCGCACCGGCCAGATCGGCGATGGCAAGATCTTCGTCGCAGACGTCGATCACACCATGCGCATCCGCACCGGTGAAACCGACAACAACGCGCTGTAAACCCGGCCGGCCCCGCGCCGTACCGATCATCATTGGGCTGATTTCAGGGAGACTTCGATTATGTTGGAAGGACTGTGCAACAAGAAAACAGCGCTGGCGGTCGGCAGCGGCCTGGCCGCCGTCGGCGTTTTTGCGCTGATTCTGGCGCATCCGGCGTTTGCCGATACCGCGGCGCCGGCCGCTGCCGCCGCGGCTCCGGCGACCCCGCCGCCGCCGCCCGCCTGCGGTGGCGCCGTGATGGCCAAATGCACGCCCAATGGCGGTGACACGGCCTGGATGCTGACGTCGGTGGCGCTGGTGCTGATGATGACCGTGCCGGGCCTCGGCCTGTTCTACGGCGGCATGGTGCGCAAGAAGAATGTCGGCGACACCGTGATGACGAGCTTCGCCGTCACCTGCCTTTTGACGGTACTGTTCGCCGCCCTTACCTACAGCTTGGCCTTCACTCCTGGTTCGCCCTATCTCGGCGGACTGAGCCGCATGTTCTTGAAGGATATCCTCAGCGACATCGGCAATGGCGGCATCGGCAATCCCAACTCCCTCGCGCCAACCATTCCTGAAGCCGTCTACATCTGCTTCCAGATGACCTTCGCCATCATCACCCCGGCCCTCATCGCGGGGGCGTTCGCCGAGCGCATGAAATTCTCTGCGATGATGTGGTTCATCGGCTTGTGGGCGATCTTCGTCTACGCCCCGGTCGCCCATTGGGTCTGGGGACCCGACGGCATGTTCAGTGCCGTCAATGTCGACGCCAAGGGCAACTTCGCGGGCATCGTCAAGATGCTGGACTTTGCCGGCGGCACCGTGGTGCACATCAATGCGGGCGTTGCCGGTCTGGCGACCGCGATCATGCTGGGTAAACGCCGGGACATGGGCCCGCCGCACAATGTCGTGCTGACCTATATCGGCGCCAGCCTGCTGTGGGTGGGCTGGTTCGGGTTCAATGCCGGCTCGGCGGTCTCCGCCGGGATGCAGGCCGGCATGGCGATGCTGGTCACCCAGATCGCCACTGGCATGGCCGGCTTCGTCTGGATGCTGGTCGAATGGGCCCACCGCGGCAAGCCGACGGTCGTTGGCATCTGCTCGGGTGCGGTCGCCGGTCTCGTGGCCATCACTCCGGCCTCGGGCTTCGTTGGCCCTGTCGGCGCATTTGTCATCGGCGCGGTCGCGGGTTCTCTCTGCTACTGGGGCGTCACAGGACTGAAGAAGATGCTCGGCGTCGACGACGCGCTCGACACCTTCGGCGTCCATGCGCTCGGCGGCATCGCAGGTGCGCTTCTGACTGGCATCTTCGCCGTCAATCAATACGGCGGCACGCCTGGGCTGCTCGAGGGTAACCCGCAGCAGTTCATAAACCAGTGCATCGTGGTTGCCGCCGTGTTCATCTACGACATTGTCGTGACCTTCGTGATCCTGGGCATCATCAAGTCGCTCATCGGTCTCAGGGTCGGCGACGAACAGGAGCAAGAGGGTCTCGATTTGGCCCTACACGGCGAGGCAGTGCAATAGGCCCTGCCTTCCCTATCGACTCTGAGATTTGGTGAGGCGATTCCCCTCCCGAGTTGATCGCCTTGTCAATAAAGTGTGAGCACCGATCATGGGTGCTCACACTTTTGTTTTTGGTGGGCGTGGGTGCCTATTTCAAGCGGCTGATGCAGTCCACCAGACCGAGCGGCTTGGCGATATCGAGCGCGGACTCCTTGCGGGTGTCGCGCAAGCCTCGGTCGGCGTGCCCGGCCAGCAAGGCGGCCACAGCATCGCACTTGCCCGCCGCAGCGGCCAGCATCAGGGCCGTCAATCCAAGCTTGTTTTGGCGATTGAGATCGACACCCGACTTCAGCAACTGACCGATGACGGCCACGTCGCCCATGCGCGCCGCGAGCATCAAGGGTGTATCCCCGGTCTCATCGGGCTTGTCGATTGCGGCACCGTGCCTCGCAAGCAGCGCAACCAGGCCGGACCCGCCTCGATTTATGGCGTGCCAGACTGGGTCCGGACCGTCCGAAGGAGCCAGCCGAGGGTCGGCACCGGCCGTCAACAGGGCTTCGGCGGCCGCGAGGTTGGCGTGGTCGATGGCCCGCCAGAGCGCGGTCCGGCCCCGCTCGTCCCGCGCATCGAGCTGCGGTGCGGCTTCCAACAGCGGCTTCAGGGCACCCTCGCCGCATCGATCAGCGGTCAGCATGAGGGCGTTGGCCCCATAGGGATCGAGATCGGTGGCGACAGCGCCAGCCTTGAGCAAAACCTGCTCGACGCCGCCCGCACAGGCGCGCGCCGCGTCCAGAAGCGCTGTATCTCCACTCGAATCTCGCAATTCCATCTGGGCGCCCTTGGCCAACAACAGCTGTGCGACCTGGCCGTGACCCTGGTGGGCCGCACGCATCAAGGGTGTGTCGCCCGAGAAGTCAGCGCGATTTATTTCCGCGCCAGCCTCGATCGCTTTGGCGGCGGCCGCAACATCTCCCGATCGGGCCGCACTGGCCAGGGCCAGATTGGCATCTTCCGCCATCGCGGCTCTGGTTGCGAAGGCCAGGACGAGCCAAAACGCCAGCCGCCAGCAGGCGGCCATCAAGGGTCGTGGGAGGCGAGACATCACCAAGGCGAAACGAATCATGGGCAAACAATATTCCCGAATTCGTCGATTGCGAGGCAATGCGCCGCTACGTCAAGAAATGGCCCGAATCGAGCCTCCTTACTGCCAACTGCGGGGGCATATTGGCGGCATACTGATGACGTGACGGCGGGCAGGCTGCCGGAACTGACTTTTTGTTTGGGCACGGAGAATAGTTCAAGATGGGCCTTCGTAACCCGACATTGGCGGAAGGCCTGGATGGCTTTGAGCCACGCCAGGAGCCGAGCTTGGAGCCAGCGATCCGCCGCCGGCCTCAGGCGGAACCCATAACCGTGCTGCCGCGGCGCGAGTCGCGGTTGCGGCACGAGACCTCCTGGATGGCCTGGTTTGTCGGCCTGGCGACCACGGCCATTCTGCTGTGGGGCTACGCCGAGAGCGACAGCTGGGGACTGACGCCCGGTCGCAACACCGGATATTGGATCGGAATTGTCGGTGGGCTGGGCATCTTGGCGACGCTCGCCTATCCGATTCGGAAATACTGGCGGCGGCTCAACACGCTGGGCACGGTCGCGGGCTGGTTCCGGATCCACATGCTGCTCGGAATCTTTGGGCCGGCGGTGATCCTATTCCATGCCAATTTCCGTCTTGGCGCGTTCAATTCCAACGTTGCGTTGATCACCATGCTGTGCGTGGCGGCCAGCGGCATTGTTGGACGCTACCTCTACGGCAAGATTCACCAGGGTTTGCACGGGCGCCGCTCGGAATTGACCGAGATGGTCTCGCAGACCGCGGACATGCGCCGGACCCTTGGTGGCGACCTGCCGCAGAACTCGCCGATGTGGTCGGAGCTCGTGCGCTTGGAGGTCAAGGCCAAGCAGCCTTCGCGCGGCGTCATTGGCGCAATCGTGCAGTCGGTGTCGCTGGCCGGCCGCGCCAATGTGGTGCGCAACCGGGTCGCACGCGACGCGCACCGGTTCATCGAGGATGAATGCAAGCGGCGCGGGCTCACCCGCAAGCAGCGCCGCAGCTGGCTTCGGGCCGCCAAGTCGCATCTCGATGCGTACTTTCAGACGGTCAAGGGCACCGCGCGGCTCATCCTTTTCGAGCGGCTGTTCGCTTTCTGGCATGTGCTCCATGTGCCGATTTTCATCGTCATGGCGCTCAGCGTCGTGATCCATATTGTCGCCGTGCATTTCTACTGACTTGCGGTGCACCAGTGACAGCATTGCGCCTCCTTGCGCTCTCGATCCTGTGCGTATTGGCGCTGACCACGGCGGCGGGCGCGCAGAATATCATTGAGCGCCTGGTCAATCCGGGCCCATTGGCCGAGGCCCACGCCAAGCTCGAGGCCACCTGCAATGACTGCCACACGCCGTTCACGCGCGACACCCAGAACGCGCTGTGCATCAGCTGCCACAAGCCGGTCGGCGCCGACGTTGATGCCCATATCGGGTTTCACGGCCGCAGCCCCGAGGTTGCGTCGTCCCAATGCCGGCGCTGCCATACCGATCACAAGGGACGTGATGCCAATATCGTGTTCTTCGACGCGAAGTTGTTTGATCACGACATCAGCGATTTCAAGCTGACAGGTGGCCATGTGGGCATTGCCTGCGCCTCCTGCCATGTCCAGAAAGTCAAGTTCCGCGAGGCGGCGGTAGCCTGCAACGCCTGCCACGCCAAGGACGACCCGCATCTGGGCGAACTCGGTAATCTCTGCGGCGATTGCCATGTGGCCGACAACTGGCACAAGACCCAGAAATTTGATCACGACAAGACCAAGTTCGCGCTGACCGGCCAACACGCCAAAGCCGAATGTCGCTCCTGCCATGCCGGCGCCGTCTACACAGGGCTGGCGCTGACCTGCAATGGCTGCCATCAGCCCGACGACGTTCACAAGGGAACATTCGGGATCAAATGCCAGGAATGCCACGTCACCGAGAGCTGGAAGAAAGTCACCTTCGACCACGACAAGACGCGGTTTCCGCTACTGGGCAAGCACAAGACCGTCGACTGCGACAAGTGCCATAGCGCCAACCCGGCCGAGGACAAGGGCAAGCTGTCGCTGACCTGTGTGGGTTGCCACACCAAGGACGACGTTCACAAAGGCACGTTCGGCCCCAAATGCGAGGATTGCCACGTCGCGGACGCCTGGAAGAAAATCACATTTGATCACGACCAGACCGCCTTCCCGCTGCATGGCGCGCACAAGAAGGTCCTCTGCACCGGCTGCCATAGCGACAACCTCATCGAGGACAAGGGCAAGCTGTCGTTGACCTGCTTCGGCTGCCACCGGAAGGACGACGTCCACAAGGGCAGTTTCGGGACCAATTGCGCCTCGTGCCACAACGAATCCAACTGGAAAGACGCGATCAATTTCGACCACGACAAGACTCGCTTCCCGCTGGTCGGACGGCACAAGCCCGTCCCGTGCGCCGATTGTCACAAGAACAAGGATTTCAAGAAGACCCCGTTACTGTGTCAGCAATGTCACTTGGACACGTTTCACAAGGGCAGGCTCGGCTCGGAATGCACCCCGTGCCACACACCAAAGGGTTGGCTCTTGTGGCATTTCGATCACAACGCTACGCATTTTCCGCTGACCGGTGGCCATGTGGGCCTGGATTGTCACAGCTGCCACGCTACCGCGGTTACGGGAAAACCCGTGTTGGACACGGTTTGCGGCTCCTGCCACCAGAAGGACGACGTTCACCGCGGCTCATTTGGGCAACATTGTGAACGCTGCCACTCCACGACCACATTCCGGCGCTGATTTTGGCCTTGCAACATTTCGCTCCAATCGAGCCTAATGCCATGCCGGCGCTCAGGAATCCGATTTCGGCCCGCGCCCCGGAATAGTCTCCCACCGCACCCGTTCTAGTCCTGTCGATGCTGCGCCCGCTCTGAGGGCGCGTGATTGCGTCGGCCAAGAAAACGGGGGCTCGCCGAGGCGAGAAAGAAACGGGCGGCTGGTGGACTGAGGCAGGTGAGCCGGGACGCTCACCGCCGGGGTTATGAGCAACCACGGGGCACGCCGTTTATGCAGGTACTAGACCGGTTTGCGAACCGCTACATCGCCGTCGCGAGGGCACTCGTTGTCCTCGCGGGTGTGTTTGTTTGCGTGAACTTGTCAGCTGCCAACCTGGCCCAGGCCGCCGATCCTGTCGCCTTCGACCACAACCAGACCGGCTATCCGCTGACTGGCGCCCATCTCTCGGTGGCGTGCGAAAGCTGCCATATCTCGACCTCGGTACAAGCGACCCCATCGCGCTGCAGCGGTTGCCACAATGGCGGCATCGCGTCTGGCAAGTCGGCCGGCCATGTGCCGACCACCGCCGAATGCGATAACTGCCACACGACGGTGACCTACAAGAACGCCCGTTTCGACCACACGGGCACGACGGGTACTTGCACCAGCTGCCACAACGGCAAGATGGCCAGCGGCAAGTCGGCGAACCACATTCTGACAGCCGCCGATTGCGGCAGTTGCCACATGACGGCAACCTGGAAGAGCGCATCGGTCGATCACGCCGCATTCACCGGCACCTGCGCCAGCTGCCACGACGGCAAGGCCGCGACGGGCAAGGGCTTGGCCCACATCAACACAACCGACAATTGCGTGGCCTGCCACAGCTCGACCGTGATGTGGACCGGCGCGACCATGATCCACGCCGAGACTCCGATCTTGGCCAATTGCAGCAGCTGCCATGACGGCGGCGTGCATGACTCGATCACGATCAAGGGTACGTCGGCATTCGCCAACCACGTCGCGACGAACGGAGCCGAATGCAGCACCTGCCACGCGGGAACGACGACCTTCGCGAATGGCAAATTCGACCACACCGGCAATACCGAGCCCTGCGCGAAGTGCCACGTCGCTGGCGGCGGCGCGACAGCCAAGGGGCCCGCTCACATCGTCACGTCCATGCTCTGCGACAGCTGCCACATCGGCACGTCAGTCTGGACCACCGTGACGGCAGACTTCACGGTCCTGCACCAGCAGATCACGAATTTGGCCAGCTGCCACACCTGCCATGACAATACCAATCACGACGGCGTCATGATCAAGGGGACGCTGGCATTCAAGAACCACCTCGTGACCACCGCCGAGTGCAGCACCTGCCACGCCGGGAATCTGACTTTCGCGAATGGCAAATTCGACCACACGGGCAATACGCTCCCCTGCGCCCAGTGCCATGTCACCAATGGTGGCGCAACGGCCATGGGTCCTGCTCACATTGCCGCGAGCCAGCTCTGCGATAGCTGCCACGTGAGCACGTCGCTCTGGACCAACATCACGACGAACCTCGGGCAACTCCATTTGCAGGTAGCAAACCTGGCCAGCTGCCACACCTGCCACGACAACACAAACCACGACGGCATCGTGATCAAGGGTTCAGCGGCCTTTGCGACCCATGTCGTGACGACCGCCGAGTGCAGCACTTGCCACACTGGCACCGTTACATTCAAAAACGGCACGTTCAGCCACGCCGGCATCTCGACCGGTTGCGTGACTTGCCATGTCGCCGGTGGCAGCGCGGCTGTCGCCAAGGGCACTGCTCACATCTTGTCGTCCACGTCCTGCGAAAGCTGCCATATCGGCACCACGACCTGGACGAGCATCGTCGCCGATCTAAACCAACTCCACGCCCAGGTTCCGGCCGCGGCCTTGGCCAGCTGCAGCACCTGCCATGACAACCAGAATCACGATGGCACCGTGATCAAGGGGACGCAGGCGTTCGCCACGCATGTCCCAACCAACGGAGCCGAGTGCAGCGCCTGCCACACCGGGACCGTCACCTTCAAGAATGGCACGTTCCCACATACCGGCATCACGAGCGGTTGCGCGAGCTGCCACGTCGCTGGCGGCAGCGCGGTTGTCGCCAAGGGCTCGGCTCACATCGCTTCGAGCGCAATCTGCGAAGGTTGTCACCTCGGCACCGCGATTTGGACCGCCGTCACCGCCGACTTTGGGGCCCTGCACCTCCAGGTTTCAAACTTGGCTAGCTGCCACACCTGCCACGACAACGCCAATCATGATGGCGTCGTGATCAAGGGGACGCTGGCGTTCAAGAACCATCTCGTGACCACCGCCGAGTGCAGCACCTGCCACGCCGGGAATCTGACCTTCGCAAACGGAATATTCAACCACACCGGCAGCACGATCCCGTGCATCAATTGCCATGTCACCAATGGCGGCGCGACGCCTGTCGGCACTGGCCACATTCCCGCGAGCCAGGTCTGCAATACCTGCCACATCGGTACGACGGCTTGGACCACCGTTACGATGGACCACGCGCAGACTCCGATCCTGAGCAGCTGCCACACCTGCCATGACAACACCAATCACGACGGGATCGTGATCAAGGGAACGGCTGCGTTCACGAACCACGTCGCGATTGGAAGCGCCGAGTGCACCACCTGCCACACGCAGACCTACACCAGCTTTGCGGGCGGCATCTTCAACCATCCCCCTGGCACGACCAATTGCGTGAGCTGCCACGTCGCCGGCGGCAGCGCGACCGTCGCCAAGGGCCCAGCCCACATCGCGTCCTCCACGCTCTGCGACAGCTGCCACATCGGCACGGCGGTATGGACTTCCGTCACGACCAACTTCACCACGCTGCACGCGCAGATACCGGCCGCGTCCCTGGCTACGTGCAGCACTTGCCACGACAACGCGAACCACGATGGCATCGTGATCGTGGGAACGAAGGCATTCGCCAACCACGTCGCAACGAACGGCGCCGAGTGCAGCGCCTGCCACACCGGCACCATCACCTTTAAGAATGGTGTGTTTGCCCACACCAACATCACGGCCGGTTGCGTGACCTGCCATGTCGCCGGCGGCAGCGCGGTTGTCGCCAAGGGCCCCGCTCACATCGTGTCATCCACGAAGTGCGAAGGCTGCCACGTCGGCACCACGGTCTGGACCTCGGTCACGACCAACTTCACGCAGATGCATGTGGAGATACCGGCCACAACCAGCTGCAGCAGCTGCCATGACAACGCGAGCCACGACGGCATCACGATCATCGGCGCGAAGGCCCTGGCGACCCATATCCCGATCCAGGCTGGCACCGATTGCAGCTCTTGCCACGCCGGGACCGCGACCTTCCACAACGGTATCTTCAACCATACCGGCAGCACCATCACCTGCGTCACCTGCCACGTCGCCAACGGTGGTGGGACCGCCAAGGGCCCGGCTCACATCGCGACGTCCACGCTCTGCGACAGCTGCCACATCGGCACCACCATCTGGACCAGCGTGACGACGAACCTCACGCAGCTTCACGGGCAGATACCAGCCGTGGCGACCTGCCATACCTGCCATGACAATCTGGTTCACGACAGCGTCAAGATCATCGGCATGGCGTCATTCCCGACGCACGTGCCAACGACCGCCGAGTGCAGCACCTGCCATACGTCGTTCACCTCGTTCCTCGGCGCGACCTTCACCCATCCAGTGGTTACCACTGGCTGCGCCACGTGCCATGTCACTGGTGGCTCGGGGTTGCCAAAGGGACCGATGCACATCACTTCGAGCGCGGCCTGCGAAACGTGCCATGGCACCAATTTCACGACCTTCGTTGGCGCCAAAATGGACCACACGCAGACCTCCATAGAAGCCACTTGCCATACCTGCCATGACAATCTGGTTCACGACGGCCTGCAGATCCTCGGTATGGCGTCATTCCCGACGCACGTGGCGACGACCGCCGAGTGCAGCACCTGCCACAAGTCCTTCACGAGCTTCCTCGGCGCCTCGTTCGTCCATCCAGCCGTGACCACCGGTTGCGCCAGCTGCCACGTCACCGGCGGCTCGGGCTTGCCCAAGGGAACCGCGCATATTGTTTCGAGCGCGGCCTGCGAAACCTGCCATGGCACCAACTTCACCACCTTTATTGGCGCCAAGATGGATCATACGCAGACGTCTCTATTGGCGACCTGCCATGTCTGCCACGACAACCTGGTTCACGACGGTGTGCAAATCATCGGCATGGCATCGTTCCCGAGCCACGTCGCAACGACCGCCGAGTGCAGCTCGTGCCACACGTCGTACACGACCTTCCTCGGCGCCACGTTCACTCATCCGGCCGGGACCACGAACTGCGTCAAGTGCCATACGCCGGGCGGGGCGGCTGTGACATCCAAGGTCTCGCCGCCGCATATGTCGACCACGAACACCTGCCAGAACTGCCATTCATCGTTCTTGGTCTGGACCGGCATCTCCAAGCCCAACCATTCTGACGTGGTCGGCACCTGCATCAGCTGCCACGGCGCCTCGGCTCCCGCGACGCTGGACGGTATCTCCATCAAGCGCGCAAGCGCGGGCCATCATCCGGGCCAGGACTGCGCCGGTTGCCACAGCACCAATTCGTTCGGCGGTTGATTTCAGGACCAATGTACCCAATGACGACCGAAAAACACTTTCGCCTCGCCACCGTTGCTCTTGTCGGCGGGACCATGCTGTTCGGCGTGCCGGCCGCCCCGGTCCGCGCCGAGCCGGTGGTCGACCGCATCCTGTCGGGCGCGCAGATCTCGGATAAGAATGGCTGCGCGCAGCTGCGGATTGAATTCAATATCCGTGTGCGCTATATCAGCCACTTCCCGATCGACCGTGGCGACCAGCTTAGCATCAAGTTCGCCGCCATCGATATGGCGCAGGCGGAACAGGAGCTGCTGACTCGCCGCGAGGCCATCCCGGCGCCGGGCAACAAGATCGCCGCCATCCGTTCGATCGAGTTCAGCGCCAGCGGCGCACCCGCGCCCGAAATCCAGATCACGTTCAAGCACCCCGTCTCCTTCAAGGTGGCGGGTGGCGGTGACTTCCAGAGCCTGGTGATCGCCATCGGCCCACCGGGCGGCAAGGCCTGCGATCCGGTCGTGGCTTCGGCCACAGCGGGCGGCGGGAGCTGGCAGGCGACCATCCTCTCCGAGACCCTGCCCCCCGCCGTGACCGGTCCCGGCCAGGAGCCCGCCAAGGGCAAGCTGAGCGTACAGGATCGCGCCGCCGTCACCGCCTTGATGGACCGGGCGCGCGAGTCGCTCGGCGCCGGCAACCTGGAGAGCGCCATCAGCACCTTGACCCGTGTGCTTGGCTATCCCAAGAGCGAGGTGACCCAGGAAGCGACCGAGTTGCTCGGGCTTGCCCACCAGCGCAAGGGCGAGATCGAGAAGGCGCGGGCGCTCTATCAGGATTATCTCGCGCACAATCCGGGCCCCGAGGACGCCAAGCGGGTGCAGGACCGGCTGGCCTCGCTCGACAAGGCGCCGGCCGTCCCGGTTGCGCGCAAGAACGGACCGCGCGAGACCCATTTCGGCCAAGACGGCCAACCGAGCTACATCGTCACCGGCAGCTTCTCGCAGTACTACCTGCGCGACGAGGGCACCCACAGCTTCGTCGATCCCTCGCTGCCGCCACAGGTCAATCAGCCAGCCGACGATCATCAGGTGTTCCAGAACGACCTGCTGACGAGCTTCGACATGCAGGCCCTTTGGGGTAACTCCGGATACCAGTCGAAGTTCCGCTTTGGCGGTACGGCCGACGACGGGTTCAATCCCGGAGCGCTCCAGTTGGCCAGCGTCTCCACGCTTGAGTTCGACACCAGCATTCATGACCTCGGTCTCACCACCAAGGTCGGCCGGATGACCCACAACACCGGTGGCGTGCTCGGACGGTTCGATGGCGGCGTGGTCAGCTGGCAGGCCTTGTCGGGACTTCGGTTGGATGCGGTCGGCGGTGCGCCGGTCGCCCTGCGCGCCGACATGCCGTTCAAGGACGGCACCTATTTCTACGGCGGCGCGGTCGACTTCTCCGAGCTGTTCGGACCGTTCGACACCACCTTCTATGCCATCCAGCAGCAGACCGCCGACTTCATCGACCGGCAGGCCGTGGGCGGCGAGACACGCTATGCCGACGACAACAAGTCGCTGTTCCTGACGCTCGACTACGACACCAAGTTCAACCGCGTTGGCATTGCCATAGCCAACGGCACCTGGACGTTGGCCGACAAGTCGACGTTCAATTTCGCCGTCGAACACCGCGCCTCGCCGGGCCTCGATACCCGCGATGCGCTGATCGGCCAGACCGCGACCACGCTGACCAACCTGCTCGCCTTCTACACCAAGGACGAGATCTATCAGCTGGCGAGCGACCGGGCCGGCTATGCGGACACCGCCAGCATCGGATTCTCGCGGCCCATCAACGAGCATCTCCAGGTGAGCCTCGATGCCTCCTGGTTTGACTTGACCGCGACCACGGCCTCGGGCGGCGTCGATGCCAATCCCGACAGTGGCGCCGAGTATTATGTGTCCGGACAGCTGATCGGCACCGATCTGTTGAAGCCGTCCGATCTCTATGTGCTCGGGCTGCGCTATGCCACGACGACGGACAGCAAGACCTATGTGGCTGATCTCAGCGCCCGCTACCCGATCTCGGACAATTTCCGTGTCAATCCGAGGCTCCGCCTGGGCTACCGCGACGGCGACACCAGCGGGACGACTTGGCAAGAGTACTCGATCATGCCGTCCCTCAAGCTCGACTATCAGTGGTCGCGGAACCTCGGGATGGAACTGGAATCGGGCGCCAAGTTCACCGAAAAGCAGCAATCGGGCACCCGCGACGATCAGACCGAGTATTTTGTAACTGTCGGGTATCGTTACGATTTCAACGCCGAGGGCGATGTCGTCAAGGCCGGGAAATAGTCCTGGCCTTGGCAAGCTGCCGGAAGGTTTTGACCCCTGCGGGGGATTGCGTTATAGAACGCCCGCGTCGGTGGCCGGCTGATTTGCGGCTCACCAATTTGACGGCATTCCCCGGTAGCTCAGCGGTAGAGCAAGCGGCTGTTAACCGCTTGGTCGGTGGTTCGATCCCATCCCGGGGAGCCATTCCCACAAGTGACTCGGCTTGGCTTTGGCCGCCGGTGCTCGCTATTCCCGTTGCAACACTTTCCCGACCAGCAGCGTGCCAATGCCGCTAGGACGAAACGTGCGCTTGAGTTCGATCGGGTCGTAGTGCTTGTCCACCCAATCGAGAAACGGAATTGGCGCAGCGGCCTCGAACGCCAGATAGGATTCGAAGAAGGCATCCAGTATGCCGGTATCGGCGTCGCGAAAATGGCCAAAGCGCCAGGACAGCTGCTTGACTGCCTCGCGCATCGGCACGCCCTCCTTCGAATGCAGATAGAGCACGGCCATGAGGCCCGCCCGGTCGGCGCCAGACTTGCAATGCATCAGCATAGGATAGGCGATGCGCTCGAACAGCGCTGCCGCCTCATGGATCGACGGCTTGGACGGGGCCGCCCGCGAGCCGAGCGTGAAATCAATCAGCGTAATGCCCTCGGCGGCACACGCCTTCCGCTCAAGCCGGTACGAGCCGCAATCGCGCGGGCCACGCAGGTTGAGAATGGTGCGGATGCCTTCGCGCGCGAACCGGCCGATATCGCGCGGGGACGGCTGAGCGGAGCGCCAGGCGTGCGCCGACAGCCGGTGCCGGTTGAGATAGGCAAGGCGAAAGAGACCATGATCGACCACCAGCATGTCGGCGTAGGCCACCGGTGTTTCGAGCACCCTGCGCATCGGCGCCGGCAGCCGCCCGGCCAACCTGTTGCCACCTTGGCGGACGCCCTTGGCCATCGCCTGCCATCGTTTGCGCAGCGCCCGCAAGCCACCCGGGCTTGGCATCGGGCTCTGATCTGGCGGCGCACTCATTTCAGGATTCCGTCGAGATCCAAGGTCGAGATCCAAGGCTAAGCTTCGCGCGTTTCGCACCGGCAATTCGCCTCAGCCCGGATTGCTACCCGCCCGGCTCATTATCCGCTATAGAGACCCACGGCAAGGGACGGGCGTTTTCCGCTTTGATTCGCCCCTTGGTTATCCCGGAACAGTACGGACAACGCATCGCGGGCCGATGGGAGAATTTGACGACAAGCCTACACTGCTGCATCGGCTGGCGGGGCTCGCGCTCTACCGGCACGTGTGGCTGGTGCAACGCACCAGCAAATGGCTGCCGCATCTGGCCGAGGTCGAAGGCCGTCGCCAGGCGCGGCGACTGACATCGCATCACCCCTATATCTTTGCCATGTGGCACGGCCAGTTCATGCTGCTGCCGCTGCTCTGCATTCCCAAATACCCCACCAAGGTGATGGTGGCGCGGCACGGCGACGCGGCCGTTGCATCGCAGATGCTCAAGCATTTCGGCATCGAGCTCATTCGCGGGGCGGGTGCTGGCGGACGGCGCAAGGACCGGGGTGGCGCCCACGCCATCCGTGCC
>Ga0209068_10000522_pt1 | contig 20862 bp, 18 predicted proteins | sample ColStrG_CSR_2012_FD_187200 | JGI IMG/M metagenome (GOLD analysis project Ga0209068, IMG submission 187200) | Freshwater sediment microbial communities in response to fracking from Pennsylvania, USA - Cold Stream Run_MetaG_CSR_2012 (SPAdes)... | ecosystem: Environmental > Aquatic > Freshwater >... | reverse complement strand
AGCGCTGACGTCCGCCATTGTTTCCAAAGAAGTGCCGGCCCTCGCGCATCCCCTGGGAGCGGAGAACAAGCTGGTAATCGCACCGGGTCTTCTGAGCGGGACCGGAGCCGCCATGTCCGGCAGGCTGTCGGTGGGCGCCAAGAGTCCCCTCACCGGCGGTATCAAGGAAGCGAATTCCGGCGGCCAGGCCGCGCAAGTCCTGGCCAAGCTGGGGTATGCGGCCATCGTGCTCGAAGGCAAGCCCAAGGACGAGACGCTCTATAAGGTTCTTATCTCCAAGGACGGCGTAAAGATCGTTTCGGACAACAAACTCAAGATGCTGCCCAATTACGATCTTATCGAGAAGATGAAAAAAGAACATGGGGACAAGATCGCCTGCATATCCATCGGGCCTGCCGGCGAGATGAAGATGAGCGCCGCAACGGTTGCGTGCACGGACATGGAACTCCGGCCCACGCGCCACGCCGGGCGGGGCGGTTTGGGCGCGGTGATGGGCTCTAAAAACATCAAGGTCATCGTGCTTGACGAAACGGGCACCAAGATCCGAGTCCCCAAAGATGCGGAGAAATTCAAAGAAGCGAATAAGAAATTCGTCGAAGGGCTTCGCAAGCACGCGGTGACCGGCCAGGGCCTCCCGGCTTACGGCACGAATATCCTGGCCAATATCCTGAACGAGGTGGGCGGATATCCCACGTACAATTTCAAACAAGGCCGCTTTGACGGTGTTTCTAAGATCAACGGCGAGACCCAGGCGGCGCTGGAAACGAAACGCGGCGGCCTGGCCACGCACGGCTGCCACCGGGGCTGCGTGATCCAATGCTCAGGCACGTACAATGACAAGGACGGACACTTTCTTACCAAGCAGCCGGAGTATGAGACGGTCTGGGCCCATGGCGCCAACTGCGGCATCGACGATCTTGACTCCATTGCCATGCTCGACTTTATGGACGACAACTTCGGACTCGACACGATCGAGATGGGCGCTACCATCGGCGTAGCCATGGAAGCGGGAGTCGCCAAGTTCGGGGATGCCAAGGCCGCCATAAACCTCATCAAGGAAGTGGGCGCGGGCACTCCGCTGGGGCGCATCCTGGGTAACGGCGCGGCTGTTACGGGCAAAGTCTTCGGCGTGGAGCACGTTCCGGTTGTGAAAGGCCAGGCCATGCCAGCCTACGATCCGCGCGCGGTCCAGGGAGTGGGGGTGACCTATGCAACGAGCCCCATGGGCGCGGACCACACTGCGGGATATGCAGTGGCCCAGAACGTGTTGAAAGTCGGCGGCGACGTGAATGCGCTGAAGCCGGAAGGACAGGTCGAACTTTCGAGAAATCTCCAGATCGCCACGGCTGCCATTGATTCAACAGGGATGTGCCTCTTCATCGCCTTCGCAATCCTTGACCAGCCCGAGACGTTCCAGGCGCTCCTGGACATCATCGGCGGCACGTTCGGCACGAATATGACCGCGGACGGAGTGACGGACCTCGGCAAAAAGGTGCTCACGATGGAACGGGACTTCAATGCCCGCGCGGGATTTACCGCTGCGCAGGACCGGCTGCCGAGGTTCTTCTCCATGGAGCCGCTGGCGCCGCACAATGTCACGTTCCAGGTGAAGGACGCGGACCTGGACAAGGTGTTCATCTGGTAATATTTTTTGATCGGGAATGGACGGAAGAGGGAGAGATGCGGGACATCTCTCCCTCTTATTTTTTACAAGATAATAACCATGTCAAAATAGTATTGAAAAAAGAGGTATACTATAAAAATTGTCATCCCCGAATGTTTCTATCGGGGATATGGTTTTTCAAAATGATGTTGGAGCAGAGATGAAGGTCTCCAAAAAGTCTAAAAACACCCTATTTGTCATTTCGAACAAAGTGAGAAATCTTGGTTTGCCAATCGGATAAAAGACCCCTCTTGGAGCCCGGCCTGAGCAAGATTCCTCAGTCGCGGAGTTTACCCCGAGCATGAAAGGCAGGATTTCCCGCAATGCTCGAAATGACAGCGGGGGCCGTTACATGACACGTGAGGGGTTCGGGGTGACCCATTCTTCCTTTTCATGAATGTATCAAAGATACTGGATTCCGGCTGAAATCATGCCGGAATGACGGCTTGCTCGGGCCGGCCTGAGGAATTACAACAATACCCATAATCGTAGCGATACGAGGACCTTTTCATGAAGCTTGAAATAAGACTATTCGGCGGGCTTTCGTGCAAAAACGAGGCGCTGCCCTGTTTTGGGCAGCAGGAATTTTTTCTGGACGCGCTCGATGGGATCACGGTGCAGGACCTCCACGAACTCCTGAAACTGGGGGACATGCCCAAGGTGACCGCGGTAAACGGTGTGATTACAAAAAAGGACAGCGTACTGTACGATCGAGACCGAATCGGCATCTTTCCGCCTGTCGCAGGCGGACAATAACCATCAAACTCCTTGACACCCGGCAGGCGGGTGTGTTAAGTTTCCGCACTGTTGCATGCGGGAGGTCGCGTTGGAAAATAAACAAGGAATCGTTGAACTCATTGCGGATAAAGTCTGGAAGTTCTTCTCCTCCGTGAAACTCGCGGTCGTATTGCTCATTATTCTGGCGATCGTCTCGATCATCGGCACGGTGATCCAGCAGAACGAGGCCCCGGAGAGATACCTGCAGGAATACAGCCAAGCCACGGTAAATTTATTCGAGATGATCGGTCTCTTCGACATGTACCACACGTGGTGGTTCGTGCTTCTTCTCTTCCTGCTCACCGCAAATCTTACGGTCTGCACGCTGGACCGTTTTCCCCATACCTGGAAAATCATTTCCGCGCCGCTCAAGCCCATTGAGGACGAGGCCCTGAAAGCCTTGCCGTTCAAGAAAGAGATTACCGTTACAGGCGGCATGGACAAGGCGGAAGCGCGCGCGGCCAAAACGCTCGCAACGCACCGGTACCGCTTCGCGGAATCCCGGGGAGCGGGAACTGTGCAGCTCATCACGCAGAAGGGTCTCTACAGCCGTTTCGGCGTGTATGTCACGCATGTGAGCATCCTGCTCATCTTCACCGGCGCGCTGATCGGCGTCTTCTTTGGGTTCAAGGCCTTTCTGAACCTGCCTGAGGGAACGGCCCAAAAGGTCGTGTATCTCAGGAACGAGCCGCTGTGGGACAAGATCCTGTCATCGCTCGGCGTCATCGAAAGCCGCGTGCAGTGGAGTCCTGAAGCAGGCGTGCCTTATCTGCCGCTCGATTTTGCCGTGCAGTGCGACGATTTCGACGTTGACTATTATGTGAATGCGGCGGGCATGCCCACGGGTATGCCGTCGGAATATCACAGCACTCTGAGCGTTCTCGATCTGAACGGGCAGAAGATCCTCGAGAAGCGAATCCGGGTGAATGACCCGCTTACGTTTCACGGGATTACCTTTTACCAATCGAGCTACGGGACCATGCCTGATGTACGCGGCAAGGCGGTCCTGAAGATCCGCAAGAAGAATGCAGCGGGCCAGGGAGAAACAGTCGTCATCGAGTTGGGCAAATCTGTTCATGTTCCCTCCATCGACAGGACCATCAAGGTCCTTGGATTTGCGCCGTATGGGATGAGAAATCCGGAAACAGGCAAGGTTGTGCTTTACCGTACGGACAATGACGAGTATATCAATCCCGCGGTGCAACTCGAAATCTCAAAGGGGAATAAACCTGTTTATAAAACGGAAATTTTAAAGCGGGACCCGGGCGCTCCGCCTTTGCCGGAGGACTACTCGATCAGCCTGGAGCGTTACGGCGGCACAAGATACACGGGGCTCCAGGTCAGCAAGGACCCCGGTGTGTGGGTGGTCTATACCGGCTTCGTTCTGCTTTGCATCGGTCCGCTCATCGCATTCTTCGGATCTCATAAGAAGCTCTGGGTGAGGATCCAAGAGCACAAGGGCCGGACCGTGATCCTGGTAGCGGGTTCCGTGAACAAAAACCGGCTGGGGTTCGAGCGCGAGTTCAACCGTATTGTTGACGAGATTGCGAAGTAATTTCACGGAGGAATAGAGCAATGAAAAGTTCCTTACTCTTTGATATCGCCACATTATCCTATCTGGTTGCCATGGTCTTGTATATCAGCTACCTGGCGTTTCGGAATAAAGGGCTCGGCCTGATTGCATCGCTCGTCACCTACTTCGGCTTCGGCTTGCAGACCATCGCCCTGTTTCGCCGGTGGTGGGAATCCTACCAGATGGATATCGGCAGGGTGCCGCTGTCCAACCTGTATGAGTCCCTGGTTTTTTTCACCTGGAGCACGGTGCTTATTTACCTTGTCGTGGAGTACAAGTATAAAACCCGGGCCTTCGGGGCCTTCGTATTGCCCGTGGCCTTTCTCGCGCTGGCCTTCATCAACGTGGCGGGCATCAGCCCTGATATCACGCCCTTGGTCCCGGCGCTCAAGAGCAACTGGTTGTTTTATCACGTGCTGGTGAGCTTTCTCGGTTATGCCGCCTTCGGCGTTGCGTTTGCCATCAGCCTGCTGTATCTGCTCGAGGACACCAAAGAACAAGGGCCTGTGCTCAATCTGTTGTCCGCCATGGGAGCGATTGTGGTGCTGGCGTCAATAGGCTACTACCTGGCAAGCCTGGGCGCGGGGATGAAAACCGCGTTCTGGCTGGGGCTCGGTGTGCTGGTTCTTGCCTGGTTCATTTACCTCATTGTCGCGGGAGCGAAGAACAAGTCTCAGGTCTATTTATTCTGGTCGTTTTGCATCACTCTTGCAATCGTGCTGCTTCTTGCCATGGGCATGGATTTCGTGTACCTGGTCTCGTTCCAACGCCTTGCCGAGGGAGAGTCATTAAAAAAACACCTGTTCGAAACTACGTTCCTGAATCCCTCGATGCCGGTCGTGTTCATCACCTGGGCCGCTGTGCTCGCCCTGTTCTGGTTGGTCTGGTCGCAAGGGCTGCGGCTCAAAAACCTGATGAAGCCGTATTTGCCGGTCCAGGATCAGCTCGACGACGTGACCTACCGCATGATCGCCATAGGATGGCCGCTCCTGACCGGCGGCATCATCACCGGCGCGGTCTGGGCCAACAGCGCCTGGGGCACCTATTGGAGCTGGGACCCGAAGGAGACCTGGTCGCTTATCACCTGGTTCATCTATGCCATATATCTCCATGCGCGGTATGTGCGCGGATGGAAGGGAACGCAGATGGCGGTCATCTCGGCAGTCGGATTTCTCGCCGTCATCTTCACGTACCTGGGCGTCAATCTGGTGCTCTCGGGCCTCCATTCCTACGGCGGGATGAATTAACCTGGGAAAAAGTATAGTTGCATTCGTAAAAAGTCGCCATACCCGCGGAAGCGGGTATCCAGAGAGTATAGAACTACGCAAAAAAACTGGATTCCCGTTTGCACGGGAATGACGGGAAATATGATAAATCTTTATTGTTTTTAGTACGCATTCCTCCGTGTCTCCGCGCCTCAGCGGTAGATGGTTACTTTTTACGAATTTTCAAAATATTTTTACTCAATAACCATCCTCTGTCCTTATCCCGGGAAATGAGCGGTCTCCCTTGCCGCGTCGCCTCATGTGCTATACTTAATACAGTAGAAATTTTATCCAAGAACCCGATATTGCGACAGGAGGCCATCTATGAGAGAGTTTAAATGTTCAAGCCTTGGAAATAAGTGTAAATGGAAACATATCGCGAAAACAGAGGAGCTGCTCGCCGATATTGCGGCAGTGCATCTGCGGGACGTGCACGGGGTGCAGGCGGTCAGCGCGGATATGCTGGGGAAGATCAAAAAGGCATTCAGCAATCCTTCTCCGACAGAGGCCACGGCTGCCGAGCGGCTCGTATTAAAGGAATTTAAGTGCAAGGACCTCGGCATGGCCTGCGACTGGAAATACGTAGCCCAGACAGAAGAACTGCTGGTTGACGGCGTTGCCGTGCACGCACGGGAAGCCCATGGAATCAAAGAATTTTCAAATGAGATGATGACCAAGGTGAAAAACCTGGCCCATGAGTGGAAGAGATAAGTTTAGAGGATGGAAGACAGACTAAGATGCTTGTCTTAGTCTGTCTTTTTGTTTATTGGCCGGTCCTCACCGATAAAAAACTGATTCGACAATCCGATTCGACAACATTGATGGTTTCGTAAAAAGTCTAAAAACGCCATATTTGTCATTTCGAACAAAGTGAGAAATCGTAGTTTTCCAATGGATTGAAAGACCCCTGTCGGAGCCTGCCCCGAGCAAGATTCCTCAGTCGCGGAGTTTACCCCGAGCATGAAAGGCAGGATTTCTCGCAATGCTCGAAATGACAGCGAGGGGCCGTTACATGATACGTGAGGGGTTCGGGGTGACACATTCTGACTCTTTACGAATCTATCAACATTGACATAGATTTAAATCTGGCACATATTCTTCCCTCGAGCCGGTCCACAACGTCGAAAGCGGCGCGAGATCGTCGTGTTCCCGGCCTTACCGCTTCACCTGCACATCCACACGCTTATCAATGGAATAGATGGGATAGATCTTGAAATCCTTCACCCATGGCTGGATAACGAAATAATCCGCACGATGCCACATGAATACCCACGGCGCGTCCTGGATGACGCGTTTCTCCGCCTGGCGGTAAAGGCGGTACCGCTTATTTTCGTCCATGGTGGCCTGGGCGGTTTCGATCAGGCGGTCGAGCTCCGGGTCGAGGCAGCGGGTGCGGTTGCCGCCGGAACCTGCACTTGCTGAATGGAACAGCGGGAAGAGGAAGTTCTCAGGGTCGGGATAATCGGCCCACCACGAAAGCCAGAAGGCGTCAGGTTCTCCTTCGTTTACCGCTTGTTTCAAAGCGCTCCAGTCCAGTTGGACAATCTCCACCTTCAAGCCCACTTCCGCAAGCTCGCTCTGAATGACCTCGACAATGTCGAGCACCTCGGGCTCCGCATTAATATAAATTTTAATCGTCGCCCCTTCAGCCCCGGCCTCGCGGATCAAGGTCTTTGCTTTTATCGGGTCATATTCGTATCCCCCGGTGACCCGAGGCAATACGTGGTTCTTCCATAACCCCGGCGGGATCGGCCCGCTCGCCAACACGCCCCGCTTTTCAAAGACCGTATTCAGAATATGCTGCCGGTCAATGGCAAGGTTCATGGCCTTACGGACCCGCAGGTCGTTAAACGGAGGCCGGGTGCAGTTGAGTCCCAGATAATAGGTGTTCAGTCCTGTTCTGCCGTACACCAGATCGCGCCATTCGGGCTCCGTCGTGTACCGCTCATATTCAGACGAGGGGATGAGCAGTACGTCGAGTTTTCCTGTCTCGAATTCCATTACCGCTGTAAGGTCTTCGGGGATGACGCGGTAGAAAATTCCGTTCAGCTTCGATTTCCCTTCAAAATAGTCCTCCCTGGCCGCGAGGATGAGGTTTTGGCCGTGCTTCCACTCAGTCAGCACAAAGGGTCCGCTGCCGATGGGATGGGTGCCGAAGTCCTGGCCAAGGCGTTTCACTTCTTCGCGGGGGACTACATAGGCCGTGGTCATGGCGAGAAGCGAAAGGAAGGGGCCGAAGGGTTTCTGGAGTTTGATCGTCAGGACGTGGTTGTTCACGATCTGGATGCCCGATACATTCGCGGCTTTTTCTGCCATGAAATCACTCGCGCCTTCGATCTTGTCCAGGACCCAGGTGAGGGGCGCCTTGGTGCCGGGTGTGAGAACACGCTCGAAGGAATATTTTACGTCCTGTGACGTGACCTTTCTGCCGTTGCTGAACCGGACGTCGCGCCGCAAACGGAAGGTATAGGTCAACTGGTCATCCGAAAGTTTCCACGAACGCGCGATATCCGGCACGATGTCGAGGTTCTCATTGAAACGGACCAGGCCGTTGAAGATCTTCGCTGCGATTCCGCCTCCCTGAACGTCGGTGATGAGCGCGGGATCAAGCGTGGTAGGGTTGTTGTTCAACCGAAGATAGAGATACCCGGAGAGACGTCCGTCTTGAGACCTGCGACAGCCTGCGGCTGCTGCCAGAAGGACAACGATCAGCAATACGACCACGAGCACGGACCGCGTTCGCAAACAATGACGGGGATTATTTTTTTGATGCGTTGATGAACGCCTTAAAAAGTTTTTTGGAGTGTCGATCATTGGGTGTTTTTTCCGGGTGCCATTGCACCGCTATAAGAAACGAATTATTTTTTACCGGCTCAAGGGCTTCGATGACCCAATCGCGGCTCACCGCGGACAGTTGGAGTCCTCGCCCATGGTCTTTCACGCTTTGATGATGAGAACTGCGCACGCGTATTATCGGAGCGCCCATGATACGGGAAAGCAGGGTGCCGTCGATTATGTGAACAGTATGAAAAACCTTTTCCCCGGGCCGGGAAGCACCATGCTTGATCGGCGCGGGGACCTGTTTCGCGATGTCCTGGTACAGGTTGCCGCCGAATGCGACGTTTACGAGCTGTTCTCCGCCGCATATTGCGAGTACCGGTTTTTTCGCCCGAAAGGCGGCCTTGAACAGCGCAAGCTCGAACAGCGTTCGCTCGTCCTGCGATATCGTCATGTCTGCGCCGAGGAGCGGCTTCTCCTTGTAGAACCGTGGATGAATGTCGTCGCCGCCGCTGAACACAAACCCATCGAGTTGTTTGACCAGATCGGGGATGGATTCTTTAAGCCCGAGGATGGGGATGGGGACCCCTCCGGCCTGCTGTACAGCCTTGCCGTAGCCCTGATCGAGAATATTTAAGTTCCTAGTTGGTTGGACCTCTAGGTTCATGGTGATGCCGATCAAAGGCTTCATGCGCGTTTCTCTCCAAGGAGCAGGATGCTTACACAGTTATTTATAACACATTTTCAGGGGAATGTCAGGGGAGAAGTCTGGAAAGGAGGAGCGCATGAAGGTAAGAAGTTAGGAAGGTAGGAAGGGAAGGAGATAAACGATGTGTGCAGGTCTTCTTACCCTCTTAGCCTCGTATCTTCTTACCTTCCCGAAGTTCTTACTTCATCAGCATTTCCATGACAGCCTTCTGCACGTGCATGCGGTTCTCGGCCTCGTCGAAGACCACGGACTGCGGACCGTCGATCACCTCTGCGCTGATCTCTTCGCCGCGGTGCGCGGGCAAACAGTGCATGACGAGCGCTCCCTTTTTCGCGGCCTTCATGAGCCGCGTGTCCACCTGGAACCCTTGAAAGGCTTTCATTCGTTTGGCGTGTTCCGCTTCCTGGCCCATACTTGCCCAAACATCCGTATACACGACATCTGCGTTTGCGACCGCTTGGAAGGGATCTGTTGAGGTTTCCACCCGCGCGCCCAGGCGTGCGGCCTCTGCCCGAACGCTGGAAAGAATCGCGGGACTTAATTCATACCCAACGGGCGAGGCGATCGAGAAATGCATGCCTGTTTTTACACAGACCTGGATCAGCGAGTTTGCCACGTTGTTCCCGTCGCCCACGTATGCCAGCTTAAGCCCTTTCAATTTTCCTTTCTTTTCTTGCACGGTGAATACGTCGGCAAGGGCCTGGCAGGGGTGGTGCAGGTCCGTCAAACCGTTGATGACCGGGATCGTGGCAAGGCGCGCTAACTCCTCCACCGTTTCCTGGGCAAAGGTCCGGATCATGATGCCGTCGAGGTACCGCGAGAGGGTCCGTGCCGTATCGGCGATGGTCTCTCCGCGGCCCATCTGGATATCGTTCGGCGACAGGAACAGGGCCTGGCCGCCGAGTTGATACATGCCGACCTCGAATGACACCCGGGTCCGCGTCGAGGATTTCTCGAAGATCATGCCGAGGGATTTCCCTTTCAGGGGTTGGTGGGTCTTGCCCTGCTTCAGCATTTTTTTCAAGATCGCCGAGCGCTTCAGAATCTTTTCGATGTCCTTCGGCGTGAGATCGGAAATGGCAAGTAAATCTTTTTTCACTTGAAAATCCTTTCGGTTATCCCCGAATAATCCCATCGGAGATATGGTATATAAAACCGGATTCCCGATACCACCTTTCGGGAATGACAACTTGCATCAGCGTTTTTCAAAAATCTTATCAAGCGCCTGCACGAGCAAATCGATCTCTTCCTCGCTGATGATGAGCGGCGGCATGAACCGCAGCACCGTGTTCACGGTGCAGTTGATCAGAAAACCGTCCCTAAGACAGGCGGTGACGATATCCTTCCCGTCGATGTCGAGTTCCATGCCGACCAGCAGCCCCTTGCCCCGAATGTCTCTCACAAAGGGGTACTTTGTCTTAAGGTCTCCGAGTCGTTGCAGGAAATGCCGGCCGAGCTGTTCAACCGACTGGATGATGATGTTGTCCTCAAGCAGCGTCTCGATCGAGGCGATCGCGGCAGCGCAGGCCAGCGGGTTCCCGCCGAAGGTGGAGCCGTGCGAGCCCGGAGTGAACGCCTGGGCAGCCTTGTCCGTTGCGAGCAGCGCGCCGATCGGCATGCCGCCGCCCAGACCCTTGGCGATCGCGGCCGCGTCCGGCACGATGCCCTCGTGCTCGTAGCCGAAGAACTTACCGGTCCGCCCCATGCCGGTCTGGATCTCGTCGAGCATCAGCAGGATCTTGTGTTGGTCGCAGAGATCCCGCAGCGCTTTCAGGTATCCCGGCGTCGGCACGATCACCCCGCCCTCGCCCTGCACGGGTTCCACGAGCACGGCGCAGGTGTGTTCGTTGATGGATCGTTCAACGGCCTGGATGTCGTTGAAGGGGACGTATTTGAACCCCGGCACAAGCGGCTCAAATCCCTGGTGGATCTTTTCCTGGGCAGTGGCCGCGAGAGCGCCTAAGGTCCGTCCGTGGAACGAACCGTGCATGGTGATGATCTCGAACCGGTCCTGCTTCAACACTTCCCTGCTGTACCGCCGCGCGAGCTTGATCGCGGCTTCGATGGCCTCTGTGCCGGAGTTGCAGAAGAACGCTTTGTCCGCAAAGGAATTTTTAACGAGCAGCTTCGCAAGGTTGACCTGCGGTTCGTTGTGAAAATGGTTCGACACGTGCATGAGCCGCTGCGCCTGCTTCTGGAGCGCCACGACCACGCGCGGGTGGCAGTGTCCCAGGTTGTTTACGGCCACGCCCGAGACGAAGTCGAGGTACTCCCTGCCGTCGGAATCGTAGACCTTCGTACCCCGGCCCTTGATCAGCACGAGGGGCTGCCGGCTGTAGGTGTTCATGGTGAATTTTTGAGAATCCGCGAGGATGTCGTTCGTGATCATGAAAGGGAAAGTAGCATAATCAGCTTGAAAAATCAAACGGAAATTGAAGCATGCTCGGAAAGGCGGACACCCATAAGCGATCTCTCGCAGAGTACGCGGAGGACAGAGGATACAGAGAAAGGCGCTAAATGCAGATAGTAGGTACTTGGCAACAAGATTGCTTTTACGCCCACAACCTGATCAGGCCCACGAGAAATACCAGGAGCACCGGCAGATACAAATACCGATACGAACCTGCCATGTCCGCCTTGAAGTATTTTATCGTTAAAAGATAGCAGAGGTGGGTGGGCGAGAGCATCACGCCGGCGAAGCCGCTCGCGAAAGCGAAGGTGATCGAGCCCGCGTCCGGGGTTCCTCCGAGCATGGCCGTGATGATCGGGAAGGTGGCGCCTACGAAACCGACGGTAAGGCCAGTCAAGAGCCCCACGATGAAGGGCAGCAGGAAGAGCACGACGCCCGTGGGGAGGCCGCTCTGGTGGAAGAAGACGGGCAACGCATCAATGGCGCCGGTGGCTTCGAGCATGCCCTTGAACACCATGATGCCGACGACCATGAGCGTGACGTTGAGTGAAACGCTTTCGCGCAGGGCGGTCCAAAGCTCTTTCAAGGAATAGCGGTAGAACAGCAACAACGAGATCACGACCGTTGCCATGGCAAAGGCCAGCGCTAGTTTGAACACGACGACGAGGATAATCGAAACGATGATCGGGATCAAGGTCAAGAACAGCGCCGTGATCTCATGCCGGTCCCGTTTGCCTTCGATCTTGCCGTGTTTCATGCCCCGGAAGCCGAGGAACGCGCCCACGCCCACAACCGCGAGCGGCAGCGGGAGCTGGGACAGCAGGAATTTGTCGATGGGCAATTTCGTGATTGCCACGGCAAGCACGACGCCGGGGTAGAGCGGCGAGATGTACTCCCAGATGTGGCGGAACCAGTAGTTGATGAAGACCTTGCGCTCGGGCTCCATCTCTGCGTCCGCGGCTGCTTCCTGCACCATGGGCGCGGAGAATGCCGCGCCTCCGGCGGACGGCAGCAGACCGATCAAACCCGGCAGCACGGCCATGGCGACACGCCGGTCGCGCGCCACATTCACGACGGCTTCCATCATGCGCTTCAGCACTCCCCGTTTTCTGATGATGTTTTCCAATACCATGATGAGCATCAGCCCCGTAACGAGGTTGACCGTCTCTCGGTCGAAGGTCGACGAGAAGATGATCCGCGCCTGCTGCACAGGGCCAATGAGGTAGAGCGCGCCGAGGAACAGCGAGCCCGCGAACATGACGAGGCCCAGGTTCCAGCGCAAGCGGAGTAACAGCACGATGAGCGCGAAGGCCGCTCCTATTTTGACCAGGTCCATCATCGGATATAACCCTCACCCAGGTAGAATATCACCGCCGCGCGTATGGAATAGCGGTCCATCTTCCAATCGTCAGGGAGCTGTTGAAACGGCGCGGAGGCGCGGATCGCGCGCAGCGCCTCATCGTCGAGGATCTTGTATCCCGACGATTTCAGGACCTCGACCCCGCCGAGAGAACCGTCTTTCAGGATGTCGAATTTAATAAAGAGCGTGCCCTGGTAGCCGGACACGGCCGCAAGCTCGGGATATTTCAGCACGCTCTCTACCTTGATCTTGAGCCAGCGATTATAGGACATGAACTTGAATTCATCCGTATCGAGCGTTACCGAATCGTCACCCGGTTTTTTTGCCGGCATGCCCTTGCGGGCCAGTTCGTCGATGTCCCGCTGGGTCAGGAAGGGAAGCGGGCCGATCTCTTTCGGCGTCTGCGCCGCACCCTTGCCGCGCTCCTTGCCCTGCTCCGCTCCTTCGGGTGTCCCCGGACGCGGCAGCATCTTCGGAAGGCTGATCTCGTCGCCTGTTCCGAATTTTTTCGGCGTGGGGACTTGGCTTGGCGGAAGCGGCCTCTCCGGGGCGATGCTGCGCGGCTGTTGCACCGGCGGCAGGTTCTTGATCGCCTGGGGCGGAAGGTTCACGATGTTCACCGGCAATGCAAAAGGCAGGGGCGTTGCGCCGGGCCTTGCCAGGAGCAGGGCCGCAACGATCACCAGCGCATGAAGTGCGAAGGAAATGCTGAAAAACTTCGTGAAATGTAAACGAGGGTGCATGATTATTAAATAAATTGGGCGCAGATTCACGCTACGTAATGAGGCAGGTAAAGGTCGAGGCTGAGGGAATAGTTATCCTTACCCTCAAACTGATTTTGCTCCATCCTCGGCTAAACAGCTTTCTGCATTTTGTCCGACACGCTCCGGAGCAGCTTCAGGATCGCTTCGGCCTGCTCCGGCGTGAGACTGCCCATGCCGCAGGACGGCGTAATGAGGCCCTGGCGGAGTATCGTCTTCCGGTTGATGCCTTCCAGTTCCAGCTGTTTCATGCCCGCTTCAAGCAAGGCGATGAGGCCGTCCGTTGTCTCCCTGCCCGTGAAGGCGCCGGTCGGCACAATGCCCCATGCGAGCGAACCGCCCCGGTCGTAGAACTTTTGAATATCGCCCGGGTAGAGAAGCACCTTGTTCATATACCCGAAGGCGTCGAAGTTCACGATGTCGATGCGGGTATTGAACAGCAGGGGCCAGTCTGCGTTGCCGCAGCAGTGGATACCGGCAATGCCGCCCAATTCGTGGATCGTGTCGATGATCTCGTTCAGCTTTTCCGCGACGACCTCGGAGGGGACGGCGGAAAAACCCGAGCCGAGCGATTCCATGGCCGGTTCGTCGATAAAGATGATGACGGGTTTGCCGAACCGGTTCAGTTCCCGGATCTGCCACGCCGCATTCATGGCGAGCCCCTTGACCACGGCATCGTAGATCATTTCGTTGTGGATGATGTCCTTGCCGGTCTCGTCCTTGAGGGAGATGCCCATGGTAAGGGGGCCGGTTATGTGGCCTTTTACGAATTGTGTACGGGAGGGCACGCCCTGTTTCAAGGCCCTCAGCAGGCCATAGAACCCCGCGGCATATTCCTCGCTTATTTTGAAGTAGCCGTAGTCCTTTTCCAGATACCGTTCAAAAAATTTTTCGAATTCCGGCGTCAGGTCCTGAGCCGTGTCGAAGTAAAAACGATTCTTTGCGGCGTCCAACCGGATGCCGGGGAAGGTTTCACTATACTGGCCGTCCATGTACTCGCGAAAACCCCGCTGCGGGAGCTGCGGCCAGATCGGCGCTTCGTACAGGTAGGCGAGCGACAGGGCCGCGGCCTTATCAGGATCAATGACCGGCAAGCTGCCGATGCCGGTGGCTATGCAGTTGAACGTGTGCGTCATGATGGTCCCCTCGGTGTGAAAAAAAAGATCGTATTGAGAATTATAACTGCAACGAGCCAAAAAAACAACTGAATTAGGGAACAAAATGCCGGAGCAACGTATACGCAAGAGAAAACGCGGCACTCCGCGGGCACAGGAGCGACCTGGTTGCAGGATGCGCCGAAGGAAAAAGAGATTGCAAATTGTTCTCGACTTCACTACACTAGAATAAAGGACCGGAAGAGAGAAAATGGTCGCGGCACGACCTCACGGTATTACGCGGAGGGAAACCATGAAGCATTTTTTTATCATCTTCACCGTTGTCCTGCTTTTCGGGCAGGCTTCCGCCGAAACAAAGCGCTTCATCATTCCGCTTGAGGGGTCGCCCGCTCAAGGGTCGCAGGATGCGCCGGTCACCATTGTTGAATTCATCGATTACCAATGACCCCATTGCGTCGCAGCCGGTCCGGCTGTGGCAAAAATAGTCGCGACCTACAAGAAGAACGTCAGGCTGCTGATCAAGTTTTATCCTTATAAATACCGAGATTTCGCGCGCAGTTCCGCAGAGGCCGCTTTGGCCGCATCTGATCAGGGGAGGTTCTGGGAAATGCACCACCTGCTGCTCAAAAGATCCCCGGACCTGGACCGCGAGCACCTTGTCGCTTACGCAAAAGAACTCGGCCTTGATGTTGAGAAATTCAAGAGCGCCCTCGATTCACATAAGAATGCCGGGATTATCGACCGGGACCTCAAGTTGGCGCTTGATCTTGATCTTTACAATACCCCTACGTTTTTCATCAACGGCAGGAAGATCGTCGGCAATGTCCCGTATGACTATTTGCGGAAGATCGTTCAGGAGGAGCTCAATGCGGTCAAACCATAAGCCGTTTGGTTCTGTGCTGCTTACGCTTGTGCTGGGGCTTGCTTCGCCCGCAGGCGCAGGCATTCTTGGGCCAATTCCGTTTGTTCCCGTTCCTGACACCAACCCGCAGTCGCTGGAAAAAGTCGAGCTCGGCAAAAAGCTTTTTTTTGATCGGCGGCTTTCAGGAGACGGCACTATGAGCTGCGCCACCTGCCATATTCCAGACCTTGCCTTTACCGACGGACAGGAAACATCGCTCAGCTACCCGACCACCAAGAACTGGAGAAATGCGCCGACGCTCGTGAATGTCGGATTTTTCAAGCATCTCTTCCACGACGGCAGGGCCGCATCGCTGGAGGAGCAGGCTCTGTTCCCGGTCCTGTCTTCGTTCGAAATGAACCTCAACCTCGATTATCTCGAAGAAAAGCTGCGAGTCGTGCCGGAGTATGTCGCGTCATTCAATAAGGTGTTCAAAGGCGATATTACCCGGGAACGGATCGCCATGGCGATTGCTGCATTCGAGCGGACGCTTGTTTCCCGGAATGCTCCGCTTGACAAATATCTGAACGGAGAAAAAACGGCGCTTTCCGCTGAAGCCCAAAAAGGGTACTCGCTCTTTATCGGCAAAGGCAAATGCGCGGAATGCCACTCCGGGGCCATTCTTTCAGACGATGCGTTTCACGCCTTGAACGTGCCGGAAAATCCGGAGCACGAGAAAGACCCGAGGATTACAGCCACGCGACGCTTCGTGGCAAAGCTTTATCAGTACGGAGATTATAAAAACCTGACCGAAGACCCGGGCCGCTATCTCATCACGAAGGACAAAAAAGACTGGAAGGCATTCAGGACCCCTACGCTCAGGGAGATCGCGAAGACGGCCCCTTATATGCATAACGGAATCTTTGCCACCCTCGATGAAGTGATTGAATTCTTCAACAAGGGCGGCGGAAAGGGAAATACCGCACTCAAACCTCTTGGTCTGAGCCCTGAAGAAAAACAAGCGCTCAAAACTTTTTTGCTCGAGTCCTTGAGCGGGGAGGACCTTGTGATCCGATATCCCGTTATTCCCTGACGGGAAGATGGTGTGGGGTCGCGAGGCTGGACAGGGACCCAAAAACAGCCTCTGGGAACGATGGTCAAATATCAGGAGTATGGACTACGCAATGGAGATCAAATTCAAAGTCTGGTATGAAAAGGATGGAGATGTTCTTTTCGGAAGCGGCCGCAGGGAGTTGCTGAAAACCGTTGACCAGTATAACAGTCTCACTGCCGCGGCCAAGCACATGAAAATGTCCTACCGCGCGGCGTGGGGAAGGCTCAGGGCTTCTGAAGAGAGGCTGGGCGTAAAGCTCGTCGAGTCCCATCCGCCGCATCGGGCTCTCCACCTGACAAAAGAAGCCAGATTACTCATAAGCAAATTCGACAAACTGGAGCAAGAGATGGGTGACCTTGTGCGAAAGATCAGCCAGAATGACAAGGAAAATTCCCGTTAATTCTCTTGCCTGATTCCTCCTAGAGTGTCCGACAGATCGGTCTGTCTGGCTCTCAGCCTGCCTTCAAAAGCTACTGAACCTAATAATACATTAAGAAATATCATGCAATCTCTGTTGGCATATGCTTTCTGGTGAAAGAGCATAATTACGTGTGGTTTCACTATGTCTTTTTTGACATGTTGACAAAAGTTTGTGTAAAGCAGAAAATTCTACATATATGTAGTAAAGTACTATGCCGCATTTTCTTAATGCTACCCGTTATTTTTTTCTATCGCCTGGTGATGAGAATTGACCGGATATAACAGAATACGTTTGAAAAGGGGGTGTTGTGTGTACGAGCGGTGATTCTATTTTATAGAACTACGTTGAGAAAGGGGATTCTTTATGACGGTATCAAGAAGAGACTTTCTGAAGTTGACCGGGGGAACGATTGCTCTCAGCACGGTCGGCGTCGCGCTTTCACCCGAGGAAGCCGCGGCCCAAGAACTGAGAATCAAGGGAGCCAAGCAAACCACCACGGTCTGTCCGTACTGTTCGGTCGGGTGCAGCATCCTCATCCACACGAAAGACGGCAAGGTCATTAACGTCGAAGGCGACCCCGACGGCCCCATTAACGAGGGCACGCTCTGCCCCAAGGGCGCGTCGCTGTTCCAGATGGTCAACAACGAAACGCGGCTCCGTAAACCCCAGTATCGCGCGCCCGGCGCAACGGAATGGAAAGAAGTGGAATGGGACTGGGCCTTGAACCAGATCGCCAGAAAAGTAAAAGACTCCCGCGATAAATCCTTCAAAATAACCTCGAAAAACAAAGTTAAGGAAACAAAGCCGGACGGCACGGAAGTCATTGCTGAGAAGGATTTCACGGTCAACCGGACCGACGGCATCGCCCATATCGGCAGCGCGGCACTGGACAACGAAGAATGCTATATCATGCAGAAGCTTGTCCGCTCTTGGGGCCTTACCTATATAGAACATCAGGCCCGTATTTGACACTCCGCAACTATAGCGGCTCTGGCAGAGTCGTTCGGGCGCGGTGCAATGACGAACCACTGGGTGGACCTCCGTAACGCGGATGTCATACTCGTTATGGGCTCGAACCCCGCTTCAAATCATCCCATAGCAATGAAGTGGATCATGAAGGCCAGGGAAACTCGCGGAGCGAAGCTCGTTGTCGTGGATCCGCGCTTCACGCAGACTGCAGCCAAGGCCGATCTCTACGCGACTCTCCGTTCCGGGACGGACATCGCATTCCTGGGCGGCATGATCAGGTATATTCTCGACAAGAGTCTCTATTTCAGGGATTATGTGGTCAACTATACGAATGCCTCATTCCTGATAAACCCCGATTTAAAACTCCCTGCTGATCTTGACGGTGTGTTCTCAGGCTTTGACGAGAAAACACTGAAGTACGACAAAAAGACCTGGAGCTTCCAGATGGACGCGACGAACGGCGTTCCGAAGAAGGACCCCACGCTTCAGGACCCGCATTGCGTGTTTCAACTCCTGAAAAAGCAGTATGCCCGTTACACGCTCGACAAAGTGTCGAGCATTACCGGCACGTTGAAGGACAAGCTCGAAGAGGTCTACAAGATCGTCGGCTCCACGGGAAAGCCGAACAGAGTGGCTACGGAATGCTACGCCATGGGATGGACCCAGCACACGGTCGGCGTTCAGAACATCAGGGCCTTCTCCATTATCCAGCTCCTGCTCGGCAACATGGGCATGGCAGGCGGCGGCATCAATGCCATGCGGGGCGAGTCCAATGTCCAGGGCTCCACGGACTACGGGCTTCTCTTCAATGTTCTGCCCGGATACCTTCCGACACCCGCGGCTTCACTGGTTGATCTCAAGACCTACACTGAAAAGATTACGCCCAAGACAAAAGAGTCCAAGAGCGTCAACTGGTTGGGCAACAGCCCGAAGTATGTCACGAGCTATCTCAAGGCGATCTTCGGCGATAAGGCCACGAAAGAGAACGATTTCGGCTATGCCTGGATGCCCAAGATCGATGAGGGAGCGAACTACTCCTGGCTCAATCTCTTTGACCAGATGTTCAAGGGCAAGTTCGAAGGGTTCTTTGCCTGGGGCCAGAACCCCGCCTGCTCAGGGGCCAACTCCAACAAGACCCGGGCGGCGCTTTCCAAGCTGAAATGGATGGTAAACGTCAACCTCTACGATAACGAGACCGGGTCCTTCTGGAGAGGGCCGGGCATGAACCCCAAGGAGATCCAGACCGAGGTCTTCATGCTTCCGTGCGCATCGTCCATTGAGAAGGAAGGCAGCATCAGCAACTCCAGCCGTTTGGCACAGTGGAGATACAAGGCCATAGAGCCGGTGGGCCAATCCTTGCCTGATGCCGAGATCATCAACGAGCTCCATTTCAGGGTAAAAGAACTGTACCAGAAGGAAGGCGGTAAATTCCCCACGTCGATCCTCAACCTGAGCTGGTCCTATGGAAAGCCCGGGCATGACAACAAACTGGGCCATATCGACGTGCGCAAAATCGCACAGGAAATAAACGGCTACTACACCGCGGACGTGTATGACAAGGCCGGCAAGCTGGTCGGCAAGAAGGGCGACCTAGTCCCAAATTTCGTCGGTCTCCAGGACAATGGTTCCACCTCAAGCGGCAACTGGCTGTATTGCGGAAGCTTCACCCAGAAAGACGGCAAGACCGTCAACAACATGATGAGGCGGGGCAAGGAAGACCCGACCGGGCTCGGCCTCTACCCGAACTGGGCATGGGCATGGCCGGTCAATAGAAAAATTATCTACAACCGCGCATCAGTGGACCCCCAGGGCAATCCGTGGGACCCTAAGCGCGCGGTCCTGAAATGGAACCCGACCAAGGTCAATCCACAGACTAACAAGCCCGGAGTATGGGAAGGTGATATTCCTGACGGGCCGGCCCCGCCCATGGCCTCCGAAGGCGGCAAACTGCCATTCATCATGAAAGCGGACGGTGTGGGTTCGATCTTCGGTCCCGGCCTGGTTGACGGGCCGTTCCCCGAGCACTATGAACCGCTCGAATGTCCGATCCAGGAAAACCCGCTGTCCAAGAAGCACCGGACCAATCCCACGGCCAAGATGTTCTACGGCAAGGAAGGCGACTTGAAAGAGGACGCGTTCGCTTCCTGCGACGTGAGGTACCCGATCGTCTGCAGCACGTACCGCAACACCGAGCACTGGCAGACCGGCGTTATGACGCGCCATTGTTCATGGCTCCTGGAAGCCCAGCCCCAGATGTGGGTGGAGATGAGCCAGGAGCTTGCAAAGGAACGGGGCATTCAAAACGGCGAGAAGGTGAACGTCACCTCGGCCCGCGGGACCTTGTGGGCCATTGCGATCGTGACCGACCGGTGGAAGCCGTTCAAGATCATGAACCAGACCGTGCATGAAGTAGGCATTCCGTGGCACTTCGGATGGCAATTCCCGGCGGACAAGAGCGGCGGCGACAGCGCCAATATCCTTACACCGACGATCGGCGATCCCAACACCATGATACCTGAATCAAAGGCCTTCATGGTCAATATTGAAAAGGTAAGGGGGTGATACCATGGCTAAGATGGCTTTACTCGTTTCTCCAGAATTATGCATAGGCTGCCGCGCATGCCAGATTGCGTGCAAGTCATGGAATCAGCTCCCGGCGGAACAAACAAAGAACAGCGGCGGGTACGAAAACCCGCCAGATCTGACCTCCAATAACTTTAACAAGATTCGCTACGTGGAGATCCCGTCTGAAAAGAACCCCCTGCGGTGGTTGTTCGTCAGCCAGCGCTGCATGCATTGCGAGGACGCGGGCTGCATGAAGATCTGCCCGTCTCCCGGCGCTCTCACGAGATCGAAAGAAGGCGCGGTCATCACGAACAAGGACAAGTGCGTTGGTTGTCACCTCTGTCTTGCCGCGTGCCCCTTCAATATCCCGCGCTACGGCACGGACGGCAAGCTTGCCAAATGCACCCAATGTACCGACCGAACGACGAACGGGCTTACACCGTCCTGCGCCAAGACCTGCCCCACCGGTGCGATCACCTACGGCGATCGTGATGCCCTGGCGGCCAGGGCCCAGAAAGCTGGCTACACCAAAGTCTATGGG
>Ga0209068_10000521_pt1 | contig 20874 bp, 17 predicted proteins | sample ColStrG_CSR_2012_FD_187200 | JGI IMG/M metagenome (GOLD analysis project Ga0209068, IMG submission 187200) | Freshwater sediment microbial communities in response to fracking from Pennsylvania, USA - Cold Stream Run_MetaG_CSR_2012 (SPAdes)... | ecosystem: Environmental > Aquatic > Freshwater >... | reverse complement strand
CCTCGGCCCGAGCAATTTTGGGGCTCCGATTACCGCGACGGCCACCAACGTCGGCGGCTTCCACCCGATCCCCCCGCAGCCAAACCGCACCGTGGATGCCGAGGCCGGCCTTGCTTTTGATAGCCGTCCTGGCAGTCCTCACTTCGGTCGCCTCTATCTCGTTTATAGTTCCGAGCCCTCGGCCGGCGACACGGATATCCAGGTTCGTTTCTCGGACAACAACGGGAGTTCCTGGAGCGCTCCCATTCGCGTGAACGACGATCCTCCGGGCCGCAGTCAGTTTCTGCCCAGGATTTTCGTCGATCCAACCTCGAGCTACATTTCCGTGTGCTGGCACGACTCCCGTAACTCCGCGACGAATACCTCGATGGAGGAGTACTGCACCATCGCGCCGCCCACGGGCGCCACTCCGGTCTTCGAGCCCAACGTTCGCGTCGGCGATGGCGCCTCCACCAGCAATGGCGCGGGTATCGAGTTCGGTGACTATTCCGGGCTGGCCTACGTCACCGGTGTCATCCACCCGGCATGGGCGGACACGTCCAACAGCACTGGCAATAACCCCAATGGCACTGCAAACTTTGACGCCTACACCGATCGTATAACTGGCGGCACGACCGCGCCCCAGATTCAGGTCCCGAACGGCGTAGCCTTCGGGAACATCTGCCTTGGCGGCAAGAGCACCGGAACGCTGAATGTCTGTAACACAGGTACGGACGATCTGGTGATCACCTCCATCACATCGTCGAATCCGCAGTTCAGTATCGTCACTCCGTCCGCGGGATTTCCCGTCACCGTGAGCCACGACTTTTGCTTCCCGTTCTCGGTGATCTTCACGCCCACAGGGAGCGGTCCACAAACGTCCACCATCACAATTGTCACGAATGATCCATCGCATCCGACCGTCACTGTACAGGCGACCGCGCAGGTGGGTGTGGGCTCGCTGAGTCTGGACGCGGACATACTCTTTCCGCCGACGGTGATCCAAAGTGTTGGCAGTTGCTACTCGCCGAAACCGCTGGTGGTGTCCAACAAGGGCACATGTGATCTCACCATCACCAGCATCGCCATTGGCGGGGCTAACGCCGGAGACTACGCGCTCTCGGGGACACCAGGTTTCCCGGTCACGGTCGAGCCAGGGCACACGGTTGGTGAGGGAGATTTGAACGCAATTTTCGGCCCCAGGGCCGTGGCTCGCGAGCGCACCGCGGACGTTACCGTAACCTTTGTCTCAGATCCGACGAGCGGTACCACCAGCACGCAAACCGCCCAGCTCTGTGGCGAGGGCGTTCGCACCGGAGCCAGAGTTCTGGTTACCCAAGGCGGCGTTCCCATGCCGAAGGTCCACGAAATCGAACTCAAGCGTCTGCACGGCGGTTGGTTCGGGTTCGCCAAGGAAGTGGACGAAGTCAAGAACGCGCTTTTGCAGACGGTCACGGCCACGCCGGGTACTGCCTGCGCTTCGTTCCAATTCCATAGAGAGTATGGAGCCGTGACCGACGCGGAGCAGCTCGTCCCGGGCGTCTACCAACTTAAAGTCGAAGCCATCATTGCCGGCAAGGAAGTTCGCAAGAAGACATTCTTCCAGGTTGGCACCTGTGGGTTCGACGGCACGATCGTCGTCGACTTCTAACCGCCAGCGTCGATGCCGGACCAGGCTGGTCCGGCATCGATTCCCAAAAGCAGCCACAGCATGGGAGGGCTGCTGTACCTCCCACAAAACACATCAGGGGGTAGCTCGATGCCACGGTATCGCATCACCATCTCGAGCAAAGATAGAGAAGCCATGCTGGATCTAGTGCGCAAGCACAAGCTGCAGGTCCTTGACCACGGCATCCGTTACACGGAGAAAGACGGCCACAGCGTGGACGCAATCGTCGACGCCGCCGATCTCGCCAAGCTGGAATCCAAACTTGCGAAAGCCACCTACCACGTCCAACGCCACGAGGATATTGACGAACTGGGCAAGGCCCGCCAGCAAGAAGTTGGGCGAGGCAACCGTTACAAGAAATCCGATTCGAACTAACCGTTTCCCGCACGGAGCCAGCTCCAAAGGAGGAGTCCAATGCCGTATCTCAATGTTGATGAAGTCGAATCCGCCCTCGCCGTTGCCTCCTCCGCCCCGTACGCTGGCTTCACGCAGCTCATCACGCTCCCCAATTTGACCTGGGAAGGCCGCCAATGCCACGCCATCAAGATCGCGAACGGCAGCGGCCCCGGCCGACCCGGCGTGTATTTTCTCGGCGGCGTTCACTCCCGCGAGTGGGGCAGCCCGGATATTCTCATCAACTTTGTGGAACAACTGGAACAAGCGTATCTCGGCACCACGGGACTCACCTTTGGCGGCAAAGCTTTTTCCGTCGCGGACATCCAAACCATCGTCAACACCCTCGACATCTTCGTGTTCCCCCAGGCCAATCCCGATGGCCGCAACTACAGCCTGAACTCGGACGCATGGTGGCGGAAGAACCGCCGCACCGCCGCCCCCAATTCCAATGCGTGCGTAGGCGTTGATGTGAACCGCAACTATGATTTTCTATGGGATTTTCCATCGTTTTTTAGTCCGGCGGCTGGCATCGTGGACTCCGTCAATCCGTGCGACTACCAGCTCTATCACGGACCCTCGGCTTTTTCCGAACCCGAGAGCAGCAACGCGAAGTGGATCTTCGATACGTTCGGGAATATCGGCTACTTCATTGATCTACACAGTTACGGCGAGGACATTCTCTACAGTTGGGGCGATGACGACGATCAGACCACCGATCCCAGCATGAACTTTCAGAACCCCGCCTACAATACACAGCGGGGCGTCGTCGGCGATTCCGCCTACAAGGAATACATTCCGGCTTCAGATCGCGATACCGCGATTGCGATTGCCAACGCGTTCCACGACGGTATTCAGGCGGTGCGCGGCAAAAACTATACCGTCAAGCCCTCGGCGAATCTCTATCCCACCGCCGGCACTTCCGACGACTACGCGTACAGCCGTCACTTCGTCGACGGCAGCAAGCAAAACATCATCTCTTACACCTTGGAGTGGGGCCTGGAATTCCAGCCCCCTTACGCCGAGATGCAGAGCATCATCCAGGACATAACGTCTGGCTTGCTCGCCTTCTGTCTGAGCATTCGCCAAAGCCTTGAGCGCTGTGCGTTCGTCATTGAGCGCAGCACGCTTGGCCAGGACGAAATCGACGCCCGGCGCCCCCAGCCCGGCGGACCCGTCGTTCCCGATGCTTTCCGCGTAATCGTCGACGGCTTCAGCGCCGCTGAACTCGGCATCGTCGACGCTACCTCGATTCTTACGGTGGCGTCCCCGGCTGCTGGTATCAACGTGATCTGCACTGGCAACACCTCCGACAGTGGGAGCTACGGCCCCGAGGTGCAGCGGTTCACATTCCACTACGATCTCGACTTTGGTCCCACAGACACTGCTTTTGCCTTCGCTGGCCCCACCGAGTTCCTGACCCTGAACGTAACCGCAGGGGGCATCCCTGCCTCGGCACAGATTGAACTCATCAAACAGCCCAATCCGTTCATCCTCCACGGCGACCCTTACTGGCTCAGCGTGGATCTTCGGACCTTCGTTGTCCGCGCCGGAGAGACCAAGTTCGGTGTCACCATGGGCAATGATGCTTCGGCGGCGCCTGCCTTCATTCAACAGCTGATGGCGACGATCGCGCCGGCAGAATTTGACTCGCTGCCAACGGACGAGACCGCGTCTGGATTGTTTCTATACCCTACCGATGGTCCCATGGGCAGCGGTCAAAAGGTCTTCAATTTCTCTTTGGCCAAGGTTCACTACATTGGACTCACCGGCGCCCCCAATGTTCGCGTGTTCTTCCGCTTGTTCCAGGCCCAGACTACGTCCACCGTATTCGACCCTTCCACTTCGTATCGGCGCACGCTGAGCAACCCCCACGCTCAACCCTCGCCCCTGGCGGGCATTCGAGGCAACGAATACATCACCATCCCGTGCTTCGCCAGCAGCCGAGTCGATTCCACAGCCGTCAGCATGGACCAGCAAACGGATGATCCCAACGTGCAGACGTTTACGGCGATCGGCGGACCAGAAGTCGACAAGATCTTTGGCTGTTGGCTGGACATCAACCAGCCCTTCCGCGCCGATGGCGTAACCCCCAACAATGTTCTGCCGGTTTCGGTTCCTGGCGCCAATGCAGACGGTCCTTTCAACGATCCGTCCAATCCGCCACTGACGATTCAGCAGGCTATTTTGCGGAACCTGCACCAGTGCATGGTTGCCGAAATCGCATTCGATCCGGTGGCCATTCCCGTGGGTAAGGATCCCTCCAACTGGGACAAGCTGGCGCAACGCAACATCGCATGGAGCGATGTGGGTTCCGCTCGCGCCGTCGATACGTTCGACGTCCGCCCCACGCCCGCCGGGTTGAGGCCCCACCAGACTCCCGACGAGTTGATGATCGACTGGGGTAACACCCCGGGTGGTAGTACGGCGCAGATTTACCTGCCTGCGGTGAACAGCTCAGACATCCTGGCGATGGCCGACAAGATGTACTACTCGCATCGCCTGGCCAACGCCGACGCTCATACCCTGCAATGCAGAACAGGTGGCATCACGTACATTCCCATTCCTCCGGGGACGAGCGTGAACTATGCCGGCCTGCTCTCGGTAGAAATGCCGGCCCATTTGCGTCAAGGCCAAGCCTTTTCCATTGTCGTGCGCCAGATCACAAACGCGTATGGCACACGTCCTGCACCACCATCACCGCCGGGAATGGCTGCCCGTTCCAAGAAGTCGTTCGTCCCGGATCTCATCGAATGGCGTCGGGTCTTCGGGGCTTTCCAACTCACCATCCCAGTCAAACGCAAAGACGAGATCCTCCCCGTGGAGGAGCGGAGGCTATCCGTTCTGTTGTGGATTGCCGAATCCATCCCGCATCACAATCGTTGGCACCCTGTCTTCTATCGTTATCTCCAGCAGATCGCCGGACGGGTCACGGTCTTCGGGGGAGATCCTGGCGATATTTTGCCTTCGCCCACAGGAGAAGGTCGCAAGCACCACCATCATCATCGAAAGCACGAACACGAGAGGCTCCGCGCCTCTACCGGTAAGATCGCTGGACTCATCTTCGACCGCTTCGGGAACTTCGAAGGCTTCGTCCTCGATACCGAAGAAGGAGACCGCAAGTTCTTCAGCCGGGAAAAGGACGTCGAACATCTCGCCGAGCGCGTCTGGCACGACCGGTTGCGGATCAGCGTGTTCTTCGAGTGCGACGAACCGTTACGGCCGCTTTCCATCATTGTTCGGGAGCCACCGGTGTCGTTTCACAGTTGAGGCGAGAGACGCCCAGCTTCTAGACTAAGAAGAGCGCAGGCTTTCGCGGCTCTAGTCCGACTTGCCGACACTCGTCGCTTGTCAGCCCCGTGCGGGGCATTCTTTGGCGTCGAGTACTGTTTGGATCAATTCAGTACACTGCTGCGCTGTGCATTCGTTGCCTTCCAGGTTGGCCCGATCCTTGCGTCGCGACCGATCACGACCGTCTGTCGGAAATGTACCAAGAGCCCTCCTCGTGGGCAACGCTGACGCCGAAGAGGTCGCAGACGAGCTTTACCTGCTGCCGGTGCAGGGGTCGGATACACAGTGGTACAAGAGAACGTGCTCATCAACCCGATGATTCGGATGGATGCGTGGGGGCGCAGAGGCTGAAGTCAAGGTTGTCCTCATCAATGACGCCACACAGGTGTCGTTCGTGGTCGAGAAAGTCCGCGCCAAGTACGGGACCAAGGACGTGAAGAAGTACTGTTCAAAGCTCGACGTTGCCGTCGTGGCCCAGATACGCTGATCGTGCGTCATCGCGAATGGAGAAGATCGTGACGAACATCTGCGGTGGATTACTGGAAAAAGAAAGCCTGAAATCTTGAACAGCCTACTACAGCACCGGTTTGCCGCGTCAAACTCTAAAGCATTAATCACCACCGCCTCTCGCAATGAATTGCAGAGCAAGCGTATAGGCGAGTTAAGATATCTGCTAGAAGGCAAAGCGAACCTTGCCCTGGCGGACTGGGGCCCGCGAGAGGGGTTTTTCACGCAAAAGAGTCATTCCAGTTCTGAATGTGCCTTTGAAGGGAGTTCTCTATGATCACGCTGAATGTGAATGGAGTCCGGCACGAGGTCCAGGCTCCTGACGACACTCCGCTACTGTACGTTTTGCGCAACGATCTCCAACTGATCGGTCCGCAGTTCGGTTGCGGACTCGCACAGTGCGGAGCCTGTTCCGTTCTGGTCGAGGGCAAGGAAGCGCGTTCCTGCATTACGCCTGTGGCAAGCGTCGCTGACCAGGAGATCACTACGCTCGAAGGCCTACCCGCGAGGTGGGCAAAGCAAAAGAGCCTCTCGGCGGAGGAGGCGAACAACACGCTTCACCCGGTCCAGCAAGCCTGGATCGAGGAGCAAACTCCCCAGTGCGGGTTTTGCCAGAACGGGATGATGATCAAGGCGACCGAACTCCTCGAAAGCAGTCCCAATCCGACCCTAGCGCAAATCAAAGAGGCCTTCACCACATCCGGAGTGTCGCCAAATCTGTGCCGCTGCGGAACCTATGTAGCCATCATTGACGCCGTAAAACATGCCGCCGAGATCATGGCGAGGAGGAGGTAAGCAATGGCGACTATGAGCGACAAACCAGGCAATTTTTTCGGAGCCACGCTGTCGCGCCGTCAATTCGTGAAAACCGGTGGCGCCCTCGTCGTGGGATTCAACTTGGTTGGCAAGGAGTTTCTGAAGGGCGATGCCGGGAAGCCCGCTACGTTGAAGAACTCGCTTGATCCCACTCTCCTCAGTTCCTGGATTGAGATTCACCCGGACAACACCATCCTGATTCGCACCGGGAAGAACGATTTCGGCCAAGGCACAACCTTTACCGCCTACCGGCAAATTGTTGCTGATGAATTGAGCGTACCCTTCGAAGCGATCACCACGGTAGTACAGGGAGATACCGATCGCACTCCGGACGGCAGCGGCGCTTTCGATTTCCTCGGCCGTGGAACGCCGAATATCCGCAAGGCGGCCGCCTATACCTACCAGGCTCTGCTCGACCTCGCCTCAAAGCGGCTCCGCGTGCCGAAAGACAAGCTTTCCGTCAAGGACGGCATCGTCTCGGGAGGTGGCGAGAACATCTCCTATGGCGACCTCGTCAAGAACCAGCAGTTGAAGCTCACGATTCCAGTCAAGGGGGACCTCACCAGCATCCTCGGATTGACAATCGAGGGGAATCCGCCGATGAAGCCGGTCAGTGAGTACACGGTCATCGGCAAGTCCTTCAAGAATTCCATTATCAGTTCGAAAGTCGCCGCGAAGGAAGCCTGGGCAACCGATGTGCGCCTGCCGGGCATGTTGCACGCGCGCGTGGTGCATCCGAAGACGCTCGGGTCAACTCTCGTCTCTGCCGGTCAACCGGACAAAACAAAGTTTCCGAACTCGCAAGTCATCGTGAAGGGCAACCTCGTCGGAGTGGTCGCGCCCACGGAGTGGGACGCGATCCAAGCAGCCGAGCAGGTCGCCAGGGCCACGAAATGGACAGAGTGGAAGGGCCTGCCCGGCAACGCAAAACTCTACCAGCATCTTCGAGAAGAAGCTGATTGGAAAACCGCGCCCGTGGCGAAGGGCCATGCTAACAAAGGTGATGCGGAACCCGTGCTCGCGTCGGCTCACAAGAAGCTTTCCGCGACATATCAACTGTCTTACATGAAGCACGCGCCGATTGGCCCGACCATGGCTGTTGCCGATGTCAAACCCGATGGCACGGTGCACATCTATACGCACAATCAAAATCCACAGGAGCTTCGGGGCGAAATTGCGATGATGCTCCGCACCACACCCGATCACGTGATCGTACACGCGTATCCCGGACCTGGCCATTATGGAAGGTCCAATGGCGGAAACGCAGGCGCGGAAGACGAGGCAGTGATCTTGTCACAAGCCGTTGGCAAACCGGTGCGCGTGCAGTGGATGCGCGCCGACGATATGCAGTGGTCTACGCAGTCGGCGGCTTCTTTTTCCGATGTTCAGCTTGCCATCGACGAAAAAGGCAAAATGGCCGCGTATCAAATCGACCACTACATGCCCCCCATGCAGGATGACCGCCCGATTGGTGCGGTTCTCGCGGGGCTGCCCACTATGCCGGCTCCCGATGTCCGTTCTGATTTCATCACTTCCACGATCAACAACATTTCCGATCCGTGGATTTACGCTCCGGTTCCAAATGTGTTGGAGCGCGGTCATGGCACGTTCCAGGTGGGACAGAAGGCTTCGCCTCTCGCCATCGGTATCCGCGATCACAGCATGCGCACGCCGGTGCAGTTCCAGCAGAACTTTCCGCGTGAACTGGCGATCAGCGAAGCAGCAGCGCTGGCAGGCACGGACGCCCTCCAGTTCCGCATCGACCACGCAAGCGAAGAGCGCGTAATCGGTGTGCTGAAAGCAGTGCGGGATGCTTCCGGTTGGGACACCCGCCCCTCACCGCGTGGGGATGCTGTATCTACTGGATCAACGCCCGTGCGCGGCCGTGGAGTCTCGCTGATGTTCCGCAACCTGACCTACTGGGCTTGCGTCTGCCAGATCGCCGTCACCCCCAGCACAGGTGTGATCGTGGTGGAGAAGTGCACGATCGCCGTGGATCCCGGCATCGTCATCAACCCGACGCAATTGAAGCGGCAGGTCGAAGGGGGCGCGGTCATGGGAATCAGCCATGCGCTGTTCGAAGAAGTGACATTCGACGAGAGCGGAATCACCACGGATGACTGGATTTCCTATCCCATCCCGACCATGTCGGACATCCCTGAGATCAAAGTCGTGCTGCTCAACAATCCGAAAATCGGCACTTACGGCGGAGGTTCGGAAGCGCCGAATGCGCTCGCTGCGCCAGCGATCGCAGCGGCCCTCCACGACGCAACCGGAAAGGTGATTCGGCGGCTTCCGATGAAGCCCGCGTACGTGCAGGCGCTTTTCAAGACTTAACCTGGGCACAGGCGTGCTGAAGAAAGCCCGAAAATAAGGGAATTCGGATATGGAAATCAAGCGAAGCGGTTCACAACCTTCCGGCAAAGGACCGGCCGAATACTTTACCGGCACGGTGCGCGTTGACCCGCTGTTCGATGCGCCCGGTCCCGCGCGTGTTCTTGGCGCCAGCGTAACCTTCGAGCCCGGCGCACGTACCGCGTGGCATACTCACCCGCTCGGGCAAACCTTGATCGTGACTGCGGGCTGCGGCCGCGTGCAGCCCTGGGGAGGCCGGACTGAAGAGATTCGTCCGGGCGACGTGGTTTGGATCCCGCCTACTGAAAAGCACTGGCACGGTGCGGGTCCCACCACGGCAATGACGCATATCGCCATTGTAGAAAAGCTCGATGGCAAAAGCGCTGACTGGATGGAGAAAGTCACCGACGAACAATACCAGGGTTGACTGGGCTTCCGAAAATTGGAAGGAGACACTAAAGGAAAGTCGGTTTATCTGCACCGGAAGCGCCATCATGATTGCCTCGGACATCGCAAGATTGCGTGCAGAAGGTCGCCCTGGATTTGACCCCGTATCCCCCGTGCAAAGGCAGCAGAAGACTAGGCGTCGTCGGTCCGTGCCAGACCGAATCATCGCAGAAGCCCGTCCCTCTCCATCCTTTTCTCGCCGACGCTCTTTCACGGTGGCGAGAACAATGTGCTTACACAAGTCCGGACGACTGGGTTTTCGCCAGTAGGCGGTACGGAGGACGGAGACCATACTGCGGACAGGCAATCTTGCGCAAGTACGTTCGGCCGGTTGTGTCGTTCGCACATGATATGTCCGGATGAGATAGCAAGGGAAGTGTCCGCTGGGCCGGCGGCGAGGGTAGGAGAGCATGGAGGGCATGATCTCTTACACCCAGGCCGCAGTGGAGCGGGCGATGAAAGTACAGGAAGTGATTGTGCGGACGCTGGCCAAGAAGATCACGTGGTGGCCAGCGGCCGAGATCATCGGGATCAGCGACCGGCAGATGCAGCGCTGGCACGAGCGCTACGAAGAGTTCGGGTTCGGAGGGCTATTTGACCGGCGGCGGGGGAAGCCGTCGCCCAAGAAAGTGCCGCTGGCGGTGGTGGAAAAGGTCCTAGGGCTGTATGGGGAGAAGTATTTCGATCTAAACGTACGGCACTTTCACGAGAAGTTGCGGGAGGGCCACCCGGTCGCGATCAGCTAGAGCTGGGTGAAAGGGCTGCTGCAAGGGGCGGGGATGGTGGCCAAGGGGCGCCAACGCGGGGTGCACCGCAAGCTGCGGCCGCGGCCCGGGATGCTGCTGCACATCGATGGCCGCGAGCATCGCTGGTTTCAGGATGAGCGCGGGTACGACTTGCGGGTCATTCTGGACGATGCCAACAGCGCGATTTATTACGCGCAACTGGTGGAAGAGGAAGCGAGGGCGACGGTGCTGGCGGGGCGGAAGGAAGTGGTGGAACGGAAGGGTGTGTTCTGCGCCTTGGATAGCGGCTGCGGCAGTCATTTCTGGCTGACGCCGAAGGCCGGAGAAGCGGTGGATCACCCTCGTCTCCCGCAAGTGGGGCGTGCGCGGCGCGCGTTGGGAGTGCGGATGATTCCCGCCTACTCGCCGCCGGCACGGGGACGAAGCGAACGTAACTTTGGCACCTGGCAGGGCCGGTTGCCGCAGGAACTGCGCTTGCGCGGGATGCGGACGGTGGAAGCGGCGAATGTCTTTCTGCGCCAGCATTCCATCGGGGAGTTCAATCGCCGCTTCCAAGTCGCCAGTGCGCAACCGGGCAGTGCGTTTGTGCCCTATCGGGGTAAGGATCTGGAGCGCATCTTTTCGCTGCACTTCGAGCGCACGGTGAACCGGGACAACACGGTCAGCTTTCAGAACCTGACTTTGCCGATCGAACCCGTGCGCTGGGCGGGGAACGCTGGCGGACTGCACGGTGACCGCGCACCCACACCTCAACGGAACCTTGCGCCTCAGCTATGGGCCGCACTGTCTCGGTCGCTACGACGAATGCGGTGGTCCGATCCTCAACCGGAAATTGGCGTCCGGCCAGGCCGTGGAAAAGACGCGCGCTGGAAAAGTCCAAAAACCGACTTTCCCACTTTCCCACCGCCTCGGCGGCGACTGCGGGAGATTAACTTTGAAACCGGTCATTTCACTTGCTACCAAAAGCGGACATCTTAATTTGCTACGAACAGAAAAATCGAAAGGAGTTTGAATGATCGTTGTTTCAGTCCTGGTTTTAGTCCAGCGATGGTAGCAATTCTGGCGCGCCCGGAGAGATTCGAACTCCCGACCTACAGCTCCGGAGGCTGCCGCTCTATCCAGCTGAGCTACGGGCGCGCAGTAGGTCTTCCTAGTGTACATCGCAAGCTCGGATGCCCTCAATGGTGAGTCTTATCCAACACAAGATGAGCCTGGAGCGGATGGCATGCTGAGGATTGACCATCCACGTGCACGAAGCAGAGAAACTGAGCCTGGAACAGATCGAGGCTTTTCTAACCGCCAGCCACGAGATCCGATTCGAAGGCGAAACCCAAAAGCAGATGTATCACTGGCTCGCGCAGGGTACTGGGCCGGCAGGAGTACCACCAGCAGAGCCGCCAGGCGCGCGGTTTGTTGCGCAGTTATCTGGCGAAGATGACGGGCCTGGGCCGGGCGCAAGTGACTCGGTTGATCGCTCGCTATCGGAAAAGCGGATCGCTCCAGCCCTTGCCTTACCGGCGTCATAGCTTTCCGCAGCGCTATACCCGTGCCGACCTCAAACTGCTGGCCACCGTCGATGAGGCCCACGAGAACTTGAGCGGTCCCGCCACGCGCCGTATTCTGGAGCGAGAATACCGCCAGTACGGCAAGCCCGAGTATGAGCGGCTGTCTACGATCTCGGTGGCGCATCTCTATAACTTGCGGCAGCAGCCGCGCATTCTCGGCTTCCATTCCGATAACGGCAGCGAGTTCATCAACCGGATCGTGGCCCGATTACTGAACAAACTGCTCATCGAACAAACCAAAAGCCGTCCCCGGCACAGCAACGACAACGGACTGGCCGAAACCAAGAATGGCGCCGTCATCCGCAAACACATGGGCTACGGCTATATCCCGGCCAGCCACGCCGGGCGCATGCAGCAGTTCTACACCGCCTACTTCAATCCCTATCTCAACTACCATCGTCCGTGCGCCCAAGCCGACGTCACCTTCGACCAGAAAGGCCGCCGGCGCTGGCTCTACCGCCGCTATCAGACCCCGCTGGAGACTCTGTTGGCTTTGCCCAACCCGGCGCAGTATCTGCGCCCCGGACTCACCCCGCCGTCTTACAACGCATCGCGGGAACCCGCAGCGACACCGAAGCCGCCGAGCGCATGCAGCAGGCGAAACGCCGGCTCTTCGCGCTCCTGCGTCCACCCGTGGGAGGGCCGTGGAAATGACGGAAGACAAAAATCCCCAACCCCAAGAGCGGGGATTTTTCTCTTCCTTGGAAAGCGCAAAACCCAAAGGCGCGCTTTCCACATTCCCACCGCCCCGGCTACGACTGCTAGATTGGTTCAGAATCTAACCCTGAAAGGAGCTTCCTCCACCACCCTCCAGCCTCCCCTTCAGGCTCATCCTTCGATTGGAAAAGACTTGGTGGAGGACCCTCCGATTCAGCCTCGCCTGCCGTCCCAACGCTCAGCAGCCGTCCACTTTCCAGAAGCGCTCGGAATGATATCCAAGGCTCAGCAGGCGATTGCGTGGGTCGTGGCGCTTGCCGCAGTTGGGGCAGGGAATAAAGCTGCGGAGGTGCATTCCCTGACGGTCGTACTCTTCGGAAACCGCAAAAGTCGTGCCACAACTGCAAGGGATGAGGAACATGCGAAGACGCTTCTTCTGTTCCTCCCGTTCCTTGGCGGCGCTCTTCTTCATCAGCTCTCTTCGACCGCGGCCAACGAACTCCTCTTACGCCGATTCGATTGCAGAACCTTCTTGCGCAGCCGCAACGATTTCGGCGTGACCTCAACGAATTCGTCATCGGCAATGAATTCGATGGCCTGCTCCAAATTCAACTGGCGGCACGGTACCAGTCGGATGGCCTCGTCGGCGGTCGAGGCGCGCATGTTGGTCAGCTTCTTCTCCCGCACGGCGTTTACATCCAGATCGGTATCCTTCGCGTTCTCGCCAACAATCATGCCCTCGTAGAGTTCAACGCCCGGGCCGACGAAAAGTTCTCCGCGCTCCTGCAATCCCCAGAGCGCATAAGCCGTTGAAATTCCGTTGCGATCGGCCACCAGCGCCCCCGTCAGCCGATGCGGAATCTCACCCTGCCATTCTTTGTATCCATCGAACAGCGCATTCATCACGATGGTTCCACGCGTGTCGGTGAGCAACTGGCTGCGCAAGCCGATCAGTCCGCGCGAAGGCACGCGGAATTCGATGCGCACCCGCCCATAGCCGTGATTGTGCATGTTGGCGACTTCGCCCTTGCGCGAGCCCAGTTGTTCCATGACCACGCCCACAAACTCTTCCGGCACGTCCACCGTGAGATGCTCAACCGGTTCCATGAGCTTGCCGTCGATCCGCTTGGTCACGATCTCCGGCTTGCCCACCATGAGTTCGTAGCCTTCGCGCCGCATCATTTCGAGCAGAATGGAAAGCTGGAGTTCGCCGCGGCCCAGCACCTTGAACGAATCGGTCGTGCCGGTTTCCTCCACGCGCAGCGAGACGTTGGTCAGCAACTCTTTCGCCAACCGGTCGCGCAGATTGCGCGAAGTGACGTAGGTGCCGTCGCGCCCGCAGAATGGCGAGTTATTCACCGTGAACAGCATCGCGATCGTCGGCTCGTCAATAACGATCGGCGGCAGCGGCGCGGGATGCTCGGAGTCGGTAATGGTTTCGCCAATCGTGATGCCCTCCACGCCCGCGATCGCCACAATGTCGCCGAATAGCGTTTCCGTACTGTCGGTGCGCTTCAGCCCGGAAAAGCTGAATAGCTTCGTGATCTTCGTCTTGTGAAACGTGCCGTCGCGTTTGGCAATGGCCACGTCTTCGCCCGTCTTCAAGGTTCCCGAAAACACACGCGCGATGGCCAGCCGGCCGAGGTAATCGCTGTAGTCGAGATTCGCGACCAGGATCTGCAAAGTGCCGTTGGCGTCGCCACGCGGGGCCGGGATCGTGTCGATGATCGCCTCAAACAGGAGGCGCAAGTCCTCGCCCGCCGCGCCTTGATGGACGGCCGCCGTGCCTGCCTTGGCGTTGGTGTAGAGTACGGGGAAGTCGAGCTGCTCTTCCTTGGCGTCGAGATCAATGAAGAGGTCGTAAACCTCGTTCAAAACTTCCTGCGGCCGCGCATCCGGCCGGTCGATCTTGTTGATGACGAGAATCGGCTGGAGATTCGCCTCGAGCGCCTTGCTGAGCACGTAGCGAGTCTGCGGCAGCGGCCCTTCGCTGGCATCGACCAGCAGCATGACGCCGTCGACCATCTTGAGCGCGCGTTCCACTTCGCCGCCGAAGTCCGAGTGGCCGGGCGTGTCGACGATGTTGATCTTTACGCCCATATAAAAGACGGCCGTATTCTTGGCCAGAATGGTGATGCCGCGCTCGCGTTCCAGTTCGTTCGAGTCCATGACGCGCTCGGCAACTGTCTCGTTGTCGCGGAACGTGCCGCTCTGCCGCAGCATGGCGTCGACGAGTGTGGTCTTGCCGTGGTCGACGTGGGCAATGATAGCGATATTACGAATACTAGGATTCAGATCGAAAACTCCTCTAGGTTTGCCGTTGGGCGTGTACTACTACTTTACTATGGCGGAAGGCCGCGTAGGATGATTGCTATCATTATATGAATTATCATCCCGAACGAAGTGAGGGATCTGTAGTGCACCCCGCTAGAACTGGACACGGAAGTTAGTTAGGCTTGGGGCCTCCGCCAGGAGGCGAGAATGTCGAGAAAGCCGAGAGTCCAGAGAACCCCGGAAGAGAAGTGGCAGATCGTGTTGGAAGGTTTGAAGAGCGGCAACGTGGCAGAGACGTGCCGCAAGTACGAGATCGCTCCCAATCTCTATTACCGCTGGAAGGATGAAGTGGAAGCGGGAGCCAAGGCTGCGCTTGGGGGGAGAAGCGCAGCCGCGCGGCCCGATCTGGAGCAGGAGAGACGGATCAAGCAACTGGAGCGAGCGTTGGGCCGTTCCCATTTGCAGATCGAGATCTTAAAAAACGTGCTGGGCGAGTGAGCTGCGGGCAAGCGCATTCGTCGGCACGGGAACTGGTGGCCCAAGGGAAAGAAGCGAAGCTGGTGGCCGAGACACTCGCCATCAGCCGGTCGAGCCTCTACTATCAGCGGCAACCGCGTACCAGCCGTGCGGATCGCTCGCAGGATGAGGAAATCATCACGGCCTGCGGCGAGAAGCCGGCTTACGGCTATCGCCGAGTGGTCTGGTGGTTGGGGCGGCATCACGGGCTGGTGGTCAATGGCAAGCGGGCACTGCGTGTTATGCGAGAACGCGGATTGTTGGTACGCCAGCGCCGCTTTCAGGTTTCGCGCAGAAAGGACTGGGGCAAGGTGGAAGCGCTACATCCCAATCACGTCTGGCAGTCGGACATGACCAAGGTCTGGGCCGGACCGAGTGTGGGTTGGGCGTATCTGGTTTCGGTGATCGACTGCTGCACCCGCGAGATCGTGGGCTGGGACTTGAGTTTGCGCTGCCGCACCGAAGAAGCTCTGGTGGCGCTCAATCGTGCCGTGCTGGAGGCTTTGCCTTTCGGTTCTCGTGGAACGGGTTTGACTTTGACGACCGATAACGGCACGCAGTTTACGTCAGCCCGTTATGTCGAAACCCTGAATCGCCTGGGCATCACGCATCGGCGCACGGCTTACAACCATCCCGAGGGCAACAGCTACATCGAGAGGTTTCATCGCAGCTTGAAAGAAGAGGAGGTGTGGCTCAACGAGTACCAGAGCTTCGACCAGGCCGAGTTGAGCATCGCTCGTTGGATCGAGGAGTACAATCACGACCGTCCGCATCGCGGACTCCGGGGCAGAACGCCGCACCAATCCCGTGCTCAGTCCTTTGCCCAAACCCTTACTTCAAACACGGCCCCTTGTGTCTAGTTTGAAGGGGTGCACTACACTCAACGCCAAATCTACTCAAATGTGCGGCCAATGATTTCCGCAAACGACTGATCCATTCGCTGCTGCAGATGTCAGCGTATTCGCCTTCTGCAGTCGCAACTCCCAACATTCGCTTCGGCAGCCATTCCAGAGGCACCTGTCCAAGAGGGAAGTAATCCTCCTCTCCCTCAATGGCAGCCAACTCTGCCGCCAGTTTCGGATCGACGCGGAATCGTGCTAACGTTTCGAGAAAACAACCCAGCCGTTGAGAGGAAGCATAGAGAACTCGGTAGGTCGCGTCGGGATCGTCGAAGCGGTTTCCGAACGTTCCATCTGGTCCAGCCGATGCCCAGTCGGGCACAGCCCAAGGATCCGGCACGCGGCCTAGCCTGTAAATTACATCGGAGGGTTTCAAAACGACTACCCTCCAGCCATGAAGGCACGTGCGGCCCCAAGGATCTCCGGGCCTATGGTTTCGATGTCCTCATCTCGAAGCAAGCGGATGGGCACTCGGTCCCTCAGTTCGGGATTTAACCCCGAGAGCCAAGCTTGAACTACTCTCGGGCCTTCCTGATCATTGATCATCTTTGCTAGGCGGTAAGCAAATCGCAGTCGTTCTTCAACTCCCTTATACGAGTCCGAGCCCGCGATCCAACGGTCGATCGCTCGCGTGTCTTTCACAGACGCGATGTACGCCGTCAATTTCTTTCCGATGATCTTCGTCAGCTCATGGACGAGTTTGGGAAAGTCCAGCGTCGTTGCTTCCCGGTACGCTAACAAGTCCGGTCTGGGTGGGGCGAGCAGTGCCATAGTCGGGCTCCTTGCAGCCAACCACAGTGTACTACAATATCTACATAATTACATACAAATAACCTATCAATACCAAACCAGTAATTCTATCCATTTGAAAATAAACTATTTAGACAAAAATCTCTCCGCGCTGCCCACAGAAAGCTGCGCCTTGAAGGCACGGATTCTCCACAACTAATTGAATCCTTGATATTTACGGTGCTCTGGTTTTGGAGGGGGCCGGAGCCGCCAGCCTACGAAGCTCAGGCTAAAATCCCAAAAATCTACTTGGTGAACAGCAGGTAAGTAATTGAAAACATGGTGGCGGGAGGGAGTTGAACCCCCGACGTCACCCTTTTCAGAGTGGGGCATAACCAATGTTTTTAAGAACTTACAAGGACACGTGAGACTGCCAAGTACTTGTACGTCGCGGCAAGACACCCTGAGTGCGGACTGGAATTGGGGACCAAGAAAGTTGACTATCAAACGCTCGTGCTAAAAGGATTTTTCTTATGCAAGATCGATTGCTGGAGGACAACCCTCCCCGCCGCCCCCTCGCAATCCCATTCTGTGGCAATTCCGACCACGCCGAAACATTTTTTCGATGCTTTTTCCCTGCCGCAGGTTCCTTTCTATATAGAGGGGAAATCGCGTCGCAGATCACATGATCAAATGATCTGTTCTGTGGATTCCCGAATTACGCCAGCCGAGTAGTGAATGGGGCTCGAAATCTGTCGGACGAGGTTGGACGGTTGGACGCTACATCCGACCTTTTGGATCACGCGGCGATTTCGTTCCTGTCCCGACTCTCGCTGAAGGAGGTTTTTATGAGCGAGATGCGCGAAGCAGCACAAGTGAGCCTGTCTTTACCTCACTTCGAGAGGTTCCTCGATTCGCGCGAGGCGGCAGCCTTGCTGCAGATCCATCCCAAAACCCTTCAACGCCTCGCCCGCAACGGCGAGATACGCGCCATGCGGATCGGAAAACTATGGCGCTTCCGAGCATCTGATCTCCACAAGTGGGTAGATTTACGGTTAAGCTTAGCCAGCTCCATGCCTACGTGAGGAGGGAGAATATCGTGATACTCGAATCCACCTGAAAACGTCGATCCAAGGACTTACAGAGTACGGACGGCGCTATCAAGGACGTGGAAGTACCCGGTAGTTCACGTTAAGGGATTGCAAAGTGGTTGCAGATTGTCGTGGCCACCTTCTCATCCTCTCTTCATTCTTGGCGAGGATCTGGACTTCTAGCCCGGCTGCCCGTCGGATCGCACGTGACGTGTCGGGACTCTTGAGAGCGGTGGCTGAGCGAACGCTGGAACGACGCCGACGGCAACAAAGACCTTCGTTCCCTTCACGGCTACAAGATGACACTGAGCATGCGCCGAGCGGCCTTTATCCGCAGGCTGGCTTACGATCAGACGGTTCTTGGGGGCTGTACTTCGCTGTGGCAGGAGCAAACCTCGTTTCATAGTCGTATCAGTGCAGGAATGAGCGGTTCGGCGACAAATTAGCTCCAAGGTTTAGCCGCTCTTTTGTGTCGTCAAGGGCGCATTTCGTCCGGATCAACAATTGAAGGGGCATAAGCACGAGCACCATTAGGGATTCTTAGACTGTGGCACTGTCCCGATAAGCCTGACTAACGAGATCGTCCCGCCCTTCCGTCGGAGGCGGCGCCAAATGATGTCCCCACCGGATGAACGGGCGTTCGATGAAGTTGTAGCTCACCCATGCACAGAGGAAGATCATGAATAGATTGAGCGGGAATGTCTGAACAATCGAGAATCTCGACCCGACTGCGGGAACTAGAAAAAGTTGCTGCCACAGGTAGAGGCTGTAGGAGAGCCGGCCGGTCCATTTCATAGGGTCAGACTCCAGCAGTACCGTGACGAATGTCTTCGGGCCATAAACCGTGGCTGCCACCACCAAAGGCAACAGCGCCGACTCGAACAAAGAGTAGCCCCTCGACTGACGAGACAGATAGATCACCTGCGTTGCCGCATAGCATGCAACACAGAGCCACCACATCCACGGCTTGAAGCGTTGTAAGAAAGAGGCACGAACGGAGTCGTCCTCTAGAATCAATGCCGCCACGCAACCTAACAGGAGCGCATCCAGCCGCGTGTCGGTACGACCGCCGAAGAGCAATCCCGGAATCAAACGGTCAAACCAATGCCGGTGAAGATCCAAGGTCCGCCACACGGCAATGGCAATCGCCAGCCATAACGCAAACCATCGAGCTCGCAAGTTCCCCAGAAGGACGAGCGCGGCAGGCCAGAGCAAGTAGAAATGCTCTTCGACGGCCAGCGACCAATAGTGGACCGTGTATCCTCCCCATCCTCGACTAATCCAGGCTTGGGGCAGGTAGTTGCGAAAGAAGAGCGCCGAACTCCACAACTCCCCGGAACTGGCCACGATTAGCCCAGATACCGAAAGAGCTGCAATCACAAGCAAATAAGACATCGCGGGTGGGAGAATCCGGCAGGCTCGGCGAATGTAGAAGCCGCGAAGACTGATCTTGCCAAAGGCTCGGCCTTCCTCCAGCAGGCGAGAGCAGATCAGAAAACCGCTGATGGCGAAGAAAAGGCTTACACCGTTCGGTCCGGTGTGCGTGAAACTCACCAACCTGCGATAGCGTATCAGTGGCGAATACTCCACCGCGTGATCGAGCAGCACTGCAAGAATAGCAACCGCTCGCCAACCATCTAACGTTGGTAGATACCCGATCTTGGGTGTTTCGGCCACGGCTCGTACACCTCAGCGATTGATGTTCCATTCTACCGTTTCGACAATCGCAGGATTGACAAGTTCAGACTTCGTCGGGCCCGCTGCTCAAAAGGGGACCAACAATCCAGTGGACCTCACGCGTTCCGGCATTCGAATCGGCGTCGCGTGCCGAGAGTGTAGGTACAGGGGGATCGCATTTCGCGGCAGCTGGCGGTCAACGGATTCCTACTCTATCGAGCCCAATGTCCAGCGATGATTAGACCCGCAGCGGATGGCCCGGTCACGGAAGCGAATTGATGCTAAAGGCCCCAGCCGCGAACCATTTGACTGGAAGTGGCGCAAAATCCCGAAGACTGCTGCGCGATACGCGGTTGGATTCTCGTCAGTTTGATTTAGGCTCTCTGCTAGAGCGGTCACCAGCCCCAAATCGCGGACAATAGTAGCGACGCAGACATGAATGACACCTGCAAAGACGAAGCAAGAACAAAGCAGAGAGTTTTTCCCAGAAAGTATGGGAGCGAGACAGATAGACTGCCGAACTTCCGCAATAAGGACAATCCCGAAAGCTAATTCGGCGCACAAGACTCTCTTGGAATTTCGTGTACGGGCGGCGTTGAACCGGAGTCTAGCATGGGAATTGCTTGCTGGTCATGGGTTTTGTACGACGAGGTTTGTAGGACGAGCCCGACGTGGTATATCGCGTTGCGCGCGACTACTTGGGCGGACCTTTGGCGTCTGACTCGTGTTATGGCACAGGCCGCCTACTGGAGCCTAATTTGGCTGCGGTATTCGCGGCCCGATTCGACAGTGGGATACAAGGGGGCGTGAGGTCCTAATTGCGGTTGCTGAGGCCTGGCCTGAAGCTCCCAGATTGAATTACCTTTCCTTGCTTTGAGTGACTGTTCAACCAGAACAGCATGCGAGCCAATCATAAGGTTGCGAGTATGAGTTAGAGAATAACAGGTAGAGTCGGGATTTGAAACGGGATCCGTAGGCGACAAGAGCGTAACAAAGGGTAGTGGACACTTGCGAAAGACTTCGTGTGCCGACCGTGTGACCGTTATCACGTACATAGGTGACGAGTGCTCTTGGTGAAACGAGAAGCTAATGCTAGTGTAACTGGCTTTACCCGCACTTATCGGCTGAGGGGGCGATTGGGGTGGGCGAATCGTTGTGTTCTAGAAATTGAATCGGGAGAATCATCCAATGTCGCGCCTTCGTCTAATCTTCGTCTACTGTGCTGCCCTCACCTGGGCGTTACTATCTTTCCCACCGTACGTC
>Ga0209068_10000519_pt1 | contig 20876 bp, 12 predicted proteins | sample ColStrG_CSR_2012_FD_187200 | JGI IMG/M metagenome (GOLD analysis project Ga0209068, IMG submission 187200) | Freshwater sediment microbial communities in response to fracking from Pennsylvania, USA - Cold Stream Run_MetaG_CSR_2012 (SPAdes)... | ecosystem: Environmental > Aquatic > Freshwater >... | reverse complement strand
CCACCGGGCCAGCTTCTCTTACACAACAACTCAGAACCGACTCGGCGTGGCCGCTCAATAAAGGAGAAACCCTTGATGGAGAATCACACGCAAGACGAACATTTCAAAGCGCATCTGCTCGCCACCAACGAGCAGTTCCGGACTTTATCCGAGCAGCATGCGCATTTGAAGCACCAGATAGAGGAGATAGAATCCAAGCCACATGTTACGGGCGCGGACGAGCTTGAGGAGCAACGCCTCAAGAAGCTTAAGCTACATATTAAGGACCAGATGAACGATATTATGGCTGGCCACCGCCACGCCAGCGTTCACTAGAGCCGTTCTTGTTCAGTCCGTTATAGTCCGGCCGGGGGAGCCTGTTTTGGGGATTCCCCGGCTTCATAGTCCCCTTCAATTGCCGCTTTCGATGGGCGCGGAAAACTCGGCTTCATGCGGAAGTGCGCGCTTCCCCAATCGCAGAGCGACGCCATCATCGGCACCAATTTCTCCCCTTCCTCATTGAGAGAGTACGTCACCGCCGGTGGAACCGAGTTGGAAACGCGGCGTTGGATTACCCCATCCTTTTCCAGTTGGCGAAGCTGATCGGTCAAGACCTTTTCCGAAATCTTGCGCAATTTCCTGCGCAGTTCCGCAAAAGCGCATTTGACCGAAGGAAAGGCGCCACAAGATCTGCACTTTCCATTTGCCGGTGAGAACGTTGATGGCGGCCTGTACAGGGCACCCCTGATGATCTTTCATTTCCGTTAACCTCCTTGTGGGCACTTACCTATTTGTGCGTTCTTGTTTATAGCTCGCCGCCCGTTTACCCTACTATCATGCCCATCGACGATAGGAGCAATCTATGATTCTGATTACCGGAGCTTCCGGTACGGTGGGCCGCGCCGTACTGGAGGAAGCGCTCAAAAGGGGTGCGCCGCTGCGCGCGATGTATCGCAGCAGCGAGGATGCGGGCAAAGCGCCGGCGGGGGTTTCGACTGTCATCGCCGACTTCTCCTCCAAAGACAGCTTGAAACCCGCATTGGCCGGCGTGGATGCCGTCTTTTTGGTATGTTCGCCGATTCCAGCGCTGGCGGAACTGGAAAGTAACATGATCGACGAATGCGTGGCGAGCGGCGAGAAACATGTGGTGCTGAATTCGGCTTTGGGCGCGGGCGATTATTCGAAGTCGTTTCCAAGCTGGCACCGGCGCGTGGAAGACAAGCTCAAATCGGCAGGCTTAGAGTACACGATTTTACGGCCGAATGGCTTCATGCAGAACATTCTGGCCTACATGGCGCCGAGCATTCGCGCGCAAGGAGCATTCTATGCCGCCATGGGAGATGCGCGCACCAGCTATATCGATGTTGGGCGACATCGCTTCTGTCGCGGCGAATGCGCTGACCGCGCCTGGCGAGCATGCCGGTAAAACGTACGAGTTGAATGGTCCGGAGGCGGTGACGTACGCGGAACTTGCGGAGCGGATTTCAAAAGTCGCCAATCGCAAGGTGACGTTCGTGAATATTCCGGAGGAGACGCAGCGCAAAAGCATGTTGGATTTAGGTATGCCGGAGTGGCAGGTGAATGCTTTGCTCGAGTTGCAGCAATATTACGCTACCGGTAAAGGCGGCGAAGTGACGGACGTGTTGCCTCGATTGCTGGGGCGGCCGCCAGTGAGATTGGATCAGTTTTTAGCGGAGTCGAAAGACCAATTCCATAGTCAATCGGCGGTAGCTTAGAACATAAACGCAAAATGCGGAATTCGTGCGAAACCACGGTGAAGAGTTCATGAATCGGTAAACGCCGGACGGGGTGGGCAACCATTCGGCAACTACGGAGGCGGTCTCCGGAAAGAGATCTTAGGTTTTGGGGATCGTAATCTGGCGTATCGCAAAGCGGCAGTTGATGGAGCGGTGGGCATACATGGCGCCGCGGCAGCCCGTTTCGGCATGACTCCGGGGCGTTCCGGGCCGCAGTCTGGCCGCTGAGCTTGCTAAAATCAGATTCGCATGAGTAAGACTGAGCAAAAGCATCGGGAGGACCTCGTGCGCGTCTGCCGCTTGGTGTATGAGAAGGGCTGGGTGGCGGCGAACGATGGGAACGTGAGCATCAGGCTCACCGACGAACTCATTCTTTGCACGCCCACGGCGATCAGCAAGGGGATGGTTACGGCGGAGGACCTGATTCTCTGCGACATGCACGGCGCGAAGGTGAGAGGCGAGCGCGAGTGTACGAGCGAGATTGCGATGCACATCACCATCTATTCGCTGCGGCCGGACGTGCGCGCGGTGGTGCATGCTCATCCGCCGGTGGCGACAGGTTTTGCGGCGGCGGGACGGCCGTTGGACAAGGCGCTGCTGCCGGAAGTGATTATTCAATTGGGATCGGTACCGCTGGCGGCCTATGGATTGCCGGGCACAAGCGCACTGAGCGACGGCATGCTGCCGTTCATACCCAACTACGATGCGCTGCTGCTGGAAAATCATGGCTGCACCTCGTACGGGGAAGATGTGTGGCAGGCGTTTTTCCGCATGGAGACGGTGGAACATTTCGCAAGAATTACGTTTGTGGCGGAGATGTTGGGCGGAGCGCGAGCATTGCCGCGCGAGGAAGTTGAGAAGCTGTTTGCCGCGCGCGCGCGTTACAACGTAAGGTCGCATTCAGGCATGGAGGCGGGCATGCCGCTGGTTGCCGAGGATTTCCAGGAACAACGGACGCGGCGGTAGAGATTCTGGCAGCGCGACCAGGAGACCGCGCGCAGACGAGGACGTCCGCCCCTTTTTCGTCGATTCCGGCAATGCCGGGAATTCCGCCGGCTAACTAAATTGTTTTGGCAGTCATGCGCGGAATGTGGTTGCGCAGAATGGCGAGGCCAATGAAGGCGCAGAGCATGGCCAGAGTCAAGAATTTGAAAAACCGCGGAGGACCGGCTTGAACGATGACGGGGCCGATGGAGGCGCTGAGAATTCCACCCATGCGCGCGACCGCGGAAGAAGCGGCCACGCCGGTGGCGCGCGCCCTGGTGGGATAGAGATGAACGCTGAGCGCGAAAAAGCTGGTTTGGACGGAATTCACGCAGAAGCCATGCGCGGCCAGCGCGGCTAGCAACGGAAATGGGTTGCCGGTGGGCTTGATTTGGACGGCAACCAGGAGCAACGCGGTCAAGGCGGCCATGAGACTCGCGGCGAGAGCTAGCGGGCGCGAACCGAAGCGGTTCACCAGAGTTGCAAAACAGAGCACGCCGGCTACACCACCATAGTTGAAAGCGGCCAAACCTTCGCTGGCGACCGACAGATTCAAACCGCCGGCCGACAGCAGGGACGGCAGCCAACTGAAGCACATATACACGTTGGCGGAGCTGGAAAAGAAAGCCAGCCACAGAGCAAGCGTACTGCGGGCTTGGCCGTCGCCGAAGAAATCGTGAAGGATAGTTCCCCGATGCGCGCGGGCCTTACTTGAAGCAAGCTCCTCAACGGCGGCTTCCACAAAAGTAGCGCCGACGGGAATGGCATGTTGCAACCGTGTGAGCAAGCGGGCCAGCTCGGCAGCGCGGCGCGGGTTGCGAGAAAGAAAGCGCGGCGATTCCGGGATCAGCAGAGCCATCACGATGGCGAGCGCGATGGGAACAATGCCGCCGATCAGGAAAAGGGCGCGCCAGCCCGCCACGGGAAGTACGAAGGCGGCCACTGAACCGGCAAGCGCGCCTCCCAAAGGAATACAGACGATGGTGAGCATCACCGCAATGGCGCGCTTTCTTAGCGGCGTGAACTCAGCGCTCATGGTGGCGGCATTCGGCATGGCCCCACCGATACCGGCGGCGGCAGTGAAGCGCAACAAATCGATGGCAAGGAGGTTGGGAGCGAAAGCGCTAGCCACGGTAGCGATGCCGAAGAGGGTCACGCTCGAAAGCAGGGCGGCGCGGCGGCCGATGCGGTCGCCGATGGCTCCCGCGGAGAGAGAGCCGATCGTCATGCCGACCAAACCGATCACAAGCAAAGGGGCAAAGTTGGCGCGCGCAAGATGCCAATCGCGGAGGATGGAGGGAATGGCGAAGCCGACGATGGAGATGTCGAAGCCGTCAAAGACAAGAGCCAACGCACACAACAGTGTGACAAGTTTGCCGAGACGTGGCCAGGGACCGCGGTCGAGGAGTTCGCCGATTTCGATGGGCATTTTAGACGGCAGTTTCCAATTGCTCCACCAATGGTGAAGGCGTTTGCGGCGGCGGGGCCGGGAAAAAGACAAATCGCCCGGCGATGGCGGCGGCAACCAGCGCGCCAGCGGCCATGAAGAAAGCGGTTGAATAGCCGAAGCGCTGGGAGACTGCGCCCGCGGTAAAGGAGCTCACGCCTACGAACAGATCGTAGAAGGCGCTCAACACGCTGATGGTTGAACCGTGCCGCTGGCTGGGAGTGCGGCGCAGCACAGTGCTGGCGACGCTGGACCACGGGAACGAGAACCCAAAGCCGAGAATCGCGGCGGCGGTAATGGCTAAGGCAGGTGGGGGGCCGAGGCCCAACATGACCAGCCCGCACGCCATGAACACGAGGCCGGAATAGAACGTAATGCTGGGATGGATGCGGTCGGGCAGCCTGCCGAGGAAGAATCGCGAAAACAGAATGGTAAGGGCATAGGCCGAAAAGGCCGCGCGGCCGGAGCCGCCATGGCGCGCCAAGTGAAGAATCAAGAAGCCGGTGATAACCGGATAGTGAACGTTTACAAATCCGATAGCGATGCCCGGCGGCAGGAGTGCGGCGGGAATCCACGAACGCTTGGCATGATGTTGGGCAGGGAGAAAGTCTTCGCCGACGAACCACGCCAGCAGGCACCCGGCTGAGGCTGCGGCGACCTGGAGCATGGCCGCGTGTTGGAAAGAGCCGACCCAATGACCCACCGCGGGACCGGCGGAGATGCCGCCCCAGATGGCGCTACTGAGGTAACCCAGCGATTGACTGCTGCGCTGGACGCCTGCCACTTGCACGGCCCAGGTAGCCGCACCCGTGTAGAGACAAGCTTCGCCGAAACCCTGCAATGCGCGCCCCAGGAACGCTCCGGGCAATTGCAGAGGCAGGAGATACGCGACGCCCGCAAGCGCACAGCTTGCCAGGCCGATCATGAACGTGAGCTTGCGGCCGCTGCGGTCGGCGAACGGGCCGGAAAAGAAACGGCTGCTCAGGGCGACAAAAGAGAACGTGCCGATGACCCAGCCCACTGTGCGGTCGGAGCCGCCAAGGTCGTAACGCACGTGCGGCGCCATGGCCGGCAACACGGTTCCCATGCCGAGAAAGCCGAGGAAAGTGGCGCCAATCAATAACCAGAAGCGCGTGGAAAAACCGGTTGCCGGGGACCCCATCCGTATTTCAAGTTTACTGTGGGGGCAAAGGGGACGGTTTTGTAGGGCCGTCCATCCCCTCGCTGCGCTCAAGTGGCACGAGGAAGCGAGACGCTAAAGTTAGCGCCCTGGCCCAAAGCGGCCTCTGCCCAGATGCGGCCGCCGTAACGCTCGACGATACGTTTGCAGATGGCCAAACCAAGACCGGTACCCGGAAATTCACGGTTGTGCAGCCGCTTGAACAGGCCAAAAATGTGCTCCGCATAACGCGGTTCGAAGCCGATGCCGTTGTCCTTTACCGAGACAGTCCAGCGATCGCCGTCGGGCTGGACGGAAATCGTAATCCTGACCGGAACGCCTTGTTGGCGATACTTCATGGCATTTGACAGAAGATTCTGAAAGACCTGCGCCATTTGCGAAGTGTCGCCGCGCACCATCGGCAACGCTTCCACCTCTATGATTGCGCCAGTTTCCGCAATCTGGCCATGAAGCATGGTCAACGCCTCGTTCAGCGAGGCGGAAAGGTCGGCCGTGCCACCCGGTAGTTCCTCGCTATGAACGGCGTGAGAGAAGGTCAGGAGGTCGCGAAGGAGCGCATCCATGCGGCTCACGCATTGCCTGATGACATTGGCATAAATACCGCATTCGCCGTCTCCGCCGCCGAGCTTTTTGAGCAACAACTCGGTATAGAGATTCAACATGCGCAAGGGCTCGCGCAGATCATGACCCGCGACGTAGGAGAATTCCTCCAGTTCCCGATTCATGCGGCGAAGCTCCTCCTCCGTTCTGCGCTGGGCGGTGACGTCGGTATTGGTACCGAACCAGCGCACCACTTTTCCCTGGTCGTCCTTTACCGGTTCCACACGCGTTAGAAAAGAGCGAAACTCGCCATCGGCGCGCCGCAGCGGAAAGATCATGTCGAATGGCTCTCCGCTGGCAATCGCGGTCCGCCATTTCTCGAGAACCTCCGGCAAGACTCTGGGGTCATGCACTTTCTGCCAACCCCAACCCTCCATCTCCTCTAAGCTGGTCCCGGTAAATTCGTACCAGCGGCGGTTGTACCAAAAGATGTAGCCGGTCTCATCCGCCATCCATGCCAAATGCGGAATCGTCTCAGCCAAAGTGTGGAACTGCCGTTCGCTCTCTTCCACACGCTTGCGGGTGAGGACCATGTCGGTTACGTCGGTGGCGTGAACGAAGATGCCGTCAACATCGCCGGCAACATCCCTGGCAGGCAGGTAAACGAAATTGACGTAGGCGTCCTTTAAGGTTCCATCACCGCGATCGATTTGCAAAAGCGATTCTGTGCCGGTAAAGGGCGCGCCGGTTTGGTATACCCGATCCAGGAGAGCGAGATACTTCTGGGCCGCAATTTCCGGCAAGGCTTCGAGCACTGTTTTGCCAATGAGGGCCTCCGCCGAACGTCCGATCAGCCGAAAGTAGCGATCGTTGGCCCATTCCAATCTGTGTTGCGGGCCATGCAGCAACGCGACGGCGGCGGGCGTCTGGCGAAGGATTTCGCGCCAGCGCCGCCGGTCCCGCTCAACGATCTCCTCCGCTTTGGCGCGCTCCGTCACGTCGCGGGTAGAACCGGCTATAGCTTTGACTTCGCCATTGGCGTTGAGAACGGGCACGAAAATGTATTCGTAATGCCGAGTCTCGCCAGATGGGCCGGTGAAAGGCGTGTCGTCCCTTATCGGTTGCTTTGTTTTTACAACCTGTTGTATTTGGCGTTGGAGCCGCTCGGCTAAAGGCGGCGGATAGTTCAGTTCAAGAAAGTTTTTCCCCAGCGCATCTCTCAGCGGTTTTTCCCAAAGGGAAAGCAGAGCCTTGTTGACATAGGCAAATCGGCCGTCCAGGTCGAATGTATAGGTAAAGTCGGGAGTATGCGAGAGGGCAATATCAAATTTCTGCCACTGATGGTGAAGCTGCTCCTCAGCCGACTTCCGTTCCGTGATGTTGCGGCATTCGGGCACGATAAAGGTGGCCGGCGCAGGGTTGCCTCGAAGCGGACAAACTCACCGGCGGCCGCGCGCGCAACCGCCTGTTTCACCTGCTCCGGCGCACCCGGCGTGTTGGCGAACCAAATTGTATCCCAGTACGGCAATCCAACCACGTTTTCGCGGGTATTGCCGGCAAACTCGAGAGAGGCGCGGTTGGCCTCGAGCACTTTGCCGTCGGGTGAAAGCAGACCGATGTATTCGTACGTGCCATCGAAGATGGCGCGGAGGCGTTCCTCGCTCTCGCACATTTGCCCTTCTGCCCGTTTTAGCGCGTCAACGTTCATATGCATGTCCGGCGGTCCGCCGCTGCCCGGGTGTTTGTTTTGACGCGACAGCAGGACATGGATAGATGCTACATCAGTCCGGCGCCGAGATAGTTTCCATAACCCACCACGAGAGTGGATGCCACTAGCACTGCCACACTCAACGTCAGGAGGCGCACGGTTCTGGTTCCCGCGCCCTTCCATTCCTTGAGCGCGATTCCCCAGAGCGTACCGAAAATCATGATGCTGGCCATATGCAAGGTCCAACTGGAAAAGCGGTACGTTCCCATTTGCGCCTCACCCATAGTGTAGAAGAAGAACTGGAAGTACCAAGTGAAACCGGCGAGGACGCAGAGAATGTAATTGGCCGGTAGAGAAACGGCCGGGGTCCGGTGAAAATACTGGGCGCTGGTGCGATTGCGCACATGCAGGATCGCGCACCAGACGACGTTAGTGGTGAAGCCGCCGGCGAGCACCAGAATGAGTATGGGTAGGCCCTGCCATAAGGGCGGTGCGCCGTGGCGCGCGGCAATTTCGCGCAGCGGTGCGCCGGCGGCCAATCCATAGGAAAAACAGGCGCTCATAATACCGCAAAACGTTGCCACCACCAATCCTTTTTTCAGGTTGAATTCCTTGATCACCGCGTTGCGCTGATCGGGCGGCAGATCTTTTTCTTTGGAAATGCCCGCCAAGCCGGCTACCGCGATTCCGCAGACGCAGATAGCCACACCGATCAGTATCAAAACGCCGGAAGGAGTGCCAAGGATTTTGGAGGCAAACTCGCCTCTGAAGATGGGCGGCGCCAACGTGCCGAATGCCGCGCAATAGCCGAGGGCGACGGCCATACCCAGCGACATGCCGAGGTAGCGCATGGTGAGGCCGAACGTGAGCCCGCCAAAGCCCCACAGCACACCGAACAGGTAACACCAGAAGACAGTAGAGAGCGGCGTCTCACGCAGGATGGCAGTTAAGCTGGGAACAAATAGCGACGCGATGAGAAACGGCGCCACCAACCAACTAAAAACGCCGCCCACCAACCAATACGTCTCCCACGCCCAGCCGCGAACGCCGCGAAAGGGAACATAGAAGCTAGCGGAAGCCAAGCCGCCCAACCAATGGAAAAAGACACCCAGCAGAGGATTGGCTAGCATGTGCGCATCAACCCTTCGATATTGACATGGGCATCCGATGAAGCCGGTGAAAAAAGCGTGCCTTTGTTAGTATGTACTCGACAAACGGGCCAACACTATGAACGTCACGACGCTTCTTGCGATTCCGATCTTTGTTGGCGTTTCGCTTGGAGCCCCTGCCGCGGAAGCATTGCGGATTCACCCTGACAATCCCCGCTACTTCCTGTTCCGGGGCAGACCTCTAGTGCTGCTCACTGCCAGCGAGCACTACGGCTCCGTCATCAACCGGCCCTTCGATTTCGAGAAGTATCTTGATGACGCGGTGGCGCACAAGATGACGATGACCCGGACCTTTCTACTGTTCCGCGAACAGCAGAGCTCGCGGAATCCCTCGTCTCCGTGCAAACCCGAGTCACCCGATTACATTGCGCCGTTTCCGCGAACCGGTCCTGGCAAGGCGCTGGACGGCGAGCCTATCTACGATCTGGACCAATGGAACCCGGAGTACTTCGAACGGTTGCACCGTTTTCTGGATGCTGCCTCGCGCCGCGGCATCGTGGTGGAACTCACAGTATTCAGCAACAGTTACGCGCCACAGGTATGGGCGCTGAATCCGTTTCGCGCTGAGAACAACAAACAGCATGCGGGCAAAATGGAATGGCCGGAATATTTGTCGTTGAAAGATCCGGAACTCGTGCGGCGCCAGTCGGCCTACGCCCGCAAGATCATTCAGGAAACCAGCGAGTACGACAATGTCTACTATGAGATCTGCAATGAGCCGGGCGGCGGAGTGAAGGAACATATTCCGCCGGCCGATGTGGACGCCTGGCAAGTCGAAATGGGGCGCGTTATTCGCGATGAGCTGCAACGGTTGAACCGGCGGCATTTGATTAGCGGCCAACAGGCCTTTACTTATACGCCCAAGTTTCGTTTCCCGCTCGATGAAACCTATTCGAAACCTTTGTTCGATATCGTCAACGTGCATCCTTTGCCCGACACGGATTTCGGCCGAACTCTTTACCAACTCGGCGGCTTCATGTCTAAAGAACTGATGCTGCCGGAGGTAGCGCGCTTCAGCCGCGCGGTCTACCCGCAAAAGAAGCCGACCGTGTTGGATGAAGACAACACCGCCAGCATGTACCGCGACCCGACCGGTTGGACCATTCATCGAAAACGCGCTTGGACTGCGCTGTTGAGCGGTTCTCATTACGACTACATCGATTTCTCGATTACGGTTGGCAGCGAAGCCGGCACGCCGATGTCGCGGAGCCACTTACGAAGCTGGTTTCAGCATCTCTCGGAGTTCATGTCGAGTTTCGACTACGTGCATTCGGTTCTGGCGCCGGACTGGGTGAAGGAAGTTCCGGCAAATGTTACGGTCGCGGGCCTGGCGGTCGAGGGTAAAGACTACGTTGCCTATCTTGCCGACAATCGAGAAGTTAGCGAGGGAAGCACGGGGCAGCCCATCGGCGGGACAGTAAAGTTGGCCCTGCCCGCCGGCAGATTCAACGTGAGCCTTTACTCTCCGGTCAGCGGCGAGTCCTCACCCGGCGTGATGCTGGAGGACGGCGCGAGTTTTACCCTGCCTTCGTTTATTCACGACATCGTGATTCGAGCCAGGCGGGCATAGCCTAAGAAGGTGAGTCGCCGTAGAGTCCATCCGCTTCGGGCCGGCCGCTCTCATGCCACCAGTGCTTCACGATCCAAGCTTCAGTGCGCGTCCCCACGCCTTCCGACAAATAGGCATGCACCGCAAATTCGAGGGCTTCGTTGGAATGCCGTGCCGCTAGCGGAATTTTGTACAAAACCCACGAGCAGCCGGCATGTTGGGTGTTGCCAAAGCGCCGGGCGTCGGGCACGGGAATCATTTGGATTTCGCGGTCTGCCAAACGGCCGCGAAGCTGCACGATTTCGGCCACGACCGGCGAGTAGCGAAAATCCTTGCCGCGGCGCGTGAGCTTCACCGTGATTGCAAGTATGTGGCGTCCTTGTGCGAGTGCCGGTAGACGAGAGGAGTAGTGCTGGGTGGTTTTGCGCAAGCCGGCACTCTCGAAGCGCGTTGCATCGGCAAACGTCAACTCGACGCGGTCGGAAGGTTGGTTGGCTTCGAGAGAGAGTAACGCACCGTAGTGTCCATCGAGGGCTTCGCTCGAACGGCGACGCGGGAGACTGGGAGCGCCAGCCCCAATTTCCAGCAGCAGCGTCTCGAACGGCCGCAGCCACACTTGTAGTGGGCCGCCCGCGCGAAAAGGAGCGCCATCGTCCGAGATGATTTCGGCGGGCTCCGGGAAGCGTGTGGCGATTCGCAGCGGCGCACCACGATGAGCGGATAGACCGATGTCGTCGCCCAATAAGAGATCTAGCTTGCGAGCCGTGAAGTGGGCATTGTGACAAAAGATGAGACCGCGTCCACCATCGCCGAAAGCGTAACCATAAAGCTCGTTTTTCCAGGAATCGCCAAAGCTATGGCGCGGACGCAGCAAGGTTTGGTTATGGGCGCGCGCCAGAGCCATTATCTCGGCTAGAAATGCGATGTCGCCGTCATTCAGCAGATTTGGATCGCCCCACAATTGCGGAAATACCAAGCTGCCGCGTCCCAGGTCCATCACCAACGCCTCGCGCCAGCGCTCCTTGCCCATAAAATTGCCCCAGCGGATCTGCGAAAGCCAGATGCCCAAACTGTCCTTGTTCATCGAGGGAATCAGCTTGGCGAACTGAGTGTTCTGATCTAGGGAGAGCGTGACGGAATCGCGGTAGTAGAGAGTCGGAAACTGACTTGTGCCCGAGCCCTCCATGAACAAGCCGGACTCGGAGATGACGTCACCATGGAGCGCCCAGAACGGCGAACCTTCGCCCCAGTACCACATGACGAACACCTGAGGAGCCAGCGCGCGGGCTGCCTGGACGATCTCAATCATGCGGTCGGAAATCGCCTCGGTCGAGTACTTGCCCGGTAGGTGCCCGTGTTTCGTGCTGTTGCAATAGTAGTTTCCCGAATCGAACTTGAGCAGCCGCGCCTGGTTCGCTCGCACATGGTGCAGGATGGCGTTGCGGAACACGCGATAGTAGGGATCGGCGGCCATGCACATCTGGTGACCCACGCCTCCATTGGCGGGGAACCCGTTGCGGTAGACGGCGTCGGGTAGCTTGTCCGGTTGTTCCACGGCACGTCCAGCTTCGGGAATGGCGCTAGGCTGGATGGCCGGATATGATCCGTTCGCCCAGCCGCCCCAACCCTCGGAAAACCAGAGCCCGAATCGCATGCCGAGTTTGTGAATCCCGTCGATCATGCCGGTTGGGCCATCGGGATAGCAAGTGTTGACGAACTCGGTGAGGTCGCCGTCGTTGGCGGGCCAGCCGGTATCGAGCGTAAAGAAATCGAGCTTCACCCCTCTTGCCTGCCAGCTCCCTACGACCTTTTGATCGTCGAGGACTTCAGAATCGTTGAGAGTGGGACAGGAGCCCCATTGGTTGTTGGTTCCAAAGCATGTAAAAATCGAGACTCGTCCTTTATGGCGGCGGGGGCTGTTGGCTTGTAGATAGCTGTGAAACTGTTCAAGCGCGCGGTTGGGAGGCGCGGCGGCGACCACGGCCGACAGAGTTCGAAGAGTTTCACCCGGCGCAATGGAGCGCCCCGGACAGTGCCACAAACGAACCATGCCCGCGTTCCCCTGATTGATTCCAGCAGGGTGTTCGATAGCACAGAACGCTTCCCCATCAAGAAAGACGGGCTTGCCATGACCGCCTTCTTCGCTTCTTCCTTCGGTGCTGAAGGTATCCAGCTCCACGTCCAGCAAGAGCATTGGATGCGCAGACTGGTTGCGTATTTCCAGACGCTTGCGGCGCAAGAAGTTGTCCAGTTCGTAGTACGCGGTGACCAGTAGTTGGCGTGGGGCATCTTCAAGGACAAAGCTGATTTTCTCCGGGCTGACCTGATGAGTCTCGCGGAGTTCGAAACGGGAGAGGCGCAGATAAGGCTCGCCGATAGAGACGAACTGATCGAATAGGAAAGGCCGAAAGACGTATTGTTCTAGCGCTTCTTCAGATAGGCCCTCTACGTGATAGTCATAACCGCGAGCGCGAATCGCGAGAAGATTGTGAGACCGCGGGCCAAACTGCAGATCTCCGTAGGCGGCGTCCCCGGGACGAACAACATATTGGCCGGGCCGACGCCAGCGCGTGGAAATCGCGCGATGGCCAATTTGCTCGCCGTTCAGATATACCCAATGCTCGTTCCAATCCTGCTCGTCATATCCACCGGCGACAAAGAATAGATCCTGGCCACGGGCTGCCTCAGGCAATGTGAATTCGTGACGAAACCAACCGTAGCCCGCATAGACTCGCCCTCTCTGACCGCCAGCAAGGTTATGCACAGGCTTCCACTCACCTGGGGGCACGGCAGATTTGTGGAAGCCACGTTTGAATCCATTCTCCTGCTCAGGCGAAAGACCGCCGCCATCCGTCAATTGAAATTTCCACCAGGGGATTTCGAGCCGCTGGCCCGTTGAGAAAACAAGCGTGAACTCGTTATCCGCCTGTAGATTGTAGCGGTGTGCGGAAAGGCGATTCTCGAAGCCGACGGAGCGAATTTTGTTCTGCACCACTTCGAAGCGCCAAGCCAATTGTTTGTTCTCGATGAAAAACTGGCGCGGAACATCTGCGTGGGCGAGTTTCTGAAGACCGGCCCCGGTCACGGCAAGGGCGCCGTCTCGCAGGAATTGTCGTCTCATCATAGGCTTGTGAAAGGTAAGAATATCAGACCATCAGGCTAGTAGAAATAGCGGTAGCTGCGCGCTATGATAATTGAAGTGCCACCCCTGGCTACTCCGCAAGACGATCTCACACCGGTTACCCGCACTACGCTCACCGGCGATATCTACCGCAAGTTGTTGAACCATATCATTCGAGGCATATGGAAGCCAGGAGCGCGCATTCCCGCCGAACGGCAATTAGGCCAAATGTTGGGTGTGGGACGGGCTTCGTTGCGCGAGGCGTTGAAGGCGCTGGAGATCATGGGCTTGATCGAGACGCGGCTGGGAGATGGTACTTATGTCTGCCAGCGCTCCGAGTTTCTCTCGAAGCCTTTGCTTTGGGCCATTACCAGCAGCTCAGAGGCCGAGGTGCATGAACTCGTTGAAGCGCGTAAACTTATCGAGACCGAGCTGGCCGGTTTGGCGGCGGAGCGGGCCACAGCGGAAGATCTAAAACAGATCGGCGTGCATCTCGAGCGCATGGAACGATCCCCCGATGCTGAAAGCGATTTCTTGCTAGCGGATATTGAATTCCACTTGGCCATAGGGCAAGCCGCTCACAATAGCATCCTCATGAACGCGCTGAACCTGATCCGCAATCTGCTGCAGGAGTGGATTGGCAGCACGCTTACTGTGCCAGGCGTTGCGGCAAAAGCGCTGGATCACCACAAGGCGATTTTCGTCGCCATAGCCAAGAAGAACGCCGCCGCGGCTCGCTCAGCCATGCTGGCGCATTTAGAAGAAATGGCTCGATTCTTCATTGAGGCCCAGAGCCAGGCAAAGGCCCAACGCCTGCACAATGCCGAATTCAGGAAAGGCGAAGGGTCAACAGCGTAATGCGGCGTCCCGGCGCATTCGGGTGTTTCAAGCCGCGCAGGCTGGGAGCAGCCTCGCTGCTATTCACTTTGGCTTTACCAGTTCTGGCACAAGGCGATTTGAATAAACTCTCCGCGGAGGCGCAGCAGGCGCAGGCCGCCGGAGATCTGGCCACGGCAACTCGCAAATATGAAGCCATTGTAAAGTTGCAACCGCGGATGGCGGAAGCTTACGCGAATCTTGGCAATCTTTACTACCAGCAAGGCCAGACCGAGCGCGCCCAAAGCGCTTATCAGAGAGCCATTGCGCAAAAACCTGGATTGACCGGCCCGCATTTCTTTCTAGGTGTCATCGCTTTCGGAGAACACGACTATTCCATGGCGCTCGAGCAGCTTCGCAAGGCCGCAGCCACGCAGCCGTCAAACCCGATGATTTACGCGTACTTGGGATACACGAGGTTCGCGCGCGGTGAATTCGCCGAAGCAAGCGGCAACCTCGAAAAGGCCAACGCGCTGAATGGATCAGACAGCGATGTGCTCTATCATCTGAGCAAATCGTACGGCCATTTGGCCGATGAGGCGTTTGCGCAACTTCGAATTAAGTTTCCCGATTCCGTCTACTTGGCGCTGTCGAGGGCGCACCTAGCTGAGATCAAAGAAGATTGGCAAGAAGCCGCGCGGCAGTATGCCCTCGCGCTTGAAAAAATGCCCGCCAACTCGCGCCTGCTCGAAAGAACGCAGTGGAGCGCGACGATGACCGCGGGACAAGCGCCGCCGCCTCTCAGCGCAAGCAGAGACGAACTGGTGGATGCTTCGCTCGCGTACAAGGACACGCAATTATCCGGTCCGAAGCTAAGGGAAGAAATCGCCCGCTGGCAGTCCAGCGTAAGCAGTTCTTCCAAGGTAGCCGATAGCGATGGGCGCCAGCACTACCTGCGAGGCGAGGGGTATCAGATCCTGGCTTACCTTATGTCGCTGGCGGTATTCGAGTTGGATCAAGACTCCTACCGTTCCCATCAGCTTCGCGCACAAATTTTCGAAGCGGCAAACAACGACGAGGGCGCCATTCAGGAATACCGCGAAGCACTGAAACGCAAGCCGGACTTGCAGAATATCCACTTCGCCATTGGGACGCTCTACTGGAAGGATCGGCGTTGGGACGATGCGGCCCCAGAGCTTGAGGCGGAACTCAAGAATAATCCCTATCATCCACAAGCTCTTTATGAACTTGGCGATCTTTGCGCCGTCACGGGAAAGTCCGCCGATGCCGAGAAGTACTTCCTGAAGGCCAAGAAGCTCGCACCTAGCATGGTGGAAGCCTATTATGCGCTGGAGAAAATATATACCGAGAGCGGCCGCTACGATAAGTCCATCGAACAGTTGCGAGCGGCGCTGAAGCTAAAAGGCTCCGAACCCACTGCCCACTACCGGTTGGCGGTGATTTACCGGAAGTTGGGCCAATCACAAGAAGCGGACCGTGAGCTGGCCTTGTTCGACCAAAGTAAAGCGCAGCCCCAATCCGCTCATAACGGCTCCTCTACCGTTAAATAGCGATCAACCGCGATGTTTTCCAAAATTTGCACACGGCCCGCGGGCCAACGTATGCGAAGGCGCTCCAGCGTGCCGCAAGACCCCAGCCCGAAGTGCAGGCGCGGATCGTCAACGGACAGATAGCTGCCGCCGTTGCGGACAACTTCCACTTGTGTACCGCCGCAGGCTTGGACGCGAACGTGTGCCCCGATGGCATCCCGATTCCCGGCGCGGCCGCGCAAATCGAGGCCGATCCAGTGCGATGAGGATTGGGTGCGATTCTCCAACATCAGCGGACTGCCGGCTACGGGCAGGACGACCAAATCGATTCTTCCGTCGTTGTTAAAATCGCCGGCGGCGCCGCCACGGTAAGAATTTGGGAGGTTCCCGGTGAGCTCGAAGGCTTTGACGAATTTCCCTCCGCGATTGGCGAGCACCGCCACCGGCTGCAAATAACTTGTGCTGGCTAGCATGCCCGCCTTTGGATAGACATGGCCATTCGCCATCCAGAGATCGCGCTGCCCATCGTTATCGAAATCAGCAAATCCGCACGCCCACCCGACCCAAGGCGTTGTGACGGCGACGATCCCGGCGTTAGCCGAAATCTCTTCGAAAAGAAAATGCGGCTGCTGTCTGAACAATGGAAAGTAGTCTTCCGAGAATGTGGTGGTCAACAGATCGAGCAAGCCGTCATTGTTGTAGTCGCCAACTGCCACGCCCATGTTGGACTGCGTCCGGCCGTCGCCGCCGAAGGCCACGCCGCTTGGCAGGCCAGTTTCTTCGAAAGTACCGTCGCCGCGATTCACATAAAGGTAATTCGGATCGGAGTCGTTTGCCACGAAAATGTCGATCTTGCCGTCTTGGTTGAAATCGTCGAAAACAACCGTGAAACCGTGCCTGAGGCTTTTGTCCCGCACTCCCGCTTTTGTTGTCACGTCGCTAAAGCCGGCATGGCCGTCGTTGTGGTACAGAATATCGGCCTCGCCCTTCAACCCAACGGGACCGCAAAACCCGGGAATACCGCGATAGATGCAGACCGGCGGCGGGGCATCCAAGCGCAAGGCACTCAAATCGACATAACCGGCTACATAGAGATCCAATCGACCGTCGCCGTCATAGTCTCCGAAAGCGGCGCCCGTGTGCCAAGCGACTTTGCGCCTCAGGCCTGCCTGGCGCCCTACTTCGGTGAATGTGCCATCACGGTTGTTGTGAAAAAGAAGATCGACACCAATGTTCGTGACCAAGATATCGGGATAGCCGTCGTTATCGAAATCGGCAACGGCGGCACCGGTGCCCCAGTAGGGATTCGCGAGTCCGGCATGGGCGGCTACCTCTTCGAAATGGCCATTGCCAAGATTGCGATACAGATAGAGGCTGCCCTCGCGGGCGGGCGGTACGCGGCCGGCCACGATCTGGCGAAGATCATCCATGGTTGAACCGTTGACGATCAACAAATCCATGCGGCCATCCCGGTCGAAGTCGAGCCATGCCGCGCCGGATCCATTCGCTTCGGGAATCCACTTCTTTTCAGGGCCGCCACAACGCATTTGCGCGTGAATGCCACTTTGAGCGGCTACATCCTCGAAAAAGATCGCGTTGGTAGGAGGAGTAGCGGCCCAAGCGCAGAAGAGAAAGCCGCCCACGGCCGCCAGCAGATAGACGCGGCCTCTCAAGGCTTCTGGTACTTCTGGAAAAGCTCGAAGTGCTTTTGGGCTTCTTCGCGTTTTCCCGATTTCGCCAGCAACAGTGCCAATCGATAGTGTCCCTCAGCGTTGTGCGGATCGGCGACAAGCACTTGCCGCAAGAGTTCAAAGGATTCCGGCACCGGTTGTTCCTTCGATAGGGCGCCGGCGAGCTTGATCTTTGCCTCCGGAAAAAGGGGGTTCGCTTGCAGGGCGCGGCGGAAGGCGGCGATAGAATCAGCCGTGCGCCCGTCGTTTAGATACAACACGGCAAGATTGTAATCGGGCCATTCGGACTTTTTGACTTGGCCGGTAGCCAACTCAATCGCTTTGAGGTAGGCTTTTTCGGCGTCCGCGCGCTGACCCAAGGCTTCGTAGGTTTGGCCAAGGTGGTTGTACGCACGGACGCTGGATGGATCGAGGGCAATTGTCTTTTGAAAGGTGGCGAGCGCCGCCGGAATATTGTCGGCGCTGAAGTACAGTCTTCCAAGGTAATAAAGCGCATCCGCATCGTCTGGGGCGAGTTCCGTCGCGTGCGTGACAGAGGCTAGCGCTTCGCGAGGATGCCCTAACATGTACTCATCCATGCCTAGAAGCTTGTAAGCGGTAGCGCTGCGAGGCTCTTCTTGCAGATAATGAGAAACCAGATCAAACGATTCCCGATAGTCGCCGGAATTGAATAGGGTCAAGGCTTGGCGGAGAGAATCGACGGAACCCAGGGCAAGGGTTGCAGACAACAGCAAGAGGAACAACTCCGCTAGTGTTCTGGCCATCAATTCAAGATAATACCCGAGGCGGAGATCTTCCCCGCCCCAAACAACTCAAAAGTAGAATTTCGCCGCGATTTGTCCATTTCTGGGAGAGTTGCCCTGACTGTTGACGACCCCGAAATTGGCGCTGTTGATATTGGTGGCAGGACCTCCGAAAATAACCCGATTGAAGGCGTTAAACAACTCAAAGCGAAGTTCAAAATACAGGGAGGGTTCGCGAATGAAGAACTTCTTCTGAAGTCCGAAGTCTTCGTTATAAACCGGGAAGCTCCGCGCATTGGGCAGTATCTGCGCCGAACTCCCGTATTGGTTGGTGCCGGGTAAGGTGAAGGCGGAGGCATTGAGCAGAACGTTTTTGGCGGGATCGAATCCGCTGAAGGAGTTTTCCACCCGCTGGCCCGCAACCGAGTTGGGAGTGTTAACCGAATTGAATAGCGGCAGAGTGTTGTTCGCCGAGATCTGAATGGGTACACCGGACTGGTACGTCAGAATGCCGTTCAGCTGCCATCCTCCTACAATCTTGCTGGCCACACCGTGAGATAGCAGCGGCTTGCCCGGTCCGATTGGCAGTTCATAGTTAAAGGCCACCACCAGCCGAGAAGGGACATCATAGGTGGCCAATGCTTTTTCCAGAGACCGGTTGTAGTTATCGCGCGCGCTGCTTGAGAAGAAACCGCCGAGCTGCGAGGCGGAATCGGTAATAGTCTTCGACCACGTGTAAGCAGCTAGGAGGAACAGCCCTTTCGAGTATCTCTTCTCCGCTTTAATCTGCAATGAATTATAGGTGGCATTCCCGATCATGGCCGAATTCTCCACTCCCACCCCGGTGTACTGGGAGAAGGGGCGCAAAGCTTGCGCCAGCGAACCTTTGAAACCGGCAAAAGGCGCCCTGAACCCTGCCGCAGCTACGGCCGTCGAATAGATGTCATTCGACAGCAAGTTCCCCAGACTCAAGTAAGCAGGGTTGAGCTGATTGGCGTTGACCGCGCCCGTGCCGACGCGGGTGGACTTAGATCCGACGTAGGCCAAATCTAGCACAAGTGTGGGAGTGATTTGTGTCTGGGTGGTGAAATTCCAATCCGATTTGTACATGGGCAAAGAAGCGTTGTCCCACCACATATTCGCGCTTCCACCGACGTTCAAACCAGCATTGATGAATGGCGGGTGAGCATAGTTTTGCGGAAAACCGCTATCCAAGCTGAACGCTGGGCTGACCCCGGTATTCGGGCTGATGAAACTCGCGTTCGACGAAAAACCATCGGTAACATACTGGGTGTTGCCGCCACCCAAACCGCCATCCGGGTAATAGCTAAGCCCATACGCCGCGCGAACTACAAATCGGTCATGAGCTTTCCAGGCTACGCCAATTCTTGGGGCGAAATTGTGCCAGGCGATTTTCGAGTTAGTGGTTAGATAGCTGGTTCCCGTATAGGGCGGTGTGCCAGCGCTTCCACCCGCAAAGACGTATGCGCCGAGGATTCCGCCCGCCGCTGGATTCGGCTTGCTGGGATCCATAATGGAATACCGGTTCACAACTTCTTTGTACGGAGTGAATACATCCCACCGCACGCCTAAATTCGCGGTCAACCTCGGAGTGATTTTCCAATCGTCCTGCGCGTATGCGCCAGAATACCAGAATCTGTTGCCCTCAGTAACGTTGTTGACGCGCGTACCCGCACCATCTACCTGCCCCAGCAGGAAGCTGGCAAATTCATTTCCGGTTGTGCCTGAAGCTGCAGGCAAGCCGGTCTCCAGCGTGCTGAAATTGAAGGTGAGGGGCTGGCTCGGTAAAATACTCTGGTGCTGCAATCGGCGTAGATCCTCTCCAAACTTGAAGTTATGCTTGCCTTTGGTCCACGAAACCGTGTCTGCATACAGGAAAGTGTTCGAAATAGGCCCGATGATGGCTTGGTTCTGCGCCAAGGGAGTGAATTGTCCAAAGTTGACGGTGGGGAATCCGGGAGTTAACCCGGATATGCCTAGCTTTGTTCCCCAGTCTTGAGACGCTTCCGCTGAGGCCAAATACTGAAACTGCCGGTTGAAGCCGACACGAAATGAGTTGACCAGCGTTGGGCTGATGGTCCAATCGTAGTTAATACGCCCGGTGTACACGTTTGTGGTGCCGTCGCGCGTGCTTTGCACAGGATGCGGCAGGATCGAAAACGGCCCATTGTTGTCGTTGGCGCTCTGGTTCCACATGCCGCTCAAATGATGGCTTGACGTGAAGTATTGATCCACTTTGTACGTGTAGGCGTCATAGTTCGTGATGGACGAGCCGGACGCCGGATAGTTGTTGTAAACGCCTCCCGTCTTAGCGGCCGGGACGTAGCTCAAGATGTTCTTGGCAGCTTGGCTGATGCGAATCATCGGAATCATATTATTGGCAAATTGTTGCCGCGTGAACCCGCCGTTTCCATCCGGCGCCGTTGTGCTTGGGTCGTAAATCGGAATCTGGTTGCCCTTCGCATCCACAAGTCCAGACAGGTCGCCGGCGCGAAATGCCGCGTCAGGCACAGACCCAACCGAGTTCTGAGCGCCGCCGCGCAGCAAGTATTGATCCACATTCAAAAAGAAAAAGGTCTTGTTCTTGCCGTTATAGATTTTCGGAATTCGCACGGGGCCGC
>Ga0209068_10000517_pt1 | contig 20894 bp, 18 predicted proteins | sample ColStrG_CSR_2012_FD_187200 | JGI IMG/M metagenome (GOLD analysis project Ga0209068, IMG submission 187200) | Freshwater sediment microbial communities in response to fracking from Pennsylvania, USA - Cold Stream Run_MetaG_CSR_2012 (SPAdes)... | ecosystem: Environmental > Aquatic > Freshwater >... | reverse complement strand
GGTTTGCCGGTCGACCCCTGCGCGAGCTTGGCCAGGTATTCGGTGTGGCCCGGCTCCGCGAATCCGGAGCGGTAGAGCACATTCTTGGCCACCGGATTGGTGACCACGGCGGCGGCATTTCCGGCGTTGACGTCGGCCACGGCGCGATTGATGGCGGCGAGCGCGGCGGGTGCGCTGGTCGCGTCCGGATGGCCGGGCTCCGCCGTGATGTCGATCCCGATGTCGACCACCGGAAGGGCGGTGCGGAACGCAGCGGCGGCTGCCGACGGCTCCACCACGGCGATCGGGACGTCGAGTCCCAGGCGCTTGGCCCGGTCGGCGAGGAATGTGGGAGTGGCGAGGACGTAGAAGGCGGGAAGCGCGAGCTCGGCGCGCCGCCGCCACGCCGCCAAGGTGATGTCGGCACCAATCCCCGCCGGCTCGCCCAGCGTCAACGCCAGAGGCCGTGACATCGCGTGCGTCCTACTTGTACTCGATCAGCGCGGCGCGACGCAGGTCTTGCAGATACCGTTTCGACACTTGCTCGAATTTTTCGGCGAACAACGTTTCGCGGGCCCGCTTCTTGCCGGGAGTGTTGTCGGCCTTGGCGGCATCCTTGGCGCAGACCGCGAACATCTCGACGCCGAGCTTGGTGATCTCAGGTGCCGTCAATTGGCCCACCGGCACGCTGTCGAGCCCCTTGCGCAGATCGGGGGGAACATCGGCGGAGCTGCGGATGATTTGATCGCGTACCGCCACGTCATTGAGGGCGCGTGCAAACGGGAGCCCTTCGTCACAACTCCTGAATCGGTTGCGCAATCCCTCCGCCTCGCGCTTGCGATCCTCGAACGTCGTCGCCGGCGATCCCGGCGGAACGACGAACAGGATGGGGCGTAGCGTATAGTCGTAGCCGGCGGTGTCCTCGCCGTCGGTTTTCTTGTTGATCATCTCCTGCAGGATGTCCTTGTCGAAAATCTCCAGAGTGGACTGGTAGCGTCCGCGCACCAGGGGCTGCCAGACCAGCTCGGCCCGCAGGCGCGCCCTGTACGTCATCGGAGTAACGCCGGCCCTGGTCAGCGTCTGGATAAACTGTTCCGGGGTTTGGTGCATCCGCTGCGCCGTCGAGGTGAAGGCATTGTCGACATCGGCGTCGGTCACTTCCATCCCCCAGCGCTTTCCTTCGCGTATCTTCAGCTTCTCATTGATGAGCTCATCGAGCACCTCCTGCCGGGGCGGCGCCTTGTGGGTCGGCGACGACGCTTCGAGGAGCTTAGCTCGCTGGTCGATGTCGAGGGCCGTGATCGGCTCGCCATTGACGAAGGCGGCGACGTTCTGGGCTTGCGCGCCGCTGATCGCCGCCGCGACGATCATGAGCGCGGCGGCGCCTAGCGCCCGGCCTCGGGAGAGGAAATTGCGGGAGAGAAGCTCGAGAATGGCTGCCATTGCTGTGCTCACCGAACCGGTGCCTTCGCTGCCTTGCCGGTCGCACTCTATACGCCCTATAGGCTACGCTTTATACGCTTTTCCTCCGATCCGCGCCGCATTGCAATCGGGACGCGACATCGAGGCGCGCTTTTTTCGCCCTATTTTGCGCTTTGGCGCGCCGATGCAAGCCCGGAAAGCCGCTGCTCGATCAGCGCGCCGTGCCGCGTCAATGCAAGCCCGGAAAACCGTTGCTGATCGCGGACGTTCCCGTGCCCACCGTGCCTCCGCCCAGCGTCCGCAGGCTGAGGGTCATGAAGACCGTGTTGTTGGCGGCCGTGGACCCGCTATAGGAATAAGATGTCATATAGTTCAAGGCCAAGATGAGGCAATCGTCGATGTAGCCGAGTCCGACCTGGGTCTGGCTGATCTTTTCGGCCCGAACGTCATAGAGGGCGCCACCGAGGAACACCCAGTTCTCGTTGATCTTGTATCGGCCGTTGGCCAGTATCCCCTGGCGCTGGTCCAGACCGAGCGCGGGTTGCGCCGCATAGTCGCCATACATCACCGAGGTGTTCCAGCGGCCGAAATTGGCGCTGGTTTCGAGTTCCATCCGCTGCACCGCGTAGCTGCTCTGGTCGAAGCGGAACCGCGAGGTGAACATGTAGGTCGCGTTCGGCTGATACGAGGCGCGCGCAACGTAGTCGGACCGCGTGGTGTCGAGCCCGCTGTCGATGCCGGTATTGGTGAGGCCGCCGCTCGTGAAGGAGTTCAGCCCGAACATTTGATACGATTCGCCGAACAAGAGGTTGACGTTGCCGCCGCGGTTGAACTGGGCGGTGTATTGGACGCCCGCGTTGACGCGGCTGCCGCCCTCCACGCGATCCCAGCCGGAAAACTTGTTGACCTTGAACAAATTGGTGTCGTCGAAGATCAGGCTTTGCGCGTCCTCGTTGGGTAGCGAATTGGCCTGGGCTTCGCTCGGGCGCAAGATGACTTGCGCGATGGGTTCGATGGTCTGCGTGCCCCACGACTGTACGTTGATGAACGGATATTTGTATTCGAGCCCGGCAGTCGGCATGGCGCGGGCAATCTCGGTGTTGCCCGGATTGATGTAGTTGGACACGCCCGGCTGGCCGGTAACCTGCACGGAGGCGACGTCCCCGCGCAGCGAGAAGAACGGCGTGAACATCTGGCCGTAGGGGTCGATGAAGGTGCGCCGCCAATCCACCTCGGTCGAGAGGCGTGTATAGGTGCCGGGAACGCCCCGCAGCACGCAGTTTGTCCGATTGACCGCACGCGGATCGGCGGTGTTGAGCGTGCACAGGCCGGTGCTGATCGCTTGCGCGGAAACCGGATCGAAATTGGCGGATTGCCTGGTGATGGAGGTCAGGTTGTTGTGGAAGCTGAGCTCGCCGCCGAGGATCGGCTCGTCGACCGTATAGTCGTGGTCGATCACCGGAAGCACGACGGGAATTTGCTTCTGCGCGTCGGAGGCGGAGAATCCATAGAAGTACATCGCGCGCGCGTCGAAATAGCTGCGGTCGCCGCGGCCGGTGAGATAGAGCTGGGAGAGTGCGTAGTCCGGCGACCTCAGCACCATGCTGAGCGTGTCGTAGCTCGGCGAGAATTGCGAAAGGCGATAGTCGGAAAGGAACGTCTTGTCGGACAGCACGGTGGTGTCCCAGCCCCAGATCCACTTGTCCGACAGGTTGAATTGGCCGCTCGATTCGATGCTGCCGCGGAAGGCGCGATCGCCCGGAATGTCGCCGGCGTTGACGAATTGCTGCCGGTCGAGCTGAAAAACACCCGCCGCGCGGATGTTGTATGAACCGTTCACCAGCCGCTGGCGCCATTCGCCTTGCAGCAGCGGGCCCTGTCGCGTGGTAATCATCGGCGAGAGAGTGACGTCGTAGCTCGGTGCAAGCGCCCAGTAGTAGGGCACGCTCATGCCGACGCCGTAGAGCGAGCTGGTGCTCACCATCGGCATGAGAAAGCCGGACTTGCGCTTCACGGTCGGATCGGGCGCCGAAAAATACGGCATGTAGGCGAGCGGGACGCCGTAGAATTCGATCCGGGCATCCTCGAAGTACAACATCTTCTCGGTCTGATCGTGAATGATCCGAGCCGCCTTCACCTGCCATTCGGGCGGTTTCAGCGGGTTGTCCTTGCAGGGCTCGCAGGCCGTATAGATGCCGTTCTCGAAAACCGTGAAGTTGCCGCTGCTACGTTCCGCGCGGCTGGAGGCGACGCGGGTTTGCTCGGGCAGATCGAGCCTCAGCGAGTCGACGAAGCCGTCGCGGAAGTTGTCGCTGAGATCGATGATCTGACCATAGGTCACCTTGCCGTCGGCATCGGTCAGCCGGACATTGCCTTCCGCGTGCAGGCGTTTGGTCTTTTGATCATAGATGACGCGATCGGTCTCCAGCGTCGATCCCGAATAATAGATTTGGACGTTGCCGACCGCCGACACGCGGTTGTTGGTGTAGTCGTAATCGACCTCGTCCGCGCGGACGAGCATCTGCTTGTCGGCGCCGGCTTTGACCGGCGGCCGGGCGACCGGCGCCGGCCGCGGCGGAAAGGTGAGGGCCTGCTGGGCGCGCGCGGAACGAGCATCGATACCGGCGCCGATCGCCAGAGCTGCGACGACAGTGCCGAGCAAGAATACGTCGCTAACGCCGCGGCGACTTCGGCGGCGCGACCGGGATCGGCGAGGGCTGGTGGACGGCGCCATCACCCGTCCTCCTGGTACAACAGGGCCACCAGACCCGTGACCCCGCCGAAGAGTGCCGGCAAGGCAGCCGCCGCCAGCGGCGGCATCAAGCCGGCCTTGCTCAGATCGCCGGTGATTTTTGCCAGGACAAAGAGGAAAAAGCCCCCCGTCATGCCGCCCAAAGCCATCTTTTGTACGCCACCAAAGCGGAAGAAACGAAGACTGACCGCGGCCGCAAGAAGAACCATCGAAGCGAAATAGAACGGCTGCACCAAGAGCTGATAGTATTGCAGCCGATAGCCCGCCGCCGCCAGTCCGGCGTTCTCCGCCAGCTGGATATAGGATGAAAGTTGCCAAAATGGTACAGTTTCCGGCGTGGCGAAGCTTTCGCGAACCTGTTCGGGCGTAAGCGTGGTCTTGAACCGATAGGTGGCGAGTTCCGCCGGTGGCGTGCCGCTCGCATAGATACGGGCGCCTTCGAGGCGCCAATATCCGGCTTCGAGCAACGCGCTCCTCGCCTCGATTCGGTCGCGGAAGTGGCCGGCCTCGTCGTATCGAAAGACACTGACCCCGCCCAATTCGATGCCCTGCCGTCGGCTGACCTTCGCACTGATGATCGCTTGCCCCTCGTCGTTGCGCTGACGCACCCAGAAGCTTCCGCCGGCCCCCTGGACACCGCCTCCTGCATTGAAAACCGCCTCCTCGAGGCGCACCGACCGTTCGCGCAGGATGGCCGACATGGGATTGTAAATCGTCGTTGCGGCGATTCCGATCAGCAGCGCAATGATGACGGCAGGCGCAATGAATTGCCACGCCGAGATGCCGGCCGCTCGGGCCACCACCAGCTCGAGCCGGCGCGACAAATTCAGGTAGCAGGACATCGCGCCGACCAGAACCGCGAACGGAATGATCCTTTCGGTGACGAAGAGCAGACGAAAGACGGTAATCTTGGCGACCAACAGCGCCGAGACGTCATTCTGGTCGCCGGTGCGCCGCAGCATTTCGAGGAAGTCGATCATCGCGACCAGCGCCATCGCACCGACGAAAACGGCGAGAACCGCATTGAGAAACCGCAGCCCGAAATAGCGTGAGAGCGTGCCTGCGATCATCGCGTCTGCCCCGTCAGGCGCGCCGAGCGTTCGGACATGCGTTCCATGAATCGGTTGATGGCGTCGACGATGAAAGCAGGCGGTTCGATGATGACGCCGCGGGATATTCCCCAATAGCCGAAACCCAAAGCCGCGATCATCGCCACATACGGGACCAACAGCGCGGCCGGCACGCGGGTACCTGCCAGCACCCCGACAAAGCCCAACCCGCGCAGGACCGCTACGGCCCCGATCGCGAAGAAGAGCGATAAGGTTCTGCTCTGCCGGGTGGTGCGCGGCGCGCCGAGATAGGCAAACGTCAGCACCGCGATCACGAGCGGGTAGAACGGCGCGGTGATCCGATCGCTCAGCTCCGCGCGCAGCACCTCCGGCCGGTCGTTGAGGGAAGGGTCGTCGGGATTTTGGCCGTAGAGCTCCCACAGATAGCGTTCCCGCGACGAAAATTTTTGGGTGCCCCGGCTCCCCGAGGAGAGCTGCGACAGATCGAAGGCATATTTATCGAACTGGACGATGTTGGGGTCTCGGTCTCCGGTCTGCTGCCGCTGCACGCTGCCATCCGCGAGCAGAAGGTAGGTGCCGTTTTCCCTGGTGATGATGTCGCCCTCCTCGGCGAGGAACGTCACCCGTTCTTTCGGATCGCGTTGATCATCGATGAAGATGCCGAGCAGCTGCCCGTTCGGCAGCCGTTCGCGAATCTGCAGGGTCAAGGCTCCGGAGGCGAGGGGAACAAAGCGGCCCGGCTGCACGATCCGGGTGACGAGGTCGGCGCGGATCTCGTTGATCCAATGGCTAAGCTCGCGCAGGCACCGGGGCGAGCCATACGCGGCGATCCCGACGACCAGGAGCGCCACCACCGTTGCGACCGCCAGAAACGGGCGAAACAGATGCCATGGCGACATTCCGGCGGCGTTCATCACGATGAGCTCGGAGTCGGTGGCGAGCTTGTTAAGCACGTAGGCCATGGCCACCATGAAGGCGATCGGCGCAATGATCATGACGAGCAGGGGAATGATCAGCGCGGTCAGGCCCACGAAGGTCAGAATGCTCTGACCCTCGTTGGTCATCAGGTCGATGTCGCGCAACGCCTGCGTGATCCACATCAACGTTGTGACGCTGATGAGCACCACCAGGAACGCACCGAAAGTGGTGCGGAAAATATAACGCCCGATCGACCCCATCCGCCCGCGCTACCCCAATGTCGGTCACCCATGACGACGCGCGCGGGGCCCCTCTTGCCCACGGTGGTGTCGCCAATGGTGAAACCGCCCCCAACCGCCAGAAAGCTCTTGATCCTGCAACAAAGTGGCCTCGCCAAGGCGAACCTGTTGCATATGTACAACAAAGGGTTAACCACAGTCACGTGTGGCCGCGGCCGCTATGGTTAATTTTCCCGATTGCGCCATCATGGTACCGGGTCGGGCCGGTCAAAACTCGCCGCTTTGCGCCTGACGCGGCGAGGAGCCCGCTGCAGCGGCTGATTCGGCCGCAAGCCGGGGAGAGCGGCCGTCGCTGGCCGTCACTGGCCGTCATTGGCGGTTCCTGGCGTCAGGCGCTCTCTGTCGCCTGGAGCAAATCCGAATTTTCGGACGAAGAACGCGTGGCCGGCTGCGGCCGCGCGGCTTGCCGCAGTGCCGTGCCGCCCAGAGCGCCGACGGCGAACACATAGATCCAACCTTGCGTAAAGTCGCTGAGATGCGAATTGAAGAGCGAGCCCACCATGTTCTGGACGACCGCGACCAGACCGATCCACGGAATCAGTCCGTCGCCCCGGAACAGCCGCAGATGCGCAATCCACATGGCCAAGAGCGCGATGGTCCCGACCATTCCGAGCTGGATCGCCACCACGAATATCTCATTGTGAGGATTGACCGTGCCGAAGGACGCAACCCCGGTCTCGTGCGAGATGGTGGACGCAAGCCGCTCGGGAATTGATCCGGTGCCATTTCCCAGAATCGGCGCCTGGGCGATGGCATCGATCGAATTTCTCCAGAATTCGAGCCGAAGTCCCGATGAGGTGCCCAGATGCTCGGTGCGGTACAAATCCACCTCTTCGACCACATGCGTCACGCGCTCCCTGAGATAGGACGACGACATCCAAAGTGAGCCCGCGAGCACGCCGCCGAGAATCCCGGCGGCCGCCATCCCCCTCCAGCCGAATTGCCGGAAGCCGAAGAGCGGCACCAACACGGCGATGCTCACCAACGTGGTGCGGCCGGTTTCCACGAAAGCGATATTGGCCAGGAAGGCGGCGGCGACGAAAGCGAGCGCCAGCGCGCGTTGCCGCCGCCCGCGCCGCCACGCCTGTGCGGCGTAGTCGAGCAGCGCAAACGCGCAAAGCGCAAAAATGCCGCTTTGCGTGATGTAGTCCTTGACCGGGACGCCGAGAATCTTGCCGCGCCATGGCAAGCCCGGGATCAAGGTCAGGCCGAAGGACAACACGAGCAGCGCCGCCGAGGCGCCGAGGAAGCCGATGACGACCCACCATCCCCGCGTCGAGCCGCGGAACTGGGCGAGCAGAAATGGAATAAACAAGAGCTTCAGAAATCCTTCGACTCCACCGAGCCGCTCACTCATGCCGACGTCGGCCCACGCCATGCCGAGCACCGCCAGCGCCAGCAGGATGAGCGGCGCGCCGCCCGCCGCAGTGAGGACTTCGCGGCGCAACCTTGCCGCATCGAGCGTCGGCAACAACGTCACGAACCAGACCGCCACCAAAATGCCGGTCGCCGAGGCGGACCAAGGCAAGGACACCGCAACCGCGGCTGCGGCTCCGTCGGCGATCCGAGCCAGCCCGTGACGATCGAAGGAACTCGCCCTCGGGCCTCCCATCGCGGACTCGATCATCGTGCTTTGCCTTAGACTTGGTGCTTTGCCTTGGACTTGGTGCCTTGCCTTGGACTTGATGCTTTGGCTGAGGCTGTCGCCGGTCACCAGCCCCTGCAGCCGGCGTGGCGCAGCTTTGCGGTCTCCTCCCTCGACGTCGCGCGTATCTTCACCGCGCCGAATGCCATCGTGGGCGACGTGTCACAAGCACGCGACGATTGCGCCAGGCGCGCACCCGACTCCGACGATTTGTGCGTCATTCAATTTTGAAAATCAACCGAATCGCGTGCCGCGACGACGCAAAACTGCCGGAGCGGCTTCGGTCTAATCGTTCTAGACGGCGAGACGGCAGAACGGGTAGATCTCGATCCGCTTGGTGTGTCCATAGTGCTCGATGCAGAAATGAAACGGCTTGCTGGTTTGGAACGTATGCTTCACCGGTTCCGATTGGCTCAGCACGAAGTGAATCGCGATCAGTACCGCGCCGATTTGATAGGCGCGCGCGTGCGCCTGCAGGCTTGGAGCCTCCGCCAGCAGCAAGGCGGCAGCGATGATCGCGAGCGGGTCCGTCAAGATGAAATACTGCAGCTGCAGGCTTCGCAACGAGTTGATCGCATCCATGCCCCAGGCCACGCACATGAGCGCCGCGACCTGCGCGGCAAGCCGCCGGTTGCCGGATTTCCACGTCGAGATTGCCGCCGCGATCACCAGCCACTCGAGAAAGATCGTCGGCCGCGCGGAAGAATCGAGCACGAAGGTTCGCGTTGCGAGCACGATGCCGATCCCGTGGACCAGCGATCCCGCGAGTCCGGTCATGGTCTCGCCGCCCGGCACGCGCAGGTTTTCGGCGTAACCCGCCAACTGCTCGAGTGGATTGAGGACCGCGACGACATTGTGTGGATTGTAGCGGATGTCGAGCGACAACAGTCCCATCGCAATGCCGGCAAGCACGGCGCTCATCGTGGCGAATGTTTCCGGCCCGGAGACCCGCCACACGATCGCAAAGCCGATCACGGCCGCGGAAATCCACACCGCGATGGCCGTCTGATAGATGCCATATGTGCCGAGGACGAAAGGCTGGGCGTAGAAGGTGGGCGCCTGCGAAATCCCGATGCCGACCAGCTGCGCGGCCGGGATCGCGATCAGGACGGCGCCGACGCCGAACAGCGCGCTGAGCGGGATCGCAAGCGGGGATCTGCGCCAAAACGCCGTCGGATCGTCGAAACGGCACCCGAAAGGCACGACAATGAAGGGGAGGGCGCAGATCAAGAAGACGAGCTGAATCTTGTTGACCAGACCGAGTGTCGCCATGAACGCGGCAGCTCCCACCAAAACCGGCCGCCAGGGTGTTTGGGGCGAACGGGCCGCGTTGAGAAAAATGAGCAGCGCGATCGTCACAAGACCGCCGGCAATGAGCTCCGTCCGAATGATCCGCGCCTCCATGGCGAGCCCGCCGGAAAACGCGAGCCCCAAGGTGGCGAGGACGGCAACGCGCCAATCTCCGATCAGTCGACGCAGCAGGGCGCCGAAGCCGAGCACGAAGGCGATGGCGAGAAAAAGCGAGAGCACGCGGCCGGCCTGGACGGCCGCGGTCCAGGCATGCTCCGCGTAAGGAGGTGCGGGCAGCGCCGAGAGCGCGTGCACATCCAGAAGTCCCATGCCATGCAAGAGGCGAAACCAATTGCCGAGCAGCAGGATGATGAGATAGCCGGGATGCTCGAACCATTCCTGCGATAGGCCGTCGTTGAAGAGCCACGCTTCGTACACCATCCAAAGATCCATGTCGGCGGTGCGCCAATAGGGCCACCAGAAGCCGAACAGAAAAAAGGAGACCACAAGCCCGGCGACGATTGCGGCGAGCGACCCAGGCCAATTGTCGACGAGAATCAGGTCTTTGAATTGACGAACGCGCACTCAGGGATTTCCCTTCGGGTTTCCGGTCAAGCCCGCACGCATCGGCGGAACCGACCAAGAAAAACCGCATGGCGGAGGCAGGTGGAGGCGGCGGTCTTCTGCCGAATGTGCAAGCACCTTGTGCCCAATCATGCCATCGCGGTCCAGGTCCACCGGCTTGGCTGCCGGCCCCTGCGGTGATCGATGTGCACCGGGAGGATGGATTCGCGCGGGTCGCCAACTCCAACTCGTCTCTCTGTCGTATTGATTAAATAATATCAATGGCTTATGTCTGTCCGCTCGCGACCGGGATGATGCGGACGGGCTGAACGCGCCGTTGTGCTGTTGCGGTGGCTCCCGAATGCGCCGGCGCGCTGTTTGACGAAGGGGCCGACGCGCGGCCTGCAATCGGGGCTTTGCATCGCGGGCCGCACCGGGTCATACCTTGTATCCCGATGGGCGGGACCCTGACGCCGTCCGCGATCGGCCCGCTTTCCTGCGCAGAGGACTGCCCCCCAATGGCGACTGTTCTGAAGCTTGAATTTGCCCCGCTTGGCTCCGCCCCGAAGGGCGTTCTGGTCGTGTTCTGCGAGGAGGGCCTGAAATGCGGATCCGCCGTCCGCAAGGCACTGGCGCCGAGCGGTGATCTCATGGAGCGCGCCGCCGCCGCCGACCACTTCAAAGGCAAGAACGGGTCGGCGCTGGAGATCGTGGCGCCCACGGGCCTCGATGTGGCGCGCCTGATCGTGCTCGGCGTGGGCAAGGCGCGGGATCTCAAAGAGCAGGACTTGGTGAAGCTCGGCGGCGTCGTCATGGGCAAGATCCCGGCCACCGCCACCGCCGCGACGATCGTCGCCGATCTGCCCGGCGGCGCCATCAAGCCGGATCAGGTGGCCGATCTGGCGCTCGGCATTCGTCTGCGCGCTTACGCGTTCGACCGCTACAAGACCAAACGCAAGGAAGAGGAGGAGCACGCCAAGGAGGTGAAGGTGACGATTGCGGTCGCGACCCCCGCCGCCGTCGAGAAGGCGTTCACGCAGCGCGATGCCGTGGCCAATGGGGTCGTGCTCGCGCGCGATCTGGTCAATGAGCCCGCGAACGTGCTCCATCCGGAGGAGTTCGCCCGCCGCGCCGGAAACCTCAAGAAGCTCGGCGTCGTCGTCGAGGTGCTCGATATCGCGGCGATGAAGAAGCTCGGCATGAACGCGCTGCTCGGCGTCGGGCAAGGCTCGGCGCACGAGAGCCGCCTGGTGATCATGCGCTGGAACGGCGGCAAGAAGGGCGGCGACCCGGTTGCCTTCATCGGCAAGGGCGTCTGTTTCGATACCGGCGGGATCTCGATCAAGCCGGCCGGCAGCATGGAGGACATGAAGGGCGACATGGCCGGCGCAGCCTGCGTGGTCGGCCTCCTGCAAGCGCTGGCGGAGCGCAAGGCAAGGGTCAATGCGGTCGGCGCGATCGGGCTGGTCGAGAACATGCCTGACGGCAACGCGCAGCGTCCCGGCGACATCGTCACCACCATGTCCGGACAGACGATCGAGATCATCAATACCGACGCCGAGGGCAGGCTGGTGCTCGCCGACGTGCTGCACTACGTCAACACGCGGTTCAAGCCGAAATTCATGGTCGATCTGGCGACGTTGACGGGCGCGATCGTGGTTGCGCTCGGGCATGAGCATGCCGGGCTGTTCGCCAACGACAACAAGCTTGCCGAGCGCCTCCTGAAGGCCGGCGCGGTGACCGGCGAGCGGCTGTGGCGCCTGCCGCTCGGCTCCGAATACGACAAGAAGATCGATTCCAAATTTGCCGACATGAAGAACACCGGCGGACGCGACGGCGGGGCGATCACCGCGGCGCAGCTTTTGCAGCGCTTCGTCGACAAGACGCCCTGGGCCCATCTCGACATCGCCGGCACCGGCATGGGTTCCCCGCAGACCGACATCAACAAGAGCTGGGCGTCGGGTTTCGGCGTCCGGCTGCTGGATCGCCTGGTGGCGGACTACTACGAGAAGTGAAACGGCGCGACCGCGCCGGCCGTTTTTGCAGCCGACCAAAGGCCGATGGTCGCGAGGTTGCGGTGCCGCCGGGAGCTCAATGACCGAGATTCTATTCTACCACCTGCAACGCCAGCCGCTGGAGCGCGTGCTCCCGGCCTTGCTCGAAAAGTCGCTCGAGCGCGGCTGGCGGGTCGTGGTGCAGGCGGCGTCCGAGGAACGGGCCGAGGCGCTCGACGCGCATCTGTGGACTTTTCGCGACGACAGCTTTGTGCCGCATGGCACGTGGCGCGAAGGGGAAGCGCGCGAGCAGCCCATCCTGCTCACCGTCCGGGACGATAACCCGAACGGCGCGACCGTCCGCTTCCTGCTCGATGGCGTTCCGCTGCCGACGGATGTCGCCGCCTATGACCGCATCGTGCTGTTGTTCGATGGCGAGGATCCGGACGCCGTCGAGGCCGCCCGTGCCCGCTGGAGCGAGGCCAAGCAAAACGGCTTCGCGGTCACCTATTGGCAGCCCGACGACACCGGCCGCTGGCAGCGCAAGGCGTGACCGGCGGCGAGAGCGGCCTATTGTGGCGATCGTGGCTGATTCGCGTTCGCAGTTTGCGTGAAACCGTTCTACTCTTGACCAATCGCCATTTCGCCGTGATGCAGCCGCAAATGACCAGTTGATCCCGATCAGGTCCCTGCGGCAAAATCCAAGGTTGCTGGACCGCCCGTCGAGGCCGGACTTTGAGGGATTAGGAACTTGGGCGTGCGACGACCGGAGCGAATGCTGTTGCGCCTGATTGCGGGTGCTGTTGTCGCGGCGGTGGCCGCGGCGTGCTCGGCGGATATCGGCAACGTCAAGATTCTGCCCAAGATGGGCAGTTTCGAGTCGCTGAGCGTCGGAAGCGGCGCCCAAGTCGCCGAGCTGCGGCCGGTGACGGCGGCAGATCTGGTCGGTCCGCAGGGCCAATGCGCCGGCAGCGGGCAAGATGCGGTCGCGACCCAGGGCGGGATCGCGTTGCAGATGACCGAGTGCGAAGTGGTCAAGCGCGCCGGCCCCCCGGGAAATACCGAGGTCGGTACCACGGATCAAGGCGAGCGCGCGGTGACGCTGACCTATACCAGCGGCCCGCGGCCGGGCGTCTACCGCTTTGCCGGGGGGCGGCTCTATGCGATCGAGCGCGCCCAGGAGCCGCCGCCCGAACCTCCCAAGGCGACAAAGCCTCCCGCCAAGAAGCCCAAATCGGCGTGAACCAATCCGCGTGAGGTCCGCGATCAGCTCATCGCCGATTCGAAGGCGGCGCTGGCGTCGAGCCAATCATCCTCGGCACGCGCGAGCGCGCTCGCCGCGTCGGCACGGCCCTTGGCGAGCACCGCCGCCCGCGCCGGATCGCGGGCAAAGAGCCCGGGCTCGGCCAGCGCCGCATCGATGGCCGCGATTTCCTGGCCGAGACGCTTGACCGCGCTCTCGGCCTCCGCGATGCGCCGGCGCAAGGGTGCGAGCTCGGTGCGCTTCTCGGCGGCCGCCCGCCTGATCTCGACACGGCCGCGTGGGGCATCGGCCGCCTTGCGCCCCTGATCCGCGCTCTGGCTCGCTCCTTTGGCGCCGCCGCGCTCGGCGAGCACGAGGTTACTGTATTCTTCGAGATCGCCCTCGAACGGTGTCACTTGGCCCCCGGCCACCAGCCACAGCCGATCCGCACAGGCCTCGATGAGATACCGGTCGTGGGACACGAGGATCACGGCCCCCGGATAGTCGTTGATGCCGGTGATGAGGGCCGCGCGACTGTCGATGTCGAGATGATTGGTCGGCTCGTCGAGGACGATAAGATGGGCTCCCGTGAGCGTGGCGAGCCCGAGCAGAAGCCGCGCCCGCTCGCCGCCCGAGAGCCGGCCGGCCGGCGTGTCGGCCTTCGCGCCCGGAAACCCGATGGCGCCGGCGCGCGCGCGCACCTTCGCCTCCGGCTGATCGGGCAGGAGACGGCGCAAATGGTCGAAGGCGCTGTCCTGCGGCGCGAGCTCGTCGAGCTGGTGCTGCGCGAAGTAGGCGATTTCGAGCCGGTCGGGACGCGTGATTTGCCCCGCCATCGGGGCGAGGCGACCGGACAGGAGCTTCACCAGGGTGGATTTCCCGTTGCCGTTGGCGCCCAGGAGGGCGATGCGATCGTCGTCGTCGATGCGCAGGTTGAGCCGCCGCAGGACCGGCTTGCCGGGCTCATAGCCGACCGAGACGTCGTCGAGCGCGATGATCGGCGGCGACAGCGGCTTGGCCGGCGGGGGAAACTCGATCGGCAAGACTTCCTCGGCGATCACAGCCGCCGTCGGCTCCAGCTTCGCCAATAGCTTCATCCGGGATTGCGCCTGACGCGCCTTGGTGGCCTTGGCGCGAAACCGCTCGACAAACGCCGTGAGCCGCTTGCGCTCGCTGTCCTGCTGCTTGGCGAGCTTGCGGTCGAGCGCCTGCCGCTCCCGCCGCTGGCGCTCGAACGCCGTGTAGCCGCCGCGGTAGAGCGCGAGCTTTCCGCCATCGAGGTGCAGGATCCAGTTGACCGCGTGGTCGAGGAGATCGCGGTCGTGGCTGATGATGATCACCGTGCGCGGATAGCGCGCGAGATGTTCTTGCAACCACAGGGTGCCTTCGAGGTCGAGATAGTTGGTCGGCTCGTCGAGGAGAAGGAGATCGGGCTGGGCGAACAGGGTGGCGGCGAGCGCCAGGCGCATGCGCCAGCCGCCGGAAAATTCGGACGAGGGACGTTGCTGGTCGGCATGGGAAAAGCCGAGGCCGGCGAGGATTTCGGCCGCGCGCGCCGGCGCCGAATGGGCCCCGATATCCGCGAGCCTGGTCTGGATTTCGGCGATCCGATTGGCCTCGGTGGCGAGCTCCGCTTCAGCCAGGAGCTGCGCGCGCTCGCGGTCGGCCTTGAGCACGACCTCGAGGAGGCTTTCGGGACCGTCGGGCGCCTCCTGGGCGAGCCGATCGATGCTCCCGCGCGGCGAATGCTGCACTTGGCCGTGCTCGGGCGCGATCTCGCCGGCGATCACGCGGAACAGGGTGGTCTTGCCGGCACCGTTGCGGCCGACCAGGCCGACACGGGCGCCGGTCGGAATATGCGCGCTGGCGCCGTCCATCAAAAGCCGGCCCGCCACGCGGACTGCGAGTTCGTCGATCACGAGCATTGTATTTGGAGACCGTAGCTGTCCGCGGGGGGCGATCTTCATCGAAGCCGAGGGGAGATGCAAATGGCTACGATGGCTACGACAACAAAAAAGCCCCGGCTCGCGTCGCGAGGCCGGGGTTTACGCCTGTCGCCTGAGACAGTCTGGATTCGAGGTCTTACTCGCAGACGTTGACCGGGATGGTCTTGTAGTAGCCGTTGCGCGTCAGGACCGTCCGGTACTGCCAGCAGCTCCGGTAATCGGAATAGTAGTTCGAGGCGGCGATCGAGGCGCCGAGCACGCCGAGACCGAAGCCGATTCCACCCCATCCAAAACCGTGGTGCTCGTGCGCGGAGGCGGGCGTGAGCGAGGCGACGGCGATGACGGCGGTGGCGGCAACGGCGAGAATGGTCTTGCGGAACATGGGGTCTCTCCTGATTTGTTTGGATGTTCCATTCACATCCTGCACTTAAGTCGGTCCGCCGGCCCGCGAGGTTCAAAATCCTGCCGCAGAATTGCCGCCTGTCGGGGCGGCACCTTGCATCCAAACGGCGTCAATCGCAAAAATGACAAGCCCCGGCTCGCGCTGCGAGGCCGGGGCTTGCGACTGTCGCCTGAGACAGGTTTGGATCCGAAATCTTACTCGCAGACGTTAACCAAGATGTTCTTGTAGTAGCCGCGGGGCGTCAGGACCGTCCGGTACCGCCAGCAGCTCTGGTAGTCGGCATAGGTCGAGGCGGCGATCGTGGCACCGAGCAGGCCGACGCCGAAGCCGAAGCCGCCCCAGCCAAAACCATGGTGCTCGTGCGCGGAGGCGGGAGTGAGGGAGGCGGCAACGATGACTGCGGTGGTGGCGACGGCGAGAATGGTCTTGCGGAACATGGGCGTCTCTCCTGATTATGGTGTGATGTCCATCACATCCTGCACTTCAGTCGCTCGGACGGCCCCCGAGGTTCAATGCCTTGCCGCCGAGAGGTCGCCCCCCGGCGGAATACCAGGCTCCATCCCCCGCTCTCGCGAGGGCAGGCTTTTCCTGGAAGCGCCGGTTTTCCTGGACGCATGTCCTGACCGAAGACCAGACTCCACTTTTCCTGGAAATGCTCTATAAGCCGCCGCGACCTGTTGCTGCTTTTCAACTCAATCTTAACGGCGGATAAACCTAATGACGGTTGAGCGTACCTTTTCGATCATCAAACCCGATGCCACCGAGCGCAATCTGACCGGCGCGATCAACGCCATCATCGAGCAAGCCGGCTTGCGTATCGTGGCGCAGAGGCGCTTGCGCATCACGCGCGAGCAGGCCGAGGCCTTCTATGCGGTCCACCGCGCCCGGCCGTTCTTCGGAGAGCTCGTCGATTTCATGATTTCGGGCCCGGTCGTGGTGCAGGTTCTCGAAGGCGAGAACGCGATCGCGAAATATCGGGACGTCATGGGGGCGACCGATCCGGCCAAGGCCGCGGCGGGCACCATCCGCAAGGTGCACGCCCGCTCGATCGGCGAAAATTCGGTGCACGGCTCCGATGCGCCGGATACCGCGGCCATGGAGATCGCCCAGTTCTTCTCCGGCAACGAGATCGTCGGCTGAGGCAATCGGGACCTGCCGCCGCCGCGCAAATGATTGACCGCGCCCGCGGTTCGCGGCGTTCCAGCAGGAGAAGGGGCCGGGCAGGAGTGGAGCAGGCCGGCTAGGCCCAACGGTAGGGACGACGTGGCGAGCGTATTGGCGCAATTCTCCGAGCCGCAATTCTGGGTCGCCGTCGTCCAGATCATCTGGATCGATATTGTCCTGTCGGGCGACAATGCGGTCGTGATCGCGATGGCCTGCCGCGACCTGCCGGTGCGCCAGCGGCGTCGGGGCATGATCATCGGCGCCGGCGTGGCGGCGGCGCTGCTCATCGTGTTCACCATCACGGTGTCGGCTTTGATGACGCTGCCGTATCTGCGGCTGATCAGCGCTTGCGCATTGATCTGGATCGCCGTCAAGCTGGTCGGCCCGGACCAGCACGACAAGGCGGATACCCCGCAGGCGGTGGAAAGCCTGTGGCGGGCGGTGCGGGTCATCGTGGTCGCCGACGTCATCATGGGCCTCGACAACGCGGTCGCCGTCGCCGCCGTGGCGAATGGCAGATATGTTCTGCTTGGGCTCGGCCTGGCGATCAGCATTCCGATCGTGGTTGCCGGCAGCGCGATCGTCCTGGCGCTGATCGAGCGTTTTCCGATCATTGTTTGGGCCGGCGGTGCGGTGCTCGGCTGGGTGGCGGGAGAATTGTTCGTCAGCGATCCCGTCATAGGATCGCGCCTGAGCGTGCTCGCCGCCCTGTTGAATATCGATGTGAATTCCGCAATCTCGGACGCGACGCGGCATTTCGGGTATCAGGTGAACCTGAATCTGGCGGATTTGGCATTCGGGCTGCTGGGAGCCCTCATCGTGATCCTTGCCGGCGCTGTATGGCGGCGCGCGCAGGCGGACGCGCTGGACGAGATATCCTGATCAATCAACCGGAATTCCATGCGCGGCGAATTGGCTTGCGCTCTCGGTTGGACCTGATCGCATTGCCGGCGTGAATGCCGCATAAATTTTACGAATTGCAGAGAGCAAAACTGCGGAGAGCGTGTGTCGTCGGGCGCCGCCCCGACGTGTGATGCAAGATATTATTGTAGCATCGTGTCGGGCCGACAAAACTTATGAAATCAAGATCATGCTGAGCTCAAGCGATGCAAGATCGGATATCGCGGCGTCAATGCAGCCATGCTGAAGCCGCATTTTTGGAATTTTGTTGGCAACAATCGGATTTTGGCGGCTGCCGCAACTGTGCGTGCCAATTGGGGGCGCATTCGCTTCGGATCATTCCAAAGCCCGGGTTGAAGCGCGGATCGCAGCGATGGGACCCGCATGTAAAGTAATCTGACTTGCCAACAAGGAGGGGGACGATGCAGAAGGGCACCGTCAAATGGTTCAATCCCACTAAAGGCTACGGGTTCATTCGGCCTTCGGCCGGTGACAAGGACGTCTTCGTCCACATCTCGGCGGTGGAGCGCGCCGGTCTCAGCACGCTCAACGAAGGTCAGAATGTCGAATACGAGCTGGTGACCAATCGCGGCAAGACATCGGCGGAAAATCTCAAAGTGTCATGACCGGCGGGAAGCGACTGCCCGCCGCGTGAATCCCACAGCCCCAGGCCACGCGTCGGGGGCTTTTTCTTGTTCGTTGCTGCGCCGGAAATAATATCAAGCAGTGGGCCTTGGTCCCGCGTCACGCGGCTGCCTGGCAGCCGGCGATCTCGCGCAGATCCGGGTAGAAGCGGGCGGTCATGCGGCCGACATAGCGCTTGAGATTGTCGTGGCGTTCCGCGGCGGTGCGGATCGGCGTTTCGAAGGCCGGGCAAAGCGCGCCGGCGGCGAATGAAAAGATGGTGGCATCGACGCCGACCGGCTCGGAGCCCATGAAGAACGGCTTCTGGCCCAGATAGGCGGCCACCGCGTCGATCGAGCGCGCCGCCAGGGCCGCGATCTCCGCCGGCGCATGGCGGCCTATGCCGTGCGCGCGCAGCGCCTGGCGCACCTTGCGGCGGACCATCGCAATGATGAAGGGGCGGATCGGCGCCGGCGCCGCCCGGAAGAAATTCCGCGGCCCCTTGTCGAAATTCGCATCATCCATCCAGCGTGCATCCAAGAGGGCCCAATAGAGATGATCCTCCGCGGTCTTCTCGAAAGCCCAGGCAATGGCGCGCTGCTCCTCGCTCAAACCGCGATCGAAGTCGATCTTGTATTTCTTCTCCAAATGCCAGCGGATGAAAGTCGAGTCGGCGATGCGCTCGCCGTCGTCATCGAGATAAGGCAGCTTGCCTTTGGGCGCTTTGGAGAACCCCTTGCTGTCGATCTGGTGCGGCAGGCCGGCGATCTTCAAGAGCATCTCGGCCTTCATGACGAAGGGGCTCGGATCGGGAAGGCCGAAACCCGGACCAAAAGTGTAGAGTGTGATCACGATCATATCTCCGGATTGGCGCCGCACGTCTCGATCGCGCCGGCGAACAGTACCGCAACACTCAGGCGGCAAAAAAATGGCGCGCTTCAAATCTCCGGCACGATCAATTGGCCGGTGGCGCCGGCGCCGCCCTTGATCCGGCAGCGTCCGTCGACGATCTCGATACGGCCGGCGGCGAGCAGAGCCAACGCCGCGGGATAGATCCGATGCTCGATCGCCAGCACGCGGGCCGCCAGTGTGGCGGCGGTGTCGTCTTCGCGAACCGCCACCGCGCCCTGAGCGATGATCGGCCCCGAATCCATGTCCGGCACCACGAAATGGACGCTGGCACCGTGGATCTTCACTCCGGCGGCGAGCGCCTGTTGGTGGGTATCGAGGCCCTTGAAGGCCGGCAGCAGCGCCGGGTGAATGTTGATCATGCGGCCCTGCCACCGCTCGACGAACCAGGGCGTGAACAGCCGCATGAAACCGGCCAGGCAGATGAGCTCGACGCGGTGCGCCTCGAGCAAGTCCTGCAGCTTGCGCTCGAAGGCCTCCCGGTCCTTGCCGTAGACCGCGTGATCGACCACCGCGGTCGCGATTGCGGACGTGCGCGCGAGGCCGAGGCCGGCGGCCGCCGGGCGGTTGGAGAGCACCAGCACGATCCCGGCCGGGAAGGTCGCGTCCTTCGCCGCCTCGATCAGCGCCGCCATATTGGATCCGCGGCCCGATATCAGGACGGCGACGCGCTTCTTGATCATGGTTCAACCGGCGAGATCGAGGTGTCCGCCATGGCAATCCTCGGATCCGTGCGTGGCTTCACGTACTTGGGAATCGCACGCTGTGCAACGGCTCGATCGCCGCTATACTCGAAAACGGAGGAAGTATGTGCCGGCGCGGGGTCGGTGCGTGAGCCGGGTCGCACGAGTGAGCATTCCCAATCTCATTACGCTTGCCCGCATCTTGCTGGTGCCGGTCGTCATTTGGGCTATCACCTCAGGCGAGATGCGCATTGCGTTTCTGCTGTTCTTTGCGGCCGGCGCCAGCGATGCCGTCGATGGTTTCCTGGCCAAGCGCTTCGGCATGGCCACGGAGCTCGGCGCCTATCTGGATCCGCTGGCCGATAAGGCCATGATCGTGTCGATCTATGTGGCGCTCGGCATCGCCGAGGCCATTCCGCGCTGGCTCGTCATCCTGGTGGTGTCGCGCGATATCATGATCGTGGGCGCCGTGATGCTGTCGTGGCTTGTGGACAAGCCGGTCGCGCTCAAGCCGCTCGCGGTTTCCAAGGCGAACACGGTCGCGCAGATCGCGCTCGCCCTCGTGGTGCTCGGCGCGCTCGGCTTCAAATTCGATGCCGATTTGGCGATCGTGATGTTGACGGCGCTGGTGGCGGCCTTGACCTTGCTTTCGATCGCCTTCTATGTCGGAGAATGGGTGCGGCACATGAACGCGGTGGAATCCGGGCATTGAGCCGCCGCTTGCACGACCGGGCAAGTCTGCCTGGGTGAAGTCTGCCCCGGTGGAGTCTGCCCCGGATTTGATCCGCGATCTGCTCCGGATGCCGGTTTTGAGACCAAAACGGCCGGCCGGCCGTCGGCCCGCAACCAATCGGGACCAGCGATGATCGACAAGCGGCATATGACCTTCTGGATCGTGGCCTTGGTCGTATTCGCGTTCCTGCTCTGGCTCTTGAGCGATGTCCTGCTGCCGTTCGTGGCGGGTCTGGCGCTCGCCTATCTGCAAACGCCGTTGGCCGACCGGCTGGTGCGCCTCGGCGTGAACCGCACATTGGCGGCGCTCATGATCGTCGGATTCGTCGTATTGACAGTCATCATGTTGGCGCTGCT